>SR_TP_S13solDRAFT_1000011_pt1 | contig 154850 bp, 164 predicted proteins | sample SodReaTP_S13sol_FD_11159 | JGI IMG/M metagenome (IMG submission 11159) | reverse complement strand
GACCACGGAGACCACGGAGACCACGGAGACCACGGAGACCACGGAGACCACGGAGACCACGGAGACCACGGAGACCACGGAGACCACGGGGATCACGGGGATCACGGGGATCACGGGGATCACGGGGATCACGGGGATCATCACCAGGGAGGCGATCACGATGGTCACGGCCAGGCGCATGACCAACACGCAGAAGACGGCGAAGGCCCGTGGTCCTATCTGGAGAGGGATAACCCGACCCCCTACGTCTCGGGCGAACGTCACGAGATGGTTCCAGTCCCGCAGTTCGGCCACATGTACGTCCAGGCCGGCCGCGTGGACGCAGAAACCCGCTGCGACGCCCTGATGGAGGCCTCACAGGTGATCGTGGACCGGCAGACCCGCGAGGACTGTGGTGGGACCGTGGAAGCGGATCACGATGATCAGGATGATGGTGGCGACCACGGTGACCACGGCCACTGATCTGTAAGTCAACTGCGCCGCCCCCGGGGCGGCGCAGCTCACGGAGGAACCGATGCTGCAATCGCTGCCCAACTGGCACCCAATCTTCGTTCACTTCACGGTGGCGCTGCTCTCCGTATCAGTGCTGCTCTACCTCGTTTCGCATTTCAGCCCACCCGGAACGCTCGGTCGCACTGTCCGCCTCGCCGCCCGGGTGAACCTGGTGCTGGGTGTCCTGTTCACGGTGGGAACAGTGCTCTCTGGCTGGTACCGCGTACAACACTGTCGCGCATGACGACGCTTCGCACCTGGTTATGACCACCCATCGCAACTGGGCATTGACCGCGGCGGCGGCCTTCGGCCTGCTGGCCGTTTGGGCGGCGCGCTACTGGCTCCGCAAACAGCGCGAGGGGCGCGGTTTTGTCCTGGCGGCAGCCATCGCCGCGGTACCACTGGCGGTGGCCGGCCACTACGGGGGCGAACTCGTCTACGGCCATGGGGTCGGTGTCCAGTCACTGCCGGACTCAGACGACCATGCCCATAACGGTCATGACCACGATCATGAGGAGGATCATAGCCACGACGGCGACGATCATCACGACGATGAGCACGGGCATGCCGACGATGACCACCACCCGGACGATAGCGACGATCATGCCCATTGATGCCGGGGAGCGGTCGACTCATTGCTGTTACCCGAGGAGTTGTGAATGAAGGGACATGATCATGGGGCGCACGCGCCAGGTAGCAAACGCGGGCTGAAGATTGCCGCTTGGGTGACGGGAGCCTATTTCGTCTTCGAGATGGCGGTGGGCCTCTACACGGGGTCGGTGATGGTGATCGTCGATGCGGCGCACACCTTCTCTGCCGTCGGTGGGGTGATCCTGGCGCTTGTCGCCATGAAGATCGCACGCAAGCCACCGACAGCTCGCCAGACGTTCGGTGGACAACGCGCCGAGATCATCGGCGCATTGATGAATGGCGCGGCTCTTCTGGTGATGGCGCTCGTGGCGCTAACCATGGGAGGGATGCGCCTGCAGTCGCCCATCGAGTTGCCGACCACGCCGATGTTCGTCGTCGCCGCCGTCGGGTTGATGACCGAGGTCTGGCTGATTGCGCTCATGTACAAGGATCAGAAGGAGGACATCAACACACGCGGCGCCTTCTGGCACGTGGTGCAAACGTTCCTGGGCAGCTTCGGTATCATCGCCGCGGCACTGGTCATCCATTTCACCGGGTTCCTGCTGATCGACCCCATTCTGGGCATGGCCTTCGGCGTCATGGTGCTGGTGGCATCCTGGGGCATCCTGCGCGATTCCATATCCATACTGATGGAGAATACGCCGGCGGACATTGACGTCGACGAGGTCTGCGCCTCGCTGGAGGAGATCGACGGCGTGCAGGATGTCCATCACCCCCATGCCTGGACGCTCACCTCCGGCAAGCACATTTTCTCGGGGCATCTGCGAATCGACGACGACAGCTCTGCGGAGCAACACGCCAGACTCCTTGATGAGGCCCAGTCACTCCTGGCCAGCCGCTTTGGCTTCTACTTTGCCACGCTGCAACTGGAGACCTTCTCACCGGATGAATCCGGTGCCCACGGTCTGGATCTGACCCGTGGCCAGGATCATGGGGAACACCGGGGCCATGGGCCGGGTAACACGGGAGGCCGGGAGACCGAGCAATGATGATGAACGAAGGAATGGTTGGGTTCCATCTCGTCTGGATGCTGGTGATGGCGGCCATCGTCGTCATCCCGTTCTGGCGGATCTGCGGCAAGGCGGGTTATCCGGGCTGGCTCAGCTTGCTGATCCTGATCCCACTGGTGAATCTCCTGTTCCTCTATTTTCTCGCGTTTGCCGAATGGCCGTCGCATCGCAAGTTCCGGTGAACTCAGCGCCCGAGCTCGAGGTTTTCCGTGAGGGGGATCCGCTGTATGCGCGCATGCTCGGCGATATCGAGGTCGCGGAGCAGTGCGTATGGATGGAAAGTTACATTTTCACCGAGGACCGTGTCGGGGAGGCGTTCATCACGGCGTTGTGCGCTAGTGCCCGACGGGGCGTGGATGTCCGCCTGCGCATTGACTCCGCAGGTTCCTGGGGGGAGTTTTCGTACGCGGCGGCGGTCCGCCTGCAGGAGGCCGGGGTACGCTTCAAGTGGTGCCCCCCTTCGACTGGCGACGGCCCTGGCGGTTTCACCGGCGCAATCATCGTAAGTTGCTGGTCGTCGATGGCACCGCCGCATACGTGGGCGGGTTTAACATCACCGAACTCAACTCCCGCCGCCATTTCGGTGAGCAGCGGTGGCGGGATACCCATGTGCGTGTCACGGGGCATCTGGTCACGGAAGCTGCCGAGGCATGGAGCGCGTTCGAACGGGGGCACCATGGATGGCAACCGCTCGCAAAGGGAGACGCGCATTTTCTGACGAATCGTGGCCGCTCGTGTAAGTATCGCCTCCGTTGCGCCCTGCGACAGCAGTTCGCGATGGCACGCGAGAGGATATGGGTGACCACCCCGTACCTGGTCCCGGATTCCGTGGTCAGACGCCATCTGTGCAAGGCGGCCAGGCGCGGGGTGGACGTCCGTGTTGTCGTGCCGGCGAAGGCGGATCATCGGTTGCTGGGATGGGCGGCTCGCTCTTCTTACGCGAAGTTGTTGGCCGCAGGCGTGCGGGTTTTCGAGTACCAGTGGCGGATGCTGCACGCCAAGACGGTGATGGTTGATCGGCACTGGGGGACGGTGGGGACCGCAAACTTTGATTACCGCAGCTTCTTTATTAACCACGAACTCAATCTGGTGGCGGAATCCCCGGAACTGAACCGAGAGTTGGCCGCGGGTTTCGACGATGACTTGCGTGAATCCCGGGAGATCCACCTGTCCAAATGGTCCGTGCGGTCGTGGCGCGGGCGTGCCGGTGAGTGGGTTGCGCGGAGGGTCAGGCGTTGGCTTTGAGGGGAGGCGCGGTGACGACGGCCATCTACGAGCCGGTACTTGACGTTCTCGGGCTTCCCTCAGCGCGCCACTCTTCGACGGAGACAGCGACGAGACTTCCGAGGATGAGGGCGACCCCACCGAACTCCTGTCCGGTAATCGGCTCCGCATAGAGAAACCATGAAAGAACAAGGCCGACGGCGGGCACCGCGTAAAAGTACAGCGACAATCGCCCGAGATCCTCATGCCGGAGGAGCGAGTACCACCCAAGTGTCAGTAGGGCGGTGCCGGGAATAGCCAGGAAGACCAGTACACCAACAAAATACGGGGACCAGTCGGTTGCGTTGACTGGTTCCAGGGAGAGCGAGAGCAGAAACAAGGGGATGCTGCCGAGCACTAATGGCCACGCGGCGAGAACGAGCCGCGACACGCCCGACCCGATATGCTTGACGACGACGCTGGCAGCAACCAACCCGGCGCTGGATGCCAGTGCCAGTAGCGGCCCAAGGCCACCTTCCACCTGGAGAGCGGAGGTCACGGGGTACGCAACCAGAATGACACCGGCGATACCCATCAATAGCGCGATCAACCGCGCCAGTGTCAGTTTCTCGTTGAACAACCACACGCCCAGTGCCACCGCTAGTAATGGCTGGCTATTGCCCAGAACCGACGCAATCCCGGCGCCGGTGTATCCCAGGCTGATGGCCATGCTCCCGTAGGCGAAAGCAGTAACGGCCACACCAAGCAGGACGATCCACAGCCATAGGCCGCGGTGGGGCAACAACCGAATGCCCAGGACAGGAAGCAACGCCAGCAATGTCGTCCCACCGATGAACAAACGCAGTGCCACAAGGCGTAATGGCGGGGCGTATTCAAGGCCCGCTTTGAGCGCCGCGAAGCAGGAGGCGCTTGCGAGCACGACGAACGCAAGCGTCACAAGCCGGCGTAATCGGGGTGGCAATGTCATTCGTTCGTCATCACTGCCGGCCGAACATCGACAGGCAGTCGCCTCTTCTGTTTTAGGTAAATACGGATGCGAAGCCGCCCCCTGGCGTGCGGAAGTTCGTGGTCTGCCCCTGGTACAGCCGGGCGGCGATGAGCTGAACGTCGCCGGCGTACACGTAGTTGCGCAGATCGACCTTGAGTGTGGTTTGTTCACCATCGACCAGGACTCCGCGCTCGCTTGGTGGAGTCCGGGACTGGGCAACATAGGGGTTCTGGAGAATCTCCCGCCAGACACGCTTGGTCAGTTTATCGCCACGGTAGGTGGCTTTGCTTCCGTACCCGCTGGCCGGCTTGAAGAACAAGTGCCGCCGCTGCTGCCACAAGGCGTCCGCGTTCTCGGCTGTCACTGCGACGGTGCGCGGGATGCCGCTAAGCAGCGTCGTGATGGTGGGTTCCGGGATCTGCCACTGGCGCAGTCGCTCCTGGTCCGTCAGTACAGTCAGATTCCGCTTGTCAGCATACAAGGCGTAGGTGTGCGGGTTGGGGGTCATCACGACCGCATCCGCCTCATAGGCATGTCGCAGAGCCGTGTGCTCGTTTGATTCCAGCGTGAAATCGGTCAGGCGATTGTAAACGAGGTCGATGGGGGTGCCTTTATGCCACAACTTGCCCTCGGCATACTGGAGTGAGCCGGCATCCGCGATCACGGCTCTGACCCCGTGTCGCAGGAACATTCGGGCGGCCAGGCTGAATTCCGGATACAGGTACTGCTCGGTCGGGGAGTCATCGACGATTGCCACGGTTTCCAGAGATGCGTTCCCACGTTGCAGGGCCCATTCGTCACGAAACATGACGAACAAGCGGTCCTCAAGGGTGTAAGGGGATGGCTCTCTGGCGGGGTCCTTCAATAGATTCGCGCAGCAGGGTGTCTGCGCTCGCGCCAGGGCGGCATTGAGCCAGGCGCCTCCGGCGTTCGTGTTGATTTCGATGAGTTGCGGCCCGTCCGGCCCCAGATGGAAGTCGTACCCCATGCACGCGCCGAGGGGCCCGAATCGCTGCCGAGCGACTGGTCGTGCCCAGTCCATGACGTGTCGCTGATACGCCGGTGTGGCCACGACCTGTTCCACCGCCTCGATCAGCGCATGCATTGCATCGGCATGTTGCTGGCTCAGGAAGACGGCGGTGCTGGAAAACAGATGCGGGCGAGTCGCCAGGATTTCCTCGTGGAGGTCCGCATCCTGCTCCTCCGACAGGAGCTGCTCTCGCAGTAGATGCTGATCGACCGTGCGGCAGAAGCAGAAGCGATTCAACGTCTCCGCGACGCTGCCGCTCGCAGGGCCGCAAGGCGGCGTTCCAGGCGAATCGGTTGCCATGCGCAGGCTATCCCCCTCAGATGCAGTGGCAGTGTTCTAGTGGCTGCAACGACAGCGAACGCAGGTGCAGATCCTGTGACAGCATCGTGGATCTTTCTGCGGCATCCGGCCGGAGAACTCGGCAAACGGATACAGTATTCGTCCCCACAAGTGCGGCCGATAGAGTCTGGAGAGACCGACACCGGTGTCGCCTGCGGCAATGCGGCGCACCAGTGCGCGCCGGCCTCGACGGCCCATCCTGGCATAGATCAGCCGGTTGCTGATGCTTTGGCGGATACCGGGCAGAATCGATTGCCGCCAGCGCGACTCGTAGTCGCCATCTCCAAGCAGGCTGTATGCCGCATGGGCGCCTGAGCGTATCGCGGTGCGTATTCCGAATCCCGCCAGGGCGTCCTGAAATCCGGCGTGCTCCCCGACAAGCAGATGTCCTTCATGCTCACCGCGGCACGGGATACCGTAGTTGCCGGCACCGCTGATGTATTTTGGAGCCTGCATTTCCAGGCCGACTTTGTCGGAGAAAAATGCAACGGTATGTTGCAGGTAGGCCTGGCTATCGTGGAACGCCCGAAACATGCAGCACGCCACTATGCCGCGGCCATCGCGGACGAGCAGGTAGGCGTAGCCACCGGGTGCCAGCTCGTCACTGACCGCAACCCATTGCCCGTCGGCCATCTCGGTGTCAAATCGGTAACCGACTGCCATGATGTTGCCCCGTGCCGGGCCGGTGGCCAGGACACCGGGGCTCGAGAGGCGGTTCATCGTCGAGTTGAACCGGACTTCCGCGCCGGCAGCCAGTGCTTGATCCAGCAAGGCATGATCCAGGGTATTCGACCCAGGGCCGCGCCGGACCAGGTAACAGAAAGGCTCATCCGAGCGCATTTCGTGAGTCTCTCCGTCGGGGTCGAACGCCGTCAGGTGCGAGACGGGCCAGTGCCTGAAGCTTGGGTTGATACCCGCGCTGGCCAGTTCCTCCAGTGCATCAAGGTCACCGGTCCAGTTCTCCAGGCCTTGATAGTCGCCGTGAAAGCGGGCGCCAACGTCGCTTCTGCGCTCATGCACGATGACTCGCCGGCCGCCACGTGCCAGGAGGATCGCGCATGCCAGGCCTGCAGGGCCGGCGCCGACAATGGTTAGTGGGTCACCGTGGTTTGTCATCGCAGTAATCCCCAGCGCGCCGCGTAGTCCACGGCGTCGCGCACGTCCTGCGGGTCGAGCTCCGGAAGCCGCCGGAACAGTGCGTCCGGACCGCCGTCCGCTTGCAGGATATCGAGGAGCTGGCTGACCGTCACGGGTGTCTGCCCGACCCGTTTGTTCGCTGCCCTGTCGGCTACGTCGTAACCGCCGTCATTGCCCGTGTGGGGGAGGGGCAGGATGCGTACTTCAGTGCCCGAGGCGGCGGGGGACTTCTCCGTAAACGGGCCGTTGCAGCCCCCGATCAGGACGCTGACGGGGGGTGCCGGATCGACGTAAGAGACTCTCATGACGTTCCTCCTGGCTGTCGCTTTAGCGCACAACCTGTTCTTGTGATGACTGTCAGCGGTTCCGTCTGCGTTTGCTGGCGAGTCAGTCAGCATCCGTGCGCGTTACTCGGGATCAACACCGATCTCGATCCGGGACTCGGACAGATAGCGGTGTGGTGGAATCACGAGATTCGTGCTCGCTGGCACGCCGCGAAACACACGCCCGGCGAAGTCGAACCTGGACGCGTGGCACGGGCAGAAGTAGCCGCCAGGCCAGTCCGCGGTGATCGAGCCCGGCTCGGGGCGAAACGAGGGGACGCAGCCAAGGTGCGTGCAGATCGCGATAACGACCAGGTACTCGTCGTTTACGGAGCGCTGAGCGCCGCTGACGTAGGAAGGTTGCTGGGTTGCGACCTCGCCGTGGGGGTCTCGCAACTCATCGGACTCGGTCAGGGCGTCCAGGCGCTGGAGCATCTCCGGGGTCCGCCGTAGCACCCAGACCGGCTGGCCGCGCCAGTCGACGCTGATCTGCTGCCCGGGTTCCAGCCCCTCGAGGTTGATCTCCACCGGGGCCGCAATGGCCCTGGCACGCGCACTGGGCGTCCAGTAGCTGATGAATGGCACCGTTGCAGCCAACACGCCTGCACCACCGACCACCGTGGTTGAGGCGACCAGAAAACGCCGTCGGTTCATGGTCATTCTCTTGTCTCCCTGGGGATTGACCCGGTGCTCCGGGACATCCGATGGGCCTCCAGCGGGTCGGGTGCGTCTGGCGCGCAGGTCGCGGGCGTTCAGCGCAAAGTTGACGACCCGGCATGAGGCGGTACGCCGCAGACGTGCGGCGGTCTCATGGCCAGGGGGGCACTCAGAGTCGCAGGCGCGCCGTGGCGAGATAGACGGGCTGCGACCCCGCGGACATACGCTGCCGGGAGGCCAGGAGAGAAGCGACGCTCGGTGCACCGTAGGTCGAGCGGCGAAGCACCCCGTATGAAGAGGCACCATCGACATCAAGGCCGTTGGCATCGTCGGCCAGTGGTTTGCTTACGCTGCCCTGGGTGTCGGGCGGGTGCTTGCTACAGGCATCGGGTGCCGATTGGGAGGGGGTAGTGTCGGCGAGCAGAGGCGATCCGGCATCGAGCAGTGGCGCGCAGGCGTACCCAGCCGCCACCGACAGCGACATCACCCAGAGCAGGAATGCCCCGGTGATTCTGGTCAACAGCCAACTGCGAAAGCCTTGCACCGTCATGGCGCCACCACTCTTACTTGCCGAAGCGGCAAGTACTGTGACTATGCACGCTAGACCTGTGGGATGGCGGGCGCATTGACCCGGATCAAGTGCTCAGTGGTTCTGGCATGTGATGCTTGGGAAGTGGAGAGCGCACGCGTTCAAGGCATCCGCCGCACGCCGATGAGGTCGCCCAAACGGGGAGAACACCATGGTCACCGCCCGAATGGGGAACGCACGGAGGATTCTCGACTTGCCGGAGTTCAACGTGCTGTTGTTCGCCTTCCTGGTCAATTACCCGTGGGAGTTTCTGCAGGTCCCGTTCTTCGCGGCGATGCCGACTGCCGGCCACTGGGATGCCATCCTGTTCTGCACGCGGGCCACGGGCGGTGATGCATTGATCGCACTCACCGGCTATTGGGTTGTCGCCTTTTGCTGGGGCAACCGGTACTGGATACTGCGCCCGAGGTTGCGGCATCTCGGCGTGTTCATTGCGGTGGGTATTGCCATCACCATCGTGTTCGAATGGCACGCCACGGAAATCGCGCAGCGCTGGACCTATGCCGAGCATATGCCGGTGTTGCCTATTCTGGGGACCGGGTTACTGCCGCTGATGCAGTGGACCCTGCTGCCGCCGTTGATTGCCTGGTTTGTCAGCCGGCAGATCAGTCGATAGCCGTTCGGTGGGTTGGTGTGGGGGGCTGTTTACTTGCTGGCTACCCAATCCCGCCCCCGAATCGGATGTCGATGACGCCGGGACCGAGGAGGTAGCTCTTGATGCTCCCTGGCACCATCCGATCCATCTGCGCCGCCACCACTTCCCGGTGCGCGACCGACCGACGACGTAATCACGGGAGGCCCGGTCATGTCGTTCTACGAGAACAAGGTCTTGCCGCATTTGTTGCACCTCGCCTGTGGCAATGAGGTGGTCGACCGACAGCGTGCCAAAGTCGTCCCGGAGGCTTACGGTCGCGTGCTGGAGGTGGGGATGGGGTCCGGGCTGAATATTCCGCACTACAATCCGGACAAGGTCGAGCTGGTATGGGGCCTGGAACCCTCGGAAGGCATGCGGCGCAAGGGCCGGAAGAACGTTGCCGCGGCTCCGTTCCAGGTTCAGTGGCTGGACCTGGCGGCTGAGGAGATTCCCCTGGAGAATGCCAGTGCCGATACCGTGGTGCTCACCTACACCCTGTGCACGATTCCGGATTGGCATCGTGCGCTGCAGGAGATGCGCCGCGTGCTGAAACCCGGGGGCCGACTACTGTTCTGTGAGCATGGGAGTGCCCCGGACGAGACGGTGCGCAAGTGGCAGGAGAGGATCAATCCGTTATGGCGCGTGGTGGCGGGCGGATGCAACGTCAACCGGGCGATTCCGCATCTCATCGCCAGTGCCGGGTTCGGTATCGACCGTATGGACAGCGGTTATCTGCCGAAAACACCGAGGTTTGCCGGTTTCAACTACTGGGGCACTGCCCGGCCGCGTTGAATCGGGGTGCCTCGAACAACGCTTCCAGCATCGAACAATCCGGAGTATTGGCGCCCGTGCAGCGGCCGACCAGTTCGGCCAGGGCGCTCTCCACCCGGCGCAGGTCAGCAATCTTCTCGCGCACCGCCTCCAGGTGCTCCTGACCGAGCGCCTGCACTTCGGCGCAGGTATAGGCACCACCCTCGATCATGCGCAGCAGGGCACGAACTTCCTCCAGCGAGAAGCCCAGATCCCGCATCCGCCGGATGAACACCAGGCGACGGCGGTGGCTGTCGCCATAGACGCGGTAGTTGTTCGGGGCCCGCGTCGGCGGGGGCAGGACGCCGATGTGTTCGTAGTAGCGAATGGTCTCCACCTGGCAGCCCGTTTCACTGGCCAACTGCCCGATACGTAGTTTCACGGATGCTCCTGTCGTTGACCCTTTAGCGACTAGAGGGTCTATGGTTCTGTCATTCCAGTCAACGACGCGGGCAGGCGATTCATGGCAAGGCAAACAAGCGACAACGCGAAAGAATGGCCCGGCGTTTTGGCCTCCCGGGAGCCGACCGGGTGGTTCGCCGGTGGCGGCGTGGTGGGCGGGCTGCTGGCGACCACGTGCTGCGTTCTCCCGCTGGTGCTGTTCTCCATGGGTGTGGGCGGTGCCTGGATGGGCACGCTGCGCGGCCTCGAGGCCTACCAGCCCGTCTTCGTGGTGATCGCCATTGCTTTCATTGCCGCCGGGTTTTGGAGCCTTCGACGCCGTCGCCGTGCATGCACGGTGGACGGTTATTGTGCAACCACCGCCGCGACCCGGGTGACAACGATCGCGCTGTGGGTAGCCACCGCGCTGGTCGCGCTCTCGGTGGTCTGGCCCTGGTTGTTTCCATTCATTACTGGCCGCTGAAGGCCGGGAGGATCGTCATGAAAACATTCACGACCAACGCCGTACTCGCCACGCTCATTGGCCTGTCCTGGGCCGCGGCAGCCCAGGGCGCAGAACGCACGGTCACCCTCGAGGTCGAGGGCATGACCTGCGTGACCTGCCCCTACATGGTCGAGCAGTCCCTGAAAGGTGTGGACGGCGTCGTCGATGCCAGCGCCTCCATGGAGACCGGCACGGCGGAGGTGACGTTCGACGACAAGCGTGCCGAGGTCGAGGCGCTGACAAGCGCGACGGCCAACGCGGGCTTCCCATCGCGTGTGCACGAGTAACCGATCATGATGGAGAAGACGCTACTGCACATCGCCATCATCGGCAGTGGGGGCGGCGCGTTCGCCGCGGCCATCCGGGCGGCCGAAGAGGGCGCCCGGGTAACCATGATCGAGGCGGGCACCATCGGCGGCACCTGCGTGAACGTCGGCTGCGTTCCTTCGAAGATCACCCTGCGGGCAGCAGAGCTTCACCACCGTGGGGCCCATCACCCCTTCGACGGCATCCCGCGTGACGCCGGTCCGGTGGACCGTAGCGCCCTGCTGGCCCAGCTCCGTGGCCGGGTCGAGGAACTGCGCCAGTCCAAGTACGAAGGCATCCTGGGTGATCAACCCGCCATCACGTTTCTCGCCGGATGGGCCCGCTTCGAGGATGCGCGCACGCTGGCGGTGGACGAGCCCTCGGGGGCGGTGCAGCGCCTGGAACCGGACCGCATCCTGGTTGCCACCGGCGCTTCGCCGGCCGTGCCCGCCATCGACGGACTTGCAGGGACGCCCTACTGGACGTCCACCGAGGCGCTGTTCACCGACGAGGTTCCGGAACATCTGGTCGTGCTCGGCGGCTCCTTCGTGGCCCTGGAAATCGCCCAGGCGTATCGGCGGCTCGGTAGTGACGTCACCATCCTTGCCCGCAGCACGTTGCTCAGCCGTGATGATCCCGACGTGGGTACTGCACTGCGGGCTGCGCTGGAGGACGAGGGCATCCGCGTCCTGACGCACACTACCCCGCAGCGGGTTGACCATGACGGCACGGGATTTCGGCTGACGCTCGACGGCGAGACCCTCACGGCCGAGCGGCTGCTTGTCGCCACCGGCCGTCGGCCGAACACGCAGGCGCTGAATATTGATGCAGCCGGCATCGATACCACGGGTGACGGGGCCATCAAGGTGGACCGCCATTTGCGCACCTCCGTGCCGGGCATCTTCGCCGTGGGGGACTGCACGACCATGCCGCAGCTGGTCTACGTGGCCGCCGCGGCCGGAACGCGGGCGGCCATCAACATGACCGGCGGTGACGCGGAGCTGGACCTGTCCGTGGTGCCGGCAGTGGTGTTCACCGATCCCCAGGTCGCCACGGTCGGGCTCACGGAAAGTCAGGCCGAGGGGCAGGGCATCTCGTCGGATGCCCGCCGCATCGACCTGGACAACGTGCCGCGAGCGCTTGCCAACTTCGATACCCGCGGGTTCATCAAGCTGGTCGCGGAGGCCCGCACCGGGCGCCTGATCGGGGCGCAGATCGTTGCCCACAACGGCGGCGAGATCATCCAGACGGCGGCGCTGGCCATTCGCAACCGCATGACCGTGGCAGACCTGGCGAGCGAACTCTTCCCGTATCTGACCCTGGCCGAGGGCCTCAAGCTGTGTGCCCAGACCTTCTCCAGGGACGTGGCCAGGTTGTCGTGCTGTGCGGGGTGAGTTCAACAAAAGGAGCCATAATTGGACTACTTCACGGCGTCTCTGGTGTCACCATCCTGGAAGCGGACGATGGCTATAGGGAGTCGAAGGTCCGGAATGGTTAAGGGTTGTCCGATGCCTGCCCGAGGCCGGGGCCGTGGAGGCGTCCGCGGTGCTCAGTGGGCAGGCGTCGGAGAAGCCTCCAGGGAGGAAACCGCGGGATGAGCCGGAGTGGTGGATGCGAGCGATGCGACTATGGGGATTAGGGCGTTGCGAAGGTGCTCTGGGAGCCTGGACGGGTGGCTCGGTGTCCGCCGAAGCGGTTCGAGGACCCCGGTAACAAGGCCCCGGGTGAGGATTCCGGGCCGGCGCGACGAGTGACTGGGCCGGTCCCAGCGTCCCCGGGTGCTGCCGGGCCGCACCTCACTGATGCGGCGAGGATCGAGCTGCGGTCGCGAGCCTGTCGTGGTCAGGCGGTTCATGGTGCGCCTCGCTGTGGTGGTGGCGCCCGGATGTGTGGTCTGCGCGGCAGGATCTCGATGACGACCATGGCCGCGCCGCAGCCGGAGCAGACCCAGGTCGGTGGTGGGCTCTCAGTATGCGTGGTGGTGGCGGCACTGGCCTCGGTGGGTGGTGCGGTGGCGCCGGGGGCATGCAGCAGCGCCCGGGCCTGTGCCAGGTTCGCCCGTCGTGCGGTGTTGGCGATGAGCCCGTAGTGGCGGATGCGGTGGAAGCCAGGAGGCAGGGTGTGCAGCAGGAAGCGGCGCATGAACTCGCCGGTGGCGAGGGTCATGGCGCGGTGGCGGGTCTTGCCGGTGGCGCGATAGTCCTTCCAGCGGAAGGTGACGCCGCGCTCGTCGAGGGCGAGGAGGCGGCTGTTGGCGATGGCGACGCGGTGGGTGTAGCGGGCGAGATAGGCGAGCACGGCCTGCGGCCCGGCGAACGGGCGCTTGGCGTAGACCACCCACTCGCGGCGGCGCAGGGGCGCAAGCCAGCGGGCGAAGGCGCCGGGGTCGGCCAGGGCGGCGTGATCACCGAGGCAGCGCAGCGCGCCGTGCCGGTGGGCTGCGGCGAGTGCCTCGAGGAAGCGCCGGCGGAACAGCCGCGAGAGCACCCGCACGGGCAGGAAAAAGCCGGGCCGGCAGCCGACCCAGCGCTGCCCGTCGGGGGAGAGCCCGCCGCCGGGGACGATGCCGTGGACATGCGGGTGATGGGTCAGCGCCGAGCCCCAGGTGTGGAGCACCAGGGTGAGGCCGATGCGGGCGCCGAGGTGGCGGGGATCGGCGGCGATGGTGCGCAGGGTCGCCGCGGCGGTCTGGATGCGTATTCCAGTCAAGGGGAACAGGGTTCCACGCGATGGGGAACAGCAGCCCGTAGACGAGCGCCTTGTTGTGGTAGGCGATGGTGCTGATCGCCGCCGGCAGCGTGAAGACCACGTGGAAGTAGTCGACCGGCAGCAGATCGGCCTGGCGGGCCTCGAGCCAGCGCCGTGCGGCCGGGGCCTGGCACTTGGGGCAGTGGCGGTTGCGGCAGGAGTTGTAGGCGATCTCGGCGTGCGCGCAGTCGGGGCAGCGCAACACGTGCCCGCCCAGCGCCGCGCTGCGGCACTGCTCGATGGCCGACATGGCCTTGCTGACTCAGCCGCCAGGCCGGCCCGTGGGCGCGGAAGATGTCCGCGACCTCCAGGGCGGGGCGTGCCACGGCCGCCGCCTACCCGCTCGGTGGGCGCTCCAGGGGGCCGATGACCGTGCGCAGGACCTCGGTGGCGACGTGGGCGTACAGCGCGGTGGTCTCGAGCTTCTTGTGCCCGAGCAGGACCTGGATGACGCGGATGTCGACCTTCTGCTCGAGCAGATGCGTGGCGAAGCTGTGGCGCAGGGTGTGCATGGACACGCGCTTGTCGATCTCGGCGTTGATCGCCGCGGCGTGGATGGCGCGGTTGAGCTGGCGGGTGCTGATCGCATCGATGGGATGCTGGCCCGGGAACAGCCAGCCGCCGTCGAGCATCCGGCCCTGGGCGTGGGCGTGACGCCACCAGGCGCGCAGGCGCTCGAGCAGCACTGGCGAGAGCATGGCGTAGCGATCCTTGCTGCCCTTGCCCTGTTCGACGCGCAGGGTCATGCGCTGGCTGTCGATGTCACTGACCCGCAACCCGGTGACCTCGCTGGCACGCAGCCCGGCACCGTAGGCGACCGACAGCGCGGTCTGGTACTTGAGGCTGCCGGCCGCGGCGATGAGCCGTGCCGCCTCCTCGCGGCTGAGGACCACCGGCAGGGTGCGGGGCACCCGCACGGGTTGCACGCGGGCCATCACCGAGGCGCGATCCAGGGTGACGTCGAAGAAGAACTTCAGTCCGGTGATTGTGGCGTTGAGCGTGATCGGCGAGGTGCCGCAGTCGACCAGGTGGAGCTGGAAGCGGCGCAGATCCTCGGCGTCAGCCTGATCGGGTGAGCGCCTGAGAAAGGCGGCGAAGCGCTTGACCGCCCGGATGTAGGCGGTCTGGGTCTTCCGGGCGAGCTTGCGCATGCGCATGTCGTCGAGCATGCGCTGGCGCAACGGGCTGATCATGGCAGTGGACGGGGTCATGGCCGGGCTCCTGTGCTGGCGAGCGAGGCGGAGCGCCTCACTTCTCAACATAGGCAACCGGCTCGGCCCCGGAGCGGTGCGCCCACCCCGGATCGGAACCCGCACTACCGCGAGAGCGGTTTAGTCCCAGGGTCGACTCTCGCCCTTCAATTTCACGATGTCGTTAACGCCAGAACGTAGCGCTCCTGCCCGGTCGTCTCCACAGCCCCGGGCCGTGCGGCACGAACTGTTTCCAGAGCTTTCTGGGCCGGCATGCCCCGCTCGACCAGGACGCGGCAGGCAGCAAGCCCGGTACGCCCGAGCCCGCCCAGGCAGTGAATGACGATACGCTCGCCCCGGTCGAGCCGGTCATGGAGCGGGTGCCGCCACATCTGCCACTGCGCCTCCCAGACAGCATCCGGGGTGCTGCAGTCCATGATCGGCAGATGCAGCCAGCCGGACTCACCGTACCGGGCGCGGGCCCGCTCCCCCAGATCCTGGGCCTGGTAGTCGATCAGCTCGTGGAGTTCCATGAGCGTGATCAGGCAATCGGTACCCCAGGCATCCAGGGCGTCCAGATCCCGCTCCAAGTTGCGCACCCATGGATGCCGGTTTCCCGGGCCGATCTTGCCCGGGCACAGCGTCATACCGATGACGCCGCCACGCGGCGTGTCGACCGCGGCAATCTGCAGCGGCGAGGAGTGGCTGGTGGCGACACAGTTGTCGAGCCCGTTCTTCGGCATTCCATTACCTCCCTTGATTAGTTGGGCCGGTTGCCCGCTTCCTTGTAGAACCGCTCGACGAGCGCGACCTGTTCGGGTTCCAGGCCCTGCATGGCCGCCTCTCGGATCCACGCCGGCACCCCGAAGCGCGCCTCGGCGATGCCTCCGGCAATACACGCCAGGGTGTCGGTATTGGCATCCAGCCCGATGCACACCTGCATCACTTCCTCGAACGAGCTGGCATGGCAGGCAATGCGGATCGCTGGCGGCACCGTTCCCTGGCAGATCTCGTTGTACCGGGAGGTGCGCTGGATGACCGGGATCGGCTCATCGAGGGCATAGCCGTGGTGCTCGCGCACCGCCTCCAGGATCACCTCGCCGGACGCTCCGGTGCGGGCGAGCACGATGGCGTGTGCGGTCGCCTGGGCACCGCGGATACCCTCGGGGTGGTCATGGGTGACGGCCGCGGAGCGCTCGGCATCGCGGAGGGCGTCTTCCAGGGAGCGCGTCCAGAACCCGATGGGGCTCACCCGCATGGCCGAGCCGTTGCCGAAGCTGTTGTAGGGACCGCGGTCCGGGTCGTCGCCCCACTGCATGAACTGAAGCCCCCAGGACTGATCGCGGTTCGCCTGGTAGGCCTCGCGGTAGGCCGTCGCGTAGTCCACGCCGTCGAGCAGACAGCGGGCGGTGGCCACAGTCAGCACCGTGTCGTCGGTGTAGTGGCTGTGGGGCTTGATCAGCGGCGTCCCCGGCACCGCCGGCGGGCCGAACTCGTGGATGGATTCGATGATGTCGCCGGCAATCGCTCCGAGCATGACTTTCTCCTGTTGCTGGGGATCCAGTGTGGCGTCCCGTTGCGACGCTTCGTGTCGCAGCGGGACGCCCATGGGGTTGTCTGCGTCCTCAGTGGTTCGTCAGAATACTATATATAATTACAGTATTCACGGTGAGCGCCATGATCGAGGAAGTCGCGTATGACCCGGTGCAAGTTCACAGTCCCGGCTGGCAGGGGCTTGCCCGTGCGGGGGCGACCTCCCTGCGCGAGGCGCGCAGCGTGGTGATCCGCGAGCGGCCGGGACGGCTCATGGTCCACTGTGACGTCACGGGCCTGGCCGTCGCTCAGCGCAAGGCCTGTGCCCGGGTGATCACCTGGCTGCAGGCAACAGCCGCGCAGACCTGCCAGGCCTGCGGCAGCCAGGGCGAGGCGGTTGCCTCGCCCGATGGCCGCAGTCCGCTTCGGTTGTGTCGTGCGTGTATCAGTCGTAGCGGTCAGCCGCCCGTCGCAGCGTCGCTGCAATGGTCTGCCGCAGAAACGGCGGGCTGAGCACCTCCACCTGATCGCCGAGGCCGAGCAGCCACCAGCGCACCTGGGCCGTATCGGCCACAGTGGCGGTGAGCCGGACACGGCCGTCCGCGCTGTCCTCCATGACCTGATCGTGGCTCAACGGGGTCTCACGCAGATGGAACGCGGTCTCGGCTGCCAGGAGCAGCTCGAGGGCGAGGGGCGTATCGCTGAGTTTGAAGTTGAGCCCGCCGTCATCGACATAGCGCCCAAGATCAAAGCCCTCTGGCCGGTGGAGGGCGAGCTGGAGCACAGCGGCGTAGTCGTAGAGCGTACAGACGAGATACACCACGCCGTCACGGAAGACCACGCCGAGCGGGTTCACGACGTAGTCCTTCACGGCCCCGTCGTGGCGGCGGTGATAGCGCGCCTGGAACTGGCGATCGTTGAACAGCGCATCGTAGACGGCTTCGAACACCTCAGGATCAACCGTGGGCGGGATCAGCGCCTGCCCGCGGGTGATGGCCTGGACCTTGTCCGGCCAGGCGCGCACGGGGCCCGAGGTGTCAGCAAGCACATTCTCGGCGCGGCGGAAGTACGGCGAGAGCGCCTGCAGCGTGGCCGGGGCCATCAGCGGCCCGGCGAAGTGTTCCGCGAGCTTGAAGGCAAGCGCCGTCTGCGGCTCCATGCCGGGGATGTCGAACTGCGCGGCGTCCCGGTCCCAGTACCAGCCATGCGGCCGGGAGCGGTCATCCACCGCCAGGCCGAAGAGCTGCCCGGAGAGCTCCTGGAGATCGCGCTGGATGGTGCGCTCGGTGGTCGGGTAGCCCTGCTCACGCAGGCGCTCGTGAAGGGCGCTGACCGTGATCTTGCGCGGGTGCCTGGGGATGTGGCGGAGCATGGTCCATTGGCGTAGCAGGGTATCCGACATTGGTGATCCGGCTCTTTTGTTGTCGTGGTGTCGATGGACAGGGTGCCGATGGGGTCAGGAGCAGTACGCCCCGGCGGTGCGGAGGTCCTCCAGGCGCTTGGGGCCGATGCCATCGACTGCCTCGAGCGCGCTGAGATTCTGCACCGGGCGCAGCGCGATCACTGCCCGGGCGCGCTCCGGTCCCAGGTGCGGCAGCGTCTGGAGTGCCTCGAGGCTCGCGGTGTTGATATCAATACCGGAGGAGACAGGCCTCGATTTCTGGTGCGGAACCGCCGTTTCCGGTGCAGCCTCCGGCGCGGCCTCGACTTCCTGCAGTCGCACACCCGCGAAGTCGGCAAAGACCTCGAGCAGCTCTTCCTGCAGTACGGTGCGTGGCCCGTCCTGCAGTGCCAGGTCATCAGCCTGCAGGAGCACCTCGGCGAGTTCCTCTGCGGGCCGCCGACGCAGGTGCCGGGCGAGGACCGCGACGACCTCATGCGGGCTCGGCTGGTCTTCCGTTACACCGTCCCGGGCCGCCTCCAGGCTGGAGGCCGTGGCATCCAGTTCCTCTATGGCCGGCGCCAGGACAGGGAAGGTCGCATCGTCGGTCGACAGACGCTGCCGCAACGCGTCCTTGATCTCCGTTCCCGCATGCCCACGCCCCCAGCCCAGGTAGGCCATGAGCCAGCCCGCGATGTGCGCCTCGGCACGCCACTGCTGTATCGGAGGCTGGAAGGCGAGGTCCGTGCCCGGCAGTCCGTTCTCGAGACCGCGGTTGCGACGGCGCCGCTGCCAGGTGTTCCAGGCATAGGGGGCGGCCAGGACCAGCCCGTAAGCGATCCCGCCCACCGCGAGCACGAGCCGTACGGCACCGATGAAGGCGGCTGCGACCAGCTGCACCACGGCCACGACCGCGGCGAAGAGCATGTAGACGATCTGGAGCTGTGCCGCCGTCTTGCCGCGCACCTGAACACCGGCCAGCTTGGCCGAGGAGCGGTTGGGCCGGAACCAGTTGAATGAGCCCAGGCGGTTGCGCGTTGATACCGTTGCGCCCGTCTTCGAGAGGTTCAATCGAAACGGCCCGGAGCGGTAGCGCCCGCGCAGAATGAAGCGCCCGTTCTGGAGCGCCACCTGAGTGTTCCTGGCCGGCGTGCCGGAGACGCGGAAGCCGTGCGAGGTATTGGCTGTCACATTCACGCCCGCCGCCTTGGCCTGGGCGCGCAGGGCGACACCGCCGGTGCGGCTGGCGCGCAGATACCGCCCCCGATGCTCGATGCGGCGCTGCCTGCCGTAGGCGTCCTTCTTGCCGAGGTTGAAAAATCCCATTGGTGCTCCGGCCGTGATTGCCCGCTACTGTGCCATGGGACCCGCGCTCACCGACAGACTGTGTCGTAGTCGCATCGCACCGTTGTCAGTCACTGGTCAGTGACTGAAGTTCGGGAGCCAGAGGTGACCGGATCGTGCCGTCCAGTACCTCCTGGGGAGGCCACCCCTGCGTCTCGGCGACTTCAGCTGCCTTCTCCGTCTTGCCGTGAACGCTTGCCCGGGTCAGCCCCCGGAATCGCCAGGCGGCCGGAATGTGGAAGACACTGCGAACGAGATGACCGCCCTTGTGAAGGTCGCGCTCGGCCGAAGCTTTCGTGATCAGTCCCACATGGCGAGCCGTCAGCAAGGCGCGAGCGTAGTTGTCGTATTCTCCGATCAGGTAGGCGCCCATGTAACCGTAAGGGGTCGAGAAGTCGAGCGGAATCTGGATCGGCTCCAGGCTCTCTGCGACGTCGATCTCGACGTTCGGCATTACCTCCAGACGCGCCTCCGCCTGCTGGCGTAGGACGGCAAGAGTCTCTCGGTTCTCGTTAATGGCGTGGTACGCACGTAGAAGCAGCCAGTCCGCCCAGGGGTCATCCCTTTCTGCCGCGCGCCAGGCCCATCGCATTAGGGTCGCGAACCGTGCGAGCCCGATGATCTCGGGCTTGCCTTCGCCTTCCCTACGGGTGCGGCCACGCATCACCCGTTGCGCCTGGCGGGTTTGTAGGGTCATCCGGGCGCGCCCACGTAAGCCGCCTGGCTGTTCCTGGGCCGCTGACCACGTTGCAACGCCGTTGTCGGATCTGGCGGGCTCGGCTTCAGTCATGACCGCGTCCTCCAAGGGTTTGCCGTTCAATGCGTTCCTGGATGGTTGCCTTGATGCTGGCCGGTTGGCGGATACCTGCGAGCCGGATTTCGCCGGTCTCTCCACCGCCGGCGGAGGAGACGGCAACGGTACCGATACCGAGAAGGCGCTCGAGTAGACTCTGTGTCATGGTCGGGATTCGGGCGTTGCGGTAATACATGCGGCGTACTCGCCGGGCGATGATGCCCTCCTGGACGCAGATGGCCTCCGGACCGAGTTCGTACCGGTAGTAGAAGATCGCGAGAAGCAAGCGGACCGACGCGACGGTCAGGATAAGTACCGCGACCGCGGCCAAGACGAGTTGTGCGGCGGGCATGGCGCCGACGAGTGGCACCGTCACCGGTTGCGCGGCCGTCGTCCCCAAAACGCCAGGAAGCGCACCGAGCGTCTCGACCAGCCGCGGGGTGATGAGCAACAGACCGAGCCCGGTGAGACACCAGACCAGCAATCCCAAGTGGCCGCGTACGGCTTGCCGAAGAACGATCGGTGATGGCGCGTTTTCACCTGAATGCATGGCCGGCCCTGACGCGAGGGTGGCGGCATGGACGCCGCTTGGCCTGACAACGTACCCGCCGGTCTCCTGCATCGCCTCGAAGGCCTGACCGGTGTACTGGCCCAGCGCATCGCGAACGGCCTCGGCCTGGCCGAGCGAGGGGTACGGGGTTCCGTCAGGTTGTCGAATTGCCTTCATGGCTGACCTCCGTTTGTTTCTTTCAGACTGCTGATACCGGGAGAGCGGTGAGCCGGGAAAGGTTTTGCGGAGCCGCAGAACTTTCCTCGGCTGCTATCGGAGTTGAGAGCGCGGTTCACGATCTCTCTCCGTTCTTGGTTGAGTGGTCTTGCCCGAGCTGAGCTGCCAGTTCGGCTGGAACTGACTTGCCGGCGGCTTTCAATAGTTGCGCGAGTTCCTCGGCACCGCGTCGACGGCTGAGCCGATCCTGGTCATTCTCGGGCTGGCTCGGCCTGGCTGGGGGCGGGGGAGATCCCGGGCCCATGCTCGGCGCTGAAGCAGACCGACGTTGCTGCGAGTACGTGGGTACGAACGTGCCGTTGCGAGCCGCTCGTGCGAGTTTTGATAGATAGCGGATCGGGTTGCGGATTGGAGTCCGTTCTCTGTCCTCCAGGCATCCGGCGAGCTCATCGAGCACCTGCTGTGCGGCTTCTGGGTCCAGTTCACCGAGGCACAGGCGGGCCAGTTCACGCTGATCCTTGGTGAGTTGTCTCGGGTATTCCAGTGGCGACTGCTCGTCTCCGTCAGCGCCACTCGTCCCGGACCCCCCTGTAGTTGTTGTTTGACTACTACTACCACTACTACCCCTGCGCGCGCGTGAGCGGTTAAGTTGCTTAACCTGGGAGGAAGTCCTTGATTTTTCTTCTGTATTGACGGGGTTAAGCGGCTTAACCCGGTCATCGCACGCCGAGTTAAGTTCGCTAACCAGGGTGTCCGGGTTCATCTGGTGAACTTGGGCCGCCGTTGTTTCGGCGTTTCCTGCCACCTGACTCCGGTCTGCTTCAGGTGGTCCGTGGTGCCCCCGCAGTGCGGCACCGAAGGCGCCGGTCGCGAAGGCGTCCGCGTTTGCCTGGTGGGCGGAGAGCCGGATTTCGAAACGGCTCGTGAAGTCCTGACTATCCGTGAACTCGGTCCCGTCCATCAGGCCTGCACGGATGGTGGCGAGTACCGCTTCGGCGACCATCCGGACCCGGGAGTGGTAGTGGTTGCACATCTCGCGCACGAAGCCGACATACCCTTCGTCGAGTTCCATGGCCTCGGCAACGCAGACCGGTTCGTCGTGGAGGGCGTAGATGTTGCCGCGATACCGTCCCTTCTCGTCTCGCACTTGCTGGCAGAGCGATATCCAGCGTGTAATGCGGAGGAGGGCAATAGAGGCGGCAATCGTTGGCTTGCTCCCGACGCCGGCTGCAGCGAAGTCGTGATAGGAAGGGAAAGCGGCCGGCGTTCTCGGATCACTGTGTGCCTTGATGACCATCCAGGCGATCTTGTCCCTGGCTTCCAGGGCGGGGTCGTATAGCAGCCGTCGTGGGTGTGTGTCCTGCCAGTTACCGGCGTAAAGGACAGCGCCGCCGTCACTGTCGGTTGCCTCGGCTGAGGTCGGTGCCTCGCACAGCTGACGCGCTGCGTCCGCGATTGCTCCCTGGAGGCCTTGCGGGCGAGCGGAGGAAGCTGAATCCGTGGCCATGGTCTATTCCTCCTGTGCCGCGTGGTGTGTGACCAGCGTGACCACGTTGGCTGCTCCCGCACCCTTAGCGCTTTCGGCCTGGATCGCGCGGCTTTCCCGGACCAGGCGCCAGACGGCTTGTGCCGAAACATCGCAGTCGCGCGCGACCTGGAGGTAACGCTCAGGTTCGTCCAGCTGTGCATGTGCCTGCCACAACCGCCAGATGCGATCCTCCTTCGTGCGCGGGAGCCGGGGTGGCCTTCCCTGGGGCCGTTGAACGCCAAGCATGCGTCGGCGCCGGCATACCTCGCCGGGGGTGAGGCCGCACAGCGCATGTAGCATCTCGGTGCCGGCACCCTGGCGAATCAGATCGTCCTGCGTGCACTCGGTTCGCGCTTCAACCCGGGCATGGGAGAGGGCGTGGTCTAGACACCGGTGATCCACGGCCACGTCCAGGAAGTGCGTACCCATGCGTGCGAGATGGTGCAGCTCGCCCACGGTCATCTGCTCCATGGCCCGAATTTCATCCGGCTCGAAGCCGAGGTCGGAGACCGCGTTCAAGTCGCCGGTCTTGAGCTTCTCCACGGCGAAGCGAATCACTTGGTAAGCCAGTTCCGTGCTCATGTCCTATCCCTCCAGATATCCATGCCCTGGCGCTGAGCGGTGCGCGCGAGTTGGCGGCAGATGCGCATAAGCGCCATAAGGTCTTCGAAGTCCGTGTCGGGGGTCTCCGGGTGGGAGAAGAACTCGGTGGCCGCTGTCGTCAGGTACGGGTAACCGACGCGATAGTGAACAGCCCGGTGATTGTTCTCGTGCAGCATTCGGCCCAGTTCGAACCGGTCGGGGAAGGTTGCATGGCTTTTGTTGTCGTCCATGGCCTCGGACCAGACGACCAGCAGCCACCAAACCCAACCTCGCCGTGTCTGCTGTGGATCCTGCGGTTCACGGAGGATGTCCTCTGGAGGCGGGAGGTCCATGAGGAACCCCATACCGCGATCCCAGGTGCTCATGTAGATGTCGAGCCGGTAACGGCGGGCCACCCGCTGCGCTATCGCATGGGATCGTTCGCGCAGTTCACCGACGTTGGCGTTGGCCTCCGGCTTGTCGTGGTTGTCGGATAGCGGGGTGGGCTCCGGATCGTCTGTCGATAAAGCAGGGCTCGGGGACGTAGAGGGCGAAGGGGTTTCCCTCGCGTTCTCCGTGCCGCTGGACGTGTCATTACTCGCCACAATCGGCTCTTTGGAGCCAGTGCTTTCGGGTGCAGCGGGCGCCGGACCGATGCCATGGTCGGTGTCATCGGAGACATTGCGTTCTGCTTGCTCTTCACTGCCCTGCTTGGGCGGTGGCTGGTCGGCGACCTTGGGTTCACGGGGGCCGTCCGCACGATTCCGTTGCAGACGGGTCTCCAGCTCCATGCGAACCTGACGCAACGGAAGGTCCAGGGCAGTTGTCAGCTCCCGTTCCAGCTCTTCACGGCCGATGCTTACGTCCCAGTCCGGGCCGTCGGTCGCTTGCAAAGCCTGGGTCCATAGCGGTTCCAGAAGCTCGTCGTCGTAACCATGCTCCGTCCAGAGGTCAGCGATGACCTGGTGCAGGCGGCGCAGATCCTCGACGGCACCACCACTGAGACCAGCTCCCAAGGCTTCCGGGATGGCGGGAAGGAGTTGTGTGGCGGCGTACTCGAACCGGATGAGCAGGCGTCGCGAGACCGTGTAGCCCACTTCCTCCAGTCGGCGCTGGAACTCGGAGCGACTCAGGCGTTCGCCCGCTTCGCTCTCGAACTCCGCTCGCAATTCCTCCAGGCCCACGGCCTTGTCGATCAGGGTCATCTCCCCGCGGAGTTCATTCTCGACAAGGTGGCCGACGAGCACCTGCGCATCGTCCTGCCATGGGTGATAAAGGCAGTGGATGCGGCGGAATGCGTCATCGCCCGTCTCCTCGTGGAGCTCTCGAAGAATCTGCAGACGCGTGTTCCCGCCGGCGCGGATCATGTAGAGGTCGTCACCGGGGCGCCGGGTAATTTCGAGGGCATTGTTGAGGCCGCGTTGTGCCCGGATTGATGCCTTGATCTCCGAGTAGCGTGGGTTCACCTTCCTTCGCGGGTTGTGGTCGTAGGCCTTCACCTGGTCGATGTCCAGGACCATTTGCGTGACCGTAACCGGCTCGCCGGGTTCGAGTTCGCGACCGGATTGCCCGAAATGGCCCTGGTAGAGGGTCTGACGCAACTTGTTGCGGTCGATTTCCTTAGCCATGGCCCTCGACCTCCCTGTCGTTCTCGACCAGATGTGGCAGGCACTCCGCCGCGAGCGTGCGCATGGTTTCGGCTGCTGCAGGCGTCGGGCCGGAGCGCCGCGTCTCCCACCGATGTACGGGGATCTGATGGGTTGCCGCTTCCCTGTAGGCCACCGTCGCGGGCACGGCTGTGTCCAAGACGGTGATCTGGCCTCGGCTCGGGCCGTAGGATTCGCGCCGGAGTTCGTCGGCGATCACTCGGGCATCCGCCGTGCGGTCCATCCGGTAGAGCATGCCGCGGAGCGGGCCGATCGGGGCGCCGAGGGCAGCCATCGGCCGCAGCCGTTCCAGCATGGTCACGGTGCCGCGGGCGAACTCCCGGGCTGACAGGATTTCCGGGGGAATCGGGGAGAGGAGAAGATCCGCGGCCAGAACGGCCGCGTCCTGAAGCGGACCAACTGCCCCCTGGGTGTCGATCAGGATGGCGTCATAGATCTCGTCGTAACCCGAGAGGATATGGCGGAGTCGGACGCGACCATCCGGGGTGTGAAGGATCCAGTTCTGGAGTGCGCCGTCCGGGTCGTTGGAGAGGACGATGTCCAGGGACCCGCCGTCTTCGGCTTCAAGCGCCGTGGTGCTCACCGTGGAACCGGTTTCGCCGGCGGTGATGAGTTCGGTGAGCCCGTATTCGGACTGTTGCGCCAGCGGGAAGAAGCTGGATAGCGTTGGTTGAATATCGGCGTCGATGAGGAGCACCCGGTAGCCCAGGTCCGCGATGTACGCGCCGAGGTTGGCCGTGACGGTCGTCTTCCCGACGCCGCCCTTGGTCGAAGTTACGGTCAGCTTGATTGCCATATCAGCCTCCACAGAGCTAGTTGCCTGCCTAGCTCCGGGAAGCTCGATTTCAGTACCGTCGTTGCAAGAAACTACGTAGGTGCTTGATTAGGCTTCGTAATCAGTAGGTCGGGGGTTCGACTCCCTCCGTCGGCACCATCTTTCAAGGGGTTATGAGAGCCCTCCACACCCCTTGAAGCCCCATGACGCGTCTGCAGTACCGCTTGATCCCCTCGCTTCCCCGCGTCGAATCATCCGGATATCGCCTCTGCCCTTGCCGGCACATCACCTCCAGCACGTCCCTTTTGAGGGGCTCGGCAGCATCGAGCCTTGGCTCGCCTTGGCGGGGTATAAGGTTTCTACTACCCGGTTCTTCGAGACCGCGGAACTTCCAGACACGGAGGATATCGACCTGCTGGGCTTCCTCACCGGAGGACGCGCTGGGCGTTAGGCCCATGGCACCGGGCGGCGATATGATGCATCGTCTTATGTGACTGGGTTGGTGTCGGGGGCTAACAGCATGGCGGAAGCCTATCTCATTGGACAGATTCGGGTGCGCGACTCGGCCAAATGGGCGGAGTACGTTGCGGCCGTTGGCGATACGCTGACGCCCTGGGGTGCGGAGGTTGTGTTCCGGGGCCGCAAGGCCAACAGCTTTTCCGGTGATACGCCGTTCCAGACGGTGGTCGTGATCCGCTTTCCCACGCTGCAGGCCGTGGACGACTGGCACGCCTCGGCGGCCTACCAAGCGCTGATCCCGCTGCGCGACGAGGCGGCCGAGGTCGTATTGCAGGCGTGGGAGAACTGATCGACGGCAGGCGCTAGGATGTCCGCCGCCGAAGACCTGTCGCGAACAGACCGATCAGGCCTGCAACCAGAAGTGCCAGGCTGTTAGGAACGGGAACGGCCACAGGATCGTCCTCGGAGAAGTCCCAGAAACTCGTGGTCATGCCCCATTCAGGACTCGGTGCGCCCGGGTCGTCCTCGCTCCTGGTGCGACCCCGCCACATCCCCTCGGTGCTCTCTTCGTGGGCCGTTGAAACGAAGGTGGCCCAGTCGCCCTCATGGGTGATCTCGCCATCAGCACGGATATCGATCAGCAGGTTGCCGTCGTCAGGGTCGTAGTAGAAGCTGTCGCCACTGATGCTAAACGGGTGGTCGGAGCTCCCATCCAGCGTCAGGTGCGTAAAGTAGTGTTCGGTCTCGCCAAAATTGTCTTCCAGTGGAAGGTTGGTTTCAGCGGGATCAGCGTCGGTCACCGAGAAACGGATATCGAAAGAACCACTGACTAGGTTGCCTACCCCCGGTGCTGACCAGAACCCGAAAGAATCTATGGTCATTGCCCCAGAGAAGAGGTCACCGCCGTAAATCAACTGAGTCTGATGCGCCAAATCGCAGCCGAAGGGGATGCAATTCCGTCCATCGAGCGACTCTCCGACATCGATCCGGGCCGCAGAGGTCGTACCGGACAGAAAGGCGCCCGGTACTGATAGGGCGATTGCCACCACGATGGGTGTTGTCCAGTTCCTGGTCGGATACATCCCGGCACCTCATGTTTTCGACTGACACGTGCGTTTATAAGCGCAAATGACGTGCCATCCGAATCCCCCGCTGCGTGAAAGGCGCTCATAACGGCCTTCTTGGCAGCATCCACATGCGTGACGACCAGCGTAGAAAAACGGAACGGAGGTGGGTGTAAAGTCTGCTTTACGCGAATCGGATCGGTGCCATCCTAGCGCGCCTGAGTGCGTAAAAACTTCCGACGCATAAGATAATGAGGGCGTCGTGCCGGCAGCTAACAGAGCGCCCCTGGCACGCAAAAGCGACGACACGCTCAGCGTGGTGTTGATGAACCGCTCGGTCATCGACGACTCGCGGTGCGTTAGCTCCTTCAGGGAAGCGCCCGGTGGCCCTGAGCCCAAATTCGGGCCCGTTCCGGGAGCTCTTCCATCACGTCGCGCCGTTCCTGGTCGCTCATGTCACGCCAGCGACCGATCTCATCCAGGCTACGGTGGCAACCGATACACCGTCCGTCCTCGACTTTGCAGATCTTCTTGCAGGGGGAGTCCATCATTCGATTGTCTCAAGTTTTTCAGCCCGCGGGAATTCTGTAAGGGGCTGTTGGGTCGCCCGATTGCTACCGGCGTTGGCATGGGCATGGTCAGCGGTTGCCCGGTCTCCGATACCAGAACCAACTCAACCGCCGAAACCGCCCAGCCCAAGGGAACACCGCGAAGACCAGCACCACGAGCGCATGCTGCCAGGTGGCGTACCAGTCCAGCTTACGGCCGGAGGTGACCACCGGGTCGATGTCCAGGATACCGAAGCGCAGGCCCTGCTGGTGGGCGCGTTGTCGGAGTTGCCGCGAGTGCCCGATCTCCTCGCCTGCATAAACATGCTCCGGAAACCCGCCGAGCGACCGGTGCCAATCCGCCCGTACGAAAAAGAAACAACCGGCCGCCAGAGAAAACCGGCGCGATAATGCGTTCCAGAAGGACAGCCCCAGCGCCGGGAAGCGGGGGAGGGGGCGATCCATGGCAACGGGCACACCGCCGCCGATCCATCGGTCCGCGAGTGCGTCCCGCACGGCGAGCAGGTGCTCAGATGTGACCCGGGTGTCGGCATCGAGGAACAGCAGCCAGGGGCTCCGGGCCAGTTCAGCGCCCCGGTTTCGCACCCGGGCAATGCGTCGCTCGGGCTCGCGCACTACCCGTGCCCCGGCCTCTTGGGCGATCGCTGCGGTATCGTCATCGGAGCCGTTATCCACCACGATGATCTCCACGCCAAGGTCAGATGCGGTGATGGCATGCCGCAGTGCATCGAGCGTGGCCGGCAGTTGGTCGGCCTCGTTCCAGGCCGGGATGATCACGGAAAGACTGGGCGGCGCCATCCTGAAGTCCGGTGGAGTTTATTGGCTGAACGAGCCGACAAGCATACGGCCTGAATCCACGGGTTGCAGCCACAGGAGCGTGGTAACTTAAGCGCTCTGGCCAAGCGCGTTTGCGGAGGATCGCCATGGGTCGTCTCATGATGGTGGCATGTTTCGTGGCCGGGCTGTTGGCATCGGCCCCTGCCCACGCCGATGGGGTGGATCGCGACGCGCTTTTTGACCACGATTTGCGAGAGCTCCACTCGGACCGGGTGTTAAGTCTGCGAGAGGTCCTGCAAGGGGCGCCGTTGCTGTTGGTGAACACGGCAAGCCGTTGTGGGTTTACCGGCCAATTCGAGGGGCTGGAGGCGCTCCACCGCGAGTTCGGTGACCAGGGCTTGAAGGTGGCCGGATTCCCGTCCAACGACTTCCGCCAGGAACTGGAGGATGAGGCCGTGGTGGCCGAGGTCTGCCGGGTCAATTTCGGCGTGACCTTCACCATGTTCTCACCGATATCCGTTCGGGGCGACGACGCCCACCCGCTGTTCAGGGAGCTGGCGCGCCAGAGCGAACAGCCTGCCTGGAATTTTCACAAGTACGTGCTCGACCGAGACGGCAACGTGGTCGCCAGTTTCCCCAGCCGGGTGGCCCCGGACGATCCGAGGCTGCGCGCGGCCATTCGATCCGTTCTCTGACGACCGGCTTCCCAAGTCACCAGCCTGCCCGGGCCATCCTTTTCCCTGGGTGCGGGCCTAACCGGCGCACCCCTACCCGTAAGCCCTGGGGCGCATGTCTGCTCCCCCCTATGCAGCGTCGTGTAAAAAATGATGACAGACGAGTCCTGGGCAAAGCCAATAGCTATCAGCTCCATGTCACAGTTTTTTACATGCGTAATGGTGCACGGGTGAAGTCCCGCGGAAAAGCCCATAAGAAATAACAGGATCCAGTATTGGCCTAAGTTTTGCTTTGCCATGGGAAGGTAATCCTATTGGACGGCCCACTTGACCAGGGCCGCTGACGTCATCGAGAGGTAATAGCAATGAAAACCAGGGCCTTGGGCGTATCAGTGGCACTCAGTGGGGTTTTGGCCTGTTCCGTCGCCAATGCATCGCTGATCAACTTGCCGGATGTGGACGAGACCTTCGACGGCATTCCGCTGGCGCTCCAATACAACGACTTCTACTCCTACTCCGGGTCGCTGCTTCGGCAGTGGGACTACATCACTCAAGCTCAGTACACCGGACAGGGCACGGGCACACTGGACCTGATCATAGGCACGGGGGCCGGGGGTGCGAACAACCAGGGGGTCGGACCGGATGGCGATTTTAACTTTGAGAACCCCATGCCCTTTCCCGGTGGGGGAACGTCCGAGTTCACGGGCCAGTGGGGTGTGGGTACCCAGGCCAATGGGCCGGTGTTGGTCGACAACCTGCTGGCCTACCTGAATGCGATCAATCCGAGCTCGACTATCCCCGTGTTTCTGTTTGACCACAATCAGACGGGGGGCCAGCCGGACCTGTTTGTACAGGCCGAGGTATACATTCAGGACCCGACGACCGGGGAGCGGGTTGCTCGCTGGTTCTTTGACGACGGGGCGGGCAATCCGGTGTTGGCCCCTGGCGAAGTGGAACTGGTGGGGGATTCCGGTACGGAGTACGTTGCCAATCACAACCTGGGCAGCGGTCGTCTGGACTATATCGTCTTCGCGCCTACCATGGACCTCAGTCAATATGCCGGTCTTGATTATCTGTTTGGGATTGACTTCTTCATGGACGACCTGAACAACGGCTTCGAGGAGTTGTTCCTCAGCGGGCGTTTCGTGGTCAACGACAACGGGAACGGGCAGGTGCCGGTACCCGCTTCAGGGTGGTTGTTCGGGCTCGGGCTGCTCGCCCTGGGGCTCGTGCACCGGCGGCGCACACCCGACCCGGTGTGATCATCTGCGTTCCGGATTGAAACAAGCCAGATTGAAACAAGGAAGGCCCTGACTCAGAGCACCGAGCCAGGGCCTTTTGTACAGTCGTGCGGGAGGGCCCTGCGCCCTTCAGCAGTCGCCGATGCGCTCCCCGACAATCTCCATGTTCATGCGCATGTCACCCATCGGGGTCTCGAAGTCGCCGGTCATCTTGCCCTCCATGCGATCCCCCATCAGCTGCATGTTCATGTCCATCTCCATGGTGCCGCCCTGAGGGTCGGCGCAGCTCAGCCGGTAGCTCACCTCATCGCTGCTGATGGATTCATCCACGACCTCACAGCCATCCTCGTCGTGGAGTTGGATGCCCGCGTCCAAGTCGTCTTCGGTAATGCACTCCTGCGTGGTCTCGGTGTGGTCCGGCATGTCCATCTCGCCTTCCATCACCGTGGTGTTGGTGTATTCCCACAGCCCCGGCTCCACGTTGGGACGGTCGGCCCAGGCCATGGCGGGCAGGGCGAGCAGGGCAGCGGCGGGCAATGCATAGCGCATCATGAGTGCATCTCCTTTGGCGTATCGTTGGCTGAGTCGTTTTCTGATGATGGCCGTTCATGGCCGGGCTGCTGTAGTAACAACCCTCTGGCTCTAGGGTAGCTGCTTCTGCCCCTGCTTTCAGGGGCTCAGTCGGCCACGATGGCCTCTATGCCCCGGGAGAGCCGCGCGCGGCTCAGCTCCCCGAGGTGGCTGTCGACCACGCGCCCCTCTGCATCAATGAACAGGGTGGTCGGCAGGGCACCGGAGCCGTAGTGTCCGGAGAGCCCGGAGCGGGGGTCGAGCAGGATGTGCTCCAGCGGCGCGTCCAGCTCGTTCAGAAAGGCCTGAATGGTGGCCGGGTCCTCGCCCTGGTTGACCAACAGGATGGTGACATCATCCCGTTCCTGCTGGACGTCGCTGAGTACCGGCATTTCCCGGCGGCAGGGCGGACACCAACTGGCCCAGAGGTTGATCACCACGGGTTCACCTCGCCAGTCCCCAAGCGGCCGGACATCGCCGGCCAGGGTCTGTACGTGGGCATCGGGCAGGGTCGGGGGCTCTGGGCTGAGGGTGTGTATGGCCGCGATGCCGACGCCCCAGGTGGCGAGGCCGCCCGCCAGGGCACCCGTCAACGCCCAGCGCTGCAGCGGGCGCCGCCAGGCGAGCAGCGCCCCCAGTGCCAGCATGGCGGCGATTGCGGCCAGCGGTGCGAAGCCGCCGTCGGTGACGTTGATGATGCTCATGGGGGCGGCCAGGTAGTCGTCCCGGTACTGCAGGACAAACCCCAGCCGCCCCGCCAGCAGGCCGGTCAGCCCGGTCAGCAACAAGGGGCCGTCGGCATTGCCGCCCTGGCGGCGACCAATCAACCAGCTCAGGAGCAGGGCCACCACCAGGGCGGCGAGCAGAGGCAGGCGATCCAGCGGCAGGGCCAGCGGGCCCAGGTTGAGTGACATCATCTCGGTAGCAGCGTCCATAGCTTTACGATTGCGGTGTCGGCAGGCCCGCACCGGGCGTACCTTAACAGAGTGGTCCACGACCAGACGGTTCCACGGACGGGTATTCAGGAGGGTTGATGAGCGGGGAAGGACAGGAATCGACGCGCCACCGGGTGTTCTTCGCACTCTGGCCCGAACCTGCGCTGCGCTGCGCGTTGCATCGGCTGGCGTTGGAACTGCGCGGCGGGCGCGCAGTCCCGAAGGGGCATCTGCACCTGACTTTGGCATTCGCCGGTCTGGTCACCCCGGAGCAGTTGACCTGTCTCAAGGCGCAAGCGGACGAGGTGCGTGCGCCAACTTTCCGGCTGCAGTTGCAGCGACTCGCCGGGTTCCGCCGGGCCGGCGTGGCGCACGTGGGTCCGGAGGTGCAGGCGATCCCGGAGGCGCTGATGGAACTGGCCCGGCAGCTGAATCAGGTCCTGGCCGAATGCGGGGTGGCCGCGGAGCGGCGCCAATTCCGCCCTCACGTGACGTTGCGGCGCAAGACGCACCCCCCGAGGGTGCGGGCGGTGGCGCTGCCGGAGTGGAGAGTGCAGCGGTTTGTGCTGGTGGAGTCCGGAGATGCCGGCCGCCCGGGGGGCTATCGATTGCTCGGGGAATGGCCGCTGCAGGACGACTCAGGTGAGGGTGGGGCCGGTGACTGAGCAGGCTACGGACTGCTATGCTTTCATGGTTTGACCAACTGACCATTGGCAGTCGTGCCCGGTCGGTTGATTCACCGTGTTAGTCACTCAGGCCATAATCCAAAGCGAGGAGAGATCAATGCCTGCAGATGTATATCGCTTGAAAGTCAGCCTGCCCCTGGAGCAGGCCCGCAAGATCATTGCCGGTGCCCTGGCGAAGGGCCGCGACCTGGGGCTGCAACCGCTGACGGTGGTGGCGCTGGATGCCGGCGGCCATCTGGTCGCGGCGGAGCGTGAGGATGGCTCCGGCAACGTGCGTTTTGAAGTGGCCCGCGGCAAGGCCGGGGCGGCGCTGGGTATCGGGATCAGCAGCGGCACCGTTGGTGCCCGCAACCAGGGGCGTGATGCCTTCCTGGCCGCCGTGGCCACGGCCTCGGGTGGCCAGGCCGTGCCGGTGCCCGGTGGTGTGCTGGTGCTTGACGATCAGGACCAAATCATCGGTGCGGTGGGTGTCAGCGGTGATGCCTCTCCGGAGGACGAGAAGGCGGCCGTGGCCGGCATCGAAGCGGCTGGCCTGAAGGCGGGGATCGACCCGGCGGCCTGATCCGTCGGTGCCCTGGGTTCTCCGGCCCGGCGCCGTCGCGGCGTCGGGCTAGAACCCCTCGAAGTGGTCCAGGGTCATGCGGAAGGTGGTGCCATCGGACTCCACGTGCTCCACCCGCACCGGCAGGTAGTGCAGCTCCGGCGCTGACCAGACCCGGGTTTCCCGGCTGCTGCCTTCGCGCAACCGCACGTACTTGATGGCTTCGTAGGTGCCCACCGGGGTTTCCACGGTCTCCTCCCCGGTCAGGCGGAAAGTGTACTCGTCGATATCGCCGTCATCGGCCACGCGGTAGCTCAGGTCGCCGGAGCGGCCCCGCGCCAGGTCCTGCATTAGCGCCAGCGTGGTGACCACGCGGTCCTTGATGCCGTCGGACAGGTCTATTTCCCAGTCACTGTCCGCATCCCGGGCGATACCCGCATCCCAGTCGAAGAGCAGGGTCTCCTGTTCGTCCCGACGGCCCGTGCGCTCGTACTCGTAGCGCTCCGGCCGGAAGCCGTTTTCCCCCACCCAGCCTTCACTGACTTCCCGGGTCTCGTCCCGGTAGGCCATGCGGACGATCCCCCGCGGCGTTGTGGTGACCTCGTAGCGGTAACGGTCCGCCTCCGGGCGTTCGAAGCGGAACCAGCCCTCGCCGATGGTGAACGCGCCCATGTGCACCCGGTACTGCGCGGCAAAGGGAGGGAGGTCGGTGGCCGCCGCGTCCTGTTCACCGGGAAGCGCGGTGTGCCACGGGGCGAAGAGTGCCGCCAGGGTGATGGTCAACAGGATTCGGCGCACGGGCATCGGTCCCTCCTCGGCAAACAAGGGGCGCGCAGCAGCGCCCCTACAGGGTTTCGGTTCGGGTCTCGGCGGTGATCCGCGGTGTCTGCTCCAGTGGCTGGCCGTCCATCCAGGTGCGGCCGTCGCGCATGCAGACGCGGCCCTCGGCCAGCCAGCGCACCGCCAGCGGGTAGATGCGGTGCTCCTGCACCTGTACCCGCTTGGCCAGGGTCTCCGGGGTATCCTCGGGTTGGACGGGCACCTCCGCCTGCACGATCAGCGGTCCAGCATCCAGTTCGGGGATCACGAAGTGCACGCTGCAGCCGTGAACTTGGACACCTGATTCGAGCGCGCGTTCATGGGTATGCAGCCCGCGGAAGTCGGGCAGGAGAGAGGGGTGGATGTTGATCAACCGGCCCTCGTAGTGGGCCACGAAGGCATCGGAGAGGATGCGCATGAAGCCGGCCAGCACCAGCAGGCCGGGGGCATAGCCGTCGATCAGCTCGGCCAGCGCGCGGTCGTAACCGGCGCGGTCCTCGAAATCGCGATGCGACAGCACCCGTGCCGGGATGCCCGCCTTCCGGGCGCGCTCCAGGCCGAAGGCATCGGCCTTGTTGCTGATCACCGCCTTGATCTCAATGGGCAACTCGCCGCTGGCCTGGCCGTCGATAAAGGTCTGCAGGTTACTGCCGCTCCCGGAGATCAGTACCACGACCGGCAGCGGCTGACGTCCATCGCCACCGCTCATGCCTGTGCCACCCGCACCCGCGGCGCGTCAGCGTCCGCAGTGACGATCTCGCCGATGCGCCAGGCCTGTTCCCCGGTCTGCAGCAGGCGTTGCACGGCAGCATCCGCCTCCGCGGCCGGCACCACCAACACCATGCCCACCCCGCAGTTGAAGGTACGGAGCATCTCGTCCTCGGCGACCCCGCCGGTCTGTTGCAGCCAGCGGAATACCGCCGGCCAGTCCCAGGGCTGCAGATGCGCGCCCAGGCCCTCGGGCAGCACGCGGGGCAGGTTCTCGGGCAGGCCGCCCCCGGTGATGTGGGCCATGGCGTGCACCGGTAGGTTGCGCACCAGGTCCAGTACCGGTTTGGCGTAGATGCGCGTGGGGGCCATCAGCAGATCGGCCACCGGCTGGCCGTCCACCTCGGTGGCGGCCCCGTCGGGGGCGCGCTCGAGCACCTTGCGGATCAGCGAGTAGCCATTGGAGCCGGAGGCGCCCAGGGCGATCAGCGCATCGCCGGCCGCCACGCGGCTGCCGTCGATGATCTCGTCTTTCTCCACCACGCCCACGCAGAAACCGGCCAGGTCGTAGTGCCCCTCGGCGTACATGCCGGGCATCTCGGCGGTCTCGCCACCGATCAGCGCCGCGCCGGCCTGGTGGCACCCCTCGGCGATGCCGCGGATAACCGCGGCCGCCACCTCCACGTCCAATTGCCCGGTGGCGTAGTAGTCGAGGAAGTAGAGCGGCTCGGCCCCGGTGACCAGCACGTCGTTGGCGCACATGGCCACCAAGTCGATGCCGATGCCGTCGTGGCGGCCGGTCTCGATGGCCAGCTTGAGCTTGGTGCCCACGCCGTCGGTGCCGGAGACCAGCACCGGGCGGCGGTAGCGGTCCACCGGCACCTCGAACAGCCCGCCGAAGCCGCCCAGCCCGCCCAACACGCCGGGCCGCATGGTACGCTTGACGTCGTCGCGGATGCGATCGACCAGTTCGTTGCCGGCGTCGATGTCCACGCCGGCAGCCTTATAGGTGAGGCCTTCCTGATCCGGACCCACTTGCAACTCCCCCGGGGCTAGATAGTCAAATGAACCCGATATGGTAGCGATCCGGTGGGCCGAAATATAGCCCGGCGCCTCCGACAGCCTGGAGACAATACCTTATGCGACTGGTGTACCTGACCCCGCTGTTGCTGATTGCGCTGATGGCGTTGCCCGCCGGCGCCGCGCCCTTCTACACCGTGGAGGTCTCCGCCGAGACCCGCAGTGACGAGGACCGCGGGCTGGCGCTGAAGGCGGCACTCGCCCGCCAGCTGCAGCGCATGACCGGTACCGCCGACCCCGCGGAGGCGGAGGCGCTGGCCGACCTGATGCTGGCCCCGGAGCAGTTGTTGGCCGGGTATGCCTGGCGTGGCGAGGCGGGCGAGGACCTGCGGTTGCAGGCGCGCTTTGACCCGGAGGCCCTCCAGGCGGCCCTGGCCGATTACACCGGCGAGGTGTGGCTGGGTGAGGGGGCCCGGGTGATCGTCTGGGCCGGTGAGGAGGTGGACGGCAGCCGCAACCTGATGGCCGAGGGCAGCGAGGACACGCTGGCCGAGCGGGTCCGTGCCGAGGCGGCCGCGGTGGGGCTGACGCCCCTGCTGCCCCTGTTGGACCTGGAGGACCGGCGCAACCTGGAGTACAGCCACATCTGGGCCGGCTTCACCGACCGCATCGCCGAGGCCAGCCAGCGCTACGGCGCTCAGCCGGTCGTCACCCTGGCCCTGCGGGAGCGCAGCGGCCGGGACTGGGAAGGGCGGTGGCTGCTGCTGGACGGCCGGTCCACGGCCCAGGATCGCGGCCAGGCCGATAGCCGTGAGGAACTGGTGCAGCAGGCCATGCAGTGGGCGGTGACCACCCTGGCCCAGGCGCGCGGCGTCGTGCTGGCGGGCGAGGCGCAGGCCAGTCTCGATATCCGCGTGGCCATCGACAGCCTCTCGGCCTATGCCGCCGTGCTGGAGTACCTGCAGGGGCTGCCCGAAGTGCGCGAGGCGCGGCTGGCGGGCACCCGCGGCGATGCGTTGGCCCTGGAGCTTGACCTGGCCGTGTCGCCCGAGCGTGCGCTCTCGGCCCTGGAAGGGTCCCGCAGCCTGGAGCCGCAGGCCGAGGGCGAGACGGGAGAGGAGGCGCCGCCGCGCTTCCGCTGGCGGCGTTAGCGATACCCCCGCGGGCGGGGGCGGCGGCTACCAGGTCCAGTTCACGTTCAGCAGCAGCGCGCTGTCGTAGGCTTTCCGGTCCTCGGCGGGCTGGTTGTCGTAGTCGTACTGGTACTGGATGCTCCCGGCCAGGTCGCCGATGACCGGAAAGCGCAGCCCCGTGCGGCTGCTCCACACCCAGTCCTTGGGCTCATCCAGCACCACCAGGCCCTCCTGGCGGTGGAACAGCGTGACGCCGCTTTCCAATTCCTGCTGGTAGTCCATGGCCCAGCGCCAGGCCGGCTCACGCTGCGTGTCCTGCACGTACCGCGTCTCGTGGATGTAGGACAGGCCGGTTTCGGCGGAGAGCTGCACCCGCTCGGTGTCCAGCAGCTGGACGCCGGGGCCGAAGCCGACGGTGCGGCGCAGGCGGATATCCCGGAACTCGTCCCGCAGCAGACTCGCGCTGCTGTTCAAGTACAGGCGGCGGGTCAGGAAGTAGTCATGGCGCAAGGAGCCGCGCAGGTTGTAGACACTCAACTCCCCGTCATCTCTGGCCCGGTTACCCTCGGCACTGGCCAGCACCCGGTTGCGCGGCGAGCGGCTGCGGTGATCCAGCGCCAACTGGCCCGATTCGGTGCGGGTATTGCCCCGGGTCACGCTCAGCCCGGCCGAGATGCGCCCCTCATGGTTCCAGTCGTCGTTCTCCTGGGCATCGGGCGGGCTGGGTGCGCCGGGCAGTGACTGGGCAGCCGTCCACGGCACGAACAGGGCGGCGAGGAGTACCGGGGCGAGTTTCTGGGAGGGTCTGGGGTGCCGCATAAGGATCTGGAACGGGCCTTGCCTGGAGCGTGAATGGGCTGACCGGCTCTTGACACCCCACGGGTCTAGGGGTGCAATGCGGGCCTCCTCCGGAACAGGCGCGACATGGTAACAGACTCCGAGAACAAGCCGACCCCGCCTGCGCAACAGATGGCGCTGGACATCCGCTGGACCGATATCGCCAGCCTGGACTCCTTCGTCGTCGGCGCCAATCAGCAGGCACTGGATGCCGTGAGGCGGGCCGCCATGGGCTTTGGCGAACGGTTGCTTTTCCTTTACGGCAATGGCCCCGTGGGCAAGAGCCACCTGTTGCAGGCGGCTTGCCGGGATGCCGGTGAGCGGGGGTTCAAGGCGGCCTACCTGCCGCTGCGCGAGTTCCAGGGGATGCCGCCGGCCTCGGTGCTGGCGGGCATGGAAAGCATGGAACTGCTGGCGCTGGATGACCTGCAGGTGCTCGCCGGTGAGCCGGACTGGGAGGAGAACTTCTTCTACCTGTTCAACCGCACCCGGGCCAGTGGCGGGCACATGCTGCTGAGCGCGGACTGCCGACCCGCCGACCTGTCGTTGATCCTGCCCGATCTCGCCTCCCGCCTGCAGTGGGGGCTCACCCTGCGCCTGGAGCCGCTGGACGACGAAGGCAAGCTGCAGGGCCTGCAGGCGCGTGCCGCCGCGCGTGGGCTGGAGTTGCCGGAGGACACGGGCCGGTTTCTGCTCTCCCGCTTTCCGCGGGACCTGGGCGGGCTCTTCGAACTGCTGGACCGGCTGGACGGTGCTTCGCTGGCCGCGCAGCGCCGGCTGACCATCCCCTTTGTGCGCCAGGTGCTGGGCGCCGGCGAGGGGTAATCAGCCGCTGTCCTTCTCGCTGTCCGGCACGGCGACCTGTTTCTCCCCGCGTCGGCGCCGGCCGTGCGCCTTGCTGCCGGTAGCTCGGATGTACAGGATGGCCGTTGTGAAATAGACCACCACCAGCGCCACCTCCGCCAGCCCGAGCCAGCGATTGATCCCCGGTGTGGCGGCACTGGCCGCCCCGTGGACGAAGTAGACCAGGATCAGCATGGTGCTCCAGGCCATGGTGTAGCGCCGGGCATGGAGTAGCCCCCGCAGCGGCAGCAACAGGGGCCCGACCAGCGCGATGACCGCCACGGAGATCAAGGCCTCCGGCGGTGGCGACAACCAGATCAGCCAGGCCAGCAGCAGCACCAGCAGGCTCAGGTAGCTGACAACGGCGAGCCGGTGCAGGGTGCGCGGCGATTTCAGCATCAGTTACCCTCCAGCCGGGCCGCTGCCCGGGCCACCCGGCGGCCCAGCGCCCGGCAAAGTTCCTGCTCGTCCTCGCTCAGGGGCTGCCGCCCCTCGCCGCCGGCGTGGTGGCTGGCCCCGTAAGGCGTGCCGCCGGTGCGGGTCCGGGTCAGGGCCGGCTCCGAGTAGGGCAGGCCCACCAGGTACATCCCGTGGTGCAGCAGCGGGAGCATCATGCTCAGCAGGGTGCTCTCCTGGCCGCCGTGCAGGCTCGAGGTGGCGGTAAACACGGCGGCCGGTTTGTCACTCAAAGCGCCGTTCAGCCACAGGCTGCTGGTGCCGTCCAGGAAGTACTTCAGGGGGGCGGCCATGTTCCCGAAGCGGGTGGGGCTGCCCAGGATCAGCCCGGCGCACTCGCTGAGGTCATCCAGGGTGGCGTAGGGTGGGCCGCTGTCCGGCACCTCGTCGGCGGTGGCTTCGCAGACCGTCGATACCGGGGGTACCGTGCGCACCCGGGCGCGGGAATCCGGCCCGCTCTCCTCGACACCCAGTGCGATCTGCTCGGCCATGTCGGCCGTTGCACCATGTCGGCTATAGTAGAGGATCAGGATATCAGGCATCGTGATGCATCCGCGTGGGGCTGCCGGCCGCTCTGGGGCTGCACCGGCCAGCGGGGTTGAAGGCCCGGCCGATTGTAGCGCACGCCGGGGCGGCTTACAGGCCCGCAACAGCTCAGGAGGCAACTTGGCAGACCCGGTCCGGGCAATTCAGCAACGCTGCCTGGCGGCCAGCGAACGCCTGCAGGGCATCGACTGGCTGCGCGTCAGCGTGGACTTCCTGCGCTACGTGGCAGAGCGTTTCCGGCGGGATGCCTGCCTGCAGAACGCTGCCACGCTCTCCTACACCACGCTGCTGGCGCTGGTGCCGCTGCTCACCATTGGCTTCTCCATGTTTGCCGCGTTTCCGGTGTTCTCCGGTCTGACCGGGCAGCTGCAGGATCTGCTTTTCCAGAACCTGGTGCCGGCCTCCACCGAAGTGGTGCAGCAGCACCTGCAGAGCTTCGTGGACCGGGCTGCCGGGCTTACCGTGGTCGGCCTGATCGCCTTGGTCGTTTCGGCGCTGCTGATGATGGCAGCCATCGACCGGGCCATGAACGATATCTGGCGGGTGCAGCAGCGGCGGCGGCCACTGCAGGGCTTCATGGTCTACTGGACGGTGCTGACCCTGGCGCCGATTCTCATGGGGGCCAGCCTCGGGGTCAGCTCCTACGTGGTATCCATGGCCAGTTTTGGTGATATCGATGCGCTCAGTGGTGTGCGCGGTGGCCTGCTTGCGGCCATGCCGTTCGTCGCCGAAACGCTGGCCTTTACCTTCCTTTATGCGGCGGTGCCAAACCACCGGGTACCCGTCCGCCACGCCCTGCTCGGCGGGGTGCTGGCGGCGGTGCTGTTCGAGATCGCCAAGGGCGGGTTCGGCTGGTACGTGCGTAACATTCCCACCTACGAGGCGATCTACGGGGCGCTGGCGGCGTTGCCGATCTTCCTCATCTGGATCTACCTCAGCTGGATCGTGGTGCTGGTCGGGGCGGAGTTTACCCAGGCACTGGGCAGCTATTCGCTGGCGCGGCATCGCGCGGCCGGTACCGGTCGGGATGCCTTCCGTCTGGCGGTGCACGTGCTCGGCCACCTCTGGAACGCGCAGCGTGATGGGCGCGGGCTGAGCACCCGCGCGCTGGCCCGCCTGGAGCCGGAGGCGGGCGAAATGGGGGTGCTGGAGGTGTTGCGCCCGCTACGCCGGGCCCGGGCCATTCAGCTCAACGGTGATGGCGACTGGATACTGGCCAGGGATCCCTCCCACTACACCCTGCTGGATCTCTACCGCAGCGAGACGTTCCCATTGCCCAGCGTCGCCGCTTTGCGCAAGGATGGAGACGACTGGGACCAGCGGCTGGCCGACACTCTGGAACAGGCCGACACGGGCCTGGCGGAGGGCCTGGCAGAGTCGCTGGATGACATATTCACCACACGGCCCCAGATCCGGTCGGTGGTCCGTCAGGCCAACAGCCCGAGTGAGGAGCAATGAACGAGAGCAGACGTTTCTTTGTGTCCGGTACTGTGCAGGGAGTCTTCTTCCGCTCCAGCACCAAGCGCCATGCCGAGCAGTTGGGGCTTAGCGGCTACGCCCGCAACCTGGTGGACGGGCGGGTGGAGGTGCTCGCCCATGGGCCAACGGATGCCCTGGATGAACTCGCCGCCTGGCTGGAAGAGGGCCCGCCCAACGCCCAGGTCACCGGGGTGGAGGCCGCGCCCGACACGGAGCAGCCGACGGAAGGGTTTCGCACCCTCTGAGCCGTATTGCCCGAGTAGGGTAATCGGGCAATTTCCCCTATCTGTGCTAAACAGAAGAAAGAGAAAAAAGAAAGGGTTTTGGGGGTCGTGGGGCCCACCAGCCCATCCAGCACAAAGGGGGAGATATATGCCCATCATCCGATCCACGGCTGCCGGGGTTACCCTGGCCGCCGCCTTGTTCTTGGGGCCGGCGCAGGCTGGTGACCCGGTGGCCGGCCAGCTTAAAGCCGATACCTGCATGGGCTGCCACGGCGTGGTCGGGCAACGCAACGTGTACCCCAGCTACCACGTCCCCAAGCTGGGGGGACAGCATGCCGAGTACCTGGTCGATGCCCTCATGGCGTTCCGGGAGGGCGTCCGCGATCACCCCACCATGAACGCCCAGGCGCGCAGCCTGAGCGAAGAGGATATCGAGGATATTGCGGCTTATTTCGCGGCCAGTGAGCCGTCTTCCAGGGGGCGTTGATGATGAAGGGTTTCAGTGCCTGGGTGATCATGGGCATGGGGTTCGCGATGGCGCTGCCGGCAGCGGCCATCGAGCGGGGTGACCCGGTGCGGGGCGAGGATTTGTCTGCGGCCTGCATTGCCTGCCACGGTGAGGATGGCAACAGCCCCGATCCGCAGTATCCCAAGATCGCGGGCCAGCATGCGGACTACCTCGCCCGGATGCTGCGGCGTTACCGGGATACAGACATCGCCAACCCGATCATGAACGGCATCGCGGCCGAGCTGAGTGATTCGGAAATCCGGGATCTGGCGGCATTTTACGCCGAGCAGGAGGGGCCTTTGCATACCCCGCGCCGGCGTTAGCCGGCCGGCGGTGGTGCGGCCGCCCGTGGCAGCCGGGAGCTCAGCGCAGCCGGACCAGCAGGGCCGAGGCATCCCCCTCGCCACCCGCCTCGCGTGCCTGCATGACGATATGCCGGGCGGTGTCGGTCAGGTCGTCCGCAGCGCCCTGCAGCAAGGTCTTCAGCGTGGCGCTATCCACCGCAGAGGAGACCCCATCGGAGCACAGCAGGAACAGATCCCCGCTTGCCCGGTCCAGGTCGTGCAACTCCGGGCGCACGCGGGGGCGCTCCCCCAGCGCTTCGTACGCCCCTCGCCCCGAGCCCAGGCAGAGCAATTCGCCGTCCCGCAACCGGTAGACCGGCGAGTCCCCCACCAGGGCCAGGCTGACCGACGCCGGTGCGACGGTGAGCAAGGCCAGGGTGCTGCCCATGCCCCGATGGCGCCGGTTGCGCTCGGTGTGCGCCAGGAGCGCCTGGTTGGCCAGCTGAGCAAGCTTTCGGGGCTCACCGCCCGACTCCAGCCATGTGTGATCGGCGCCATGGTGATTGCGGGTGATGGCCAGGATGGTGTCCACCGCGAGCCCTGCAGCCACCTCGCCATGGGGGCGGTTACTGGCGCCGTCGGCCAGCACGGCTACCCCGGCGGGCAGGTCGTAGCCGAAATGGTCTTCGTTGTGGGAACGGCCGGGGCCCGGTTCGGTGAAACCACCTGCTTGCATGGCGAGACGCCCTCATGATCTGCGGGATGACTGTCCGGATTGTGCCAAGCCCCGGGCTTTCGGGAAAGCCGGGGCCCGGGCACCAGTCGGTGGCGCCCGCTCGCCCGCAGCGGCATCGGGGCGGTCAGGGGTAGAAGCTCAGTGCCAGGGGGCGACCGTGCTCCGCCTCGGTCACGGGTTGGCAGGTCAACCGGCGCGTCGCTGCCTCGGCCTCCAAACGCCGGGCCAATGTGCCTTCCGGTTGATCCACCACGATCAGCAGGCCCTCGTCATCGTTCAGCGCGCCCTGCAGCAGGCGGGTGGCGGCGCGGGCTGCGCCCACGGGCAGCAGCGCTGGCACTAGGCGGAACCGGTGCAGGGTGCGCTGCAAGTAGGGCAGCGGGGCCTCCAGACGGTGTTCCAGGTCATGGGCTTTGTCGTCCGTGAAGCCGCCCAACTCGTCCACCAGCTCTGCAACCCGCTGCTGATCAACCGCCAGGCGGCCCAGCGGGGTTTGAAAGTGGCCGTGACCATCGAAATGAGGTGCGTCGTCATGGCCGGTGTAGGGGCTCTCGGCCACCAGGTAGACCCGCCGCAGTTGCGACGCACAGCCCTGCAACAGGGTGCACGCGCTTGCAATGGCCTCGCCCGCCCGGGCCTGGCTGCGCGGTGGCAGCACCATGGCCCGTGGCGGGCTGCCCAGCAGTGGTCGGGCCTGCAGCAAGGCATCAAGGGAGCGGCGCAGAACCTCCGGATGCCCCGGGTAGAACAGGCCTGCGGCGACAGGACGGCGGACATGGCTCATGGTGATCTCCCCTGGCGACAACGATCGGTGCGCGGTGCGGACTGACAAAGACCCGGCCGCGTCCCCGCATGACCGGCAACTGCTGGCTTACTGCAAATCTATGTCATGGGGGGTGGCTTGCAAGGGGCAGGGGGCTGTTTTCCGACCTGCAGCATCGGCGTGGGGTGGGGCAAACGAAAAACGGCCACCCCGTTCCCGGGGTGGCCGCCGATACGCGCGGGCCTGCTGCCGTGCTTCGGGATCAGGCCACGCGGCGATCCCGGGGCTCGTTACTCGCCTCGCCGTGGGCGTTTACCGCGTGCAGGGTGTACTCGTCGTACTGATCGGGGCGCGGCTGCTCCTCTACCGGAAGCACCTGGCCACGACGGCCCAGCATGGCGGAGAGCTTGCGCCCAAGCCCCTGCAGCGCCGCACGCAACACCATGGCCCGCTGCTCGGCCATGGCCTGCTGCATCCAGGACTGACGCTCTGCCTCGGTCATCTTGGTGAGCTGCTCGCAGGTTGCTGTCACCCGATCCAGATCACGTACCATTTCAGCCATACCGCACCTCCTGAAGGCGTATCGTCATCGCGACGATCGCCGCACCCGTCGATTCAAAAACCTGCTCCGAATATCCGTTTCACGACGCCCTTGGTGGGCGTGTTGCCCGGTGGCCACCGGGCCAGCTGTCTGGTGTTGATGTCCGGCGCCGGAGGGCTGCCTGGAGCGCGGGGTGTCAGCGGGATGATGCCTGCCCCTCAACGTTGGCCGTATGGTATGACCATGCACCGCCTTGGGGCAATGGGTGCAAGCACCGAAAATGATTCAAGGTTTTTATGGTTCCGTGCAGCTCCCTCGGTTATACCTGATGTACCCGTCAAGGGTTAAGGGAACTGGTTGATTAATAAAGGGTTTGGCGGGCGACAAGGGCGCCCGCCGGAAGGTTAGATCAGGCCGGTCTGCAGCCGTGCCGCCTCGGACATCATGCTCTGGTTCCAGGGTGGGTCGAAGACCAGTTCCACGTTGACGTCCTTGACCGTCGGAATCATCCCCACCTTGACACGAACGTCGTCGGCCAGGATATCGCCCATGCCGCAACCGGGTGCGGTCAGGGTCATGCGGATGTCCACCCGCCGCTGGCCATCATCGTCCTTGGCAATGTCGCAGCCGTAGATCAGGCCCAGTTCCACGATGCTGATCGGGATCTCGGGGTCGTAGCAGGTATCCATCTGCTCCCAGATCAGTTTCTCCACGTCCTCGTCGGTGGCATTGGGGGGAAGTTCCGGCGGTTGTGGCGGCTCCTTGCCAATAGCGTCGGCGTCCTTGCCATCCAGCCGGAACAGGTGCCCCTGGATGTAGACCGTGAAGCTGCCGCCCAGCGCCTGGGTCAGCACGCCCTCGGCGCCTTTGGGGATGGTGCCGGACTCGCCGGCCGGGATGACGACTGCCTCGCAGTCGCGTTCGAACACCACCGGTTCGCCCCTGGGGCTGTACATGAACGCCTCCTAAACCCAAGTGTTTGGCTCAGCAATTGCCGTATTCTATCAAGGGCGCAGCCAGACGCCAGCGGTGACCTGCGGGCACGGGGTCCGTGGCGTCTGCCCATTGTCGCACCGGGGTGAGCCCCCTAAGCTGTTCCAGTGACCGGCAAGCGGCCCTAGGGGCTCTGGGAGGGGCAGTGACAACGCACGAAGAAGCCATTCAACACGAGATCGATGACCACGGGGTCGTGGTGTTTTGCTCCGGTTTGACCGAGACCGAGCTGCTGAGGGAGGCGGCGCAGGCGCGCGGACACGCCTACCGGGAGGTCCGGATGGGTATGGGCGATGCCGCCATGCGCGAGCGCTTCCACACGCTGCAGGCCATGACGGGGCGGGAGACCCTGCCCCAGGTTCGTGGACGGGCAGTTCGTTGGGGGCATGCAGGATTACCTGGCCCAGGGTGCGGCGGCCGGCATGGGGGCGGAGATGCAAACCTGGGTCAAGCGCCTCGGTTATGCCGGCCTCCTGCCCTTTGCCTTCGGCGTGCTGGTGCTGCTGTTCGCCTCGGCGCACTCTCCGACCGGGCAGTTCTTCTCCCTCTGGACCATGGCCTACGGGGCGGTGATTCTCAGTTTCCTGGGTGCCACGCACTGGGGCGTGGCATTGGCCCGGGGGCAGGCGACCGGGGGTGCGGCCGACTACATCGCCAGCGTCGTGCCCGCGCTGGTGGGCTGGCTATCACTGCTGCTCCTACCCTGGGCGGGGATGCCGCTCCTGCTGGCCGGCTTCCTCGGTTGGTGGGGGTACGAGCGCAGGGTTGCCGCCCGCTTGCAGCTGCCCGACTGGTACCAGCGTCTGCGGTTCCGGCTGACCGGCCTGGTGAGCCTGATGCTGGCGTTGGCGGCACTGCTGGTCTGGCTGGGTTAGCGCGGCCGGCGGATTGACGGTCAGTCGTTGGCGGCGCGGTCACCGGCCTGTTCCCGCAGCGTGTCCAGCGTCTGCTGGAACTGGTTCCGGTGCGGGCCGCCCTTGGCCACCGCCCGTTCCGCCATGTCCAGTGCGGAGGACCATTGGCCCTGCTCGGCGAGTATCCAGGCCAGGTTGTTGTAGACGGCACCGGATGCGGCACCCCGGTCCAGGGCCTGCTTCAGGTGGGTCTCCGCTTCCTCCAGCTCGCCCCGGGAGAAGTGCAGGTTGGCCAGCGCCACCGCCATCTGGGGGCTCAAAGGCCAGCGGCTGATGCCGGCCTGCCAGGCCTGTTCGGCCGCCTCCTGCTGGCCGGTGGCCTCCAGGGCGTGGGCCGCCTCCATGTAGCGTCCCGGGTCGGCACTGGCCGGGACGCGCCCGGGCTCCACCACGACCAGCGCCCAGCGCTCCCCGCGGTTCCAGGTGCGCAGGAAGGTGTTTACCGCCGTGCGGTGCCGTTCGTGGGGACCGGAGCGCAGGATGAACTCGTCGGTCTCGGGGTCGAGCCCCACCAGCACCGCGTAATGCCATCGGGGGGCGATGGCCAGCCCCAGGTTCTGCAGGACCACGACCGGGTGGCCCGCCTCCAGTTCTGCCAGCACCGCCTCGGTGCGTGGGCGCAGCACGTAGGCCAGGCGCCCCTGGTGGCGGGCCTGGGCCACCAGCTCGCTTTGCAGGCTGCCGCTGCGCTCCGGGACATGCAGTGACGGGATCAATTCCTCCGGGGTGATGTCGACACCGCTCCAGCCGAGCACCGTGGCCAGGGAGGCCGGGCCGCAATAGAGTGTCTCGTCCGGGTGAAACGGCACCCCGGCGATCTCCTCTACCGCGGGCGGCTCCTCCGGCATGCCGTCGCGAAGACTGCTGGTGCTGGCGCAACCGGCCAGCACCAGCAGGCTGATCAATATCACACCACCCCGCCAGAGCATTACTGCGCCGTGCGGGTGACGAACGGGTAGACGTCGGTGAAGCCGAGGATGTCAGTGATCAGCAGCACGAGGAAGATCAGGACCGCAGCGCCCACGACGCTCCCCACGCCGGCTCCGGCGGGCATCTCCTCGATGCGCTCATGCATCTCGGCCACCTCCTGATCGGTCAGCAGATCCACCCGCTGCTCCGCCTCGGAGGGGTCCACGCCCCATTGCACCAACCGGTCGCGGACATCGTCACGGGCCAGGAAGGCCTGTACTTCGGCGCGCTGCTGCTCCACGCGCATCTCATCCACCAGGGTCTCGGTGCCCACCATGCCGGGGTGGTCCATCTGGGCGGCGATGGGCGCGGCCATGCTGAAGAGCATCAGCGCGGCGAGGAGCAGGGCAGTGAAGCGGCGGACTTCGGGGTGGATCAGGCTCATGGCGTCACTCCTTGATGGCTTTGGGGTCAATCCTGGCGGCCGAGCCACTGGATGCGGTAAAGGTCCAGCCGCCGGTCTCGGTAATTGCGCACGGAACCCTCGTTACGCAGTTCGGTGAGCTTTTCCAGGTCCAGGTCGACGATCAACGTCATTTCCGTGTTGGGGGTGGATTCCGCCACGATGGCATCGTGCGGAAAGGCAAAATCCGCCGGCGAGAACACCGCCGACTGGGAATACTGGATGTCGATGTTCTCGATATCCGGCAGGTTACCGACACTGCCGGTAATCACTGTATAGCATTCATTCTCTATGGCACGGGCTTGCGCACAGCGGCGCACACGCAGGTAACCGGTCTTGGTGTCCACCCAGTAGGGCACGAACAGGATCTCCACCCCCTGCTGGGAGAGGATGCGCGCCAGCTCGGGGAACTCCGAGTCGTAACAGATCAGCACCCCCACCCGACCGGCATCGGTGTCGAACACCTTCAGGCTGTCGCCGCCCCGTACACCCCAGTAGCTTCGCTCATCCGGTGTGATGTGCAGCTTGTACTGGTGGTCGATGGTGCCATCGCGCCGGCACAGGAACGAGACGTTGTAGAGCACCTGGTCCCGGTAGACCGGCATGGAGCCGGCGACGATATTGATATTGTAGGACACCGCCAACCGGGACATGGCCTCGCAGATGTCGTCGGTGTACTGCGCCATGCCGCGGATGGCCTCGGCCGGGTTGTCCTGGTTGAACTGCGCCAGCAGCGGGGCGTTGAAGAACTCCGGGAACAGGGCAAAGTCGGCGTTGTAGCCGGCCACTGCGTCCACGAAGAACTCCACCTGGCCCATCAGGTCCTCCAGCGAGCTGACCGTGCGCATCTGCCACTGCACGGCGCCCACCCGCACCACCTTGCTGCGGGTGGCGATCAGCGGGGTTTCATCCGCCTCATAGAAGATGTTGTTCCACTGCACCAGGGTGGCGTAGGCGTGGGACTCCCGGTCCTCCGGCATGTAGTCGGTGATCACCCGGCGCACGTGGAAGTCGTTGGCGAGCTGGAACGAGAGGATGGGGTCGTGGATCTCGCTCTGCTTGACCAGCTCGATGTAGTGCTCCGGGGTCATCTCGTCGGCGTGCTTGCGGTAGCCGGGGATCCGGCCGCCGGCGACGATGGCGCGCAGGTTGAGTTGCCGGCAGAGCTCCTTGCGGGCGTCATACAGCCGCCGGCCAAGGCGCATGGCCCGGTACTCCGGATCGACGAAGACGTCCACCCCGTAAAGCACGTCCCCCTTGGGGTCGTGGGTGGTAAAGAAACCGTTGCCGGTGATCTCCTCGTAGGTATGGCGATCACCGAAGCGGCTGTAGTCCACGATCAGCGTCAATGCGGCGGCCACCACCCGGCCGTTGTCCTCCACGCAGATCTGCCCCTCGGGGAAGCGGTTGATCTGTGCGGCGAACTGCTCCCGCGACCAGGCGCCCCCCATGGCCCCGGGGTAGACATGGTCCATGATGTGCTTGATGTCCGGGTAGTCCTCCAGGGTGAGGTTGCGGAGGCGTAGCCGGTGTTCCTCGAGGTCGGAACTGGTCGGGGCGTTATCCTGTTCGCTCATAGGGCGGATTCCGGAAGCGGGCGCGATGCGGCGATTGTATAGGCGATCTTCCGCGCGGGGCCAGCCCAATGGCGAGCCAGATGGCCAGACGGCCAGGCGCGCCTTGCGCGGGTGCTGTGTCGGTTGCTACAAATGCGGTAATGTTTCCGGCCCGGCCCGGATACCCCGACAGGGAGCCCGCCTCTTCCCGTGAGAACCCGTTTGCACCGAATCTCCCGCCGCTGCCTCTTACCCGTAGGCGTGCTGGTGCTGTTGTTCCTGCCTGCCCTGCAGGCCGCCTGGGCGGTGGAGGTGCAGGTGGAGGGGGTCAGCGGTCAATTGCGCGACAACGTCGAGGCCTGGATCGGCGAGCCTGCGGGGGACAGCCGCAGGGCGCTGCGGGCCTACCAGCGCCAGTTGCCGGAGCGGGCCGGGCAAGCGCTGCAGGCACTGGGTTACTACGAGCCGGAGATCGACGTGGAGCGCGAGGAGACCGACAACGGGCCCCGTTTCATCCTGCGCATCGATGCCGGCGAGCCGGTGCGTATCGGGCTGGTGGATCTCCGCATCGACGGGGAGGCCGCGGAGGACAGCGCCTTCGACGGCATTCAGGCCCGGTTGCCGGTCCAGCCGGGGGCGGTGTTGCGCCATGACCGTTACGAGACCGCCCGCCGCCAGTTGCAGACCCTGGCCCTCGACCGGGGCTATTTCGACGCCCGCTACACCCAGCGGCGGGTGGAGGTGGACGTGGAGGCTGGCGAGGCCACCGTCATCCTTCATTTCGACAGCGGTCGCCGCTACAGCATGGGTGATGTGCAGTTCTCCGAAACCGCGCTGGCACCCTGGTTCCTGGAGCGGCTGGTGCATTTCGAGCCGGGGGACCCCTACGAATCGCGCCACGTGAGCGAGTTGAACCGTGCTCTGCTGAACAGCGGCTATTTCGCCCAGGTGTCTGTCCGCCCCGAGCCGCGCGAGGCCGATGAAACGCTGCGTGTCCCGGTGCAGGTGGAGTTGACCGCCGAGCGGCCCCACCAGGTGCGCACCGGTGTGGGCTATTCCACGGACGTCGGGCCGCGGATCCGTGCCGGCTGGTCCCGCCCGTGGGTCAACCGGCGTGGGCATACCCTGTCGGTGGACACGGAACTGTCCGAGAAGCGCCAGAACATCTCCACCCGCTACGGCATTCCGCTGCGCGACCCACTGCGCACCCAGCTGGTCCTGCAGGGGGGCTTCCAGTACGAGGACATCGAGGATACCGAGAGCGAACTCTACACCCTGTCGGTGCAGCACCAGCACCGCTTTGAGAGCGGCTGGCAGCAGAATCTGGGCATCCGGTGGGACCGGGAGCGGTTCACCATCTCCGACGAGACCCGCACCACCACGCTCTACCTGCCCGGGGGCAGCTGGTCGCGGAACCGCGCCCGCGGTGGCGCCGACCCCCATTGGGGTGACCGGTTGCTGTTCAGCGTCGAGGGCACGGATGAGTGGATGGGTTCCGATATCGACGTCTTCCGGGTGCGCACCGGGGCGCGGCTGCTGCGCAGCTTTGCCGATAACCACCGCGTCCTCCTGCGCGCCGACCTGGGCGGGCTGACCTCCAGCGAGTTCGAGAAGGTGCCGCCGACGCTGCGGTTCTTTGCTGGCGGCGACCAGAGCGTGCGTGGTTATCGCTACCAGACCCTGGCCCCGGAGGATGACGACGGCGACGTGATCGGCGGTAAATACCTGGCGGTGGCCAGCGCGGAGTACGGTTACACCTTCCGGCCCAACTGGCGCCTGGCCGCCTTCACCGACGCCGGTAACGCCTTCGATGACTGGGATGACCCGGATCCGCAGGTGGGCGCCGGTTTCGGTATCCGCTGGATCTCGCCGGTGGGCCCCATCCGGCTGGACTTCGCCTCGGCACTGAGCAAGTCGGGTAACCCCTGGCGGCTGCATTTCTCCATGGGGCCGGAGATATGATGCGGGTAGTGCGGTTCACCCTGCTCGGGTTGCTGGTCCTGGTGTTTCTGCTTGCCGGGACGCTCACCTGGCTGGTGGGCACCCCCTCCGGCGCCCGGGCCGCGGCGGACCTGGCCCAACGGTTTGTGCCCGAACTGGAGCTTAAGGTGACCGGTGGCAGCCTCTGGAGCGGCCTGGAGCTGTCATTCGCCCGCTGGCAGGACGGCGAACTGCGGGTGGAGACCGGGCGCGTGGTCACCGGCTGGGATATGGGCTGCCTGACGCGGCGGGCCTTTTGTCTTCAGGCCCAGGTCCATGACCTGGAGGCTTTCATCCCCGAGGGCGACCCCGGCGACGCCCCAGACCCGGAGGAGGGCGCGCCTGATACCCCCATGGAGCGGCTCGACCTGCCCCTGGCCATCCAGGTGGAGCGGCTCGAACTCCGCGGTGCTCGGGTGCAAGTGGCAGAGCATGATATCGCGCTCGACTTCCTCAACCTGGAGGGGGACTTGAGCGGCGATGTGCTCAACCTGGAGCGGACGGAAACGCGGGGGCTTCGGGTCCGCCTGCCCGAGCCCGCGGACGAGGAGGACGCGGCCGACGCCGGAGAGGCCGCGCCGCTGGCCGACTTCCAATATCAGCCGCCGGAACTGCCCGACCTGCAACTGCCGCTGGATGTGCACCTCCAGACCCTCCGTATGCGCGACAGCGCCCTGTGGCTTCCCGGCGAAGATCAGCCGATGCCCCTGCCCGATGTGGACCTTACGGCCAGTCTTGAAGGTCAATCCCTGGGGCTGGCCCGCCTGGACCTCTCCCACCCCTACGGTGAGCTGCGCAGCCGCGGGCAGCTGGCGTTGGGGGGCGACTGGGACGTGGCCCTGGACCTGGACGTGGTGGCCGGCGAGGCGCTTGCCGACAGCCTGCCACTGGTCCTGCCCGGCGTCCCGGAATTCAGCCTCAGGATGGAGGGTGCGCTCAAACAGGAGCTGCAGCTCGCCCTGGAGGCGGTCACCGGCCACCAGGCACTGGCACTGGATGCCCGCCTGGCCCCCTTGGATGAGCAATTGCCCTTCGAGCTGGCGCTGCGCTGGCCGCACCTGGGCTGGCCGCTGGACGATCCGGGGGGTTACCGCAGCCGCGACGGGGCGCTGAACCTGACCGGCGACCTGTCCGGGTGGCAGGCCACCCTGCGCAGCGAAGTGGCCGGCCCCGAGCTTCCGGCCGGGCTGCTGAGGCTGGACGCCCACGGCGATCTCACCTGGGCGCGGCTGGAGGCCCTGACCCTGGAGGCGCTGGAGGGCACCGCGGAACTCTCCGGCGCCGTCGACTGGTCCGGGGTGCTGCAGTGGGATATCGACCTTGCGCTGCGGGACCTGAACCCGGGCAGCTTCTGGGAGGGGGCGCCGGAGCAGGTCTCGGGCCGGGTCGAGAGCCAGGGACAGCTCACCGAGGCCGGGCCGGACCTTCGCCTGCGGATCCCCGGCATTGAGGCCCTGGTGCAGGACTACACCCTGGCGCTCGATGGGGCGGCCGGAATGGACCCGGCCGGCCACCTGCACTTCGACGACATCAACCTCCGGGTGGACGGGCAGGCGGGGCTCACGGTGGCCGGGGCTCTCACCGACCGCTGGGACCTGGACGGCGAGATCAGCCTGCCCGACCTGTCGGCGCTGGGCGTGCCGGACCTGGCCGGCGCCCTCGCGGGGCGTTTCCAGTTGCGCGGCGAGCGCGACCGGCCCGACCTGGAGGCGGAGCTCAGCGGCGATACCCTGTCCGGCCCCGGGGGCGTGGCGCTGGGGGCATTGGAGTTGACCGCCCGCGTGCCCGCCCTGGGGCAGGAGGACAGCCGGCTGGCCCTGCGCCTGTCCGACCTATCGGCCGGGCCCGAGCACCTGAACGACGTGGCACTGGAGATCACCGGCCGCGAGGCGGCGCACCGGCTCGACCTGCTGGCGGATGGCCGCGGCGGGCTCGAGCTGGACCTCGCCCTCACCGGTGCCTTCGACCGCGAGACCGGCGACTGGGAGGGGGAACTGGCCCACGCCCTGGCCATGGCCCGGCGTTACGGCCACCGCCTCAACCTCGAGCAGCCCCTTGACCTGGCCTGGGACGCCGAGGCGGGCCGTCTGCGGCTCGCCGCCCATTGCTGGACGGTCAATGAGCAGGGCCGCCTCTGCATCGACGAACCCGCGGCGCTGGGCGCCGACGGTGAACTGGCCTTCAGCCTCAGTGATTACGACTTGCAGGCGGGGCTCAGGCCTTGGCTGCCGGAGGACCTGGCGCTGGTCGCGGGGCTCGATGCGGAGGGGCAGGTGGCCTGGGGCGATGCGCTCACCGCCCAGCTCGCCCTGTCCAGCGAGGACGGCCTGCTGCGGCTGCGCCTCGACGAGGAGGACGAGGAGGAGGACTTCGAGGAGCTTCGTTACGACGCCTTGACCGCACAGCTGGACTACCGCGAGACCGAAGCCACCCTGGCGGTCGATTTCACCACCCCGGAGCTCGGCGGCGCCCGCCTGCGCGTCACCACCGACCCGCGGCCGGAGGCCCGCGGGCTGGACGGCGAATTGGTGCTGGAGGATCTGGATCTCTCCATGGCCCGGCCCTTTGCCCCCGACCTGAGCCGCCTCGAGGGGGTGATCGCTGCCCGCGCCGAGATCGGGGGGCATTGGGAGGATCCCCAGGTTACTGGCCAGGTCACCCTGGCGGACGGGCTGGTGGACGGGCCGGACCTGCCAGTCACCCTCAGCGATCTCCGGCTCGACGTGGACGTGGCCGGCAGCCGGGCCGACTATCGGGGCGAGTTCCGCGCCGGCGACGGCCGCGGGCAGCTGCACGGGCGGGTGCTCTGGGGCGGCGCCGAGTGGCGCGTCATGGCCAACCTGGACGGTGACGCCCTGGAGGTCTTCCTGCCGCCAGGGCTGGACCTGGCGGTCTCCCCGGCCCTGCGCGCCGTGGTGCGGCCCAACCACGTGTTGCTGCGCGGTCGCGTCGATGTGCCCCGGGGCATGATCGATATCCAGGACCTGCCGGAACAGGCCGTTGGTCTCTCCCGCGACGTGGTCGTGGTGCGCCGCACCGAAGAGATGCCGGTCACCGATGAACAGGCCCTGGAGGGCTGGGACCTGGACGTGGATATCGAACTGCGCCTGGGCGCGGACGAACTGGCGCTGTCCGCCTTCGGACTGACCGGGCGCCTGGAAGGCAACATGCGGGTCCGCCTGCGCGACGACGTGCCGGAGGGGGTGGGGTGAGATCCGCATCGTCGACGGCCGCTACCGCGCCTACGGCCAGAACCTGCGGATCCGTCGCGGTACCCTGCTGTTTGCAGGGCCGGTGGATCAGCCGGAGCTGGATATCGAGGCGGTGCGCAATGTGAGTCGCTACGACGTGGTGGCCGGCATCCGCGTCGAGGGGCGCGCCGATGATCCACGCGCCCGCCTGTTCGCCGAGCCGGCCATGCCCGATGACGAGGCCCTCTCCTACCTGATCCGGGGCCGTCCGCTGAGCGCTGAAGGCGACGGCGCCGAGGCGATGATGGCCTCCGCGGCCTTGGGGCTTGGCGTTAGTGGCGCCTCCGGCATCATCGGTGGGGTCGGCGAGGCGCTGGGCGTGGAGGACGTGGAGGTGGAGGCCGTGGGCGAGGGCGACGAGACCCAGGTGGTGGTCGGCGGCTACCTGAACCCGCGGCTCTACATCAGCTACGGCGTGGGGGTGTTCAGCCCCGACAACACGCTGACCCTACGCTACCAGCTGGCCCGACAGCTGTTCCTGGAGGCGGTCAGTGGTGTCGAGAACGCCCTGGACCTGATGTACCGGTTCGAGTTCGGTGGCCGGGGCGGGGAGGCCGCGCCACCGGAGCCGGACACCGACAACGGGGAATAGCCCGGGCCCGAGCGGGATCAGGAGGGGGGCTGGTCCCGGCACCGGCGTACAAAACCGTAGCCGCTGCGGAAATCCGGGTACATGAAGCGGAAGCCGGAGGCCAGCAGAAAGCTGTTGCTCAGCCGTTTGCCGGTGACCGCCGTTTCGTTCTCGTCGCGCGGCGGGTAGGGCACGCCCAGCCGGTCCGCCAGCCAGTCCGCCACCACGCAGTGCTGCACCGGCTCGCAGTCGGTGCCGATGTACAGGGTCGGTTCCACCTCGGGCAGCGCCAGGTGGGTCAGCACCCGCACGCAGTCCTCCTCATGGATCCGGTTGGTCCAGTGATGGGGCCGGCAGGGCTTACCCTGGCGGACGGCCTCCACCAGGTGTTCCCGGCCCGGACCGTAGATGCCGGAAAAGCGCACCACGGTCGCTTCGCTGTCGCTCTGAAAGGCCAGTTGTTCCGCCGCCAACAGGGCCTCCGCCCGCTGGGTGGCCGGCTCCGCTTCGGTCCATTCGTCGACCCAGCGGCCGTCGTCCCGGCCGTAGACGGAGGTGCTGGAGACGAAGATCAGGCGCCTTGGTGTTGCCCCCGCACGCTGCAGGCCGTGCAGCAGGCCGATCATGCCGTCGTGGTAGGTGCGCCAGTAGCCGGCATCGCTGTAGTCATCCGGCGTCAGGATGCAGTAGACCAGGTCCACGTCCCCCGGCAGTTGCAGCAGGCTGTCCGGTTGGTGGAGGTCCGCGGCCAGCGGCGTCAGCGGGGCGGGAATGGCCTCGGGATGGCGCCGCAGGCCGGTGACCCGGTGGCCGGCATCGGCCAGGGCCTTGCCCAGGGCGATGCCCAGCCGCCCACAACCGGCGATCAGTACGTGTTCCTGGCTTGCCATGGTGCTCTCGCTTTCCGAAAACGCCCGCCACAAGCGGCCCGGCGGGCAATGGGTGTATAGTAGCGTCCCCCAAAACATGCAATGGATCAAACCGGAGTCATGACCGCACGACGCCTGCACCGTATGCGCCAGACCCTGGAGCACCGCCAGCCCGACCTGCAGGTCCTGCTGGACCAGGTCCACAAGCCGCACAACCTCTCCGCCATCCTGCGCACCTGCGATGCGGTGGGCGTGCCCCGGGCGCACGCGGTCTCCCGGCACCAGGACTTCACGGTACACCGCGCCGCCTCCTCCGGTACCGGCCAGTGGGTGGACGTACAGACCCACACTGACCTGCCTGCTGCCATCCGCACCGTGCAAGGTGCAGGGATGAAAGTTTACGCCGCCCACCTCTCGGAGGTTGCGGTGGACTACCGGGCGGTGGACTTCACGCAACCCTGCTGCCTGCTGCTGGGCGCGGAGAAGGAGGGGGTGAGTGCCGAGGGGGCCGAACTGGCGGATGGGCACGTGATCATCCCCATGTTCGGGCTGGGCGCCTCGCTGAACGTCTCGGTGGCGGCGGCGGTGATCTTGTTCGAGGCCCAGCGCCAGCGACTGGCCGCCGGTCTCTACGAGCAGCCTCGGCTACCGGAGGCGGAGATCCGCCGCACCCTGGTAGAGTGGCTGCACCCGCGGATCGCCGAGCGTTGCCGCAACGAGGGGCGCCCCTACCCGGAACTGGACGAGGATGGGGCCGTTATCTGGCAGCCGGCCACGTCGTAAAGCGCCCGGCTCAGTCAAACCGGTAGTGGCGGTTCAGCGCCCGGTAGACCCGCTCCGGGTACCAGGTCTGGCCCAGGCTGCCGTTGTAGCGGGCCAGCGCGCGGGTCGTGTCGCCGTTCTCGATGTCCAGGTAGTGGGCCAGGATGGTGGTGCCGAAGCGCAGGTTGGTCCGCAGGTCGAAGAGGTTGTCGCCTGCCTCGCCGATCTCGTCCAGCCAGAAGGGCATGATCTGCATGATGCCCCGCGCCCCGGCAGTGGAGACGGCGAAGCGGTTGAAGTTGCTCTCCACGTGGATAACCGCCAGCACCAGCTGCGGGTCCAGCCCGGCGCGGCTGGCCTCCGCGTGCACCTTGCGCAGGATGCGCATGCGTTTGTCCGGATCGGGCACCTGTCGGTCGAGCTGCTGCGACATGGCCACCAGCCAGACCTGGGCGGCGTGGCGGTTGTCGAAGCTCTCGTTGCTGTCCATGGCCTCGCGCAGCGCCTCGCGCAGGGCCGGGTCCGGCGCTTGGCCCTGACTCGGTTCACCGGCCGGCAGGGCGGCGCTGAACAGCAGGAACAGCAGGGCGGCGACGCCCGCGGCCCTGCGCCAGTACTGGGGCGCCGCGCTCTGGCGGGCGGCCGCGTGGTCGGGACCGGGCTGCGCTTGCATGGTTATCCTGCCGCTCGTGTGCGACGGTTAACCTAACCGCGCCTGCAGGAACCCATGCACCTCGGCCAGCGGCACCTCGGTGCTCTCGCTGTCCCGCCGCCCGCGGTACTCCAGCACGCCGTTCTTCAGCCCGCGGTCGCCAATCACCACCCGGTGGGGGATGCCGATCAGCTCCACGTCGGCGAACTTGACCCCGGGGCGGGCATCGCGGTCGTCGAAGAAGACCTCCACCCCTGCATCTAGCAGCTCGGCGTAGAGTTTTCCCGCCTGCTCGGCCACCGCCTCGGAGCGATTCATGCCGATGGGCACCAGGGCGATCTGGAAGGGGGCGATCGGCTCGGGCCAGATGATGCCGTTGTCGTCGTGGTTCTGCTCGATGGCGGCGGCCACCACGCGGGAGACGCCGATGCCGTAGCAGCCCATGGTCACGGTCTGGGCGTCGCCATCCTCGTTGAGCACGGTGGCCTTCATCTTCTCGCTGTACTCGCGGCCCAGCTGGAAGATATGGCCCACCTCAATGCCGCGGGCGATCTCCAGCGTGCCCTTGCCGTCCGGGCTGGGGTCGCCGGCCACCACCTCGCGCAGGTCGGCCACCTCGGGCAGCGCCACGTCGCGGCCCCAGTTGATCCCGAAGTAGTGCTTGTCATCGCTGTTGGCGCCGGCGGCAAAGTCGCTCATCACCGCCACGCTTCGGTCCACCACGCAGGGGATCGGGAGGTTGACCGGGCCCAGCGAACCGGGGCCGGCACCGATGGCGTCGCGGATCGCCGGTTCGTCGGCCATCACCAGCGGCTCGGCCACTTGGGGCAGGGCAGTGGCCTTGACGTCGTTCAGGGTGTGATCACCGCGCACGATCAATGCCACCAGCCCGCCCTCGGCGCCGTGCACCACCAGGGTCTTGATGGTTTTCTCGATGGGCAGCCCGTAGTCCTTGACCAGGTCGTCGATGGTGCGGGCGCCGGGGGTGTCCACCAGGCGCATGTCCTCGCCGGGGGCCGGAGTGCCGCCGCCGGGGGCCGGAGCCTCGGCCAGCTCCACGTTGGCGGCGTAGTCGCCCTCGGTGGAGAAGGCCACCGCGTCCTCGCCCGACTCGGCGAGGACGTGGAACTCGTGGGAGACGCTGCCGCCGATGTTGCCCGAGTCGGCCGCCACCGCGCGGAACACCAGCCCGGTGCGCTCGAAGATCCGGCTGTAGGCGTCGTACATGACCTGGTAGGTGCGCCCCAGGCAGTCGTCGTCCAGGTGGAAGGAGTAGGCGTCCTTCATCAGAAACTCGCGGGCGCGCATCACCCCGAAGCGGGGGCGGATCTCGTCGCGGAACTTGGTCTGGATCTGGTAGAGGTTGAGCGGCAGCTGGCGGTAGCTCTTCACCTCGCGGCGCACGTAGTCGGTGATGACCTCCTCGTGGGTGGGGCCGAAGCAGAAGTCGCGCTCATGCCGGTCCTGCAGGCGCAGCAGCTCCGGGCCGTACTTGTCCCAGCGGGTGGACTCCTGCCAGAGCTCCGATGGCTGTACCGCCGGCATCAGCAGTTCATGGGCGCCGGCGCGGTCCATCTCCTCGCGCACGATCTGTTCCACCTTGCGCAGCACCCGCAGCCCCAGCGGCGTCCAGGTGTACAGGCCGGCCGCCAGTTTGCGGATCATCCCGGCGCGCAGCATGAGCTGGTGGCTGACGATCTCGGCGTCGGCGGGGGTCTCCTTGCTGGTGGAGAGCGGAAACTGGCTGGCTCGCATCGGCGTAGTGTCCTTCTGATTGAAAACCTGGCTGGGAAGGATACAACAGCCGGGGGCCGGGACGAACCCGGAGCCCGACCGGGGCGCGGTTTCACAGCCACAAGGCCACGCTCAGCCCGGCCAGCAGGGACAGCAGCATCGGGCCGGTGACCCGCTTGCCCAGCGCGCCGGTGCCGATCACCCCGGCCAGTGCGCCCTTGATGAGGTTGTTCACCGAGGCGGCGATGACGATGCCCAGCACCGCCGTGTCCAGGCTGATGGAGACATTCGACATGCGCGTGAGCGACAGGGTGATGGCGTCCACGTCCGCCACGCCGGACGACGCGGCCAGCAGGTAGATGCCGGCATCGCCCAGCCAGTCGCGCAGCCACTCGCCCAGGAACATGATGGCGGTGAGCAGTGCCCCGAACACCAGCGCCGACTTGAGATCCAGCGGATTCTGCTTGAGCTTGGGCTGCGTCACCTCCCGCGACTGGCGCTGCCGATACCAGATGAGCAGCGCGGGCAGATAGAGCAGGCTGGCCATGACGATCACCGGCAGCACCAGCGGCGGAATGAGCGCCGGGTTGATGATCAGCCCATAGAGCAGGATGCGCGGGAACATGGTGCCGCAGGCGATCAGGATGCCGGCGGCCAGCAGGGGGCTGAGCCCGGGGGCGTGGCGCGACTGCCGGGAGAAGTGCAGGGTGAGGGCGGTGGAGGAGCTCAGGCCCGCGAACAGGCTGGTGAACAGTATCCCCTTCTCGGTGCCCCCCACCCGCACCGCGAAGTAGCCGACGAAGGAGACCGAGGCGATCAGCACCACCAGCCACCAGATTTCGTAGGGGTTGATGGCCCCGCCGGGGCCCATGCCCTCGTCCGGCAGCAGCGGGAGGACCACCACCGAGATCAGCAGCAGCTTGAAGGCCGCGTCCAGCTCGTGGGCGTGCAGCCGGTTGATCAGCCCGTGAATCTCCTGCTTGTTGTCCAGGATCACGGCGGTGATCACCGCACCCGCGGTGGCGATCACCAGGTCCACGGCCACGGCAATGGCGCCGAAGGCGAAGGTGAGGAGCAGGCCGACCGTGCCGGTGATGCTGACGTTGCCCGCGTGCTCCGCCTGGGTGCGGTAGGCGACCAGCACCAGGGCGGCGAGACCGATCAGCATGACCGGGAAGGCCCAGGGGGTGAGGTGCTCGGAGAGTACCGCCGAAAGCCCGCCGAGCAGGCCCACCAGGGCGTAGGTGCGGATGCCCGCCACCCGACGGCCAGCCTCCAGCGCCCGCGATTCCCAGCCGCGCTCCAGGCCGATCAGTGCGCCCAGTAGCAGTGCCACGGCCAACTGCAGGATGGTCTCGTTGCCGGCGATGAACTGCTCGGTGAGTTCTTCCATAAGGTGTCCGCCCCCCTGTGGTCACCTTAGCGGTTGTCAGGGGCTGGTAACAGCGGCAGCGCGCCACCTTGACGCTTTGCCCCATCCCGAGTAGTTTTGCTCCCTTTCCTGCGAGCGCTTTATTCCAAGCCTCGGTGCGGCTCAGCCCGGTGGCCCGGGCGCTTGTCGCCACTCCGGGGCAGATCCAGAAGGGACCAGCGGACCATGCGGCATATCATTTCCATACTGGTGGAGAACGAGTTCGGCGCGCTTTCGCGCATCGCCGGGCTGTTCACGGCACGGGGCTACAACATCGAATGCCTCACCGTAGCCCCCACCGACGACCCCACCCTGTCGCGCATGACGCTGGTGACCATCGGTGATGACCGCATCATCGAGCAGATCATCAAGCAGCTGAACAAGCTGCTGGACGTGGTCAAGGTCATGGACATGACCGAGGGGCGGCACATCGAGCGGGAAATGATGCTCATCAAGGTGGCCGCCGCCGGTGCGGAGCAGCGCGAGGAGTTCAAGCGCCTGACCGACATCTTCCGCGGGCGCATCCTCGACGTGACCGATCGCATCTACACCATCGAACTCACCGGGCCCAGCGACAAGCTGGACGCCTTCCTGGATGTGCTGGGCCACAGCGCCATCCTGGAGGTGGTGCGTTCCGGTGTCATCGGCATCGCCCGCGGCGAGAAGCACCTGCGGGTCTGATCTTTCAAGCTATGGGCGCCGTGGCGCCGCAACGTGAATCCTGAAGGGGTAGTCATGCAAGTCTATTACGATAAAGACGCCGATCTCTCCATCATCCAGGGCAAAAAGGTGGCCGTCATCGGCTACGGCTCCCAGGGCCATGCCCACGCCAACAACCTGAAAGAGTCCGGCGTGGACGTCGTGGTGGGGCTGCGTGAAGGTTCCGGCTCCGCGGCCAAGGCCAAGAACGCCGGCCTGGAAGTGGCCAGCATCGAGGAGGCCGCCGCCCAGGCCGACGTGGTCATGATCCTGGCCCCGGACGAGCACCAGGCGGTGATCTACCACAACCAGATCGCCCCCAACGTGAAGTCCGGCGCCGCCATCGCCTTCGCCCACGGCTTCAACATCCACTTCGGCCAGATCCAGCCCGCCGACGACCTGGACGTGATCATGATCGCGCCCAAGGGCCCCGGCCACCTGGTCCGCTCCACCTACGTGGAGGGCGGTGGCGTGCCCAGCCTGATCGCCATCCACCAGGATGCCAGCGGCAAGGCCAAGGACATCGCCCTGTCCTACGCCTCCGCCAACGGCGGCGGCCGTGCCGGTGTCATCGAGACCAGCTTCCGCGAGGAGACCGAGACCGATCTGTTCGGTGAGCAGGCCGTGCTCTGCGGCGGCATCACCGCCCTGATCCAGGCCGGTTTCGAGACCCTGGTCGATGCGGGTTACGCCCCCGAGATGGCCTACTTCGAGTGCCTGCACGAGACCAAGCTGATCGTCGACCTGCTCTACCAGGGCGGCATCGCCAACATGCGCTACTCCATCTCCAACACCGCCGAGTACGGTGACTTCACCCGCGGCCCGCGCGTGATCAACGAGGAGAGCCGCGAGGCCATGCGCGAGATCCTGGCCGAGATTCAGGAGGGCGAGTTCGCCCGCGAGTTCGTGCTGGAGAACCAGGCCGGCAACCCCACCCTCACCGCCCGTCGCCGGCTGGCCGCCGAGCACGAGATCGAGGTGGTGGGCGAGCGCCTGCGCGGCATGATGCCCTGGATCAACGCCAACAAGCTGGTGGACAAGGACAAGAACTGAGTCCTGCAGCCTGACGCTCGCCCTGGACGGGCGGGCCGTTCTCGGAGGCCGGGTTTCCCTTGGGGGCCCGGCCTCCGTGCGTTCCGACCCGTTCATTGGCGGTGGGCCGGGGTTTCGGGCCGCCCCTGGGCTTGCCAGGCCCCACATGACACGGGATGCTGTGGCAAACGATGGGACCCTGGCATGGACTCAAGGAGAGACAGGGCATGAGCGAACATTTTGATCCCTGGGTGGTGTGGCTGGTCGCCGGGCTGGCGCTGATACTGGCCGACCTTTTCCTGGCCGGTGGTACCAGTGGCGTGTTGCTGCTGCTCGGCCTGATGGCCCTGGCGGGCATGGCGGCCGCGCTGCTGGGGCTTGAGCTGACCGGGCAACTGGCGGTAGCAGGGGTGGCCGGACTGCTCCTGTTCCCGGTGGTGCTCTGGTTCATGCGCCGGATGAGCGGTCGGCGCAGTGGCGCGGCCGGGCAGGATACGCGGGTCAGCGGGGAGATCTACGCGGTGCAGCAATGGGGCGACCGGTTGGGGATCCACGTGCTGGGTGATTTCTTCCCTACCCGGCTTGAGCCCAGTTCAGCGGAGCCGGACCGGCCCCTGGCCCCGGGCGAACAGGTGCGGGTGGTGCGTTTCCGGGGGATCACCGCCGAAGTGGTGCGGGTTACCGACACCGACGAAGGGGCGGAGTGACCGGCAGAAAATATGACTGATTGATCAGTCACCTGGCGGGTTACGGCGTTCCATTCAGATCAGTGTGGGGGATATTCGAGAACGTTCTACCCCACCTTTGAAAATCATGTTGCGGCGCACCAAGTGCTTTGCTATTGTGCACTGCATCAGGACGAGGTTGCTTCCGATCCTGAACCCCAATTGCAGAGTATCTTTAAGGTGACGCACATGAGCAACGAGACTATCCAGCAATTCAGCGATCAAGCCAGCAAGTTCTTCGTGGACCCGGCCCGCGCCTACGCCGGCCTGGGCCTGGACTACTTCGAGAAGCTGGTCAACATCCAGTTCGAGGCTGCCAAGGCCAACACCGAGACGGCCCTGAAGCAGGCCCGCGCTGCGCTGGACATCAAAGACCAGAAGGACTTCCAGAGCTACGTGGAAGGTCAGCGCAAGCTTGCCGAAGAGATCGGTCAGCGCGCCAAGGGTGAAGCCGAGAAGGTCGTGGCCCTGAACCAGGAACTGGCGCAGAACGCCCAGAAGCTGGCCCAGGACAGCGCCCGTGAGTTCGGCAAGGTGGCCCAGTCCAAGTAAGGACTGACCACTGCGGGCGCTCCGCGCCCGTCACTGGCCGGAAAAGGCCCCGGGGTGCTGCACTCCGGGGCCTTTTCGTTGTTACCGCTTGCCGAAGATCAGCAGCATCAGTCCCACGAAAGCGCCCACGCCGCCGCTCAACAGCACCATGGCCGTCTGATCGGTGAAGTTGCCGGTCGCTTCCCACTGGGCCTGCTCCTCCGGCGTCTGGGCCATGCCCCAGCCGAAATAGAGCACCACGGCGGCCGCGGTGAGAATGACGAGCCCGAGTATCCGTTTCCAGTGCATGTGCCTACCCTGTCTGCCTGTTGTCTGCCAACGTTGCGATGGACCACACGGCGGGTCTCGCCCGGGGGTCGGTCCGATCCGGCTTCAGAGGTTACACTAGGCTACTGATCCCGACAGCCAGTAAAGCGAACCCCAATGGATGCGACCAAGCGCCGCCGCGGTATCTACCTTCTGCCCAACCTGCTGACCACCGGCTGCCTGTTCTTCGGCTTCTTTGCCATCATCTCCGCCTTCAACGGCGATTTCCGGAACGCCGCCCTGGCGATCTTCATCGCCATGGTCTTCGATGGTCTCGATGGCCGCGTCGCCCGTATGACCAACACCCAGAGTGACTTCGGCGTCCAGTTCGACAGCATTGCCGATATGGTCAGCTTCGGGGTGGGGCCGGCACTGGTGGCTTGGCTCTGGGCGCTGTCGGGCACCGCGGTGCTGCCCGGGCCTTTCGCCAAGCTGGGCCTGCTGATCGCCTTCATCTACGCGGCCTGTGCGGCGCTGCGCCTGGCCCGGTTCAATACCCAGGTGGGCGTGGCGGACAAGCGGTACTTCCAGGGGCTGCCCAGTCCCGCCGCTGCGGGGGTGGTCGCGGGCCTGATCTGGGTGGGGGATCACCTGGGGGTCAGCGAGAGCAGCGCACTGATCACTGCCAGCGTGGTCGTGCTGGCCGCCGGGCTGCTGATGGTCAGCCGGATGCGCTACTACAGCTTCAAGGAGGTGGACTTCCGCTACCGGGTGCCCTTTTTCACCATGGTGGTGGTGCTGCTCGGGCTGGCCTTTCTGCTTATCCACCCGCCCACGGTGCTGTTTGTCGGCTTTCTCGCCTACCTGGTCTCCGGGCCGGTGATGACGTGGAACCAGCGGCGTCGACGGTTGCGTGGTGGTCGCGCCGGCTGATGGGGCCACGGCGGCTCGACTGCATCAGGGCCAGCGCCGCCGGACCAGCCAGTACCGTCGCCGGGCGCGCGGCGGGGCCTTCATCCTGAGGGTCACCGGCTCGCTCGGTAGCCCGTGTAATGCCGTATCGGACGTTGCCTGCTTTTCCAGCCTGTGCAGCCGTTCGATACGCACCTCCGTGGGCGGGTGGGTGCGTAACCAGGGTGGGGCCAGCCGGGGGCGGCGGCCGAACAGGCTGCGCAGCCAGCCGCCGTTGTAGCGTTCCAGCTTCACCAGGGCCGAGACCAGGCCCTGGGGGTCACCGGTCAGGCTGGCGGCCTCGATGTCCGCGGCGTACTCGCGGTTGCGTGACAGCGCCAGCTGGAGCAGCGTGGCGGCGCTGGGCGCGACGAGGATGGCCAGGAACAGCAGCCAGGGTAGCGCCAGATCCCCCGCCATCCACCAGGGCAGCAGTATGAGCAGTGCCAGCTGGCCCAGCACCGCGGCCCAGAAGGTCAGGCGCGCCATGGCATCGGCCATGGCCATTACAGTGGTGTCGTTGTGGCGCAGGTGGCTCACCTCGTGGGCCAATACCCCGGCCAACTCCCGCAGTGTGAGCGTGCGCAGCAGGCCACCGCTCACCGCGATGCCGCCGTCATCCCGGTGGCCCACCGCAAAGGCGTTCAGGGCCGGTGAGGGCAGGTAGTAGAGTGTCGGGTCATGGCGCAGGCCGGCCTGTCGGTAGAGCGCCGCCAGCAGCCGGTAAAGCTCCGGGGCCGCCTCGGGCGGCAGAGGGGAGGCGCCGGAGTGGGCGAGTAGCAGTCGCGCCGGCAGGCTGCGCGCCACCAGGCTGGTCACCACGGCCAGTGCCATGGCCCAGACCAGGCCGACGCCGCCGGCCAGTAACCAGCCCATCAGCCCCAGCAAAAGGGTCAGTCCGGTGAGCAGCAGGACGGCGCCCAGCAGGTTTTGCAGTTTGCGCTGTGCAAGGTGTGTCGGGTTCATCGTCCCCTTATCTCCGATTGGCGCCGCTCCGCGCAAGCGCAATACGCGCTACTCGTGGCGGCGGGCAACCGATGCGGGGCGCGGTCAATGGGGGCGATTGGAAAAAGTCATCAACGGCCCGGCTACCGGGGTTGCCAGCTCACTGGAGAGGCGTTTATAGTCAAGTTCATCCGGTTATACCGACACGCGTTTTAATCATCACGGGCAGAGTGCTCTACACCGAATGATCTTCCAAGGGTTATCCAGCGACGCAATGCCTACCGGCGCCTCCCGGCGTCGTGCGTCGTCCCTGTCCGGTCGCCCGCTGCTCACCTTCACCAGTCTGCGACTGCTGCTGCCGTAAGGCAGCCTATCCGACCCGATCCCACAGCCCTGAATTCCCCCAGGCCCGCGCCTCGGCAGCGGGATGGTATTCGTTTAAGGTAGGCGGCACGCACGGCCGGCCTCCCGGGAGAGTCATCATGAGCGACAAAGAACATCTCATTATCTTCGATACGACCCTGCGCGACGGTGAGCAGAGTCCCGGCGCCTCCATGACCCGTGAGGAAAAGGTGCGCATCGCCCGGGCGCTGGAGCGGCTGAAGGTGGACGTGATCGAGGCGGGGTTCCCGGCGGCCAGCGTCGGTGATTTCGAATCGGTGAGCGCGGTGGCCCGTGCCGTGAAGGACAGCCGGATCTGCGGGCTGGCCCGCGCTCGGGAGGACGATATCCGGCGCGCCGGCGAGGCGCTGCAGGAGGCCGAGGCCGGCCGTATCCACACCTTCATCGCCACCTCGCCCATCCACATGGAAAAGAAGCTCCGGATGACGCCCGACGAGGTGGTGGCGGAGGCGGTGAAAGCGGTGAAGCTGGCCCGCTCGCTCTGCGATGACGTGGAATTCTCGCCGGAGGACGCGGGCCGTTCCGACCCCGAGTTCCTATGCCGGATCATCGAGGCGGTGATCGATGCAGGCGCCGGCACGGTGAACATCCCGGACACGGTGGGGTACAACCTGCCGGAGCAGTTCGGCGCGCTGATCAAGCGGTTGCGTGAGAACGTCCCCAACTCCGACAAGGCGGTCTTCTCGGTGCACTGCCACAACGACCTGGGGGTGGCGGTGGCCAACTCCCTGGCAGCGGTGATGAACGGTGCCCGGCAGGTGGAGTGCACCATCAACGGGCTGGGCGAGCGTGCCGGCAACGCCGCGCTGGAGGAGCTGGTCATGGCAGTGCGTACCCGGCAGGACTACTTCCCCTGCGACACGCGCATCGAGGCGAGGGAGATCGTGCCCGCCAGCCGCCTGGTGGCAAACATCACCGGCTTTCAGCCCCAGCCCAACAAGGCCATCGTCGGTGCCAACGCCTTTGCCCACGAGTCGGGTATCCACCAGGACGGCGTGCTCAAGCACCGCGAGACCTACGAGATCATGCGCGCCGAGGACGTGGGCTGGCACACCAACCGGATGGTGCTGGGCAAGCACTCCGGGCGCAACGCCTTCCGGGCCCGGCTCAAGGACCTGGGCATCGAGTTCGACTCTGAGGAGCAACTCAACGAGGCCTTCCAGCGCTTCAAGGGTCTGGCGGACAAGAAGCACGAGATCTTCGACGAGGACCTGCAGGCATTGGTCACCGAAGCCAACATGGCGTTGGAGAACGAGCGCTACCGCCTGGTAGCCCTGCATGTCTGCTCCGAGACCGGTGAAACGCCCGAGGCCACCGTCACCCTGATGGTGGACGGCCGGGAGCGGCGCGCCGTGTGTCCGGGTAGCGGCCCGGTGGATGCGGCCTTCAAGGCCATCGAGGAGTTGATCGGCGCCTCCGACACCGAGCTGCTGCTCTACTCGGTGAGCAACATCACCACCGGCACCGACTCCCAGGGTGAGGTGACCGTGCGCCTGGAGCGCGGCGGGCGCATCGTCAACGGCCAGGGCTCGGACACCGATATCGTGATCGCCTCGGCCAAGGCCTACCTGAACGCCCTGAACAAGATCGATCAGGGCGAGTTGCGGCGCCACCCGCAGGCGGCGGACGTATAAGCCATGGACGAGGAGGCCGCTCGCCAGGCCCGTCAGCGTGTGCGCCTGCAGCAGCTGGGTGTGACCTGCTATCGGCCGCGGCACGCGGCGGTGGCGGCGCCGGTCCGGCGGCTGGTGCCGGCAGAAGCGGCGCAGGCGCCGGAGGTCGCGGAGCCGCCCCCAGAGCCGGTGCTGGAACGGGTGCCGCAGCCACAAGGCGGGCCGGCGTCAGCGCCGGAGCAGGGCCAGTCGCCGGGTGCGGAACAACCGCCGGCCCCGGCCCCGGCGCCGGTCGAATCCGATCTTGACGGCCTGGACTGGGACGCCCTTGAGGCTCGGGTGGCCGACTGCCGGCTCTGCGGGCTGTGCGAGGGGCGGACTCGTACGGTCTTCGGTGTGGGTGACCGGCAGGCGGACCTGGTGCTGGTGGGCGAGGGCCCCGGGGTGGAAGAGGACCGGCGCGGCGAACCGTTCGTGGGCCAGGCGGGTCAGCTGCTGGACCGGATGCTGGCGGCTATCGGCCTGGACCGCCACCACGGGGTCTATATCTGTAACGTGGTCAAGTGCAGGCCGCCGCGCAACCGCGACCCGAAGGCGGATGAGGCCGGCGCCTGCCAGCCCTACCTGCAGCGGCAGCTCTCGCTGCTCCAGCCCCGACTCGTCGTCGCCCTGGGGCGTGTGCCGGCGCACTACCTGCTGGGGGTCACCACCCCGCTCGGGCGCCTGCGCGGGCAGCTTCACCGTTATGCACCGGTGGATGTCCCCTTGCTCGCCACCTATCATCCTGCGTATCTGTTGCGTAATCCCGCGGACAAGGCGAGGGCCTGGGCGGATCTCAAGTACATCCGCCGCATCCTGGCGGAATAGCCTCGTCCCCCGGCCCACCGGAGGCGCCCATGGTAGCCGTTGTAGCCCCGCAACCCGGACGGATCCGGGCCATGATTGAGGCGGATCTGCCCGAGGTGCTCCAGGTGGAGCAGCGCGCCTACTCCTGGCCTTGGACCTACGGTATCTTCCGCGATTGCCTGCGTGCCGGTTACCCGGGGTGGGTGTGCGTGTGCGGCGGGCATATCGTCGGTTTCGTGCTGGTGGCGGCCGCCGCCGGCGAGGGGCACATCCTCAACCTTTGTGTCAGCCCCGACAGGCGCCGCGAGGGCGTGGGGCGCGCCTTGATCGACCGGGTGATCCAGGAGGCGCCGGCCCACGAGGTGCAGGAACTGTTCCTGGAGGTGCGGCCGAGCAACAAGGCGGCGCAGGCGCTTTACCGCAGTGTCGGCTTCGAGCAGGTGGGCCGCCGGCGGGGCTACTACCCGGCCGCCGGCGGGCGGGAGGACGCCTTGGTGCTCGCGCGGCTGGTCGAGGAGGATGGCCGTGGGGCGTGATCAACTCAGCTGGTGGCAGGTGCTGCTGAGTACCCTGGCGGCCGCCTTCGGGGTGCAGTCGGAAGCGGCTCGCAGGCGGGACTTCGCGCAGGGGCGCCCCGGCGTTTTTATTGTCGCCGGGGTGGTCTTCACCCTGCTGTTCATCCTGATCCTGGTGCTGATCGTGCGGGTGGTGCTCTCCAGCGCCGGTGTCTGAGCTGGAGGGGCGCAAGGCTACCTCCGTCACCGCGAGCACCTCCCCCCGCTACGTGGCCCCGATATCGGGGACGAACCAGAAGCGGCACCCCGTCATCGCGAGGGCCGAAGGCCCGCGGCGATCCACACGCTGGCATGGACTGCCACGCCCCTTTGGGGCTCGCAGTGACGGCGCAGGCAGGTAGTCTCAATCCGCACGCTTGCGCTGGAGGCGGACTGCCGGACCCCTGCTCAGACCCGGGCGATCTTCTCGCGCTGGGCCTCGATCTTCTCCAGTGCACTGCGCTGTTCGGCCAGCTTGCTGCGCTCCTTCTCGACTACCGCCTCGGGCGCCTTGCTGACGAAGTTCTCGTTGGCCAGCTTGCCCTCCAGCCGCTGCACCTCTTTCTGGAGCCGCTGGCGCGCCTTGTCCAGGCGGGCCAGCTCGGCCTCCTTGTCGATCAGGCCGGCCATCGGCACCAGGAGCTGCATATCGCCCACCAGCGCGATGGCCGACTCCGGCGCCTCGCCGCCCACCTCCTCGATGGACTCGAGTCGTGCCAGGGTCTTGAGGAAGGCCTGGTAGTTCTCCAGCCGGGCCCGGTCCTCCGGGGTGGTGTTCTGCAGCAGTACCGGCAGAGGTTTCGCCGGGGACAGATCCATCTCGCCGCGGATCCGGCGCACGCCCAGCACGAACTGCTTGATCCAGGCGATGTCCGCCTCGGCGGCGTTGTCCACCAGCCCGGCCTCGGCCACCGGGTAGGGCTGGGTCATGATGCTGTCACCCTGCTTGCCCGCCAGCGGCGCGATCTGCTGCCAGACGGCCTCCGTGATGAAGGGCATGATCGGGTGGGTGAGCCGCAGGGCGGCCTCCAGCACGCGCACCAGGGTGCGCCGGGTGCCGCGCAGCAGCGCCTCGTCGTCCGACTGGGTGAGCACCGGCTTGGACAGCTCCAGGTACCAGTCGCAGTACTCGTCCCAGATGAACTCATGAATGGCCTGGGCGGCGAGGTCCAGCCGGTAGCCGTCCAGCGCCTCGCGCACCCGCAGCTCGGTGCGCTGCAGCTGCGAGATGATCCAGCGGTCCGCCACCGAGAGCTTGATGTTCTCCGCGGTCAGGCCGGTGTCCTGGCCCTCGGTGTTCATCAGCACGTAGCGGGCCGCGTTCCAGATCTTGTTGCAGAAGTTGCGGTAGCCCTCGGCCCGGCCGAGGTCGAAGACCACGTCGCGGCCGGTGGTGGCCAGCGAGGCGAAGGTGAAGCGCAGCGCATCGGTGCCGTGGGCGGGGATGCCGTCCGGGAATTGCCGGCGCGTGGTCTTTTCGATCTTCCGGGCCATCTGCGGCTGCATGAGCCCGCTGGTGCGCTTGGCCACCAGGTCGTCCAGCTCGATGCCGTCGATGATATCCAGCGGGTCCAGCACGTTGCCCTTGGACTTGGACATCTTCTGGCCGTCCGGGTCGCGCACCAGGCCGTGGATGTAGATCTCGCGGAAGGGCACGTCCCCCATGAAATACATGCCCATCATGATCATCCGGGCGACCCAGAAGAAGATGATGTCGAAGCCGGTCACCAGCACCGAGGTGGGGTAGAAGGTGCGCAGGGCCTCGGTGCTGTCGGGCCAGCCCAGGGTGGAGAAGGGCCAGAGCGCGGAGCTGAACCAGGTGTCCAGCACGTCCTCGTCCTGGTGCAGCGGCACGTGGCCCAGGTTGTGGCGCGCGCGCACCTCCTCTTCGGTGCGGCCCACGTAGACGTGGCCTTCGGCGTCGTACCAGGCGGGGATGCGGTGGCCCCACCAGATCTGACGGCTGATGCACCAGTCCTGGATGTTGTGCATCCACTCGTAGTAAGTGCGGTCCCAGTTGCCCGGGATGAAGCGGATGCGGCCGTCCTCCACCGCCTCGATGGCCGGCTTGGCCAGCGGTTCGGCGCGCACGAACCACTGGTCGGTGAGGAAGGGCTCCAGCACGGCGCCGCTGCGGTCGCCCCGCGGCACCATCAGGGTGTGCTTCTCCACCTTCTCGAGCAGGCCCTGGGCCTCCAGGTCGGCAACGACGCGCTCGCGCGCCTCGAAGCGGTCCAGCCCCTGGTAGGCCTTGGGGGCGTGCTCGTTGATGGCGGCATCCGGTGTCAGGATGTTGATCTTGGGCAGATCGTGGCGCTCACCGATGGCGTAGTCGTTGAAGTCGTGGGCCGGGGTGATCTTGACGCAGCCGGAGCCGAATTCCGGGTCCACGTAGTCGTCGGCGATGATCGGGATCTGGCGCCCGGTCAGCGGCAGGTCCAGCGTCTTGCCCACCAGGTGGCGGAAGCGTTCGTCCTCCGGGTGCACGGCCACGGCGGTATCACCCAGCATGGTCTCCGGGCGCGTGGTGGCCACCACCACGTGGTCCGACGCGTCGGAGAGAGGGTAGCGCATGTGCCAGATGTGCCCCTGCTCCTCCTTGCTGGCCACCTCCAGGTCGGAGACGGCGGTGTGCAGCACCGGGTCCCAGTTGACCAGCCGCTTGCCCCGGTAGATCAGGCCGTCCTCGTAGAGCCGCACGAAGACCTCGCGCACGGCGTGGGACAGGCCCTCGTCCATGGTGAAGCGCTCGCGGGACCAGTCCACCGACGCCCCCATGCGCCGCAACTGCCGGGTGATGGTGCCGCCGGATTCGGCCTTCCACTGCCAGACCCGCTCCAGGAATTTCTCCCGCCCCAGGTCGAAGCGGGACTTGCCCTCGGCCTCCAGCTGGCGCTCGACCACCATCTGGGTGGCGATGCCGGCGTGGTCGGTGCCCGGCTGCCAGAGCGTGTCACGGCCGCACATGCGCTGATAGCGGATCAGCGCGTCCATGATGGTGTCCTGGAAGGCGTGGCCCATGTGCAGGGTGCCCGTCACGTTGGGTGGCGGGATCATGATGCAGTAGGGCTCGCCCTCGCCGGCGGGTGCGAAGTGCCCGTGCTCTTCCCAGTAGGCGTACCACTTGTCTTCGATGGCTTGCGGCTGGTAGGTCTTTTCCATGTATCCGGTCTGATCCGATTGGCTTGGGGGCGTGGAAAACTCGTTATCTTACCGCAGTTTCCGGCGAAAAGCAGGGCAACACCGCCGCCCCGGCGCCGGGTTTCCGGCAGGCCGGGGTGCTCGTGCGCGCGGCAAACGGTGAAGCCGGCGGGTTGCAGGTGATGTCTAGGGCGTCAGCGTCTTTTCCGCGATGACGCAGGCGGGGTCGTCCGGGTCCTGGCGGATGTTGAAGCCCAGCAGCACGGCCAGGTTGATCATGCCGCGGTTGTCCCGGGAGATGGTGCCGTACGCCCGTTGATAACCGGCAGCGGCGGCGAGCTGCAGGGCCATGCGCAGGGCCTGCTGGGCCAGGCCCAGGCCGCGCACCTCGGGGCGCAGGGAAACGGAGAACTCGCAGTCCCGGCCGTTGTGCTCGCCGGTGATCCGGGCGCCGCCGAGTATCTCCCCGGCCAATTCATCCTGCCCCTCCAGTACCAGGCAGAAATCGCGCGTCAGGTCGGGCGTGCAGAAGGCCTCCGCCGCCGCCTCGCTCAATTCCGGCACGGCGTGCAGCATGCGGAACCAGCGTTCCTGCGGCGACAGGGCCTGATAACCGCGCATCAGCGACGGGGCGTCGCTCGGCTGGATGGGGCGCAGCGTGTAGCGTCGGCCATCTTTGGCCTCGACGACAGCGCGTGGCAGTGTGTTGTCAGTGTCCGTCATCAGTATGCAATGTCTGCGGTGCAGGGTTTACGGCCATGAGCCTGATAGGGGTAAGCTTAGCCCATCCCGCATCAGCCCCTCGGCGCTAGTCCACGTCATATTTCTCGGGCGTCACGCCGGCCTGGTGGTAATGCCGGAAATGCGCGCGGGTCTGTTCCAGGACCTCACGGGCCTGCACCACGACCTCAAAGACCCGCCGGAAGGCCTGCCATGCCGGTGGCACCTCCGGGCCGAGGTTGATCAGCAATGCGTCCTCGGAGAGGGCCTCCGGCCGGTCGCCGATGACCACCGCCTCGCCCTCGGCCTGCGCCTGCAGTGCGTGGGGGATGAAGCTCTCCTTGCGGAAGGTCCACAACAGGGTGTCCAGGCGCTCGGCCTGCTGTGCACCGCCCACCTGGATATGGATATGCCCCACACCGTGGGCCAGGCCCTTGGCGACGAGCCCGCAGGCGAAACGTTCCCGCTGAACCGGGTCATGGGCCCGGTTCAGTACGTAGAAGCGCACGACGGGGTTCGTGGAGTCGCTCACCTTCAGACCCCGGCCCGGTCCATCAGGTAGCGGGTCAGCAGCGGCACGGGGCGGCCGGTAGCGCCCTTCTGGTCGCCGCTGAGCCAGGCGGTGCCGGCGATATCCAGGTGGGCCCACTGGTACGCCTTGGTAAAGCGGGCCAGGAAGCTGGCGGCGGTGATGGTGCCCGCCGGGCGGCCACCGATGTTGGCCATGTCGGCGAAGTTGCTCTTCAGTTGCTCGTCGTACTCCGGATCCAGGGGCAGTTCCCAGCAGGGGTCGCCGCTGGTCTCACCGGCCTCGCGCAGGGCCTGGACCAGCGGTGGGTGGTTGCCCAGCACCGCGCTGCGGTGGTGGCCCAGACCGATGATGCAGGCACCGGTCAGGGTGGCGATGTCGACGATCTCCTGCGGCTTGAACTGCTCTGACCAGGTCAGGGCGTCACACAGCACCAGCCGCCCCTCGGCGTCGGTGTTGAGGATCTCCACCGTCTGCCCGGACATCGTCTTGACGACATCGCCGGGGCGGACGGCCTTGCCGTCGGGCATGTTGTCACTGGCCGGGACCACGCCCACCACGTTGATCGGCAGGTTCATCTCGGCCACCGCCTGCAGGGTGCCGAACACGCTGGCCGCGCCGCACATGTCGAACTTCATTTCGTCCATGCCCGCGCCGGGTTTCAGCGAGATGCCGCCGGTGTCGAAGGTGATGCCCTTGCCCACCAGCACGTAGGGCTGCTCGTCCTTCTTGCCGCCATGCCACTCCATGGCGATCAGCCGCGGCTCCTCCTGGCTGCCCCGCGCCACCGCCAGCAGCGCGCCCATGCCCAGCTTTTTCATCTCCTTGCGGTCGAGGCTCTGCACCTTCAGCTTGTCGTGGCGCTTGCCCAGCGCCTTCGCCTGGTCGGCCAGGTAGGTCGGGGTGCAGACGTTGCCGGGCCGGTTCCCCAGATCGCGCGCCAGGCTCATGCCCTGGCCCACGGCAATGCCCTGGGCCAGGGCGGTCTCGGCCGCCTTGGCCTCGTCCTTGTCGGTGACGCCCAGGGTCAGTTTCTTGAGCGGCTTTTTCGGCGTCTCCGCCTCGCTCTTCAGCTCGTCGAAGCGGTAGAGGGTGCCGACCACGCCGATGGCCAGCTGCTGCACCCGCCAGGCCAGGTCACGGGCCTTGACCTTTACCTCGTGCAGGTAGAAGGCGGCCTCGCCGGCGGCGCAGTCCTGCACTGCCTGGGCCGCCGCGGCAACCGCCTTGCGGTAATTGCGCTCGTCCAGCTCGCTCTCCTTGCCCAGGCCCACCAGCAGAACCCGCGGGGCCTTGACGGTGTCCAGGCCGGTGAGCAGGCGGGTCTGGCCGGGCCTGGCCTCGGTGTCGCCCCGTTTCAGTGCGGCGGTCACGGCGCCGCCGCTGGCCTCGTCCAGCTGGGCGGCGGCGGGGGTCAGGCGCCGGCGTTCAAAGACGCCCACCACAATGCAGGGACTGCTGATGCTCTCGGCGCTCTTGTTCTTGATGGTGTAATCCATGGATCGCTCCCTTGTGGGCCTGGAAGGGCGCCGCGGCTCGCCAGGGCGGGCGGCCCTCGGTTAAGCTTCGGCGCCTTGCTTCGAAGTGTTAGTCACCGTGTCTGCCGTCGAGTAGTCTAATCTGCGCACCGTTCGCTTTGCAGCCGTAGAGGCCCCCGGTTTGTCGCCAATCCGTATCCCCATCGTCGACCGCTACCTGGTACGCGAGGTGTTGTTCGCCTGGCTGGCGGTGCTGTTGGTGCTGTTTGCGGTGCTGGCCACCAACCGGCTGATCCGTTACCTGGGTGACGCCGCCGGTGGCGAACTGCCGGCGGGAGTCATCCTGACCCTGCTGGGGTTGCAGACGGTGCGCTACCTCGGGCTGATCCTGCCGGCGAGCTTTTTCCTGGGCATTGTCCTCGCCTTTGGCCGCTTGTACCGCGACAGCGAGATGGCGGTGATGTCCGCCTGCGGTATCGGCCCCTGGCGCCAGTTCCGTGCACTGCTCTGGCTTGCGGTGCCGCTGGCCGCGCTGGTGGGCATGCTCTCCCTCTACTGGGGGCCGGCCGCGGCGCACAAGGCGGAAGTGGTGCAGGCCGAGGCGGAGGCGGATATGGAGTTCGCTGCCCTCCAGGCCGGGCGCTTCCTCCAGGCGCGGGGCGCCACCGAGGGCACCCTCTACCTGGAGCGGCTGAGCGAGGACCAGCGCGAGATGGAGGATGTCTTCATCCGCTCGCAGAACAACGACGACCGGGTGATCCTCGCGGCTCGCCGCGGCATCCAGGAGGAGGACCCGATCACCGGGGACCGCTACCTGGTGCTGCTGGACGGCTGGCGCTACGACGGCGAGCCCGACCGCGCGGACTGGCGGGTGATCCGCTTCCAGCGCCACGGGGTCCTGGTGGAGGAGCGGCCGGAGGATATCGATATCCGCGCGCGGCGCAACGCCCAGCCCCTGGCCGAGTTGTGGGGGTCGGATACCGCCGCTGACCGGGCCGAGGTGCAGTGGCGCCTGGCCATGCCGGTGATGACCCTGTTACTGGCCTTGCTGGCGGTCCCCCTGAGCAAGAGCGCACCGCGGGACGGCCGTTACGGGCGGCTGCTCTCGGCGGTGCTGGTCTACGTGGGCTATTTTCAGCTGCTGACCGTGGGCCAGGACTGGCTGGAGGGGGGGCAGGTCCCCGCCGCGCTGGGCTTGTGGTGGTTGCACGGGGCAGTCCTACTGGCCGGGGTCGTGGGGCTGCTCTGGCGCTTTGATCTGCTGCCCTCCCGCGGTGGGCGGAGGGAAGCCTCATGATCCGGCTACTCGACCGCTACCTGATCGTGACCGTGGTGGGCAGCGCCCTGGTGGCGCTGGTGGTCATCATGTCACTGGATTTGGTGTTCACCTTCGTTGACGAGGGGGGGGATATCGGTACCGCCGACTATGGTGCGCTCACCGCACTGGGCTACGTGCTGCTCAGCAGCCCCGCGCGCGCCTACGAGGCCTTCCCCTTCGCCACGCTGATCGGGGCGCTGATGGGCCTGGGGGCGCTCGCCTCGCGCAACGAGTTGACGGTCATGCGCGCCGCCGGGGTGTCGGTGCTGCAGATCGCCCGGGCCGTGGCCGCCGGTGGCCTGATTCTCGCCATGATCGCCATGGCCATGGGCGAGTGGGTGGTGCCCCCGTCGGAGCGGGTGGCTACCGAGCTGCGCGCCAGTGCCATGGCCCGCGAGGTGGGCATCAGCGGGGCCGGGGGGCTCTGGGCCCGGGACGGCACCCAGTTCATCGAGGTGGGGCGGGCGCGCAGTGCCGGTCACCTGGAGGACGTGACCATCTACGAGTTCGAGGAGCGGGCCGGCGAGCCCATGGCCCTGCGCCGGGTGCTGAGCGGCAGCGAGGCGTTCTACCGCAACGGTCACTGGGCCCTGAGTGAGCCGCGCGAGGTGCACCTGCATAACGAGGGCATCTCCACCTCGGAGCTGGGTGAGAGCAAGAGGTGGGAGAGTGCCCTGTCCCCGGCGGTGCTCGGCGTGGTGGTAGTAGATCCGGAGAGCCTCTCCATGGCCGACCTGCGCACCTACATCAATTACCTGGAGGCCAACGAGCTGGACAGCAGCGAGTGGCGTCTGGCGTTCTGGGTGAAGGTGGCCACGCCCATCTCCACCCTGGCCATGCTGTTGCTCACCATTCCGCTGGTCTTCGGCGCCGTGCGCTCCACCGGGGCGGGGCAGCGCATTTTCATCGGCGTGCTGGTGGGGGTGGTCTTCTTCCTGGTCAACCGCATGCTCAACCACGCCGGGGTGGTGTTCGGCCTGCCGCCGGCGGCCAGCGCGCTGTTGCCGGCCATCGCCTTTCTGCTGGCCGGCATCGTCGGCATCATGCGGGTGCGCTGAGCCGGCGCGGTCAGTCCGCCGGGTCGGCCTTGGGCCGCTTGGGTTCGCGCACCACCAGGGTGTTGGCCAGCCGGTCGTGCCAGCCGCGCCGCCACTCGTCCACGCGGATCCAGCCGAACATCAGCACCAGCGGCAGGCTGGCGAGCAACAGGGTGAAGTGCTGTGAGCCCCGGCTCTGCACCTGGGACCAGTCGGAGAAATAGGCCCAGTAAAGCCCCGCGAAGACCAGCGCCCAGCCGATGGCCGGCAGCAGGATGCGCACCAGCGCCGTACGCACGCCGATCAGTTGCCCGTCGGGGTGCACCACCCGCAGCCGCCAGGTCTTCATGCCCAGGGTCTGGCCGCCGCGCACCCAGAAGAAGACGAAAAAACCGCCGGTGAGCAACAGCAGGTAGAGCTGGTAGAGAAAGCCGGCCACCGTGCCCGGCTCGATGGCGTCGCCGCCGGTGAAGACCAGGGGCAGCGCACCGCCGATCAGGAGAATGGCGATCACCAGCATCAGGTCGTAAACGAACGCCAGGATCCGGACCGTGAGACTCGCGGGGTAGGCGTGCTGGGACATCGGCGGGGTCTGATGCTTTGAATCAAGAGGGGATGGCGCTCCCACGGGGAATTGAACCCCGGTTTCCGCCTTGAGAGGGCGGCGTCCTGACCGCTAGACGATGGGAGCGTTTCTGGTTTGCCTGCTCGGCAGCGCCGAACAGGGGTGGTATTATACGCGCCCATTTCGCAGTCTCAAGTGCCAATTTCTACGTGACGGAACAGACCATCAACCCTGACAACCCTGCGATCATCCCCCGGGATCGGCATCGCATCTCCCGCGCTGACATCAGCGAGAACGCGCTCAAGGTGCTCTACCGGCTGAAGAACGCCGGGTACGGCGCGTATCTGGTCGGCGGCGGCGTGCGCGACCTCTCCCTGGGGCACGAACCCAAGGATTTCGACGTGGCCACGGACGCCCGGCCGGAGGAGGTCCGGGAGTTGTTCCGCAATTGCCGCCTGATCGGCCGCCGATTCCGCCTGGCCCACGTGCAGTTCGGACGCGAAATTATCGAGGTTGCCACCTTCCGCGCCCTGCACGATCCGGACAGCCCGGATGAGGACGAGGACGAGGCGGAGGGCAGCGAGGCCGAGTTCGACGGCGGCGATGGCGACAACGGCGAGGTGGCCTTCGAGAACGGCCGCATCGTGCGCGACAACGTCTACGGGACCCTGGAAGAGGATGCCCTGCGGCGCGATTTCACCATCAACGCCCTCTACTACAACATCGCCGATTTCACGGTGGTGGACCACGCCGGCGGCCTGCAGGACCTGGAGCAGGGCGTCATCCGCCTGATGGGGGACGCCGAGACCCGCTACCGGGAGGATCCGGTGCGGATGCTGCGGGCGGTGCGGTTCGCGGCCAAGCTCGGCTTCCGCATCCACCCCGACACCGCCCGGCCCATCCCGGAGATGGCGCACCTGCTCGCGGAGGTGCCCCCGGCACGGCTGTTCGAGGAGGTGCTGAAGCTGTTCATGGGCGGCCTGGGGGCGGAAACCTTCGAGATGCTGCGCCAGCATGGGCTGTTCGCGCCGCTCTTCCCCATGACCGAGCGCGAGATCGAGGCGGACGAACACGGCCTGGTGCTCAGCTTTATCGCCCAGGCGCTGAAGAATACCGACGAGCGTATCGAGAACGGCAAGCCGGTCACCCCGGCCTTCCTGTTCGCCGCGCTGCTCTGGCCGGCGGTGGTGTCCCGCTCCCTGGCCCTGCAGGCCGAGGAGGATGTGCCGCCGGTGCCTGCGCTGCAGCAGGCGTCGGCCGAAATCCAGCGCCGGCAGCGCCAGAGCGTGGCCATCCCCAAGCGTTTCGGTATCCCCATGGGCGAGATCTGGACCCTGCAGCCGCGCTTCGACCAGCGGGCCGGCAAGCGGCCGCTGCGTTTCATGGGCCATCCGCGTTTTCGTGCCGCCTACGACTTCCTGCTGCTGCGCGCCAACATCGGTGAGGTGCCCGGGGCGCTGGCCCAGTGGTGGACGGAGTTCCAGGAGCTGCACCCGGAGCAGCGCGCCCAGGTGGCCCTGAACAACCAGCCCGGGGGGCGTGGCCGGCGTGGCGGCCGTCGTCGGCGGCGGCGCTGAGGCCCCGCGGGGCGGTGTTCGCCCCGGGAGTACGGCAGTGGCCGAGTGGGTGACCGCGTACCTGGGGCTGGGCAGCAACCTCGACGGCCCCTGCGGGCAGGTGGAGCGCGCCATCAACGCCCTGGCGCGCTTGCCCGGCTGCCGTGCGGCGCGCAGTTCCTCGCTGTACCGCAACCCGCCCATGGGGCCCGTCGACCAGCCCGATTACGTCAACGCGGTGGTGGCCCTGGAGACCCGGCTGGCGCCGCTGGAACTGCTCGACCACCTGCAGGCCCTGGAGCGGGCCCACGGCCGGGTGCGAGGGCGGCATTGGGGCGAGCGCCCCCTGGACGTGGACATCCTGCTCTACGGCGATCAGCGCATCCGTGACCCTCGCCTGACCGTGCCCCACCCCGGGCTGCCGGAGCGCGCCTTCGTGCTGTATCCTCTGGCCGAACTGGTGGCCGCGCCGCCGCTGCCCGGCCTCTCGTCCCTGAAGGCGCTGCTGGCCGGCTGCGACGGGGAGCAACTGCAACGTATCGCGCCGCCGCCTCTGCCCTGAAGCCTCGGGCGGGGGCGGGCCCTGTTACACCCAGTTGGGAGATAAGCTGTAGCCATGTATTCCGGTGATCAGTCCCAGACCCGCCGTCCGGTCACCACCGGACGGCTGCAACGGATGAAGGCCGACGGCGAGAAGATCGTCTCGCTTACTGCCTACGACTATACCTTCGCCGTGGCCGAGGATCGGGCCGGCGTGGACGTCATCCTGGTGGGCGACTCCCTGGGGATGGTAATGCAGGGGCGGGAAACCACCGTGCCGGTCACAGTGGATGACATGGTCTACCACACCCGCTGCGTGGCGGATGCCCGCACGGCCGCCCTGGTCGTTGCCGACATGCCCTTCATGAGTTACGCCACCGTCGAGGACGGCCTGCGCAATGCCGGCCGGCTGATGCAGGCGGGCGGGGCGCAGATGATCAAGCTGGAGGGGGCCGGCGAGCAGGCGGAACTGGTCTCGCGCCTGGCCCGGGCCGGTATCCCGGTCTGCGCCCACCTGGGCCTGCAGCCGCAGCTGGTGCACAAGCTGGGCGGCTACCGCGTCCAGGGCCGGGACAGCGCCGCGGCCGATGCCATGCTGGCGGACGCGCAGGCCCTGCAGGACGCCGGCGCCGACCTGCTGGTGTTGGAGTGCGTGCCGTCCGCGCTGGGTAAGCGGGTCAGCGAGGGGCTGGAGATCCCGGTGATCGGCATCGGGGCCGGCCCTGACTGTGACGGCCAGGTCCTGGTGCTACAGGACATCCTCGGCATCACGCCGGGCCGTATCCCGCGCTTTTCCAGGAACTTCATGGAGGGGGCGGAGAGCATCCCCGGGGCGCTCGAGGCGTACGTCTCGGCCGTGCGCGAGGGCCGCTTCCCCGATGCCAGCCACTCCTTCGGGGACGCGTCGTGAAACGCCTGCGGCGCACCGCCGACCTGCAGGCGCAGGTGGCCGACTGGCGCCGCGCCGGGCTGCGCGTGGGCCTGGTGCCCACCATGGGCAACCTGCACGAGGGGCACCTGGCGCTGGTGGACCACCTGGCGCCGCGCTGCGACCGGCTGGTGACCAGCATCTTCGTCAACCCGTTGCAGTTCGGCCCGGGCGAGGACTACGAGAGCTACCCGCGCACCTTCGCCGAGGACTGCAGCAAGCTGGAGGCGCGGGGGGTCGACGCCGTGTTCGCGCCGCCGGTGGAGGACATGTACCGCGGCGGTACCCGCCAGGCCACCCGCGTGGAGGTGGGGGCGCTGGGTGAACGGTTGTGTGGTGCCAGCCGCCCCGGCCACTTCACCGGCGTGGCCACCGTGGTGGTCAAGCTGTTCAATCTGGTGCAGCCGGACGTGGCGGTGTTCGGGCGCAAGGACTACCAGCAGCTGCGGGTGATCGAGCAGGTGGTCTCGGACCTGAACCTCCCGGTGGAGGTGCTGGGCATGCCCACCGTGCGCGAGGCCGACGGCCTGGCCATGAGCTCGCGCAACGGTTACCTCACCCAGGCGGAGCGCCACCATGCGCCGGCGCTGCAGCGCACCCTGCAGGGCATGGTCAAGCGGCTCAGGGCGGGAGATTCCGATTTCCGTCAGCTGGAAGCGCGGGGGAGGGCCATGCTGGAGGAGCAGGGCTTCAGGCCCGATTACCTGGAGATCTGCCGTGCCGATGACCTCACGCCCGCCGGCCCGGGGGATCGTCGCCTGGTGCTGGCCGGGGCGGCCTGGTTGGGTCGGGCGCGATTAATCGATAATATCGAGTTGGAATTGAACCCGACTGAATAAATCAGCATAATCCGCGACTGAAATGTGCGGTTGCACATGAACGCCTCGTCACTCCTGCCGCGTGTGCCATTGCGCGGCCGCGGACCGAACGGCGAGTTGTACGGCAATAGAACGGTGATTCGGTATGCAATTGAACATGCTGAAATGCAAGCTGCACCAGGCCTGCGTGACGGACACGGAGCTGGACTACGAGGGCTCCTGCGCCATTGATGCCAACCTCATGGATGCCGCCGGCATCCGCGAGTACGAGCAGATCCACGTCTACAACCTGGCAAACGGTGAGCGTTTCACCACCTATGCCATCCGGGGCGAGGCGGGTTCGCGGATGATCTCCATGAACGGTGCGGCCGCGCACCTGTGCAGCGACGGTGACCGCATCATCATCTGCTGCTACGCCAACGTGGATGAGGCCGACCTGGACAAGCATGAGCCGGCGCTCGTCTACTGCGACGGTGACAACCGGATCACCCACCAGCGCAACGGGATCCCGCTGCAGGTGGCCTGATCCTGCCGGCCCGGCCGCCGGGTCGCAGCAGCCGCAAAAAGCCGTCTCCGGTGATGCCGGGGCGGCTTTTTGCCGTCCGGGCCCGGCTTCAGCCGCCGGACGGGGATCGTAGCCGGTTCAACGCCCAGGCCACGTGCTCGCGCACCAGTTCTGACGGATGCGCCTGTCGCGCCTCCAGGGCCGCCACCGCCTCGGCGCTGGCGGGGCCGTTCCCCAGCGCAACGGCCAGGTTGCGCAGCCAGCGCTCGTGCCCGAGGCGGCGGATCGCCGAGCCGGCCATCCGGTCCAGGAACTGCGGCTCCGTCCAGCCGAAAAGCGTTACCAGGTCCGCCTGGTCCAGGCCGTGCCGGGGCTGGAAATCCGCCTCGGCGGTGGGTTGGGCGAACTTGTTCCAGGGGCAGACCAGCTGGCAGTCGTCGCAGCCGAACACCCGGTTGCCTATTAGCGGGCGCAGCGCCTCCGGGATCGGGCCGTCGTGCTCGATGGTCAGATAGCTGATGCAGCGCCGGGCGTCCAGCTGGTAGGGGCCGATGATGGCCCGGGTGGGGCAGATATCGATACAGGCCCGACAGCTGCCGCAATGGCCCTGCCGGCGGGGCGGGTCGGCGGGCAGGGGCAGGTCGGTGAACAGCTCCCCCAGGAAGAACCAGGAGCTGGCATCCCGGTCCATCAGCAGGGTGTGCTTGCCAATCCAGCCCAGGTTGGCCTCCCGGCCCACCGCCTTCTCCAGCACCGGCGCACTGTCCACGAACGCCCGGTAGCCGTGCGGCCCCACCTCGGCCTCGATACGCCGGGCCAGTCGTTGCAGCCGCTGGCGCATCAGCTTGTGGTAGTCCCGGCCCAGGGCGTAGCGGGCGACGTAGGCCTTGCGGCCATCCTCCAGAACGGACCAGGGCTCGGCCCCTTCGGGCTGGTAGTTCAGGCGCACGGAGATGATCCGACGGGTGCCGGGGAGCAGGCGCGCCGGGCGGCTGCGCTTGACGCCGTGGCGCCCCATCCATCCCATCGTGCCCTGCCAGCCGTGCTGGAGCCAGCGCAGCAGCCAGTATTCGTCCTGGCGCAGGTCGGGGTCGGCGATCCCCACCCCCGTGAAGCCCATCTCCCGCGCCCAGCTGCGGATGCGGCCGGCGAGCGCCTGCATGCTGTCGGCTGTCATATCCATCCGTGTATTGTAAGGTTTCAGGACATCAATCGCGCTGTGGACTGTACGCATGGAAAGACTCCCGGAATACCTCTACACCCCGGTCCAGGTCCAGGAATTGGACCGCCGGGCCATCCAGGATCACGGCCTGCCCGGGCTGTCGTTGATGGAGCGTGCCGGCCGGCGAGGCTGGGAGGTGCTGCTTAACCACTGGCCCCACGTCCGCCGTCTGCGGGTGCTCTGCGGTGGCGGGAATAACGGGGGCGACGGTTACGTGGTCGCACGCCTGGCCCGGCGCGCCGGGCTGACGGTGACGGTGCAGGCGCTGTCGGACCCGGACAAGCTCCAGGGCGATGCCGCCACGGTGGCCAAGCGTTACCGGGAGGAGGGCGGCCGGATCGAAGCCTGGAATCCGGCCGGCCTGGCGGACGAGGACGTCGTAGTGGACGCCCTGCTGGGCACCGGGCTCGACCGGCCCGTGGAGGGGCGCTACCTGGAGGCCCTTCGGGCAGTCAAGGCGGCGGAGGTGCCCGTGCTGGCCATCGACGTGCCTTCCGGGCTCAATGCCGCCACCGGGGCGGTCATGGGCGAGGCGGTCGAGGCGGCGTGCACCGTGACCTTTATCGGCCTCAAGCCCGGGCTGCTCACCGGGGCCGGGCCCCATTGCGCCGGCCAGCTCCATTTCGACGACCTGGGCGTGCCGGCGGAGATCTACCAGGGCATGAAGCCGGTGGCCGCACTCTGCCGTGAGGCGCTGCGGCTCCAGCGCCTGGCTCCGCGTCAGGCCCACGCCCACAAGGGCAATTTCGGTCACGCCCTGGTCATCGGTGGCGACCTGGGCATGGGTGGCGCCGTGCGGATGGCCGGCGAGGCGGCAGGTCGCGCCGGGGCGGGGCTGGTCAGCCTGGCCACCCGGCCGGCCCACGTCTCGGCCATCCTGGCCGCCCGGCCGGAGATCATGGCCCACGGCCTGGAGGGCCCGGAAGGGCTGGTGGCCCTGCTGGACAGGGCCACGGCGTGGGCCCTGGGGCCGGGGCTGGGCCAGGACCCCTGGGGCCAGGCGCTGTGGGACGTGGCGATGCAGACCGATCATCCCTGCGTGCTGGACGCCGATGCCCTCAACCTGCTGGCGCGGGCCCCGCGCCCCTGTCCCAACGCGGTACTGACCCCGCACCCGGGCGAGGCTGCGCGCCTGCTCGGTGTCAGCACCGCCGAGGTCCAGGCCGACCGGCTGGACGCCGCCCGCAGGCTGGTCGAGCGTTACCAGGCCGTGGTGGTGCTCAAGGGGGCGGGCAGCGTCATCGCTGCCCCGGACGGGGGGCTGCGCCTGGCCACCGCCGGCAATCCGGGCATGGCCAGCGGCGGCATGGGGGATGTGCTCACCGGCGTGGTGCTGGGGTTGCTGGCGCAGGGCATTGCCCCGGCGGAGGCCGCCGAGATCGGCGTGCTGGTACATGCGCGGGCCGCCGACCGCGCCGCGGAGGCCGGTCAGCGCGGACTGCTTGCCGGTGACGTGCTGGATGCCCTGCGGGCGGAGGTCAACCCGTGAGCGTGCTCAACAGCCTGACGTTGACGCTCCCGGACGAGGGCGCGACCCGGTCGCTGGGCGCCGCGCTGGCAGAGGCGCTGCCCGCCGGACTGGTCTGCCTGCGCGGTGAGCTGGGGGCCGGCAAGACCACCCTGGTGCGCGGCCTGCTGCGCCACCTGGGCCACGAGGGCGCGGTGCGCAGCCCCACCTACACCCTGGTGGAAACCTACACCCCCGGGCAGCGCCGGGTACACCACCTGGACCTCTATCGTCTGGCGGATCCGGAGGAGCTGGAGTTCATCGGGCTGCGCGACCTGCTGCAACCCGGGGACCTGGTGCTGGTGGAGTGGCCCGAGCGGGGCGCGGGGGTGCTGCCTGAACCGGTGCTCACGCTCACCCTGGAGCACACCGGCGCAGGGCGCGAAGTCCACCTGGAGCGTGGGCCAGACCCAGAGGCGGTGGACCTCAGTCGGCTTCATCTGGTTTACAAGGAGTTGGCCGCAACTCACCAGTCAGGCTGAAAATTCCTTGAAAAAATAGCGGCGCTGTGTCTTACTGAAAGGCGTACTGTCCCGTTTTTCAGGCGCTGTCCCATGTCGCTGCGATTGCAGATCATCCTCTTCCTGCTGCTGCTCGGTCTGACGGCCACCGCCGTGGCCCAGACAGAGATCAGCGGCGTGCGTACCTCCGATTCGGGGGATACCACCCGGGTGGTCTTCGACCTGGGGGGCGCGGTGGAGCACAAGGTCTTTACCCTCCAGGACCCGGACCGGGTGGTCATCGATATCGCGGGCGCCAGCGCGGGCGACCTGTCGCTGGCCGAGGCCGGGGTCGTCCAGCGGCTGCGGACCGGCAGTCGGGACGACGGTGTGCGGCTGGTGCTGGATGTCTCTCGCCAGGTGCGGCCGCGCTCCTTCCTGGTAGCCCCGGGCGGTGACCGCGGGCACCGGCTGGTCGTTGACCTGGAGCCGCACGGGCGGGATGAGAGTGGCGACGGGGGCGAGTCGACCGCCTCGGCGGACAGCGAGCGCTCCAGCGCCTCGCGCAGCGCGCCCACTCGGTCGATGAGTAACGGCGCGCGCCAGCGCGACCTGGTGGTGGCCATCGACGCCGGCCACGGCGGGGTGGACCCCGGTGCCATCGGGCCGGGGGGCACGTTTGAAAAGGATATCGCCCTGCAGGTCTCGCGGCGCCTGGCCCGCCTGCTGGAGGACATCGACGGCCTCAAGCCGTTGATGATCCGCGATGGCGATTACTACATGGGGTTGCGCGACCGCACCCGCCGGGCGCGCGAGAACAACGCCGACCTGTTCGTCTCCATCCACGCCGACGCCCTGGACAACCCCAGTGTGCGCGGCAGCTCGGTTTACGTGCTCTCGGAGCAGGGCGCTACCTCCGAGGCGGCGCGCATGCTGGCCCAGCGGGAGAACGCCGCGGACTTCATCGGAGGGGTCTCGCTCAAGGACAAGGATGACATGGTGGCCTCCGTGCTGGTGGATCTCTCCCGCGCGGCCACGGTGGAGTCCAGCCTGGAGCTGGGGGACAAGGCGCTGGAGGAGCTGGGGCGGACCAACCGCCTGCTGCGCGGCCGGGTGGAGCAGGCGGGTTTCGCGGTGCTGAAAAGCCTGGACATGCCCTCCATGCTGGTGGAGCTGGGCTTTATCTCCAACGCCGAGGAGGAGCGCCTCCTCAACCAGTCGGAGCACCAGCAGAACCTGGCGCGGGCGCTGGCCCGCTCCATCGAACGCTATGCCGAGGATGTCATGCTCCCGGAGCTGCGGATGGCATCCGAGGAGGGCGGTGGCGGTGAGTACGTGGTGCAGCGTGGCGACACCCTGTCAGGCATCGCCCAGCGCCACGACGTCCCCGTCAGCCGGCTGCGCGACGCCAACGACCTGAACGGCGACAACATCGTGGTGGGGCGGACGCTGGTGATACCATAGGGCCGATGGTCAGGCCCATTCAGCAATTACCCCTGCAGCTCGTTAACCAGATCGCCGCCGGCGAGGTGGTGGAGCGCCCCGCGTCCGTGCTCAAGGAGCTGGTGGAGAACAGTCTGGACGCCGGTGCACGCAGCCTCGCGGTGGAGCTGGAACAGGGCGGCAAGCGCCTCATCCGCGTGCGCGACGATGGCAGTGGCATCCCCCGCGAGCAGCTGGCCCTGGCCCTGCAGCGCCATGCCACCAGCAAGATCGCCTCGCTCAGCGAACTGGAGCAGGTGGCCAGCCTGGGGTTCCGCGGCGAGGCCCTGCCGAGTATCGGCGCCGTCTCCCGGCTGCGGCTCACCTCCCGTCCCCCGGAGGAGGGGCACGCCTGGTGTGTCCGTACCGACGGCGACAGTGCGCCCGCCGGCCCCGAGCCGGCGCCGCACCCGCCCGGGACCACCGTGGAGGTGCGCGATCTTTTCTTCAACACCCCGGGCCGGCGCAAGTTCCTGCGCACCGACCGCACCGAGTTCAACCACGCCCAGGAGGCCCTGCGCCGCCTGGCGCTGGGGCGCTTCGATGTGGCCTTCCGGCTGCAGCACAACGGACGGAGCGTCATCGACCTGCCGCCGGCCGGTGACCGGGAAGCCGCCGAGCGCCGGCTGGCGCAGCTGCTGGGCGAGGGCTTCCTGGGGGAGTGCATCCACGTGGAGTGCGCTGCCGCCGGGCTCAGCCTGCGGGGCTGGCTGGCCCTGCCCACCTTCTCCCGCAGTCAGGGGGATCTGCAGTATTTCTACGTCAACGGCCGCATGATCCGCGACCGCATGGCCGGCCACGCCCTGCGCCGGGCCTACGCCGACGTGCTGTACCGCGACCGCTACCCGGCCTACCTGCTCTACCTGGACATCGACCCGGACCGGGTGGACGTGAACGTGCACCCGACCAAGCACGAGGTGCGGTTCCGGGACAGCCGGCTGGTCTACGACTTTCTCTTCCGGCAGGTGCGGGAGGCGCTGGCGCAGGTGACGCCGGGTGCACCGGAAGGCGTCGCCGGGTCGCCCGGCCCCGTGGATACGGGCCCCCCGCCGGGGCAGGCCGATGCCCGGGCGGGGCACCAGGCGCTGGTGGGGCGGGGTGCTGCCCCGGCGACCGGTGGGCCGCCCGCCGGACCGCCACCGCGTCAGCACGGCTTGGGGTTGCCGCTGGCCGAGGCGCGGATGCTCTACGGCGAGCGGCAACCCGGGCAGGGGGCTGGCGAACCACCCGCCGGCCCGGCGGATGTGGCTGCTGCCGGGCCGTCCGGGCCCGTGGCTGACGGGGAAGCGGCGGGGGTCGTCGGCACCGCGCGCCACGGCCCCCCGCTCGGCCACGCCCTGGCCCAGGTGCACGGGGTCTACATTCTGGCGCAGAACGACCAGGGGCTGGTCCTGGTGGACATGCACGCTGCCCACGAACGGGTGGTCTACGAGCGCATGAAGGCGCAGCTGGCGGCCGATGGCGTTGCCAGCCAGTCATTGCTGGTGCCCGAGGGGTTGAGCGTGGCCCCCGCGGAGGGGGAGCAGGTGGAGCAGTCCGGCGATCTGTTCCGCCGTCTGGGCTTCGAGGTGGACAGGGTGGCCCCGGACCGGGTGCTCGTTCGCGCGGTGCCGGCGCTGCTGGCGCAGGCCGAGCCGGCGTCCCTGGTCCGCGACGTGCTCACGGACCTGCAGGCGCAATCGCGCAGTCGCCGGGTGGAGGAGGCGCTCAACCACGTGCTCTCCACCATGGCCTGTCACGGCTCCGTGCGTGCCAACCGCCGGCTGACCCTGCCGGAGATGGACGCCCTGCTGCGCGACATGGAGGCCACCCCCAACAGCGGGCAGTGCAACCACGGGCGGCCCACCTGGACCGTGCTGGACATGGACGCCCTGGACCGACTGTTCATGCGGGGGCAGTAGGCGGTGAGCGCGCAGGAGCAGCCCCTGCCGGTCCTCTTCCTGATGGGGCCCACCGCCACCGGCAAGACCGACTGCGCGGTGGCGCTGGCGCGCGCCCTGCCGGTAGAGATCATCAGCGTGGACTCGGCGCTGGTCTACCGCGGCATGGATATCGGTACCGCCAAGCCCCCACCGGAACTGCTGGCGGAGATCCCGCACCGGCTTGTCGACATCCTGGACCCGGCGGAGGCCTATTCCGCCGCCCGCTTCCGCGCGGACGCCATCGCCGCCATCCGCGAGATCCACGCCGCCGGCCGGGTGCCACTGCTGGCCGGCGGGACCATGCTCTACTTCCGTGCGCTGGAGCACGGCCTGTCGGAATTACCCGAGGCCGACCCGGCGGTCCGTGGGCGCCTGGAGGCGGCGGCCCGGGCACGGGGCTGGGGGGCGCTGCACGCCCGCCTGGCGGATGTCGACCCCGAGGCGGCGGCGCGCATCCACCCCAACGACGCCCAGCGTATCCAACGGGCGTTGGAGGTTTGGGAACTTACCGGCCAATCCCTGTCTCACTTACAAAGGGCGGGGCGACAACAGTTGCCCTGGCCCGTGGCCAAGTGGGTGCTGATGCCCGAGGCGCGGTCGGACCTCCACCGGCGTATCGCCCGGCGGTTCGATCAGATGCTGGCGCAGGGGTTTATCGACGAGGTGGCCGCCCTGCGCGCCCGGGGCGATCTCCACCCGCAACTGCCGTCCATGCGTTCGGTGGGCTACCGGCAGGTCTGGGATTACCTGGACGGCCGGTACGGGCGCGAGATGCTGCGCGAGCGCGGTATCGTCGCCACCCGGCAGTTCGCCAAGCGCCAGATCACCTGGCTGCGCCGTGAGCGCGGGGTGACCGCCTGGTTGACGCCGGAGCAGGCGCAGGCGGCGCTGCTGGAGCAGGTGCGGCGCACTCTGGCCCAAACGTAATGCGGTCGCGTCTGTGAGGCCCTGTGATAGACTTTGTACAGCACTATTTTTTGGGGCGAGCCCGACGTCTTTTGGGCGGAATTTGAGTGACCGGCGCAAGCCCGGACAACAAGAAAGGTTTAGGAGTCAAGCTGATGGCCAAGGGGCAATCGTTGCAGGAACCCTTCCTGAACGCACTGCGCAAGGAAAAGGTGCCGGTATCCATTTACCTGGTCAACGGGATCAAGCTGCAGGGGCAGATTGAATCGTTCGACCAGTTTGTGATCCTGCTGCGTAACAATGTAAACCAGATGGTTTACAAGCATGCCATCTCCACTGTCGTGCCGGCCCGTAACGTGCGCACTGCGCCGCCGGCCGTGCCCGACACCCAGCAATCCAGCGAGGAATTCGGCAATATCTGAAGTCACCCCCACAAACACGGCCCCGGCGGCCCTGTTCGATCGCCCCGAAGGCGGCGAACGGGCGCTGTTGGTCCATCTGGACCTGGATGGTGACCCCCGGGATACCCTGGATGAGTTCCAGGCGTTGGCCGAGTCGGCAGGGGCCGAGACGGTGGATACCGTTCGGCACCGGCGCCACAGCCCCGACCCACGGTATTTCCTGGGCCGGGGGAAAGTGGAAGAGATCGCGGCGCGGATTCCCGCCGACGGCATCGAGTTGGTGTTGATCGATCACGCCATCAGTCCGGCGCAGGAGCGTAACCTCGAGCGCGAGTTCCGTTGCCGGGTACTGGACCGCACCGGGCTCATCCTCGATATCTTTGCCCAGCGCGCCCGCTCCCACGAGGGCAAGCTGCAGGTGGAGCTGGCGCAGCTGCGCCACATCGCCAGCCGACTGGTACGGGGTTGGTCCCACCTGGAGCGGCAGAAGGGCGGTATCGGCCTGCGCGGCCCGGGTGAGACCCAGCTGGAGATGGACCGCCGGATGCTCGGCACCCGCATCAAGCAGCTGGAGCGCAAACTGGACAAGGTGCGGCGTCAGCGCGCCCAGGGGCGCCAGGCGCGGCGCCGGCAGGAGTTCCCGGTGGTCTCGCTGGTGGGTTACACCAACGCCGGCAAGTCCACCCTGTTCAATGCACTGACCGGCTCCGGCATCTACGCCGACGATCGGCTGTTCGCCACCCTGGACACCCCCCTGCGCCGCCTCGAGTTACCCGACGGCCAGCCGGTGATCATGGCCGACACCGTCGGTTTTATCAGTGACCTGCCTCACGGCCTGGTGGCGGCATTCCGCTCCACCCTGGAAGAGGTGGGCGAATCGGACCTGCTGCTCCACGTGGTGGACGCCGCCGACCCGGACCGCGCCGACCACAGCCGCGAGGTGCAGGGCGTGCTGGCCGAGATCGGTGCTGGCGAGGTGCCGGTGCTCACGGTCTACAACAAGGCGGACCTCTGCCAGCACCCGGTGGGTGTCCTGCGCGACGAGGAAGACCAGCCGGAGGCCGTCTGGGTGTCCGCGGCCGAGAGCCGGGGGCTGGATGACCTGCTCGGCGCGGTGGCCGAGGAACTGGGCAGTGGCCGGGTGCGGGGTTGGGTTCACCTGCCCGTACACCAGGGGCGCCTGCGGGCCCGGTTCTATCAGCTCGGTCAAGTGCTGGACGAGCAGGTACAGGACGACGGCTCGCTCGACCTGCTGGTGGACCTGCCCCGGCGCGAACTCGAGCGCCTGCAGAGCAACGAAGGCCTGGAAACACCGCTGGAACCGGAGTACCCGGCGGACAGTCCATCCTGAAGGGCGCCTTGCGGTTTTCACTGCGGCGTCATTACAATCACCGGTTGCGCCTTCCGGCGCATCTAGATCCAACCCTTAACCACGGAGACATCCATGGCGTGGAATGAGCCAGGCGGCGGCAACCGCGATCCCTGGGGTGGTGGCGGCAACCGCGGTGGCGGGGGCGGCGGCGACAATCAGGGCCCGCCCGACCTCGACGAGGCCATCAACAAGATGCGTGACAAGGTCACCCAGCTGTTCGGCAGCAAAAAGGGTGGCGGCGCCGGTGACGGCGGTGGTTCCGGCCAGAACTTCAAAGGGCCGGGTGCCAAGGGCATCGCGCTGCTCGGCGGCCTGGTGGTGGCCGGCTGGCTTGCATCGGGGATCTACATCGTCGATGAGGGGCAACGCGGCGTGGAGCTCACCTTCGGCGCCAATACCGGCGTGACCCAGCCGGGGCCCCACTGGCACTTCCCGCGGCCCATCGGCAGCGTGGAGCGGGTGGACGTCTCCGAGGTGCGGACCATCGAGATCGGTTACGAATCCATGGGTGATCGCACCCGCGCCGTGCTCCGTGAGGCGCTGATGCTCACCCGGGACGAGAACATCGTTAACCTCAAGGTGGCGATCCAGTACCGGATCAGCGACCCGGCCGAGTACCTGTTCAACTTCCGTCAGCCGGACGACACCCTCAAGCAGCTGGCCGAGAGCGCCCTGCGCGAGGTGGTCGGCAAGGCCGAGGCCCCTGAGGATGCTGATGTGAGTCCGGGCGAGGAATTCGGTCAGATTGCCGACGAACTCGCCGACGAGCTCACTGAGGAAGAGCTGGAGTCCCTGCTGGCCGGTGCCGACGACACCGCCAGGGCGGCCATCACTCCGCTGGAGTGGGTGCTGACCCAGGGGCGTGCCCAGGTGGCGGATGAGTCCGAGCAGCTCATTCAGACAGCCTTGGACCGCTACCAGGCCGGCCTGACGCTGGTTCGGGTGGCCATCCAGGACGCCCAGCCGCCGGAAGAGGTTCAGCCGGCCTTCGCGGACGCCATTCGCGCCCGTGAGGACCAGCAGCGCACCATCAGCCGGGCCCGTGCCTATGCGAACGCACTGATTCCGCGCGCCGAGGGTCAGGCGGCCCGCCAACGCGAGGAGGCGCAGGCCTACCGTGAGCAGGTCGTGGCGCAGGCCGAGGGTGAGACCGACCGCTTCACCGCGCTGCTGGGCGAGTACCAGAACGCACCGGAGGCTACCCGTCAGCGCCTCTATCTGGAGACCATGGAGCGTGTCCTGAGCAGCACCAGCAAGATCATGATGGACGTGGAGAGTGGCCAGTCACTCATGTACCTGCCTCTGGACCGCATGCTCGAGCGTAGTGACGCCGTGCAGGAGGATGACAACGATGAGGCGCGGGATCTTTCCATGGCGCCTCCGCTGGGCGGCAGGGATGCGGTCACACCGACCGAACGCGCCCGTGACTCGCTGCGGACCCGGGAGGTGCGCTGATGAACCAGATGGTCAAGACAGTCGTGGTGCCGGTCCTGGTAGTGGCCGCCATCCTGGCCTACTTCTCGGTCTTTACCGTGGACGAGCGGGAGTTCGCCCTGAAATTCCGCTTGGGTGAGGTCGTGCGTGACGACTTCGAGCCCGGGCTGCATTTCAAGCTCCCCTTCGTCAACAACGTGCGCAAGTTCGACCGCCGGGTGCAGACGCTGGACGCTGAGCCACAGCGCTTTCTGACCGCCGAGAACAAGAACCTGATCGTGGACTCGTTCGTCAAGTGGCGGATCGAGGACCCGACCGAGTTCTTCGTCTCCTTCGCGGGCGGTGACTTCCAGCGGGCCAACTCCCGGCTGCGAGAGATCGTGCAGCAGGGCTTGCGGGACGAGTTCGGCCAGCGCACGGTTGAGAACGTCATTTCCGGCGAGCGCGTGGAGATCATGGACATCCTGCGGGAGCGGGCCGCGGACTCCGCGAAGGACGTGGGCATCGAGGTGCTGGATGTCCGGCTGAAGCGCATCGACCTGCCGGAGGATGTCAACGAGTCGATCTTCCAGCGCATGGCGGCCGAGCGTGAGCGGGTGGCCCGCGAGCTGCGCGCCCTCGGTGACGAGGCCGGTGAGCGGATCCGCGCCGAGGCCGATCGCCGCCGCACGGTGATCCTGGCCGAGGCCTACCGTGATGCCGAGCGCCTTCGTGGTGAGGGTGACGCCCAGGCCGCGTCGATCTACGCCAACGCCCACGGCGAGGATCCGGAGTTCTACGCGTTCCACCGGAGCCTCGGGGCCTACAGCGCCACCTTCCGCTCCAAGGAAGACATCCTCGTGTTGTCGCCGAACAGCGAGTTCTTCCAGTACTTCAATAATGGTATGAACGGGCTGGAGATGCCGTAACCGGCTCCCAGCGCCGGAATCGGGGCCGGGCCGAGAGGCCCGGCCTTTTTTATGGCAGGTAAACGGGTATCATGCTCGGCAAACGCACGTGCACCGGACCTGTCGTACTTTCCCGGAACTGAAGGACTTCCCATGAGCGATTCCGCCTTCAGCAAAGACAACCGCTGGCTGCTGCCAGAGGGCGTGGACGAGTTGCTGCCCGGCCAGGCCGGGCAGCTGGAGGGCCTGCGCCGCAAGCTGCTCGACCAGTTCAACAGCTGGGGCTACGAGCTGGTGATGCCGCCGTTCATCGAGTACCTGGACTCGCTGCTCACCGGCACCGGCCACGACCTGGACGTGCAGACCTTCAAGCTGACCGACCAGCTTACCGGACGGCTGATGGGGGTGCGCGCGGACATCACCCCGCAGGTGGCGCGCATTGATGCCCATCGACTTCGGAGGGAGGCGCCCACCCGCCTCTGCTACATCGGTAGCGTCCTGCATGCGCGACCGGAGGGCATCTCCCGTTCGCGCAACCCGGTGCAGCTGGGTGCCGAGCTGTTCGGGCACGCCGGGGTGGAAAGCGACATCGAGATCATCTCGCTGGCGGTGTCCAGTCTGCGCACGGCCGGCATCAGCCAGCCCTACCTGGATCTGGGCCACGTGGGTGTCTTCCGCGGGCTGGCCCGGGCGGCCGGCTGCGACGCCGCGCAGGAAGCGGCGTTGCTGGAGGCCCTGCAGCGCAAGGCGGTGGCCGAGATCGACGAGTTGCTGGACGAGGCCGGCATCGATCAGCCCTGGCGGCGCATGCTCCGCGCGTTGCCCCAGCTCAACGGCGGCGTCGAGGCCCTGGATCACGCCGGCGAGGTGCTGGCGGAGGCGCCGGAGAGCGTCCGTCAGGCCCTGCGCAATCTCTGGGGCGTGGCCGCCGGCCTCGAGCGCCGGCTGCCCGACCTGCCGCTGCACTTTGACCTGGCCGAGTTGCGCGGATACGGCTACCACACCGGCATCGTCTTCGCGGCGCTGGTGCCCGGCTACGGCTCCGAAGTGGCCCGCGGCGGCCGGTACGACGACATCGGCCGCGTGTTCGGCAACCCGCGCCCGGCCACCGGCTTCAGTGCCGACCTGCGCACGCTGGTCCAGGTCTCGGACGGCGTGCCGACGGCAACGGCCCGTGGCGGCATCCTCGCCCCCTGGGGCGACGAGCCGGACCTCATGCGCGCCATCGAGGCCCTGCGCGGTGAGGGGGAGCGGGTGGTGCAGGCGCTCCCCGGTCAGCAGGGTGGCGCCTCAGCGCAAGGCTGTGATCGCCGCTTGCAACAGGACGATCAGGGGCATTGGGTCACCCAGCCCCTTTAGCGGTGGTGGCATCGCGGGCGTGGCCCGCTCAACCGCGTGAACCCCGGCCCGCGCCGGAAACCAGAATCAATCGGACATACCGGATAACGGCAAGATCATGGCAAAGAACGTAGTTGTAGTCGGCTCTCAGTGGGGTGACGAGGGCAAGGGCAAAGTGGTGGACCTGCTCACCGAGCGCACCGGTGCGGTGGTGCGTTTCCAGGGTGGCCACAACGCGGGCCACACGCTGGTCATCGACGGGGAGCAGACCATTCTGCACCTGATCCCCTCGGGCATCCTGCGCGAGGGTGTCCAGTGCCTGATTGGCAACGGCGTGGTGCTGGCGCCCGACGCCCTGCTGGAAGAGGTGCAGGAGTTGGAGGGCAAGGGTATCCCGGCCCGCGAGCGCCTGCGCATCAGCCCGGCCTGCCCGCTGATCCTGCCCTGCCACGTGGCCCTGGACAAGGCGCGCGAGACGGCGCGCGGCCAGGCCCGTATCGGCACCACCGGGCGTGGCATCGGGCCGGCTTACGAGGACAAGGTGTCGCGTCGCGGCATTCGCGTCGCCGACCTGTTCCACCGCGAGCGGCTGGCCGCCAAGCTGGGCGAACTGCTCGACTACCACAATTTCGTGCTCCAGCACTTCTTCCATGAGCAGCCCATCGACTTTCAGGACGTACTGGAGCGCTGCCTGAATTACGCCGAGGAGCTGCGGCCCATGGTGGCCGACGTGGGGCTGCTGCTGCAGCAGCACATGGAAGCGGGCCGTGACCTGCTGTTCGAGGGGGCGCAGGGCACGCTGCTGGATATCGACCACGGCACCTACCCCTTCGTGACCTCGTCCAACACGGTGGCCGGTGCCGCCGCAACCGGTACCGGGGTGGGACCGCGCGACCTGCACTACGTGCTGGGCATCACCAAGGCCTACACCACCCGGGTCGGTTCCGGCCCCTTCCCGACGGAGCTGGACGACGAGATCGGCGACCTGCTGGGTGAGCGTGGCCGCGAGTTCGGCGCTACCACCGGGCGCAAGCGCCGCTGCGGCTGGTTCGACGCCGTGGCCCTGCGCCGCGCCGCCCAGATCAACAGCCTCTCCGGCCTGTGCATCACCAAGCTGGATGTGCTGGATGAGCTGGAGACGTTGCGCATCTGCGTGGGTTACCAGTGCGGTGATGAGCTGTGGGAGAGTCTGCCCCCGGGGGCGGAGCTGCTCGCCGACTGTCAGCCGCAGTACATCGACCTGCCGGGCTGGCAGTCCAGCACGCTCGGGGTGCAGGACTGGGAAGAGCTGCCGGAGAACGCGCGCAACTACCTGCGCAAGCTGGAAGAGCTGATCGGTGTGCCGGTGGCGATCGTGTCTACCGGGCCTGATCGCAACGAGACCATCGTGTTGCAGAACCCCTTCGAGGCCTGATCTCCCCGCTATCGCGCGTCCGGTGGGCTGTTCGCCGGGCGCGCGTCCCTCCCCGTGGCCCCTTCCCGGTCCGTGGAACGGCGTTGCCCTCCCCATTGTCCAACGGCCGTGACACGTTTGGACAAGCGAGGGAAGGCATTATGCAGAAGCGAACCATGCTGGCTGCGTTACTGGCCGCGGCGCTGGTGCTGGGCGGCTGTGCCCAGCAGGGCGGACCCACGCAGGAGCAGACCGGGGCGGTGGTCGGCGGCGCGCTGGGCGGCATTCTCGGTTCCCAGGTGGGTGGCGGCACCGGGCAGACCGCGGCCATTATCGGCGGCACGCTGGCCGGCTCCGCGATCGGCGCCAGTATCGGCGAGACCATGGACGAGGTAGACCGGCAGCGGATGGGGCAGACGCTGGAGACGCAGCCCGACCACCAGTCCTCCGAGTGGCAGAACCCGAACACCGGCCATGAATACCAGGTCACGCCTACCGAGACCCGGGATGCGGGCGGTCAGCCCTGCCGGACCTTCGAGACAGAGGCGGTGATCGACGGACAGCGCGAGACCGTGACCGGCGAGGCGTGCCGTACGGCGGACGGGCAGTGGGAGATGCAGTAGGCGCCCCTCGTGGCGCCGGCGGCTGCGCCGCTCGCCCAAACCCAAACAAAAAAGGCCGGACCCTTTCGGGACCGGCCTTTCGCGGTGTTGGTGCCGAGGAGAGGACTTGAACCTCCACGGGGTTGCCCCCACCAGCACCTGAAGCTGGCGCGTCTACCAATTCCGCCACCTCGGCGTGTCGTGGTGATGACTCACCGTCGACTGGGCGCAAACTATACGGATCCGCCCCGGGGTCGTCAACACCTCCGGCGCGATTTCTCGTGCCGCGCGGTTTGCATTGGCCGGTGCAGGGGGTATCCTTCGAGCCATTGACCCCGGGTGTGGCCGACAAATAACTGACACGATTCGAAAACAGGACCGAAGATAACAGAATGGCAAAACGCAAACGCAGCAAGTTACCCCAGCAGGACCCCTACCTGGACCGCGAGCAGCAGAAGTACGACCGCCCGGTGCCCAGCCGTGAGTACCTGTTGGAGGTGATCGGCGCCCATGGTCGCCCCTTTACCCGCCAGGAGCTGGCAGAGCTGCTGGAGTTGACCGACCCCGACCAACAAGAGGGCCTGCGCCGCCGCCTGCGTGCCATGGAGCGCGACGGTCAGCTGGTGCGCAACCGCCGACGCGGTTACGTCATTGTCGACAACCGGGACCTGGTGCGCGGCCGCATCCAGGGCCATCAGAACGGCTCCGGCTGGTTGCGCCCGGACGACGGCAGCGCCTGGGTCTACCTGCCCCCGCGCCAGATGCGGGCGCTGATGCACGGCGACCGGGCCATTGCCCGCGTGGTCGGTCTGGGCGAGGACAAGCGCCCCGAGGGGGAGCTGGTCGAGGTGCTGGAGCGCGCCAACAGCCGGTTGCTGGGCCGCTACTTTGAAGAGAGCGGCATCGGTTTCGTCATGCCCGAGAACAAGCGCATGAGCCACGACATCATCGTGCCGGCCCACGAGGGCGCCGGCGCGGTGAGCGGCCAGATGGTCGTGGTGGAGATCCGGTCCCAGCCCACCGAGCGCCGCCAGGCCCTGGGTCAGGTGGTCGAGGTGCTCGGCGAGCACATCGACCCGGGCATGGAGATCAAGGTCGCGGCCGAGACCTACGGTATCCCCGTGGAGTGGCCCGAGGCCGTGGATCGCGAGATCGCCCACCTGGGCGAGCAGGTGCCGGAGGCGGCCAAGGCCGACCGGGTGGACTTGCGCGACACGCCGCTGGTAACCATCGACGGCGCCGATGCCCGCGACTTCGACGACGCGGTCTACTGTGAGCCTACCCCCAGCGGGTGGAAGCTCACCGTCGCCATCGCCGACGTCTCCCACTACGTGCGCCCGGGCACCGCGCTGGATGACGAAGCGCAGAACCGCGCCACCTCGGTCTACTTCCCGCGCAACGTGGTGCCGATGCTGCCCGAGGTGCTCTCCAACGGCCTGTGCTCGCTCAACCCCAAGGTGGACCGGCTGTGCATGGCCTGCGAGATGCTCATCGACCGCAACGGTGAGATCAAGCGCTCGCGCTTTCTGCGCGCGGTCATGCGCTCCCACGCCCGCTTCACCTACGAGCAGGTCTGGGGTCTGCTGCAGGGCGATGACCCGGAGGGCGCCGCCGAACACGCCGACCTGTTGCCGCACCTGCACCACCTCTACGAGCTGTACGGGGCCCTGCGCAGCGCCCGCGAGCGGCGCGGCGCCATCGACTTCGAGAGCAGCGAGGCGGACATCGAGTTCGACGAGCAGGGGCGCATCGTCAGCATTGCCCCGACCCGGCGCAATGACGTGCACAAACTGATCGAGGAGTGCATGATCGCCGCCAACGTCTGCGCCGCCCGCTTCCTGGAGCGCCAGCGCATCGGCGGACTCTACCGCGTGCACGACACCCCGCCGGAGGACCGGCTGGTCTCGCTGCGCGAGTTCCTCAATGGGATCGGTCTGCAACTCGGGGGCGGCGACAAGCCGCGCGCCGCCGACTACGCCGAGATCATGCAGCAGGTGAAGGACCGGCCCGACCGCCACCTGATCGAGACCGTGATGCTGCGCTCCATGCAGGCGGCCGACTACCGACCGGACAACTCCGGCCACTTCGGCCTGGCGCTGGACGCCTATGCCCACTTCACCTCGCCCATCCGCCGTTACCCCGACCTGATGATGCACCGGGCCATCGGGCACATCCTCGACGGCGGCACCGGCGGCAGCTACCCGGTGCGCCACGACGAGTTGGTGGCCCTGGGCGAGCATTGTTCCACCTGCGAGCGGCGGGCCGACGATGCCACCCGCGATGCCCTGCTGACCCTCAAGTGCGAGTACATGCAGCAGCACCTGGGGGATGAGTTCAACGGCGTGATCAGCGGTGTCACCAGCTTCGGCCTGTTCATCGAACTGGAGGACCTGTTCGTCGACGGCCTGGTCCACGTGACCCAGCTGGAGAGTGACTTCTTCCACTTCGACCCGGTGGGCCACCGCCTGCTCGGCGAGCGCAGCGGCAAGGAGTACCGTCTGACCGACCGCGTGCGCGTGCAGATCGCCCGGGTGGACAAGGACGAGCGCAAGATCGACTTCAGCATGGTCGCCCACCCGCTGGACGCCGAGGGCAATCCGCTGCCCGGTGCCGAGCAGGGCGCTGGCAAGCGCGGCGGGGGGCGCAAGCGCCGGAGCCGCCGGCAGTGAGCGAGACGGAGCTGCTTTACGGCCTGCACGCGGTGCGGGCCGCGGTGGCGTGCGATGCCGACGCCATCGAGGCGGTCTGGGTGGAGAAGGGTCGCCGCGACGCCCGGCTGGCCCGGGTGCTGCGCACCCTGGAGGGGCGCGACCTGCCCATCCAGCGGGTACCGCGCAAGCAACTGGACGAGCTGACCGGCGGTGCCGTGCACCAGGGGGTGGTCATCCGTTACCGCGGCCCGACGCCGCTCGATGACAACGACCTGGCCGCCCACCTGGACGGGCTGCCCGCCCCGCCCCTGCTGCTGGTGCTGGACCAGGTGCAGGACCCGCATAACCTCGGCGCCTGCCTGCGCAGCGCCGAGGCCGCCGGCGTGCACGGGGTGATCGCCCCCCGTGACCGGGCGGTGGGCCTGACGCCGGTGGTGCACAAGGTCTCCAGCGGGGCGGCAGCGCGGGTGCCCTATTACCAGGTCACCAACCTGGCCCGCACGCTGGCCGGACTGCGCGACCGCGGCCTGTGGGTGGTGGGCGCGGCCGGCGAGGGTGGGGCCGAGCACTGGCAGGCCGACCTGACCGGGCCGCTGGTCCTGTGCATGGGGGCCGAGGGCAAGGGCCTGCGCCGGCTCACCCGCAAGGCCTGTGATGTGCTGGTGCGCATCCCCATGACCGGGCGGGTAGAGAGCCTGAACGTCTCTGTGGCCACCGGCATCCTGCTCTGGGAAGCGCTACGCCAACGCCAGCTTTGATCTTTGTTGACAGGCGCCTTATACTTGCTCGCTTGTCAAAACCTTGCCTCACGGTTGTATGCCGGAGGCTGTTCAGGCCGGCAACGCAACGTCGGCCGGATACCCGAAAGGAGTGAAAATGCGACACTACGAAATCGTTTTCATGGTCCACCCGGACCAGAGCGAGCAGGTGCCCTCGATGATCGAGCGCTACACCGGCATCGTCGAGTCCAACGGCGGCAAGGTGCACCGCCTGGAAGACTGGGGTCGCCGGCAGCTCGCCTACCCGATCAACAAGCTCATCAAGGCCCATTACGTCCTGATGAACGTCGAGTGCGGCAAGGACGAGCTGGACGAGCTGGAATCGCTGTTCCGCTTCAACGACGCCGTCATCCGGAACATGGTCCTCAGCCGCGAAGAGGCCGTGACCGAGGCCTCCCCGCTGGCGCGCAGCCAGGAGAAGGACGAGGAAGAGGGCGACCGCAAGGCCGAGGCCTGAGGCCCGTCCCGGTGCCCGACGGGCAGCCCAGCAACCGGGTGATCTTCACCGGGGTGCTGGTCGACCGGGTCAGCCTCCGGGAGTCCCCCGCCGGCATCCCCATTGCCCGCTTCGCGCTGGACCACCAGTCGGAGCAGATCGAGGCCGGGGTGCCCCGCAGCCAGACACTGCGGCTGGGGGTCAGGGCCGCCGGCAAGGCGCTCTGCGAGGGGCTGGGCCAGTTGCCTGCCGGTACACCGCTGGAAGTCCGGGGCTACCTGGCGCGTACCGACCAGCGCGAGGACTACAAGCTGATCCTCTGCGCCCGGCGCATCACCCGGCTGGACACAACCGAAGAACATCATCAGGAGTAATCGACATGGCACGCTTCTTCCGTCGCCGCAAGTACTGCCGCTTCACCGCCGAGGGTGTGAAAGAGATCGACTACAAGGATCTCAACACCCTGCGCAACTACGTCACCGAAACGGGCAAGATCGTCCCGAGCCGGATCACCGGCACCAGCGCCCGCTACCAGCGTCAGCTGGCCCGGGCCATCAAGCGGGCCCGTTACCTGGCCCTGCTGCCCTACACCGACCGCCACTGATTCGCGGTCACGGCAGATAGGTCATGCGCGGTCTCGCCACCTTCGTGATGGGTGGGCGCTGGCAGGCGGTGGCCGTGGCGGCCGGCGCCGGTCTGGTGCCCCTGCTGGGCTGGGTCGGTGCCGCCGTGCTGGCCCTGGTGACCCTGCGCCGCGGGGTCGCCGATGGCCTGGGTGTCGCGGTACCGGCCCTCGCCGGATTGGGGGCACTCTACTGGCTGCTGATGGGCACGCCAGCCCCGGCGTTCCAGCTAGGGATCGAGCTCTGGGCGCCGGTGCTGCTGCTGGCCTTCTGGCTGCGGCGAACGGTCTCGCTGAGCGCCACCCTGCAGATCCTCGGGGTGCTGGGCGGGCTGGCGGTGCTCAGCCTGCACCTGATGCACGGCGATCTGCACGCCTACTGGCGTGAGGTCATGGACGGCATCCTCGGGGGCATGCCGGAGGGCGACCCCACCTGGCAGATGTTCGACGAGAGCATGCTGCCGCGGATGACCGGCTTCTGGGCCGTGGGGCTCATGGGGGCTGCGCTGCTGGCGCTCCTGCTGGGCCGCTGGTGGCAGGCGCTGCTCTACAACCCGGGTGGCTTCCAGGCCGAGTTCCACGGCCTGGACCTGGGCCGGGAGGCGGGCATTCTGGCGCTGATGCTGGTCGCTGCCAGCATGTTCACCGGAGTCGGCCTGGTGGCTGACCTGGCCCTGGCGGCCAGCGCACTGTTTGCGGTGCAGGCCATGGCGGTGGCCCACGCCTTCGTCAAGGCGCGGGGCATGAGCGTGGCCTGGCTGGTGACGGCCTATCTGCTGATGCCGATCGTGTTTCAGTTGGTGGCCCTGATCGGCATTGCGGATGCCCTGTTCAAGTGGCGCCGCAAGCTGGACGATCAGGATCAGAACGATTACCCGGGCTGAGTGCGCGGGTCTACATTCCGACTGTCGAGGTCTGAGAACGATGGAAGTCATACTGCTGGAAAAGGTGGCCAACCTGGGTGATCTGGGTGATCGCGTGAAGGTCCGTGCGGGCTACGGCCGCAACTACCTGCTGCCCCAGGGCAAGGCCAAGCCGGCCACCCAGGAAAACATCCGCTACTTCGAAGAGCGGCGTGCCGAACTCGAGCGTCAGGCCCAGGAGGTCCTGGCCGCGGCCGAGGCCCGCAAGGAGCAGCTCGAGGGGCTGTCCGTCACCATCAGCGCCAAGAGCGGTGACGAGGGCAAGCTGTTCGGCTCCGTCGGTACCCAGGACGTGGCCGATGCCATCACCGCCGCCGGCGTCGAGGTGGAGCGCCGTGAGGTGCGGATGCCCGAGGGCCCGATCCGCGTCACCGGCGAGTACGAGCTGGAGCTCGGCCTGCACACCGACGTGACCGCCATGGTCAAGATCGTGGTGCAGGGCGGCGACGAGGCCTGAGCGGCGCCCACGCGCAGGCCACGCGACCCGCGCCCCGGCATGCCGTCGCGCCATTAGCGCGGTACAATGCCGGGGCCGGTCCGCGATCCGCTCGGTGATATGGTGCAGAACCCTTCCGATAGCGCTGAGACAGAAGCCCTCAAGGTCCCGCCGCACTCGCTAGAGGCGGAGCAGGCCGTCCTCGGCGGCCTGATGCTGGACAATAACGCCTGGGACCAGGTTGCGGACCGGGTCACCGAGGAGGACTTCTACCGCCGCGATCACCGTCTGATCTGGCGGGCTATTGCCACCATGGCCGACGAAGGCCACCCGGTGGACGCGGTCACCATCTCCGAGTGGCTGAAGAACAACGAGCTGCTGGAGGCTGCCGGCGGCATGGCCTACCTGGGTGCGCTGGCCAGCGACACTCCCAGTGCCGCCAACATCAAAGCCTACGCGGACATCGTCCGCGAGCGCTCCGTCATGCGGCAGCTCATCCGCGTCGGTACCGACGTGGTTCAGAGCGCGTTCCAGCCCGAGGGCCGCGACAGCAAGACCCTGCTGGACGAGGCCGAGCGCAATATCTTCCGCATCGCCGAGCAAACCGGCCGGCACAAGCAGGGCTTCCGCGGGCTGAAGGAGCTGCTGCCGGGCGTGGTGGAGCGCATCGACCAGCTCTACCGCCAGGAGGGCGAGGTCACCGGCCTGGCCACCGGGTTCGACGACTTCGACCGCATGACCTCCGGCCTGCAGGACGGCGACCTGGTCATCGTTGCAGGACGCCCGTCGATGGGCAAGACCACGTGGGCGATGAATATCGTCGAGCACGCGGCCATGAAGCAGGACGCGCCCACGGCGGTATTCAGCATGGAGATGCCGGGCGATTCGCTGGCCATGCGTATGCTCTCCTCGCTGGGGCGGGTGGAACTGCAACGCATTCGCTCCGGCCGGCTGGAGGACGACGACTGGCCACGGCTCACGTCTACCCTCAGCCTGCTCTCCCAGGCCAAGCTGTTCATCGACGACACCCCCGGGCTATCGCCCTCGGAGATGCGCGCTCGCGCCCGCCGGCTCAAGCGCGAACATGGGCTCGGGCTGATCGTTATCGATTACCTGCAGCTGATGCAGGTGCCCGGGGCCAAGGAGAACCGTGCCCAGGAGCTCTCCGAGATCTCCCGCTCCCTCAAGGGCATCGCCAAGGAACTGGACGTCCCGGTCATCGCCCTGTCCCAGCTCAACCGCTCTCTGGAACAGCGCCCCAACAAGCGCCCGGTCATGTCCGATCTTCGCGAATCTGGCGCGATTGAGCAGGATGCAGACGTGATCGTCTTTATCTACCGGGACGAGGTGTACAACCCGGACACGCCGGAGAAGGGCGTGGCGGAGATCATTATCGGCAAGCAGCGTAACGGCCCCATCGGCACGGTGAAGCTCACCTTCCTGGGCCGGTTCACGCGCTTTGAGAACCACATCGAGGAATACTACCCCGCCGGCGGGATGCCCGAATGAGCCGGCACCGCGACGGGGCAGGGAGGGGGCGCTGATGCGCGGCGAGGCCAGGCCAACCCGGGCACGAATCTCACTGGACGCCCTGCGTCACAACTACCGGGTGCTGCGCGCCAGTGCCTCCGATGCCCGTGTGATGGCGGTCATCAAGGGCGATGGCTACGGCCACGGGCTGGAGCGGGTGGCACGCACCCTCATGCCCGAGGCCGAGTGCTTCGCCGTCAGCGGTGTGGACGAGGCGCGGCCAATCCGCGCCGCAGGTGCCACGCAACCCGTGGTGTTGCTGGGCGGCTTCTTCTCCGCCGACGAGATCCCGCTGCACGCCCGCGAGGCCTTCCAGCCCGTCATCCACTCCCACTGGCAGGTGGAGGCCCTGGCGGCCGCCGGCCACCACGAGCCGCTGGATATCTGGATCAAGGTCGACAGCGGCATGCACCGGCTGGGCTTTCTGCCCGACGAGGTGGCCGGGGTGCACCGCCGCCTGTCGGCGCTGCCCGGCATTCGCGAGATCGGCTTTCTCACCCACCTGGCCGAGGCCGACGATCGCGACAGCCCGCGCACCCCGGAACAGCTCCGCACCTTCGAACAGGCCTGCGCCGGCCTGCCCGGGCCGCGCAGCGCGGCCAACTCCGCCGGCACGCTGGGCTGGCCCGCCGCCCATTGCGACTGGGTTCGGCCGGGCATTTCGCTCTACGGCGCCACGCCCTTTGTCGACCAGGGCCGTGCGCGCCCCGACCTGCGCCCGGTTATGACCCTGGAAAGCGGCCTGATCAGCGTCAAGCAGCTCCCCGCCGGCGCACCCATCGGCTACGGCAGCACCTGGCGTTGCCCGGAGGCCATGCCGGTGGGGGTGGCGGCCATCGGCTACGGGGATGGCTACCCCCGCCACGCCCCCAGTGGCACGCCGCTCCTCGTGGATGGTGTTGAAACACAACTGCTTGGGCGCGTCTCCATGGACCTGATTACCGTGGACCTGCGCCCCTGCCCACAGGCCCGGCCCGGTGCCCGGGTGGTGCTCTGGGGCGACGGTCTGCCGGCGGAGACCGTGGCCGACCGCGCCGGCACCATCGCCTACGAACTGTTCTGCCAGGTCACGCCGCGCGCACCGCGCCAGGTGGTCGAGAGCTATCCCCGCACCTGAGTACCGCAGCCGGTCCGCCGGCACTGCCACAGGAACCGCGAAACGCAACCATGGCCCGTACCAAGACCGAATTCGTCTGCACCGACTGCGGGGGCATCACCCCCAAGTGGCAGGGCCAGTGCCCCGATTGCGGGGCCTGGAACACCCTGGAGGAGACCACCCGCGCACCGGCGGCCCCGGGCAAAGGGCGCGTGGGTCTTGCCGCCCGCTCCGCCGTGCAGACCCTGGACCAGGTCTCGCTGGAAGAGGAGGCCCGCCATCGCACCGACTCGCGGGAACTGGACCGGGTGCTTGGCGGCGGGTTGGTCAACGGCGCGGTCATCCTCCTGGGGGGCGATCCGGGCATCGGCAAGTCCACCCTGCTGCTGCAGACCCTCTCCAACCTCGCGCGGGACCACGCCGCCCTCTACGTCACCGGCGAGGAGTCGTTGCAGCAGGTGGCCCTGCGCGCAAGCCGGCTGGGGCTGCCCCGGGACCGGCTGGAGGTGCTGGCCGAGACCGGCGTTGAGGCCATGCTGGCCACCGCCGAGGCCCGTCGGCCCCGGGTGATGGTGGTGGACTCGGTGCAGACCGTCTTTACCGAGGCGCTACAGTCCGCCCCCGGTTCCGTCTCCCAGGTGCGCGAGTCCGCCGCCCAGCTGGTGCGCTACGCCAAGCGCAGCGGCACCGCGCTCTTCCTGGTGGGACATGTCACCAAGGAGGGGGCGCTGGCCGGGCCCCGGGTGTTGGAGCACATGGTCGATACCGTGCTCTACTTCGAGAGCGACTCCGGCAGCCGCTTCCGCCTGCTGCGGGCGGTGAAGAACCGCTTTGGCGCGGCCAACGAGCTGGGCGTCTTCGCCATGCAGGAGGACGGTCTGAAGGAGGTGCGCAACCCCTCGGCCATCTTCCTGTCCCGCCATGAATCGGCGGTGCCCGGCAGTCTGGTGACCGTCACCCGCGAGGGCAGCCGACCGCTCATGGTGGAGGTGCAGGCGCTGGTGGCCGACAGCCCCCTGAGCAACCCGCGCCGGGTGGCCGTGGGGCTGGATGGCAACCGCTTGTCGCTGTTGCTGGCCGTGCTGGCCCGCCACGGTGGCGTGGCCATGCACGGGCTGGACGTCTTTCTGAACGTGGTCGGGGGTGTGCGGGTCAGCGAGACCGCCAGCGACCTGCCGGCAGTGCTGGCAGTGCTCTCCAGCCTGCGTGACCGGCCGCTGCCATTGGATACGGTGGTGTTCGGGGAAATCGGGCTCGCCGGCGAGATCCGCCCGGTGCCCAACGGCGAGGAGCGGTTGCTGGAGGCCGCCAAGCACGGCTTTCGTCGCGCCATCGTGCCGCGCAAGAACCGGCCGCGGAAGCTGCCGGAGGGGCTGGAGGTGGTCGGCGTGGAGCGGCTGCAGGAGGCCATGGAGGCCGTGTTCTAGCGCACCGTCAGTCCTGAGGCGCCAGCTGCTCCAGCTCCCGGTGGATCAGCTCCACGTCGCCGGAGTTGGCCTCCAGCAGTTGGCGCAGCAGGGTCAGGCTGTCCACATCGATCCGCTCGCACCGGAAGCCGATCACCTTGCCGTGCAGGTGCGCCGGCTTCAGCTCCATGACGATCCGGTCCTCTGCCGTGAGGCTCAGGGTCAGGGTATACAGCGCCTCCGCCTCGGCCGTCTCGCCCCAGGTCGCCGGCACGGCCAGCATGGCGCCCTTCATCGACAGGTCCACCACCTCAACCGGTACGGCACCATCGGGCCCGTCCAGCCGGGCCGGGGCCTGGAAGCGCACCCGGGTGAAGCGCCGGCGGTCTGCTTGGTCGGTCATCTGGCCTTCCCTTGTCCGTTGCTTGAAGCGGCGCCGTCGACCGGCGGCGCGCGGCCCGTCGGCTGAAACGGCAGTGCCTCAACTATAGAGCCGTTCAGCCCCGGCTGTCACGGGCCCGGGCGGCCTCCAGGGTGTTGGCCATCAGCGTTGCCACGGTCATGGGGCCGACACCGCCCGGCACCGGGGTGATCCAGCCGGCGTTCTCCTTCGCGCCCTCGAAGTCCACGTCGCCGGTGAGCTTGCCCGACTCCAGCCGGTTAATGCCCACGTCGATGACGATCGCCCCGGGCTTGATCCAGTCGCCGGGCACGAACCCGGGCCGGCCCACCGCGGCCACCACGACATCCGCCGTCTTCACCCGCTCGGCCAGGTTCTGCGTGCGGCTGTGGCAGATGGTGATGGTGCAGCGGGCGTTCAACAGCTCCATGGCCATGGGGCGGCCGACGATGTTGGACTGGCCGATGATCACCGCGTCCTTGCCTACCAGGTCGATGCCGGTCTTCTCCAGCATGGTCATGACGCCGTGCGGGGTGCAGGGCCGCAGGCCCGACAGGCGCAGGGTCAGCCGGCCCATGTTCACCGGGTGGAAGCCGTCCACGTCCTTTTCGGGGCTGATGCGGTCGATCACCGTCTGCTCGTCGATATGATCGGGCAGGGGGAGTTGCACCAGTATGCCGTCGATCTCGTCGCGGCCGTTCAGTTCGTCCACCAGGGCCAGCAGTTGCTCCTGGGTGGTCTCCGCGGGCAGCTCGTGGGCGGTGGAGTGCATGCCCAGCTGTTCGCAGGCCTGGCGCTTCTTGCCCACGTACACCGTGGAGGCGGGGTCGGCGCCCACCAGCACCACGGCCAGTCCCGGCTGGCGGCCACCGGCGGCCACGCGGGCCTCCACCTGCTTGCGAACGTCCTCCCGCAGCTCTGCCGCGATGGCCTTACCGTCCAGAATCTGTGCGCTCATGCTGGTACCCGCTGATTGATGCGAAGGGTGGGGCCGCGACGGCCCGTGACTGGAAAGCCCCGAATTCTGTCACGCCCTACCGGCTGCCTCAACTTGGGTCATAATTTCATTTGACCCGGCTGTGGGGCAGTTGTATTATCTGCGTCCCGATCACGCTGCCCGGGCAGCCGGGTATTGCAACGGGGTGTAGCGCAGTCTGGTAGCGCTCCTGCTTTGGGAGCAGGAAGTCGGGGGTTCAAATCCCTCCACCCCGACCAAATCCTGCAAAGCAGGGCCAAGTCGGCTGGGCCGGGGCACCGAACAAGCGCCCGTAGCTCAATCGGATAGAGCATCGGCCTTCTAAGCCGACGGTTGCAGGTTCGAGTCCTGCCGGGCGCGCCAGTTTTCGGCCCCGCAGGCAGCGTTGTAACAAGCATTATGGTGGGCGTAGCTCAGTTGGTAGAGCTCCGGATTGTGGCTCCGGCGGTCGTGGGTTCAAATCCCATCGCTCACCCCATCTTCAGGGCCGTTAGCTCAATTGGTAGAGCAGCTGACTCTTAATCAGTAGGTTCGGGGTTCGAGTCCCTGACGGCCCACCAGTAAAATCGGGCGGTTACATCCGTAGCCGCCGGTTTTCCTCCAGTCAGTACCCCCCGCGCCAGCCAAACCGGCCCCTTACTGCGTTCTGCCACCGCAAGCGTCGCAGCTCCGGGCGATCACGTCGTGAGCCAGAGGACGCTGAACCATTCACGGTCATCGCTCCACTGTGCCGAGACCCGGAACCCCGCCTGCGCGGCGAGGCGCTGCATGCCCTCGGCGGAGTACTTGTAGCTGTACTCGGTGACGATGTGCTCATCGTCGTGGAACCCGTGCGTCCGGCCGCCCACGCGGATGGTCTGCCGCCCGCGGCTCACCAGGTGCATCTCGATGCGGCTGCACTCGTCATTCCACAGCGCCCGGTGGCGAAAGCCCGCCGGGTTCACCTCGGCGCCCAGCTCGTCCCGCATGCGCACCAGCAGGTTTCGGTTGAACGCGGCGGTCACCCCGGCGGCATCGTCGTAGGCGGCCTCCAGAATGCGCGGGTCCTTGCGCCGGTCCACGCCGAGGAGCAGCCCGCCCCGGTCGTCCAGCAACCCGCGGAACCCGCGCAGCAGGTCCACCGCCGCCTCCGGCGGGAAGTTGCCGATGGTGGAGCCGGGGAAGAACACCACCCGTCGGCGCGTTTCCGGGATGTCCGACGGGAGGCTGAACGGTGTGGTGAAGTCCGCGCACACCGGGGTGATGGGCAGGTCGGGGAATGCCCCGCGCAGATGCGACAGATTGGCGTGCAGGTGCTCGCCGGAGATCTCGACGGGGGCATAGCCGGCGGGGGCGCAGAGGTGTCGCAATAGTCGGCCCACCTTGGCGCAGCTGCCGCTGCCGGGCTCGATCAGCAGCACCCCGGGGCCGAGCTGGTCGGCAATGGCTGGCGCTGAACGCTCCAGAATCGCCATCTCCGTGCGCGTCAGGTAGTACTCCGGCAACTTGCAGATCCGATCAAACAGCCGGGAGCCGGTCGCATCGTAGAAGTACTTGGGGGACAGCATCGCCGGTGATTGCGCCAGCCCTTCCAGGACATCATGCAGGAACCCCTGTGTGTCCTCAGCGTGGTTTATCGGTGCCTCGGCGTACTCAACGCCTGCCTGCATTGCGGTGTGATCGCCCATGGCCGTCTACCATCCCTCCGTCCCAGGTTCGCCCTTGAAGGGGCCGTGAATATTGCTGGTGATCCAGCCGCCGTAGAAGCTTCCCGCCTGGGCCCGAACGCGTTCGTCGCCCACGTAGCAGGCGTCCACCCGCCCAGCATAGAAGGAGACGTAGCCCGCGATATCTGCATGGGAGGCCACCGGGTCGTCGTAGGCCCAGCAGACGTCTCGCACGGTGCCCGACGCCGTCTGCAGGTCCCAGTAACGCGCGTGCCCCTTGAATTCGCAGAAGGTGCGCGTCTCGCTGGGCGTGAGCCGGGACCAGTCGATACGCGCGGGGGGAAGGTAGTAGCAGGGTGGGTGGGACGTCTCCAGCACCCGGAACCCGCCGTCGGCATCCGCCAGGGGCCCGCCCTCATGGATGACCCGGAGGCGCGCATGCACGGGCTCTACCCGGGGTGGGCGCGGGTAGTCCCAGACGGACTCGGTCTCAGATGGACGGGTCATGGCGTTTTTACCTCGCTTGGCGGCGTATCCCAGGCCAGCCGCAGGCCGGCCTGCTGATGCCGGACGTGACGCTGGAAGAAGTTGCGGAAAGAGGACCGCTTGATGCCCGGATGCGTGAATCGGCAGCCACCGCGCAAAACCGGGTGTTCGCCGTCGAACCAGGGCAGGGAATAGCCGTCGTAGGGGAACGGCCTGAAACCGGGGTAGGGAGCCAGGGGATTGCCGCACCACTCCCAGACCCGACCGGTATCGGTCAGCAGCCCCTGGCGGTCGGCCGCCTCCCACTCGAACTCGTGGGGCAGGCGGGCCCCGGCCCAGCGCGCGAACGCCTCGGCCTCGTAGTGGCTGATGCCGCTGACCGGCGCATCGGGCTGGAGCGGCTCGTATCCGAGGGGGCCGCTAGAAATGAAGCGCCCCCCTTCGAGCGGATGCCAGTTCCACGGGTATGTGACCCGATTCCGCTCGCGCCAGGCCGCGCCCTCGTTCGACCAGCAGGTGTCGTCGCCGTAACCGCCGGCTGCCATGAAGGCCAGCCACTGGGCGTTGGTTACCGGGCGGCGCGCCAGCCAGGCACCCTCCAGTTGCACGGTGTGGCTCGGCCGCTCGTTATCGTAGGCGCGCACATGGTCGGCCCCGACGCGGTATCGCCCCGGGGCCAGGTGGATGGCGTCGGGCCCGGTTGGCGCGGAGTAGGGTGTTCCGTCTCCATCGGGCCCGGGCGCTGAGGCGGGCTCTGATGCGGTGATGGCCGTCAGACAGTACAGCAGCGTCTCGTGGTGCTGGGCGAAGTGCTGCTCCAGAAAGTGGAGCAGGTAGTCATCCGCCATCAGGGGGTGGGCGTTCAGCCAGCCGGGCGGGTCAGCAAACCGGCTCAGGGTGCGCTCATGCACCCCGGTGGTCCACGCCATGAGCGCGTCCCTCACCGGCAGGCGGGTTGCGCGCTCATCCTTCGGGCTCAGTTCCGGGAAATAGAGGGCGTGCAGTGCGCGGTCCGGGGCAGCCTCGCCCACACGCTCTTCCACCCAGTGGTGTTCCATCAGGGCGCAATGGCCAAGGTGCCAGCCGACCGGGCTCAGCTCCGGATGGTATTGCCGACGCAGCTGAGTCTCGGTAAGCGTCTCGGCGAGAGCCCGCGCCCGCCCATGGTGGCCGGCCAGGGCCTGAAGCGCGTCGGCCCGGTCCCGTGGCGCGAACGCTTCAGAGGGGTATAGGGGAAACCGCATCGGCGCCAGGCTCCAGGGTGAACGTATGGTGCGGGGGGATGGGTGTCCAACCGTCGTGGTTGTCCAGAGGCTCCGAGGCAATCAGGGCGCCGCCGCGGAACGCCGGATGTGCGGGGTGGGCGTACAGGCTGGGGCAGTCCATGCCAACGGCATGGCGCACACCGATGAGGCGAGCCCCCTGCGCCACGACCAGGTTGAGCAGTGCATGGGCGTCGGCGGTGGCCAGCCAGTCCTGAACCCGTGCCAGTGTGGGCCGCAGGGCGGCTTCCAGTCCGTTGTCAGATGACGCCGCCTCCTGGCGCAGCAGGGCAAACAGGTACTCAGAGTCGGTGGTGCCGTGAATGTCCGCCTCAAATCGGCTTTGCAGAGCACGCCGGAAACGACCTCGCAGGGCAGTGCCAAACGCTTCCATGAAACCGTTATGCAGAAACAACAGGTCGTCCCCGATAAAGGGCTGCGTGTTGGTGTATCCGTTGGACAGCGGGTCTGTTGCGCTGCGGACGTTACCTACCCAGAGGGCGCTCTCCAGCGACCGGCCTAGTGGCTCCAGGTTGGGGTCTGCCCAGGCGGGCAGTGTTGAGCGGTAGGTGGCGGGGCGCCCGGCGGCATCAAGCCACCCGATACCCATGCCGTCGGCATTGACCGTGGCGGACAGGGTCTCACGTGGGGCGTGCGCTTGCTGGATCAGGCTGTGTGGCGGGTGGTTCAGGAAAATTTCCAGCGGTAGCCGAGGCCCGGTATAGGCTGCCATTCTGCACACGGTGCTGGTCCCTCAATCAGCGTCATGTCACGAACCGCGTGGTTACGGGTTCAATATCAACATATATTCATATAGCCGCCGTATAGCTTCAGTACAAGTATTTCAGGTATCCTGCCATGGTTCACGCATTGCGCAGCCCGCCACTCCAGCCTCATGGCCGCTCATTAAGCGCCCAGTCGTTGTTGGTAAGGGGCACGCCGCCAGTGGAGGTGACCTGCACGGTATCGCTGATGCCAATGCCCCACTGCCCGGGCAGGCGGAGGCAGATCGGCAGATGAAAGACCATGTTTTCCTCAAAGGGGCGCATTTGACCGCGGGCGATAAAGCCCGTCCCCTCCACCCAACTGGGCGGGAACTGCGCGCCCACGGCGTAGCCGAACACGCCGGAGAAAAACAGGCGATCGGCGTGGGGCGCCAGCACTTTCTCCGCCGCCTGCGCCGCATCATCAAACGTCCGGCCGGGCCGCATGGCGTCTGTCAGCGCTTCAAAAATACCCCGGCAGACATCCCGCACCGCCTGCATCTCGGGGCTGGCGCGGCCGGCCACCGCGGTGCGCATCATGGGCGCGGTGTAGCGCTGATAAGCCGATCCAAACTCCAGAAACACCGGATCGCCGGCAACGATCGGTGTGCGCTTGTGGTTCAGGTGAATCACGCTGCTGCGTTGCCCGCTGGTGACGATCGGCTGCAGGCTCATGAATTCACTGCCTTCTGCCATAAGCGCCCTGGCACCCTCGGCGGCCACATCACTGTCCGTGATACCGGGCGTGATGATTGCCTCGGCCGCAGCCAGCCCGGCGGCGGTGATCCGGGCACTTTCCCGCAGACAGGCCAACTCCACCTCCCGTTTGACCAGTCGCTGACCATCCAGTAGCGCTCCGCCATCGCCATGAAAACGCTCCTGCCCCAGGCGCTCCTGCAGGGGCTGGATGACGCCCAGGCGCAGCCCGGCGCTGAAGGTGTCCAGTCCGATAGCGCGGCAGGGTGCCAACAGATCGGCCAGCGGCGTGATCACCTCATCAATGCCCTCCCACCGGTAACCGATCACCTCATCCACAGTGGCAGTCACCACGGCGGGGCCTGTCTCGATGGATGGCACCTGCAAGACCAGGCGGTTCGCCGTCACCACCAGCGCGGTGTGCACCGAAACCTCAAAGGTGTGGTAGCCGGTGAGGTAGAAGATGTCGGCCGGATCAGTGAGCAACAGGGCGTCTCGGCCTGCGTGCTGCATCAGGGCGCGGGTCTGGTTCAGGCGGGTGGAGAACTCCTCGTTGGAGAAGGGCAGTTCGGCCCCTTGCAGCCAATCAGAGAGGGCTTGGCGATAGGCGTTGAAATCCATCAGGGCTCCCGGGCGAACAGGTCCATGCGGCCGTGATTATTGCCCCGGATTGTAGAAGCCGGCTGGCCGACCCGCTCAAGGTCAGCCCTTGCTCTTGCCGTAAGCCAGCCACAGCAGCAATGCCCCGCCCAGAATCATCGGCAGCGTCAGCACATGCCCCATGGTCACCCAACCGAAGGCCAGGTAGCCGATGTGCGCGTCCGGGAGCCGGACGAACTCCACCAGGAAGCGGAAGGTACCGTAGCCGACCAGGAAGACCCCGCTGACCGCCATCGCCGGGCGGGGGCGGCTGGAGAACCACCAGACGATAGCGAACAGTACCAGCCCCTCCAGCAGGGCCTGGTACAGCTGCGAGGGGTGGCGCGGGTCCGGGCCCAGAGGTGGGTAGACCATGGCCCAGGGCAGGTCGCTGGGCGCGCCCCAGAGCTCGCCGTTAATGAAGTTGCCGATCCGCCCGAACCCGAGCCCCGGCGGGATCAGCGGCGCCACGAAGTCGGTCATGGGGAAGAACCCGCAGCCCACCTTGCGCTGGAAAAGCCAGCAGGCGATGAATACCCCCAGCATGCCCCCGTGGAACGACATGCCCCCCTCCCAAAGCCGCAGCAGTGAGAGCGGGTCCGCGGCGATGCCGCCCAGGTTGTAGAACAGGTGGTAACCCAGCTTGCCGCCGGCCACTATGCCCACCGCGATATAAAAGACCAGGTCATCCACCTGGGTCGGGGTGAGGGGCGAGTGGGGCCGTTTCGCGCGGATGCGCCCCAGCCACCAGCCGGCGGCAAAGCCGAACACGTACATCAGGCCATACCAGTGCACGGCCAGGGGCCCGAGCTGGATGGCGACCGGGTCGATGTCAGGATAAGTGATCATGCGCGCATCATACCCGTTCGCCCGGTTGACGCGCAGCGCCCGACGGTGTGCTTTGCGCACTGCCCACCCAATCCCCTCGGTGCCCGCGCCCAGCCTGGCCCAACTTTCCTCGGCACCTGAGCTTCTGTCTGCAAGCTGCTGCAAGGAAAGAGATTTCCCGGTTTATTCAGCATGTTGTGCGGATAAAACAGCAATAGTGCCGGGGCGATGTCGCCTGATGTCGTCAAAAAACAACGCCATCGCCTTAATTTTTTTGCTTTTCAGGCTTGCACGCCTCCAGAGCGTGTTGTATAAAACTCCCACGTGACGTTGCCACGCGACATCACTAAAAAATGTTGCAGGTAAGCAACAACCCGAGAGGGAAGCGAAATTCGCCGCTACTGTTTCTGAGGAGAAACGCCCCATGAAGAAGATCATGACCTTTGCCGCCGCCGCGGCCATGGCCTCCCCGCTGGCCATCGCCACCGCCGCCGCCGGCGACCTGGACATCTACGGCCGCGCCCACCTGTCCTTGGATCACCTGGACGACCGGGACGACTCCAGCCAGTTCCTGTCCTCCAACGGTTCCCGTCTGGGCATCCGTGGTTCTGAGTACCTGGGCATGGGTCTGACTGGTATCTTCCAATACGAGACCCAAGTCAACGTCACCAGCGGCAGCGACCAGCTGTTTACCGCTGGTCGTACTAGCTACCTGGGGCTTCAGGGTGACTTCGGCACCGTTCTGGGTGGTCGCCTGGATGATCCGTTGAAGACCGCCATGGACGCCACCCAGCTGTTCGGCGACCGCCTCGGCGACGCCGGTAACCTGGCGGTTGGTCCGGCCAACAACATCCGACACAATAACGTGCTGGCCTACGTGACCCCGGAGTTTGAGGGCTTCTCCGGTACGTTCGTGTATGGCCCCCAGAGTGGTCAAGACAAGGGCGACCGGTTCGTTATCGAGGGTCGCTACGATAACCAGGTCGGCGAAGGTAACCTGTTCGCCTCCCTGGGTTATTTGCAGGCCAACGAAGGTGTCGTTGACAGTGTCGCCTTGGAGGACAAGCACAAGGTCTGGCAGGCAGTTGCGGCCTACAGCGTTGCTGATACCTGGCGCGTAATGGCTATGTATCAGGATTACTCTGCCTCCGACCTGGCTGTCGAGGACGACAAGATGTACGGCGCTGGCGTTGGCTTTCACGTCGCTCCGCAGGTGGAGCTGAAGGGTCACGTGATGCACTACGACTCTGATCAGAGCGATGCCGACACCACGATCTACGCGGCTGGCTTTGACTACTTTATGACCGACCGCACCACCCTGTATGGTGTCTACGCGATCGCCAACAACGACGACAACGCCACCCAGCGCATGGATGCGTATGCGCGTGGCACCGGTGGTCCGGATACCGCCGGCCCCGAGGGTGTGTCCCTGGATGGTGGGGACAACCAGTGGGGCCTTCAGGTCGGCATCATCCACAACTTCTGATTCGCGCGATCAGCAGTTGTCTGATGCTCGTCTGATCTGATCAGGCGCACAGAGACGGCCATCCTTAAGGGGTGGCCGTTTTTTATTGGGTGCGCCCCTCGGTGCCCCCTTCTCCTGTTTTCCCTCCTGCCCCGTTCCGCAAAATGGCACCACATCGGTGCATACTCCTTGTCACGGCACCAGCGTTGGTCAAAAACAACGGTGTCCTTAGTGCGCTGCAAAATAATGCTTGCAAATCGCCTGTAGAGCGCATAAAAAGGCTCGGACAGTGAGGAGCAACACACGGTGGCCGTTGTGTAATCGCAACACTCACTGGCTTTACTCAGGCAAATAGCAAGGACTGACACCATGAAAAAGCATTTTGTTGCAGCAACCGCCGCAGCCTTGATGGCTTCCCCCCTGGCCGTGATGGCCGGTGACCTGAACATCTACGGCGAGGCCCACCTCTCCGTGGACCACGCCGATGACAAAAGCGACAGCAGCCAGTTCCTGGCCAGCCGTTTCTCCCATCTGGGTATCAGCGGTTCGGAATACCTTGGGATGGGCCTCACCGGCCTGTTTCAGTACGAGACCGAGGTCAACCTGACCGCCGGCAGCGATGGCTTGTTCGACGGTGGCACCGAGTCCTTCCTTGGCCTGCAGGGCGGTTTCGGGACCGTGCTGGGCGGCCAGTTGGATGACCCGCTGTTCGCCACCCTGGACGGCCTGGACCTGTTCGCTGACCGCGTCGGCAGCGTCCATACCATCGCCCGCCCGGACGGTGCCGTGAACCACTCCAACGTGCTGGCTTATGCCACTCCGGACTTCAACGGCTTCTCCTTTGCCGCCGTCTTCGGCCCGGAGCAGGGCGCCGACAAGGGCTCCCGCTTCGTTGGACAGTTAGCCTTCGAGAGCGAGGTCGAGGCCGGCGGCACTATCAGCGCCAGCCTGGGCTACCTGCAGGGCAACGAGGGTGTGGTGGACCCGGAGGACCTCGAGGATAAACTGAAGATCTGGCAGGCTACCTTTGGTTACGAGCTGACCGACGTCTGGCGCGGTTTCGCCTTCTACCAGGATTACAGCAGCAGTGACATCCTGGAGGATGACAAGACTTACGGCGCCGGCGTTGGTTTCATGGTGAGCCCGCAGGTAGAGCTGCTGGCTCAGGTCAGCCACTACGATGCGGACGACAGTGATTTCAGCGCGACCACTTACGCGCTGGGCGCTGATTACTTCATTAGCGACCGCACCACCATGTACGGCATCTTCGGCATGACCCGCAACAAGAGCGAGCAGGGCTTGATGCCGACTGACGTAGACTACTACCGCAACGCCGGACCCGAGGGCATCAGCCCCGACGCCGGCGACAACCCCTGGGTCCTCTCCCTGGGTGTGGTCCACAGCTTCTGATCAGCCCTGCTGACCAGGAAGGACCGGGGAAGGCGTCAGCCGATTGGCTGGCGCCTTCCTTCGTTTTGGGCTGGTGGCACGGCTGCGTCGCGGTGCGTTTTGCCCCGAGGCGACGGCGTTGCCGGCCTTCAGGGTGCCTGCTACTGTTAGCCCTCCCTCCCAACAAGGATTTAAGCCCATGAAAAGGATCTTCTTCGCGCTGGCGGCCATCGTTGCTCTGACACTGGCCGCTGCACCGGTAATGATGGCCGGCCCCACCCAGGATCATTTTGCCGAGTGGGTCGATCTGCTCGACAGCTCTCAGCAGGTCCGTGCCTCCGGGACTGGCTACGAGCGCGGCCTGTACGCCAGCACCGCGGAACTGGAACTGCGTTGGCCCGAGTTGGCCGGCCCGGGCGAGGATGCCCCGGGCATGCGGGTGCATCTGGATATCGGCCATGGGCCCTTCGCCGGCGGCGGCCTGAATGCGGCGCGCATCCAGACCCGGCAAATCGACCTGCTGGACGTGGACCCGGGCATCGAGGATGCCCTGGCGGGCATCGACCTGCTGGGGCTGGATGCGCGCGTCGGTTTCGACGGGGCGCTGAGCGGCACATTCAACGGTGATGCCTATCGGTCGGAGGTGGTCGATTGGCTGGGGCTTGCCGGCCGCTTCTCGGTGCCCGCGGCCCAGGACGAACTGGCCCTGGATGTCACCGCCCCCGGGCTCAGGCTGACCGAGCCGGACGACGCGGACCACGCCATCCATATCCAGGGTATGCGGCTGACCGGCGACCAACGTCTCGCGGCGCCGGCGCTCTGGCTCGGCGACAGCGAGCTGACCGTGGAGCGCTTCACGGTGGAGGCGGAGGGCGAGACGGTCGTCCTGCAGGACCTGGGGCTGGACATGCGCACGGAGCGCGAGCCGGAGGGCCTGAGCGTTGCCCTCGGCCTGCGCAGCGGCCCCTTCGACCTGGCCGGCCAGTGGCAGGGCGAGGCCCTGCAGTTCAGCACGGCCCTGTCGCGCATCGACTGGGACAGCGCCGTGCGGCTGGCGCCGCTGCTGCAGCGCTACGAGCTGGAGCAGGACGACCCGCAGTACCAGGTGGAGCTCTTCTCCGCCCTGACCGCCAGCACCGCCGACCTGCTGGCCGCGGCCCCCGAGTTGCGCCTGGGGCCACTCAGTCTCGACCTGGGCGAGGGGCCGGTGGCCAGCCGCCTGCAGGTGCAGGTGGTGCCCGAGGCGCTCGGACCCATGGCGATGATGGGGGAGCCGGACGCGATCCTGTCCGCCCTGCGCGCCGAGTTTGAACTGGAGGCCAGCCGCGATTCGCTGGTGGACCTGGTGGCGGGCGCCTTGGCCGGCACGATGATGACCCGGATGCTGCAACAGGGTGAACTGCCCGACGATGACATGCAGGCAATGCTGGAGGCGCAGGCGGACGCCGAGGCGGCACAGACCATTCGCGGCCTGGAAGGGGCCGGCCTGCTGGTGCCGGGTGAGAACGGTGGTCTCAGCATGCTGATCCGCATGGACCAGGGGCAGTTCTCGCTGAACGGTGAATCGATCACCCTGGCCGAACTCGAGTGGCTGCTCGGTGGTCTGTTGTGAACGAAGAGCAGGGGCCCGGCTGCGTGGCGGCCGGGCGCCAATTCGGGCTTGCCGCGAGCTGGCGGCAGGCTTACCCTTGAGCCCTTCTGCGTCCCATTCCTATTGACCTGCCGGGTGATCATGTCCGTGTCACGCAAGTTGCTGTCTTTGTTTGTCCTGTTGTTGACCGCCGCCCTGCTGGCAGCCTGCGGCACCGGTGGTTCCGGGTCGTCGGAGCGCGAGCACCGTACCCCCTGGGACCATGATCGTGGGGATCAGCGGGGTGTGCTGACCTGCGTCTTCTGGCCCGAGCAGTGCGAGGACGATGAGGACGCCGAAGAGGAACGGCGTCCGCTGCTGGACCGGCTGCTCGGCCGTGGTGGTGATGACGACGCCGCCAGTGAGCGCGAGGAGGCGATGGAGCGCCGCATCCAGGAGCTGGAGCGTTCCCTGCAGCAGCAGGCGCTGGCCGCCGAGGGCACCGAGCGCGGCGTGCACCGCCCGGCGGAGCGGCCCGAGGGCGAGCTGCTGCCCCACGTGGGCGTGATCATCCAGTCCCCGGACGGTGAGCTGGAGACCCGCCTGGGCAACACCCTGGCCGGCGTGGCCCGGGACTACCCCCTGTTGTTCTCCGGCAGCGAGCTGGTCCGCACCCAGATCGCCGATTACGGTTGCACGGAGGGTGACATTACCGATTGCCTGGCCGGCCTGTCCCGCTACCCGGGGCTGCGCATGCTGGCGCTGATCGAGGTGGAGCCGCGCGGCGATGACCGGGTGCGCATGCGCACCACCACCTTCGACGTGGGGCTGGACGCGGAGTACGGCAGCAATTCGGTGGAGTTGCCGGCCCTGGAGGGCCAGGTGGCCCGGCCGGCGCTGGAGGCCTACGCGGACCGGGTCCTGCTCGGCCTGCTGGACCGTATGGGCAACGCGCCCTGGTTCACCCACAGCTTTGCCGAAGAGGATGGCGTCTACTTCCTTGGCGCCGGTGGGGCCGCCGGCCTGAGCGAGGGCATGGAGCTCAAGGTGCGCGATGGCGGCCGGGTGATCCGCTCCCCGAGCGGCCGGCCCGTGGCCTGGGTGCCGGGCGCGGTGAAGGGCGTACTCGAGGTGGAGACGCTGGTCGGTGAGAACCTGGCCCAGGCCCGCCTGGTCAGCGGTGATGGCCCGTCCGAGGACGACCCGGTGATGCCGGCGCGCTGATGGCGCCGGCCCCCCGCCCATCCCGGTTCGAGTGGGGCGGGCAGGGGGGTGGCCCGCTAGCCCCGGCCCCGGGTGCGGGTCTTGCCCAGCCGGGCATGCTTTTCCATGAACTGGTAGATCGTGCCGGCAATGTCCTTGCCGGTGGACTTCTCGATGCCCTCCAGCCCCGGTGAGGAGTTCACCTCCAGTACCAGCGGGCCGTGGGCCGAGCGGATGATATCTACCCCGGCCACATTCAACCCCATGATGCGCGCCGCGCGTACGGCCATGGTGCGCTCCTCCGGGGTGATGCGGACCACGCTGGCCTGACCGCCCCGGTGGATGTTGGAGCGGAACTCCCCCTCCTTGGCCTGGCGCCGCATGGACGCCACCACCCGTTCGCCCACCACGAAACAGCGGATGTCGGCCCCGCCGGCCTCGCGGATGTACTCCTGCGCCAGGAAATGCACGTTGAGCCCGCGGAAGGCGTCGATCAGGCTCTCGGCCGCCTGACGGGTCTCCGCCAGCACCACGCCCTTGCCCTGGGTGCCCTCCAGCAGCTTGATTACCATGGGCGCGCCGCCCACCAGATCGATGAGGTCGTCGGTGTCGTCCGGCGAGTAGCCGAAGGTGGTGCGGGGCAGGCCGATACCCTTGCGGGCCAGCAGTTGGGTGGAGCGGAGCTTGTCCCGGGCGCGGGTGATGGCCACGGACTCGTTCACCGGGAAGGTGCCCATCATCTCGAACTGGCGCAGCACCGCCGTGCCGTAAAAGGTGATGGAGGCGCCGATGCGCGGAATGACCGCGTCGATGGCCTCCAGGTTCTCCCCCTTGTAATGGATCTCCGGCCGGTGGGGGCTGATGTCCATGTAGCAGCGCAGTGGATCGATCACCCGCACCTGGTGCCCACGCTCCCGCCCGGCCTCCACCAGCCGCCGGGTGGAGTAAAGCCGGCTGTTGCGGGAGAGGATGAGAATGTTCATCGGTTCGGCCATGTAAGCGTTTACTCGTGGTGGTGCTGAATGGGCCGGCGGGGGCCGGGGGCATGGCTGTCGGCACCGCCGAGCCAGGAGCGGCTGGGGTCTACCAGCAGATGGCCGCGCATGGCGCGCCGGCCGATCAACATGCGAAACCCCATGCTGTCCCGGTTGGTCAGTGTCAGTTCGATATTCCAGCGTTGATCGCCAATCTGCAAGGGGGTGCGGATGACCAGGCGGCGCTCCCGGTGGCCGGTGGAACTGGTCACCACCCGCTCATCCAGCAGGTCGGCCACGCAGTCCACCGTCGTGTGGGTATCGCGCTGGATGGGGTGGACCTGGAAGACCACCCGGTCGCGCCCGGCCTCGCGGAAACGGTGCACGTGGATGGCGTGGATGGCGGAGGTGGCCGCGCCGGTATCCACCTTGGCCTTGATCGCGTCGATGCCCAGGGCGGGCAGGGCCACCCACTCGCGCCAGCCCACCCAGAGCCGCTTGCGTGCCTTTGGTGCCATCACTGCCTTCCTCGCCGGTAGCCGGTTGCAAGCGGGTAACCGGCTGCTTAAGATGCGCCGCTCACCTTCCGTCCGAGATCACCATGAGCGAACCCAACCCGGTAGGCAACAATTTCAGTCAGCGCATCAGCAAACGGTTCCGCGGCTTTCTGCCCGTCGTCGTGGACGTGGAGACCGGGGGTCTGAACTCCGCCACCGACGCCCTGCTGCAGATCGCGGCCGTGGTCCTGCGGATGGACGAGGACGGCCGGATCTACCCGGCGGCCACCCACACCTGCCACGTGAAGCCCTTCGAGGGGGCCAATATCGAGCCCAAGGCGCTGGAGCTGAACGGGATCGACCCCGACCACCCGCTGCGCATGGCGCTGCCGGAGGACGAGGCGCTGAAGAAGATCTTCCGCCCGATCCGCCAGGAGGTGCGACAGACCGGGTGCAACCGCGCCGTGCTGATCGGCCACAACAGCTTCTTCGACCTGGGGTTTCTGAACGCGGCGGTGGAGCGCTGCGGGATCAAGCGCAACCCCTTCCACCCCTTTACCAGCTTTGATACCGCCACGCTGGCGGGGCTGGCCTACGGGCAGACGGTGCTGGCTAAGGCGCTGGTGGCCTCGGGGGAGCAGTGGGACGGGAAGGCGGCCCACTCGGCCATCTACGACGCCGAGAAGACCGCGGACCTGTTCTGCGGCATCGTCAACCGCTGGGACGCGAATATCGGTATCCCGGAACCGTTCTGACTCTGGGGCCGCCAGGGCGGGCGCGGTGCGGCCTGACGGGGCTGTCAGGCACCCCGGCCGCGCCCCCGAGGCCGGTACTCAGGAGTCGGCACTCTCCGCGGCCTTGTCGACCATCTTCTGCAGGTCGCCGCTCTCGTACATCTCCATGATGATATCGCAGCCGCCCACCAGCTCGCCGCCGATGTAGAGCTGGGGGATGGTCGGCCAGTTGCCGAACTCCTTGATGCCCTGGCGGATGGCCTCGTCCTGCAGCACGTCCACGTAGGCGAACTCCTTGCCGCAGCCGGCCAGGGCCTGGGCCGCGCGCATGGAGAAGCCGCACTGGGGCTGCTGGGGGGAGCCCTTCATGTACAGCAGAATGGGGTTCTCTTTGACTTGCTTGCCGATGGCTTCCTGTACCTGATCCATGCTGATTAACCTGTCTCGTTGGCGAATGGGTTAGCCCTGATTCTAAGGCGAAGCCGCCCGGGTAAAAACCCAGCAGCGCGCTCGAAAACCTAGTGTAACACTCAGCTTTCGTCAGTGGCGTAATCGCCGGCAGGTCATCGCTTGACCATGCGCATCAGGCGCTTGCGCCGCTTCTGCTGGCGCGGGGTGAGTTTGTTTTTGCGGCCCTCGTAGGGGTTCTCGCCGCTGCGGAACTCCAGCCGCACCGGGGTGCCGTAGAGATCCAGCTCGTCCCGGAAGGCGTTCTCCAGGTAGCGCTTGTAGGCGCCGGGCAGCTTCTGCACCTGGTTGCCGTGGATCACGATGACCGGCGGGTTCTTGCCCCCCTGGTGGACGTAGCGCAGCTTGATCCGCCGGCCCTGCGCCAGCGGCGGGGCGTGAGCGGCCACGGCGTCGGACAGGATCTCGTTGAGGATGGGGGTGGGCAGGTCGCGCCGGGCGGCCTCCAGCGCCTTGTCCACGGCTCCAAAAAGCAGCCCCACGCCGGAGCCGTGCAGCGCGGAGATGAAGTGGCGGCGGGCGAAGTTCAGGAAGGCCAGCTTGCGGTCCAGCCCGGTCTTCACCGCCTGGCGCTTGTCGGCGTTGAGCCCGTCCCACTTGTTGACTGCCAGCACCAGGGCACGCCCGGACTTGAGTACGTGGCCGATCAGGTGGGTGTCCTGGTCGGTGATGCCCTCGCGGGCGTCGATCACCAGGATGACCACGTGCGCGGCCTCGATGGCCTTGAGGGTCTGGATGACGGAGAACTTCTCCACCGTCTCGCGCACCCGGGCGCGGCGACGCATGCCCGCGGTGTCGATCAGGGTGTAGGGCCGGTCGTCCCGCTCGAAGGGGATGAAGACGCTGTCGCGGGTGGTCCCGGGCATGTCGTAGACCAGCACCCGCTCCTCGCCCAGCAGGCGGTTGACCAGCGTGGATTTGCCCACGTTGGGCCGGCCGACGATGGCGATACGGGTAGCGCCCTCCGCCTCCTCCACCTGCAGCTCGTCGTGCGCAGAGGTGAAATCCTCGGGCAACTCGTCCAGCACCCGGTCCATCAGGCCGGCCACGCCCCGGCCGTGCGCGGCGGCGATGGGCAGGGGCTCGCCCAGCCCCAGGGCGTGGAAATCAGCGGTGGCCAGGCGGTGGTCCACGCCGTCGGTCTTGTTGACCACCAGCCAGACCGGTTTGCCCTGGCGGCGCAGGTGGGCCGCCAGTTCCTCGTCCGCGGCGGTGGCGCCGGTGCGGCCGTCCACCATGAACAGGATGGCGTCCGCCTCGTCGATCGCGGCCAGAGCCTGGGCCCGCATGCCGGCCTCGACCCCCTCGGGGTCGTCGCCCAGCCCACCGGTGTCCACCACGATGTAGGGCCGCTCACCCACCTTGCCCACGCCGTACTGGCGGTCGCGGGTCAGCCCGGGGTGGTCGGCCACCAGCGCGTCGCGGCTGCGGGTCAGTTGGTTGAACAGGGTGGATTTGCCCACGTTGGGGCGGCCCACCAGGGCGATTACAGGGTCCATGCGGCCTTCTTCAACGGGATCGGATGCCTTGCGGGACGGCAAGAATACCAGATGCCGCCCCGCACCACGCAGCTTTACGCCACCCGCCAGGCGACCTCGCCGCCGGCGCGGAAGGGCACCAGGGTGTCGTCGCCCGCGGGGTAGGCCTCCGGGACGGCGGTGGGTGCCTTCTCGAGGGTGACGGTGTCGGCGTTGCGCGGCAGGCCGTAGAAGTCGGCGCCGTGGTGGCTGGCGAAGCCCTCCAGCTTGTCCAGCGCACCGGCCGCCTCGAACACCTCGGCGTAGAAGGGCAGGGCGGCGTGCGCGCTGTAGACCCCGGCGCAGCCGCAGGCCGACTCCTTGGCGCCCTTGGGGTGCGGGGCGCTGTCGGTGCCCAGGAAGAAGCGCGGATGGCCGGAGGTGGCCGCCGCCACCAGCGCCTCGCGGTCCCGTTCGCGCTTGAGGATGGGCAGGCAGTAGTAGTGCGGGCGCACCCCGCCCACCAGCATGTGGTTACGGTTGGCCATCAGGTGCTGGACGGTGAGGGTGGCCCCTACCCGGTCCGGCGCCTGCTCCAGGTAGTCCACCGCCGCCTTGGTGGTGATGTGTTCGAACACCACCCGCAACCCGGTGTGCCGTTGCACCAGCGGGTCCAGCACCTCGTCGATGAAGTGCGCCTCACGGTCGAAGATGTCCACCTCGTCGCGGGTCACCTCGCCGTGCACGCACAGCGGCAGGCCCTTCTCCGCCATGGCGGCCAGGGTCTCGTCGCAGCGGGCCAGGTCGGTGACGCCGGCGTCGGAGTTGGTGGTGGCGCCGGCCGGGTAGAGCTTGACCGCGTGCACGAAGCCGCTTTCCGCCGCTTTCTCGATCTCGGCCGGTGGGGTGTTGTCGGTGAGATAGAGGGTCATCAGCGGTTCGAAGCGCATGCCCGCCGGCAGCGCGGCCAGAATGCGCTCGCGGTAGGCCGCCGCCTGGTCCACGGTGGTCACCGGCGGTTTCAGGTTGGGCATGATGATGGCCCGGCCGAAGACCGCGGCAGTGTGCGGCAGCACGGTGGCCAGCAATTCCCCGTCGCGCAGGTGCAGGTGCCAATCGTCCGGTCGGGTCAGGGTGATGCGTTGCACGGGCGGTTCCTCTGTCGATGGCCGTGGGACAGCGGCAATGATACGCGTCCCGCCGTTTGCCGTCAGGTCGCTCCGGGCCTGGGCACGGGAGCGGGTGCGCTTGATTTGAAATCCCGCTGCAGGGATGATGATTCGCCTGATCCATCCATTTTTCCCGGCCGCCGGGGGTGCGCATGAGCACCCGGGCGTCGGGCCCCGTGGGGCACGGGGTACAGCATGAAGCGAAGGGGAGACATGAGCGACGTCAAAAAGGTGGTGCTCGCCTATTCCGGCGGCCTGGATACCTCGGTGATCCTGCAGTGGCTGCGCGAGACCTACGACTGCGAGGTGGTCACGTTCACCGCGGATCTGGGCCAGGGCGAGGAGCTGGAGCCGGCGCGCAAGAAGGCCGAGGCCTTCGGCATCAAGGAGATCTACATTGACGACCTGCGCGAGGAGTTTGCCCGCGATTTCGTCTTCCCCATGTTCCGGGCCAACGCCATCTACGAGGGTGAGTACCTGCTGGGTACGTCCATCGCCCGGCCGCTGATCGCCAAGCGCCAGGTGGAGATCGCCCGCGAGACTGGTGCCGATGCGGTCTCCCACGGCGCCACTGGCAAGGGCAACGACCAGGTGCGCTTTGAGCTGGGTTACTATGGCCTGGAGCCCAACATCAAGGTGATCGCCCCCTGGCGCGAGTGGGACCTCAACTCCCGCGAGAAGCTGCTGGCCTACGCCGAGAAGCACGGCATCTCCATCGAGGGCAAACAGGAGGGCGGCTCGCCCTACTCCATGGACGCCAACATGCTGCACATCTCCTACGAGGGCGGCGTGCTGGAAGATACCTGGACCGAGTGCGAGGAGGTCATGTGGCGTTGGACCAACTCGCCGGAGTCCGCCCCTGACGAGCCCCAGTACATCGACATCGAGTTCCAGGGCGGGGACCCGGTGGCCATCGACGGCGAGAAGCTGAGCCCCGCCGGGCTGCTGGGCCGGCTCAACGACCTGGGCGCCAAGCACGGTATCGGCCGGATCGACATCGTTGAGAACCGCTACGTGGGCATGAAGTCCCGCGGCTGCTACGAGACCCCCGGCGGCACCATCCTGCTGCGTGCCCACCGCGCCATCGAGTCCATCACCCTGGACCGCGAGAGCGCCCACCTGAAGGACGAGGTGATGCCCAAGTACGCCGAGCTGATTTACAACGGCTACTGGTGGAGCCCCGAGCGCGAGGCCATGCAGGCCCTGATCGACGCCACCCAGCGGCGGGTCAACGGCGTGGTGCGGCTCAAGCTCTACAAGGGCAACGTGATCCTGGTGGGGCGCGATTCTTCCAACGACTCGCTGTTCGACCAGACCATCGCCACCTTCGAGGACGACCGCGGCGCCTACGACCAGAAGGACGCCGAAGGCTTTATCCGCCTGAACGCCCTGCGCCTGCGCATCGCCCAGCGGCGCGGTTAGCCCCGCGCACGGCGAGCGGGTGCACATGGACTGGGCGCAAGGGCAGGGCCCCGAAGGGGCGGCGGAGAGGGATGCGCTGCTGCTGGAGCGCGTCCTGGACCTGGTGGGCGATGGCGTGGTCATCGCCGACGGGGCCGGTCTGGTGCTGTCGCTCAACCCGGTGGCGGAGCAGTTGACCGGCTGGTCCATGGCGGAGGCCATCGGCCAGCCGGTGGACCGGTTGCTGCCGCTGGTGGACGAGACCACCGCCGAGCGGCTGCCCGACCTGGCCGCGCTCTGTCTCGCGGACGGCGAGACCCGCCAGGAGGACGAGGCGGTGCTGCCCGACCGCTACGGCGAGGGCGAGGCCTGGGTCAACGTGACCGTGAACCTCTGCCGGATGCCCGGCGGCGAGGACCGCCTGCTGGTGACGCTGCGCGATGTCACCGAACAGCTGGGCATGGCCCGGGTGATGTTTTACCAGGCCAACCACGACGCCCTCACCGGACTGGTCAACCGCAAGGAGTTCGAGACCCGGCTCTGGCACGCGCTGGAGAACACCGGCGAGCTCGGCCGGCCGCACGCCCTCTGCTACCTGGACCTGGATCAGCTGCAACTGCTCAACGACACCTGCGGCCAACTGGCCGGGGACGAGTTGCTGAAGCAGGTGGCGGACCTGCTGCAGGACCAGGTCCGCGATTCCGACACGGTGGCCCGCCTGGGCGGTGATGACTTCGCCATCCTGCTCTACGGCTGCCCGATGGACGAGGCCAAGCGGCTGGCCGGACGGCTGTCGGCGGCGGTGGCCGGGATGGGCTTTGCGTGGGGCGGCCAACCCTTCCCGCTGAGCGCCAGCCTGGGCCTGGTGGCGCTTGATGACGACCACACGCCGGGCGAGTTGCTGGCGGCGGCCGAGGCGGCCTGTGACATGGCCCAGGAGGGTGGACAGGGCCAGGTGCGGGTGGTGCGGGCCGGTGACCGACTGCTGGCCGAGCGCCACGGCGAGATGCAATGGACCCGGACCATCCGCAACGCCCTGGACGAGGACCGCTTCCGCCTGCGTATGCAGCGCATCGACCCGCTCAAGCCGGGGTTGCCGCAGATCGGCGAGGTGCTGGTGAGCCTGGTCTCCCCCGAGGGCGAGCCGGTGGCGCCCGGCGCCTTCCTGCCGGCGGCCGAGCGCTACCAGCTGATGCGCGCCATCGACAGCTGGGTGGTCACCGCCACCCTGGAGGCGCTGGCGGATGGCGGCACGGCGCTGTCCGGGCTGGACCTGGTCAACATCAACCTCTCCGGTCAGTCCCTCGGCCAACCGGGGTTCATGGATGACCTGGTCAAGCAGTTGGCGCGCACCGGTGTTGACCCGCGCCGGATCTGCCTGGAGATCACCGAGACGGCGGTGATCCGCAATCTGTCCCACGCCCGCCTGTTCATGCGGGCCCTGCGGGGGCGGGGCTGCCGCTTCGCGCTGGATGACTTCGGCTCCGGCCTGTCCTCTTTCGGTTACCTGCGCAAGTTGCCGGTGGACTACGTGAAGATCGACGGCCAGTTCGTGCGCAACATGGTGCGGGACTCGGTGGACCGCTCCATGGTGGAGTCCATCCACAACGTGGCGCAGGTGATGGGGCTGAGGACGATTGCGGAGTTTGTCGAGGACGACGCCACGCTGCGGGCGCTGCGTGCGCTGGGGGTGACCTACGGCCAGGGCTTCGGGCTGCACCGCCCGGAGCCGGTCTGAGGCCGCGCGGGCCCCGAGGCGGGCTATTCCTGTGGCGCGTCGTCGGTCGTCTGGGCGTGGTTGAGGGCCTCGTGGAGCACGGCCAGGCGCTCCACCGGGTCATCCAGCTCCAGCAACTGCTGCCGGTCCTGTGGCGGGATGGGCAGCAACTCCGCCAACCGGCAGCCCACCCATTCGGCGTCCCCGGGGTGGCGGGACAGGGCCGCCCAGGGCCCGCGAATCTGTTCAAGGATGCGGTCCAGCAGTGCCGCCAGTGCGGCGTGCTCTTCCGGCAGCGGTGTGGCCGGCGGCTGCGGCAGCCACTCCACCTCCGCCCGCTGCAGCCCGTTCTTTTCCACCTCGCGCGAGACGATGCGAAAGCGCTGCTCGCCGCGGACGGTGATCCCCAGCAGGCCGTCAGTGCGTTGCTCCCAGTCGACGATCCGGGCCAGGGTGCCGACCGCTTCCGGTTCTGCCGGCTGGCCCGCCTCCCGGCCGTCCACGATGCGGCAGACGCCGAAGCCCCGGTCCTCGCGCAGGCATTCGGCCACCATGTCCAGGTAACGGGGCTCGAACAGCCGAAGGACCAGGGGGCCGCCGGGGAAGAGTACGGTCTGCAGAGGGAAGAGGGGGAGCCGGTTGTTCACGCCTTGCCCCCTCCGCTGGCCGTGGGGCTCAGCCGCTCGCCCCAGGCGGGCAGCAGCGCCTGGGGGGCGCCCAGTTGGTCCAGTATGCGTGCCACGATGAAGTCCACCAGCGCCTCCACCGATTGCGGGTGATGGTAAAAACCCGGGTTGGCCGGCAGGATGACGCTGCCCATGCGGCTGAGTCGCAGCATGTTCTCCAAGTGGATGTCGGAGAAGGGCGTCTCCCGGGGCACCAGGATAAGCCTACCCCTCTCTTTTAGCACAACGTCCGCTGCGCGTTCGATCAGGTTGTCGCTGGCACCGGTGGCGATGGCCGAGAGGGTGCCCATGCTGCAGGGGCAGACCACCATCTGCCGGGGAGCGCCGGAGCCGGAGGCCACCGGCGCGGTCCATTGCCGTTCGCTGAATACCGCCAGCGGGGCACTGTCGGGCAGCCGGCACCACTCTAGCAGGCGCCGCTCCATGGCCGCCGGTTTGCTGGGCAACTGCAGCTCGGTCTCCATCCCCAGTACCACCCGCGCCGCCTCGGAGAGCAGCAGGTGGACCGGGGTGTCGGTGTGCAGCAGGCACTGCAGCAGGCGCAGCCCGTAGGGCATGCCGGAGGCGCCGGTCAGGGCGAGGGTGACGTGGTTGCGCATCAGCTGGAGACCTCCTGTGGTGCCAGCGCGGCCAGCAGCCGGGTGTGTATGCCGCCGAAGGCCCCATTGCTCATCACCACCACCCGGTCGCCGGCGCGGGCCTGTGCCCTGATCTCCTGGACCAGGCCCTCGACGCTGTCGGCCACGGTGGCGGCCGGTTCCATGCCATGCAGGGCATCGGCGACCCGCCAGTCCAGGCCGGTCCCCTGCAGGGCGAACACGGCGTCCGCCGGGGCCAGGGCGGTGCGGAGTTGGTCGCGGTGGAGGCCCATGCGCATGGTGTTGGAGCGCGGCTCCAGCACGGCCAGCAGCCGCCCGGGCCCGGGGCGCATCGCCTCCAGGGTGGCGCGGATGGCGGTGGGGTGGTGGGCAAAGTCGTCGTACACGCGGACGCCGCCGGCCTCGCCGCGCAGCTCCAGCCGCCGTTTGACGCCGCGGAAACCTTCCAGCGCCGCCAGGCCAGTCGCCAGGGGCACGCCCGCGTGGCGGGCTGCCAGCAGGGCGGCGGCGCAGTTGGCGGCGTTGTGGAGCCCCGGCAACGGCAGTCGGGCGCAGTGCTCCGCGCCGTCCGGGCCGCGGAGCAGCAGGTCGCCGCTGTCATTTACCCGGTAGCGCCAGTCGCTGTCCACGCCGGTGCCCAGTCCCAGGACGGGCGTCCAGCAGCCCTGGTCGAGGGTTTCGGCGACGCTGGCCTGGTCCTGGTTGGCGATGATCAGGCCCTGGCCGGGCACGGTGCGCACCAGGTGGTGGAATTGCCGCTGGATGGCCGCCAGGTCGGGGAAGATATCCGCGTGATCGAACTCGATGTTGTTGATGACCAGGGTTCGGGGGCGGAAGTGGACGAACTTGGAGCGCTTGTCGAAGAAGGCGCTGTCGTATTCGTCGGCCTCGATCACGAAGAAGGGCCCGCCGCCCAGTCGGGCCGAGCGGCCGAAGTTGGCCGGTACACCCCCCACCAGGAAGCCGGGCTCCAGCCCGGCGTACTCCAGGATCCAGGCCAGCAGGCTGGCCGTGGTGGTCTTGCCGTGGGTGCCGGCGACGGCCAGCACCCAGCGCCCCTGCAGCAGGTGCTCGCCGAGCCATTGCGGCCCGGAAGTGTAGGACATGCCCTTGTCGAGGGCGTGCTCCACCGCCGGGTTGCCGCGGGAGAGGGCGTTGCCGACGATCACCTGGTCCGGTGCCGGTGGCCCCTCCAGGTGCTCGGCGTGGTAGCCCTCGCGCAGGTCCACCGCCTGCTCGGCCAGCATCGCGCTCATGGGCGGATAGATCCCCTGATCGCTGCCGCTGACCGTGTAACCGGCCTCCCGCGCCAGCAGCGCCAGTCCGCCCATGAAGGTGCCGCAGATACCTAGTATGTGTAGATGCATGTCGGCTCCCTGGTTGGTGCCGTGGTGCCCCGGGGATCAGTCCAGGGCGGTCACGATCTGCAGCACGATAATCATATAGGCCACGGCCGCCAACACGCCCAGGCTGCGGCGGATGTCCATGGCCTCGGAGAGGATGAAGCCCAGCACCGCCAGGCGCCAGGCCCAGATGGCCAGCGCCACGATCAGGAGGCCCGCGCCCGCCTCGTCGGCCCCGGCCACCTGCAGCTGCACCCCCAGCATCGGGATGCTGAGCAGCAGGTCGGTGCCGAAGACCGCGCTGGCGGTCTGGTTGAACCGGGGCAGTGCCCCGCGCAGGCGCAGGGCCAGGTAGACCAGCCCCAGCGTGACCCCGGCGGCCACCAGCAATTGCAGTTCCACGGGGCCCGAACCGGGCAGTATGCCGGCGGCCAGGTAGCCGATCCCGAGGCTGCCGGCGACCAGCAGTACCAACAGGTTAGGCGAGGCGGAGAGGTCTGCCGGGCTGGACCGGAAGACCAGAATGCGCAACAGCGCACGCAAGTTTTCCACAAAAAAAGGCATAGTTGGGTGATTGTCCCGGTGGTGGGTGATGGGGTGGAAGATTCCTTATCCTGCAATGCAGCATTTTCCGGCTTGATCCATTATACTCCCGCGTATTCCGCGCCCGGGCAAGGCTCCGGGCCCCGGCAACATGCACGACACAACGGAGAGCGCTCATGATCCTGGAACGGGTAGGCCCTGGCGACAAAGCCCCTGAAGAGGTCAATGTCATCATCGAGATCCCGCTGCGCGGCGAGCCGGTGAAATACGAGGTGGACAAGGACAGTGGTGCGATGTTCGTGGACCGTTTCATGGGCACGGCCATGCACTACCCCTGCAACTACGGCTACATCCCCAACACCTTGTGCGACGATGGCGATCCGGCCGACGTGCTGGTCCTGACCCCCTTCCCCGTGATCACCGGCTCCGTCATCAAGTGCCGCCCCATCGGCGTGCTGAAGATGACCGACGAGGCGGGCGAGGACGCCAAGGTGCTGGCTGTGCCGGTGGGCAAGCTCACCGCCATGTACGAGGACGTGAACAACCCCAGCGACCTGCCTCAGATCATGCTCGACCAGATCAGCCACTTCTTCGAGCACTACAAGGACCTGGAGCCGGGCAAGTGGGTGCGTATCGATGGCTGGGAGGATTCCGAATCCGCCCGCGAGGAGCTCCGCAAGTCCATCGAGAATTACGAGGGCTGAGCTGCCCGACGCAAAGCGCCGGGGCGGAGAAGCTGCAGTATTTTCTCCGCTTTGGCGCGCATCGGACTAAAAATTCTTGAGAAAATTGGATTCCGGCTTGGCCAGTTCGGAATTCGGTCTTACACTAATACCAAGGAATCCGTCAGGAGTTCTGGGGCAGAGGTATCGCCGGGCATTTATTGCCCATCCTGCGGTCCAAGGTACAGACGGTCGGTGACAGTTCGTTGGACTTCCTGTTACAGGTTCGCGATACTGCGCCGCTAACTCAGACACAGGCGACTCGCCGCTGCTCTTGCAGGGCAGCGACCAGCTAGAGGTGGTGATCATGGCCCGTGCCATGACGGCAGATCAGCTGCGTAGAGAGAACGAAGCCTTTCGGTGTACGGCCGGCGTCAGCCAGCACAACCGTAAGGAAGGGTTCCGTCCGGCGTTTCTCGACAGTGAGACGGGGGTAGTCTACCTCTCCCGCAACCGGGACGGCTCCGTGGCCCCCTTCCACCGTCTGGACGGCCTCCCGGAGGAGCTGGTCTGGCGGCGCGACGAGCAGGGCCGTGTCTTGGCCGTCAAGCCCTCGCTGGTCTCGGGCTTCGAGCGCGACGGGCACTTCTTCACCCGCGAGCAGGCCGCCTGTCTGGTCATCGACGCCAGCTGAGCCCGCCCCGTGTCCCATACCCAGATCACCCTGGACTGTGACCAGTCGCAGTTGTCGCGCGTCGAGGCATTGCTTGAAGACCTGGGCGCGCTCGCGGTCACCCTGAATGAACCCGACGATGAAGAGGTGCTGGAGCCGGGGCCCGGCGAACAGCGCCTCTGGTCGCACATGCGGCTGACCGCGCTGTTCGATCCTGACGCGGTGGACCCGCTACACGTTCAGGCCCGGCTCGGCGAGGTGCTTGGCGCAGCACCTGCGGGCTGGCACGTGGAAGCCTTGGAAGACCGGGCGTGGGAGCGGGCCTGGATGGACGACTTCCACCCCATGCGTTTCGGCGAGCGGCTCTGGGTGGTGCCCTGGGGGCAGACCCTGCCCGCAGCCGACGCGGTCAATCTGCGCCTCGACCCGGGGCTCGCGTTTGGTACCGGCACCCACCCCACGACCGCGCTCTGCCTCCGCTGGCTCGACGCTCAGCCGCTGGATGCCCGCACGCGCCTGGTGGATTACGGCTGTGGCTCCGGCATACTCGCCGTCGCCGGTTGTTTGCTGGGTGCCGGCGAATGCATTGCCGTGGACAACGACCCGCAGGCCCTGCAGGCCACCGCCGAGAACGCCCGCCGCAACGGGGTTGGCGAGCGGATCCGCATTCAGGCCCCGGACCAGGGCCTGCCCCGCGGGCGGGCGGATGTGCTGGTGGCCAATATCCTGGCCGGTGTGCTCCTGGCGCTGGGGGAGCAACTGGCGGAGGGCGTGCGGCCTGGGGGGCGGGTGGCCCTGTCCGGGATCCTGCGCAGTCAGGTGGCGGCGGTGCAGGCATGCTATAGTTCGTGGTTTGAAATGGGTGAACCGGCGTACCAGGGGGACTGGGCCTTGCTGACAGGTACCCGGCGGGGGTAAGGGATGACCGCAGAGCACCGCCCGGGAACCGGCCCCGCGTGGGCGGCTTGGGGCCTTTCGGCGCTGCTTCTGCTGCTGTTGCTGGGGCAGCTCAGCTACCTTTACCGGGAAGCGTTGGCGCAGCAGCCACAGCTGCGGCCCTGGGCAGATGGGGTCTGCGCAGTGGCCGGCTGTACCCTTCCCCGCTATCGCGAGCCCGAGGCGTTTCGGGTGGACGAGCGCACGTTCGAGTTTCACCGGCACCGGGATGACGTGCTCGTCCTGCGTGGCAGGCTGGTCAACGGGGCGCCGTTCCGGCAGGATTTCCCCGAAATGCACGTGCACATGCGTGACATGGACGGGCATACGCTGGGGGCGCGCTGGTTCACCGCCGAGGAGTACCTGGACGCCGCCGAGCCCGTGGCACCGGGCCGGGCGGGCCTGGCCCCGGGACAGGTGGTAGGCCTGCACCTGGAGTTGATGGTGCCCCTTGATGAGGTGCCCAGCGTGGCATTGGGCTTCAAGTGAGGCCCGTAGCACCCGTTTGTGATGGCCCCGGGTTGCGGCTTGCATTGCCCGGGGATCCGCAGGACACTCTGCAGCCTTTCCCCGTGACAGATGCGCCTTATGGAACAACAGTTACCCTCCAAAACAACGAATTCCTCCACGGGCGTGGACAACGGCGGCGCAATCGCGCCGCTGCGCGAGGCCGTCTCTGAGGCCCTGGATCAGTATTTTCAGCACCTAAACGGGCATGATTGCTACGGCCTGCACCAGCTGGTGATGCGCGAGGTGGAAGTGCCGCTGATCCAGGCCGCGATGGCGTACGCCGACGGCAACCAGACGCGCGCCGCCCAGCTGCTGGGGATCAACCGCGGTACGCTGCGCCGCAAGCTGCGCGAGTACCAGCTGTAACGCCCGATTTCAGCCCCAATCCAACCCAGAAGGACAGCTCCCATGGCCACAGCGAGTGACCTCCGGCCGGTGCGCCGGGCGTTGATCAGTGTTTCCGACAAGACCGGCATCGAGCAGTTCGCCCGGGCCCTGCACGAGCAGCGGGTGGAACTGCTCTCCACGGGCGGTACCGCGCGCCTGCTGCGCGAAGCCGGGCTGCCGGTCACCGAGGTTTCGGACTACACCGGCTTCCCCGAGATCATGGCCGGCCGGGTCAAGACCCTGCACCCCAAGGTGCACGGCGGCCTGCTGGGGCGCCGTGGCACCGATGACGCGGTCATGGCCGAGCAGGGCATCCAGCCCATCGACCTGCTGGCGGTGAACCTCTACCCCTTCGAGCGCACCGTTGCTGACCCGGACTGCAGCCTCGAGGACGCCATCGAGAACATCGACATCGGCGGGCCAGCCATGCTCCGTGCCGCCGCCAAGAACCACGCCGACGTGGCCGTGGTCACCGATCCGGCGGACCACGAGGCGTTGATCGACGAGCTCAAGCGCGAGGGCGGACTGCGCCTGGCCACCCGCTTCAACCTGGCGGTGAAGGCCTACGAGCACACCGCCCGTTACGACGGGGCCATAGCCAGCTACCTGGGGGGCCGCGTGGAAGAGGGCGAACCGGCCCGGTTCCCGCGTACCTTCAACGTGCAGTTCGAGAAGGCGCTGGACATGCGCTACGGCGAGAACCCCCATCAGGCGGCCGCCTTCTACCGCGAGCACGATATCGCCGAGCCCTGCGTGGCCACCGCCGAGCAGTTCCAGGGCAAGGCACTGTCCTACAACAACGTGGCCGACACCGACGCCGCCCTGGAGTGCGTGAAGGCCTTCGAGGCCCCGGCCTGCGTCATCGTCAAGCACGCCAACCCCTGCGGCGTGGCCATCGGCGAGGACCTGCTCAGCGCCTACGACCGCGCCTTCGAGGCGGACCCCACCTCGGCCTTCGGTGGCATCATCGCCTTCAACCGCGAACTGGACGGTAAGACCGCCGCGGCCATCGTCGAACGCCAGTTCGTGGAGGTGATCATTGCCCCCACGGTGAGCAGCGAGGCCCGGGAGGCGGTGGCCGCCCGCAAGAACGTGCGACTGCTCGCCTGCGGCCAGTGGGGCGCGGAGCGTGCCACGGGGCTGGACTACAAGCGGGTCGGCGGGGGGTTGCTGGTTCAGGAGCGGGACATCGCCCGCGTCCCCCGCGCGGACCTCAAGGTGGTCACGAAAAAGCAGCCGGACGAGCAGACCTGGAACGACCTGCTGTTCGCCTGGGAGGTAGTGCGCTACGTCAAGTCCAACGCCATCATCTTCGCCTCGGGCGGGCGCAGCCTGGGTATCGGTGCCGGGCAGATGAGCCGGGTGTTCAGCACCCGCATCGCCCGCGACAAGGCCGCCGAGGCGGGCCTGAGCGTGCAGGGCGCGGCGATGGCCTCCGATGCCTTCTTCCCCTTCCGCGACGGCCTGGACCAGGCCGCCGAGGCGGGGATCGGCTCGGTGATCCAGCCGGGTGGCTCCATGCGCGACCAGGAGGTCATCGACGCCGCGGACGAGCACGGCCTGGTCATGGTATTCACGGGTATGCGGCACTTCCGGCATTGAGCCGGGCCGCCCAGCAAGACGACGGAGTACGCTAAATGAAAGTGCTGGTAGTGGGTAATGGCGGGCGCGAGCATGCCCTGGCCTGGAAGCTGGCGCAGTCGCCGCGCGTCGAAGAGGTGTTGGTGGCGCCGGGTAATGCGGGCACGGCCCTGGAGCCCGGGGTGCGCAACGTGGCCGTGGGGGCCAGCGACATCCCCGCGCTCGTTCAGCTGGCGCGCAACGAAGAGGTGGCGCTGACCGTGGTCGGCCCCGAGGCCCCGCTGGTGGCGGGTATTGTCGATGCCTTCCAGGACAACAACCTGCGCTGCCTGGGCCCCACCCGCAGCGCGGCCGAACTGGAGGGCTCCAAGGCCTTCACCAAGCACTTTCTCGCCCGGTACGAAATCCCCACCGCTGAGTACCAGGTGTTCACTGACCTGGAGTCGGCCCAGGCCTATATCCGCGAGAAGGGCGCGCCCATCGTGGTCAAGGCCGATGGCCTGGCGGCCGGCAAGGGCGTCACCGTGGCGCAGACCCTGGGCGAGGCCCTGCTGGCCGCCGAGGAGATGCTGAGCGGCACCGCCTTCGGCGAGGCCGGGCAGCGGATCGTGGTCGAGGAGTTTCTGCAGGGCGAGGAGCTGAGCTTCATCGCGCTGGTGGACGGCGAGCACGTGCTCCCGCTGGCCTCCTCCCAGGATCACAAGGCCCGTGATGAGGGCGACCAGGGCCCGAATACCGGCGGTATGGGGGCGTATTCCCCCGCGCCTGTCCTTACCGCGGAGCTGTATGACCGGGTGATGGAGCAGGTCATTCACCCGACGGTGCGGGGGCTGGCCGAGGAGGGGCGCCGTTACACCGGTTTCCTGTACGCCGGGCTCATGGTGGACGGGCAGGGCGGCGTGAAGGTGCTGGAGTACAACTGCCGACTGGGTGACCCGGAGACCCAGCCCATCCTCATGCGTCTGGACAGCGACCTGCTGAGCCTGTGCGAGGCGGCATTGGATGGCCGCCTGCCGGAGGTCGAGGCGGAGTGGAAGCCGCAGGCGTCGTTGGGCGTGGTCCTGGCCGCGGGTGGTTACCCGGGCAGCTACCGCAAAGGGGATGTGATCGCCGGGCTGCGCGAGGCCTACCCGGAGGGCATCAAGGTGTTCCAAGCCGGGACCGCGCTCGATGATGACGGCCAGGTGCTGACCAACGGCGGGCGGGTGCTCTGCGCCTGTGCGCTGGGGGACACCGTGGGTGAAGCGCAGGCGGGGGCTTACCGGTTGGTGGACGAGATCAGCTGGGAGGGTGCCTTCTGCCGGCGGGACATCGGCTACCGCGCCATTGAGCGGGAGCAGTCACAGGGCTAAACCGCTCCGACGCCATTCCCGCGGCAGAAAAAAGCCGCCGTCCCCTGGAGGGGGCGGCGGCTTTTTTGGGTCGCCTGCCGCGAGGGCAGGCGGCGCAGCCTCTGCCGCTTACGCGGACTTGCTGCTGGAGCTGGAGCGGCTGCTGGTCTTGGTGCTGCTGCCGGCCGTGCTGGAGCTGCTGCGACGGCTGCTGCTGGCACCGCTGGTGCTCTTGCTGGTGGTAGAGCTGCTGCCGGTGCTCTTTTTGGTCGAGTCAGCGCTGCTGCTGGTGCCCGGGATGACGGTCAGCGGCACGCCGGTCTCGGTGGCCAGCTTGCTCACCTGCTCGCCAAAATCGCGGCCCAGATCGGCCAGCTTGTTGGCGTCCTCGTTGATCTTGCGGTTGCACTGCTCCGCCAGGGCCTTCTGGCTCTCCAGGTAGTTTTGGAGGCTGGCCTGATCGCTGATTTCCAGGATCTGGCGCGCCTGGTTGAAGGTCAGCTCGGACCAGGAGCGGGCGATGTCCAGCTGCAGCTGGCTGTACTGCTCGACACCGTCCAGCATCAGGCTGAACATGCGGCGCATGGGCTCGCCCTGGCTCTCCAGCTGCTTGCGGACGGTCTCGATCTGAGACTGCATCTGTTCGTTGATCTGTTCGTACATGGTGATACCTCCAAAGGCATGATTGATAGCTTGTGCGTCGCAACATAGCACGCGTTTTGGTGCGTTGCAACAAGCGCCAAAAAGCCTTCTATACTGCTTGGGTAGGCCATGCCGGACGGGAGAGGATGCCACCATGACAAGGCAGCAGATCTACGTGGGCAACCTGCCCACGGACTGTGACGAACAGGCACTGCAGACGCTATTCCAGCCCTTTGGTCGGGTCTGGTCCGCGCGCCTGGTGCTGGATCGCAGCAGCGGTGAGCCCAGGGGATTCGCCTTTGTGGAGATGGACCCGGAGGCGGCCCGGGAGGCTATTGCCGCGCTGGACGGGCGCCATTACCGGGGACGCGCCCTGCGGGTGAACCCGGCCCACGAGAAGCAGCCCCGGGGGCCGCGCGCCCTGCGCCTGCGCCGACGGGTGGTTCACCGATCGCTTTGACTGCCCGGCCGGGCACAAAAAAACCCGGCAGGCCCCAAGGCCCTACCGGGTTCGTGTGCCGGCGAGCAGCGGCGTTTACCGCTCCTGGCCGCCGCCCCCGTAGGGGGTGCTCTGCTGGCCGGGCGACTGGTCCAAATTGCCGTAGCTGCTGCCGACCGGCTGTTGCTCGCTGCCGGCCGGCGGCGGCGTTTGCGGCTGTTGACCGGTCGGTTGCTGGGCCGGCGCCTCGCTGGCCATGGCCTGCTGGGTGTTGTGGTAGGCCCAGGCGAAGTAGCCCCGCGCGTTGGCGGTGACCGGGTCGTTTACCAGCAGGGCCTGGGACATGCGCGGGCGCAGGTATTTCTCCAGCACCTGGCCGCCACCGCCGGTGATCAGGATGTGATCGTACTCGGCGAGTTGCCACTGGGAGCGCACCTCCACCAGCAGTTTGGTGGCCAGCTCCTCGAACACCTGGTCGCGCAGCCCGCTGATGTCCACCGGCTGGCCGGAGACATTGATGGAGCCGGAGATGATGGAGTCGTCCAGCGTGTAGGTCTCGCGCTCCAGGCCGTACTCGGTGCTGAGCGACGAGGAGATGGTGTCGTAGCCGGTGGAGATGCCAATGGGCACGGTGCGGCTGAACGCCGGCGAATACTCGCCGTCCACGATGGTGGCCAGGTCGCTGGTGCGGAAGCCGATATCGATGATGCCGATACGGCCCTTGAGCATCGGGTTGCTCGCGCGCAGCTGCCCGCGGTTGTCGAGCACCTCGGACCAGTAGGTGCCCACCGGCTGCGGCACCACCTCGATCCGGTCGATGCGGATGCTCACTCCGAAGCGCTGACCGCCGGTCTGGCGGATGACCTCGTGGTCACCACGCAACTGGCGGGTCAGGTCATCGGCCAGGTGCATGCGACCCGGAGGCAGCCCGGTGACCACGTAGAAGTTGTTCATGGTCTCGCGGCAGTACATGGAGAGCGCGCCGAGAAAGAGGATGCGCAGGTCGTCGCCTTCGGAACGGGTGGGGGAGAGGCCGCGATGGGCGATCCGGGAGTGGCGGATGGCCAGGTCACCCAAAAAGTAGTGCTTGCCGTTTACGGTGACCCGCAGGTCCTCCGTGGGCGGCGGCTGGCGGAAACCCAGCGCCATGGGGGCCCCGGAGGAACCCTCGCCGACCACGCTGGGGAAGACGTGCCCCTCCCGGCCGTCATCTGATTTGATGAAGCCGTAGCCCATGTCCAGACCGATGCAACGTTCCACTGGCAGATCCCCCCTGGATGACTGTCTGCTCTCGCCGTCCCGGCCTGGCTCAATGAAGCCGGGCGGGCGCGCCGATGACTACTGATTCATTAACGTTATTGCCGGATGCTATCACAGCCCGGCAGCCGGCCACCATGACCGGTCCGCCGGGTCTTCAGCGCCGGTCCCAGACCGTCTGGTGGGGCGCGGGCCGGGGTGTCACCTGGTTGTCCTCGGTGGCGGGGCGACCCGGGGCTTCGGCCGTGCTGTCCCGGGCTGCGGCGGGCGGGCGGTCGGTCTCTACCTCCTCGGCGGGCGTGTCGTCCTTGGGCTGTGACGCCTCCGGCAGCGGTTCCTCTTCGGTAGTGGCATCGTCTGCCGCCGCTTTGGCGGGCGCCGGCTCCGGCCCTTCCTCCGGATCCACCTCGTCGTCGGTAGTGGCGGTGGGCTCGTTAACGGCGGGCGGGTCCTCGACAGACCCGGCTGCGAGGGCCTGCGCCTGCTGGTCCGGCAGGGCCAGCCGCTCCTCGTCCCGGGAGTGGCTCTGACCGCGGAACAGTCCACCCGGCTCAATGACAAAGGCATCGCTGTAGACCTCGCCGAAGACCTTGCCGTTGGTGACGATCTCCAGCGAGTGGCAGTCGACGTCACCCTCCAAGTGACCGCTGACCACAAGCCGTTCGGCCTGGATGCCCCCTTCCAGCCGGCCGCTCTCGCCGATGGATACGTCACCTTGGGCCCGGATGGTACCGCGTACGGTGCCGTCCAGGTGCAGTGCCGATTCGCAGGTCAGTTCTCCAGAGAACTCGGTGCCCGCAGCGATAACTGTTGTTCCTGAAGGCTTAGATTGCGTTTTATTCCCTTTGCCAAGGAGTCCCATTGTACCCGGCCCTCTTCTTCAAACAGTGCTTCGTAGTTATCGATATCCCAGGCGACGAACGGCTCCGGGTTGAGTTTGCGTTGCAGATGCCAGACCTCGTAGTGCAGGTGCGGCCCGGTGGCCTGCCCGGTGCTGCCCACCGTGCCGATCACGGTGCCCTCGCGGACGAACTCGCCCTGCTGGACCTGGATCTCGTGCAGGTGGGCGTAGTAGGTCTTGAAGGAGAAGTTGTGGTCGACGATGACCAGCTTGCCCAGACCGCTGTTGTGGCGGGCGGCGTAATTGACCACCCCGTCGGCGGTGGCCACCACCTCGGTGCCCCGGTTCGCCGCGTAGTCGGCCGCGCCATGGAAAGAGCGCTCGCCGGTGACCGGGTGCTTGCGCCAGCCGTAGCCGCTGGTGAGGCGGCTGTCGCCGTCCACCGGGTGGCCGCTGGGGAGTTGTTGCAGCATCAGCGCGCGCTCAAGCGCGGTCTGGCTGGCTACGTCCAGGCGCTGGCTGCGCTCCTGCTCCGGCTCCGGGCGCAGGCCCACCATGGCCTCAATGTGCCCCAGCTCCAGGTCGAGCTGGTTGAGTTCTGCGGACTGTTCGTCGATGACCCGGCTCAGTTCCGAGTTGCGCCGCTCGATGGCCTGCACCACCCGGGTCTTGTGCTCCTGCAGGTGCTCGTACTCGCGTTGGACGTGGTCGCGCCGTTCGGCCAGTTCGGCCAGGTTGTGGTTGAGCCACCAGATGAGCGCCGTGCCGACCAGAAACGCCAGGGCTACAGCCCCGACCACCCCCATTGCCACCCGCTTGACCAGCTGGTGCAGTGAGTAGTGCCGGGACCCCCGGTAATCGGTAATCGTCAGGGTGAAACGATCCCTCACAGTCCTTCGCCCGTTTTGTTCTGTGGTGTGCCCGGGGCAGGACGCCGGCGGCGACTAGGGTCGCTGATCCTCGTCCCGGCGGTACTCGCCTTCGATGATGTTGCCACCGCCGCGAGGCTGCTGTTGCTGGTGACGCGCCCGGCCGCGTTCTGCGGCCTGACGCAGCTGGCGGCGCAGCCACCACAGGCGTGCCGCAAAGACCACGGCCCCCACGGCGGCCACACCGAGCAGGGCCAGGAAGACAAAAATGCCCAGAAAGGCGGTGAAGCCGATCACCACGATGGCGCCGAGCACGCCGATGACCCGGCCGATCAGGTTGCCGGGGGTATTTGCTGTTTGCATACGACCTCTGGTTTCGCCGGGCGACCCGGCGACCAATGTAACACCATATCCCGGCAGGCAGAATGCCGGCCGGGCCTGGTGGAGTCAGACCTGGCGCTGGGCCTCCAGTTCCTCCCAGCGTTCGAAGGCGGTCATCAGCTCCGTCTCCAATTCGTCCAGCTCGGCCTGGAGTCGGGGGATGTCATCCGGGCTGTCCCAGTAGATGGCGGGGTCGGCCAGCCGTTGCTGCACTTCGGCCTGCCGCGCCTCCAGCCGTTCTATGGTCTCCGGCAGGCTGGCCAGTTCCCGCTGCGCCTTGTAGCCCAGCTTGGCCGGCCGGCGGCTGCTGGCCGCTGGGCGCCCGCCGTCGGGGCGGACGGCGGCCGTGGCGGCGCGGGCCTGCCGCGCCTGTTCGGCATCGCGCTGTGCACGGTAGCGCAGCCAGTCACTGTAGCCCCCGGCGTGCTCGGTGATACGCCCCTCGCCCTCGAACACCCAGGTGCTGGTGACCACCTGGTCCATGAACTCGCGATCGTGGCTGACCAGCAGCACGGTGCCGTCGAAATCGGCCAACCGATCCTCAAGCAGCTCCAGCGTCTCCATGTCCAGGTCGTTGGTGGGTTCGTCCAGCACCAGCAGGTTGGCCGGACGGGTGAACAACCGGGCCAACAGCAGCCTGGCCCGCTCACCGCCGGAGAGGCTGCGCACCGGGCTGCGCGCCCGGTCGGGGGTGAACAGGAAGTCCTGCAGGTAGCCCAGCACGTGGGTGCGCTTGCCGCCCACCTCGATGAACTCGCGCCCCTCGGCGATGTTGTCCGCCACGCTGCGGTCGTCGTCCAGCGTCTCGCGCAGCTGGTCGAACCAGGCCACCTCCAGCCGGGTGCCGGTGCGGATGTGTCCCTCGGTGGGCTGGATGCGTCCTAGCAGCAGGCGGAGCAGGGTGGTCTTGCCCACGCCGTTGGGGCCCACCAGTCCGATGCGGTCGCCGCGGAGCACCGTGGAGGAGAAGTCGCGGATCAGCGGCCGGCCGTCGGGTAGCGTGAAGCCCACGTGCTCGGCCTCGGCCACCAGCTTGCCCGATTGCTCGGCCGACTGGATGTCCAGGCGGCTGGTGCCCTGGGTGGTGCGGCGGGCAGCGTGCTGCTCACGTAAGGCCTGCAGGGCGCGGACCCGGCCCTGGTTGCGCGTGCGCCGCGCCTTGATGCCCTGGCGAATCCAGGCCTCCTCCTGTGCCAGCAGCTTGTCCTGGCGCGCCTGGGCCTGTGCCTCGGCGTTCAGCCTTTCGTCGCGCCGGCGGAGGTAATTGTCCCAGTCGCCCGGGTAACTGTGGGCCTGCCCCCGGTCGATCTCGACGATGCGGGTGGCCACCCGGCGCAGGAAAGCGCGGTCGTGGGTGACGAAGACCACGGCGGCATCGGTGGTGGCGATCACCTCCTCGAGCCGTTTGATCGCCTCCAGGTCCAGGTGGTTGGTGGGCTCGTCCAGCAACAGCAGGTCCGGCTCGCGCACCAGTGCCCGGGCCAGCAGTACCTGCCGGCGCAGACCGCCAGAGAGCTCGTCGAAGCGGGCGTCCGCCGGCAGGCCCAGCCGGCTCAGGGCGGCTTCGACGCGGTTGTGCAGCGCCCAGCCGCCCCGGCTTTCCAGTTCGTGCTGCACCCGTTCCAGGCTGTCCATGGCGGCGGGGTCGCCGGTGGCCACCTGGCCGCTGATGCGGTGGTAGCGCTCGACCAACTCACCCAGCTCGCCCAGCCCTTCGGCCACCACGTGGTAGACGGAGCCGGCCATGCGCTCGGGGATGTCCTGCGGCAGCAGCGCCACGTTGAGTTTGTCCAGTCCCTCGATGCGGCCGCTGTCGGGGATGTGCTCGCCGGCCAGCAGTCGCAGCAGTGAGGACTTGCCGCAGCCGTTGCGGCCGAGCAGCGCGATGCGCTCACCCGGTTCCAGTTGTAGGCTGATCCCGTCGAGCAGTGTCGGGCCACCGAAGGCCAGGTGGATGTCGTGCAGGTGGAGCAGCGCCAATTCAGGTCCTCATCGCATTGCCGCGGGGGCGGACATTCTACATCGTCCGGAGGCCACCGTAGAGCCGGGCGTGCGCAACTGCGACACAACACCGGCTTTGCCCCGGCCCCGCGCTGCGGTATCTTTCGCCCGCATGAACGAAGATGCCGATAACCAGTACCTGCCTGATCACCCGCTACGCCGTGCGATTCACGACGAGGTCCATGCTCGGCCTTTCGAGATCCTGCGTGCACCGGTGCGGGTGTCGCACCTGGCCATGCTCTCCGGCCGTTACGGGGCTGCCGATGACCGTGAACAGGTGGCCGAATTGTGCCGCCGCTTCGGTGTCGCGCCGCCAACGCCGGGCGCCACCCACTTGAGCGCTGACTTCGGGCCGTTCCGCTTGAAGTGGGAACGGCGTACCGAGTTCTCCACGTACACATTCTTTGTTCAGGGTGAGTTCGACAACCCCTTTGCCGAGCCCGCGATCTGCCAGGTGCCGCTGGACTGGCTGCAGGCGCTGCCCGGCCAGCGCCTGGTGGGCATCCACCTGGGGCTGGAGGCCGCGGACATGCCCGCCCGCAGCCTTACCGAGACGGTCGCCCTGTTCAATCAGAACACCGTCGTGGGCAGTGTGGTGTCCGACGGTGCGGCCCGGGCCTGGACTGATTTCCGCATCCACCAGGACGGCTACTCGCGCTTCCTGGTGCGGGACATCCGCCTGCGCGAGCGCCAGGCGGGCCGTGTGGTGCACCGGCTGCTGGAGATCGAGACCTACCGCATGATGGCCCTGCTGGCCTTCCCGGTGGCGCAGGAGGTCAGCCCGGAGCTGACGGCGCTGGAGGAGCGGCTGGCGGACATGACCCAGCAGCTGGCGGATATCCGCGCGCTGGAGGATGAGCAGGGGCTGCTCGCCGAGCTCTCCTCGCTGGCCGCCCAGGTGGAGCGCATTGGCAACGCCACCCATTACCGCTTTAACGCCGCCCGGGCCTATTACGCGCTGGTGGAGCGGCGCATGGCCGAACTGCGCGAACAACGGGTGCCGGGCCTGCAGACGGTAAAGGGGTTTCTCGAACGGCGGCTGGAGCCGGCCATGCGCACCTGTGAGTCCGTGGCCCGTCGCCAGGAGTCGCTGGCGCTGAGGGTGGCGCGCACCGCGGACCTGCTGCGCACTCGGGTGGACGTGGCCCTGGAGGCGCAGAACCGCGACCTGCTGGATTCCATGAACCGCCGTGCCCGCCTGCAGATGCGCCTGCAGGAGACGGTGGAAGGCCTGTCCGTGGTGGCCATCAGCTACTACGGCGTCTCGCTGGTGGGCTACCTGCTCGGCGCCGGCCATGCCGCCGGCCTGGACGTCCCCGTGGACCTGCTGCGCGGCGCGGCGGTGCCGGTGGTGGTGGCCGCTGTCTGGCTGGGCGTGCGCTGGGTCAAGCGGCGCGTGGTCGGCCGCAGCGGACACTGACCCGGCGTGGATACAGGAACCCCTATGCCGGTCAATGACTGCCTGGACCGCTACCGCGAGGTAGTGGACGACTGGCCAGCGTTCCGGGCCGCGGCCTCCACACCCCTCCCCACCACCATCTGGGCCCATCCCGAGCGCATCAGCCGCGACGCGCTGCAGGCGTTGCTGGAAGAGGACGGGGTGGAGACCGGGCCGGTGGGCTGGCATCCGCGTGCCTTGCGCCTGGCCGAGGGGCTGCGCCCGGGGGTGCACTGGGGCCAGGCCGCCGGGCTGTACCACGCCCAGGAGGAGGCGAGCATGCTGCCAGTCACCCTGCTGGACCCGCGGCCCGGCCACCGGGTGCTGGACCTGTGCGCCGCGCCGGGCAACAAGACCGCGCAGGCCGCGCTGGCGCTGGGCAACCGCGGTACCGTGGTGGCCAATGACGTGGCGAAGGGGCGGCTGGCGGCCATCCGCCACCTGATCAAGCGGCTGGGCCTGATGAACGTCTCGGTCACCTGCCGTCCGGCACAGGACTACTCGCCGCAGGCCGGTGGTTTCGATCGCATCATCGCCGACGTGCCCTGCAGTTGCGAGGGTACGGTGCGCAAGTCCAGCCAGCGTTCTGCGCAGGCGCTGTGCGAGACCCGCGAGCGCCTGACCAGTCGGCAGGTGGCCATTCTGGACAAGGCCGTGCGCCTGTGCCGGACGGGTGGGCGGATCGTCTACTCCACCTGCACGTTCGCCCCGGAGGAGAACGAGCAGGTGGTGGACACCCTGCTGCGCCGTTATCCGGACGACCTGCGGCTGCTGCCGGTGAACCTGCCGGGGCTGCACCTGGCGCCGGGGCTGACCGAATGGCAGGGGCAGGCCTTCCTGCCGGACCTGGCACAGGCCGTGCGCCTGTGGCCCCACCACAACAACACCGGTGGGTTCTTCATCGCACTACTCGAGAAGGTCGGGGGCAGTTGCCGCGAGGCGGAGCGCGCCGAGGAGGTCCCCGCCGACGATCACTGGATCCGCGGTATCCTGCAGCGCTACGCCATTCCCGACACGGTGCTGGAGGGCCTGCGCCTGGTGCACCGCGGACGCAAGTACGCCCAGCTTATCGCCGCCGACCACGAGCCGCCGGCGCGGCCGGAACGGGCGTTCTTCGGCCTGCCTACGGTCGGGGTGCAGGTCAAGCCGCCCAAGCTGACCACCGCCGGGGTGATGGCGCTGGCCCCGCACGTCCGGCGGAACGTGGTGGACCTGGATGATGTGCAGGCGCAGGCCTACACCGCCCGCCAGACGGTGACGCTGCGCCCGGGGCAGGGGACGGCGCTGGGGGAGAGTGGCTCGGTGGTGGTGCGCCGCCATGGCTATGGCCTGGGGCTGGGCGTGGTCAGCCCGGTGGAGCCGGACGGCCGCCGGCAGCTGGCCAGCCTCTACCCGCGCAGTTGGGCCTCGGAGGCGCGGTGATCCGGTACCGTCTTGATGGCCCCGGCTCGATTCGGGGGGAATGCGGAGCGGCCCGCCCGGCGGGTGGCCGGACGGGCCGGGGTGGTCTTATTGGCGCGGGGCGATGGCCTTGTCCAGCAGCTTGGCTTGACTGACCAAGGTGTCGTAAAGCTGGCGACTGCGTTCCACCACGGCCTCGTCCACGTCGTCCCAGTCGGAGGCGCGCTCAAAGGCCTCTCCGGCGCGATAGGCATTGTTGGCCGCGATCAGAAAATAGCCGAGGGCGCGGGTGGTGGTGTGGTCGTCAAGCACCCGGCCGTCGTCGCCGTAGGCGAGTCTGGAAACCAGCCGCCCCTCAACCAACGCATGGTCCAGGGTCCCTTTCAGCAACGTGTCTACCATGGTGCCTACCGCGTCGCTGGCCTCCGTGCGGTAGCGGTTGATGAACTCGCTGGTCCCCTCGCTTTCACTGGTAAAGGCAAACCCGCTGGTAAGTTCCATGACATAGCGCCACTGGGCGTATACGTCGACCTCATCGGTGGCGGCCTGCGCCTCACCATCCTCGAAGTGCAGCCGTTTCGGCAGGCCCGCAGGTGTTGCCAGTTGGGCCACGGCCTCCACCTGTTGGGCGGCGCGATCGAACAGGCTGCGTGCGGTCTCCTTATCTTTCTCGTCGCCGAAGACGTAGAGCAGTTCGTAAAGCGCCTTGTGGCCGCGCAACAACGCGCCTAGATCAGCCAGCTCGGTGTCGGTTCCGAAGCCGAAGTCGTAGCCACCGGCTTCGTCGTCCCACGCTCTATCAAGGGTGGTGGCTAGTTCGCGGGCGGCCGGTAGCATCTCCTGGGCGGAATAACCAAGATGCGCAGACATGCGTTCTTCGGGCACCAAGCCCATGTCATCGGCACCACCGGGCTTCTTCCAGCGCACCCAGGCGTAGACGTGTCCGTGCAGGGCGGATAGGCCCTGGCTGAGGCTGGTGCGATCCCACTGCTCCTTGGCCGGACTGCGGTGGATGGTGCCGTCGGCATAGAGTTCATCCAGAACGTAGCGTCCGGGTTGGTTGATGAGCGCCAAAGGATCGTAGGTGATGGCGTCCTCAAGGCCGTGGTCACTCCAGCGCCCGGCACGGTGGTGCATGTGGTAGCTGTAAGCAACGCTGGCCAGGGTGGTGTTATCCGCTGAACCTGTCGGTGCCAGTTCGCCATCAACCCGCTCCAGCCCGGCGGCCAGGCCCCCGTTTTTCTGGTGCGCCATCGCCACCTGGCTTAGGTCCAGCCATTGCTGGCCCCGGCTGGCCATGTGCTCTTCGGCCAGTTCCGGACGGTAGTTGTCGTGGCCCATCTCACTGCTGCGTGAGATGCCGCCGATGGCGAAGACACCGTGCATGGCGGCGGCCACGTCGGCCAGATGCAGGGTGTCCTGCTTCTCCGGTTGGCCGTGCACCCACAGTTCCGGGGCGTCCGCAAGGGCCGCACCCGCGGCCAGGCTAAGACCTACGCCAAGGGCCAGGGGTCTCAGGTTGAATGGGGTTGGCATAACGAACCGCTCCTTATCCTTAAGTAGTCTGCTAGATCCTTAAGTAGTCTGCTGGCGTCTTGGCATGCCGCCATATGACCATTTTCGCAGTCTAGCGCGTTAGGCGACCAAAGATAAGGCCGGTGCGGGGTCAGCGCTGCTGGCGCCAGATGCGCAGCCGAGTGATGACGTACCAGGCGAAGCCGCCCAGCACCAGTACGTGGGGCAGACTCGCCTCCAGGTCACTGACCGGGCTGTCGCTGCGCCACTGCACGATCAGCCAGATGACGCCGGCCAGAATGACCAGCAGGGCGGCGATAATGTTGAGCAACAGGTGGCGGGGTGTCGGTTTCGGGTCCATGGGCGTGGTGTGTGTCGTCCGTCGAGGGCGCTCATTGTAGCGATCCCCGGGTTGCCGTGCAGCGGTGGCCCCGGGCCGGCGGGTTGCGCCGGGGCGTGATCCTGCAGAGAATACTCGGCTTTTCGCCCACTGCTCACCCCGGACCACGCCGTTATGCTTGCCGAACTGTTCGCTGTTATGGCCCCCGTGCTGGCTGGTGCCGGGCTGGGATTCACCTGGGTGAAGCTCGGTCACCCCTACCCGGTGGATTTTGTCACCCGCCTGGTGTTCAACATCGGTACCCCGGCGCTGGTGCTGGCGGCGGTCTCCGGGGCGGACATCGACCTGGGGGCCTTCGGCCGCACCATGCTGGCAACGGCGCTGGTGGTGCTGGCCATGGGGGCGGCCACGCTGTTCATGGCCCGGTTGCTGAACAAGAACTGGCGCGTGGTGCTGGCGCCGATGATGTACCCCAACACCGGCAACATGGGGCTGCCGGTGGTGCTCTACGCCTTCGGCGGTACCGGCTTCGCCTTCGGCATCACGGTGATGATCACCGTTACCCTGTTCCAGTTCACCCTGGGGACGGTCATGGCCAGCCGGGGCAACCCGTTGAAGACCCTGGTTCGGACCCCCACTGTCTACGCCATCGTCATCGTGGTGGCGCTGCTGATCACCGACACCGATCTGCCCCTTTGGCTGGACAACACCGTGGACCTGATCTCCGGTTTCACCGTGCCGCTGATGCTGATCACGCTGGGCGTTTCCCTGGGCAGCATCCAGGTGACCAGCCTGATGTCGGGGGTGACCTTCAGCCTGTTGCGGATCCCGGTGGCAGCGCTACTGGCCTGGGGTGTGGGCCACTTGGTGGGGTTGCCGCCCATGGCCCACGCCATCCTGATCCTGCAGATGAGCATGCCGGTGGCGGTGTTCAATTACCTGTTTGCGGTACGCGCGGACCGTGAACCGGAGTACGTGGCCAGCCTGGTCTTTGTCTCCACGTTGCTGTCTTTGGTCTATCTGCCGGTGCTGCTGGCCATTCTGATGTGAGTGAACGGAATCAGTCATCCTCCACCGGCAGGCCGGCGGCCTTCCACTCCGGGTAGCCGGACTCCAGCCGCAGCGCCCGGACACCCCGCTCGCGTAGCAGTCGCACCGCGTCGTGGGAGAGGGCGCAATAGGGGCCGCGGCAGTAGGCGACCACCTCGCGCCCCTCCGGCAGGTCTCGCAGCCGCTGTTCCAGTTCCCTGGCCGGGATGTTGATGGCCCCGGGAAGGTGACCGAGGCGATACTCATCCTCCGGGCGGACATCCAGCAGCGTTACCGAGCCCTCCCGCACCCGCTGGAGCAGGTCGTCCGTGGGCAGGGCTTCCAGCGCCTCCGAGCCCTCGAAGTAGTCCTGAACCAGCCGCCGCACCTCGGAGAGATTGTTCTCGGCCACGGCGCGCAGGCTGTTGACCAGATTGACCACGTCGTCGCCGGCCATGCGGTAGTGGATGTACTTGCCCTCCCGCCGGGTGCGCACCAGCCCCGCCCGACGCAGGTGCTGCAGGTGCTGAGAGACGGTGGCCAGGCGCAAGCCGGTCAGCTGGGTGAGGGTTTCCACCGTCCGCTCGCCCTGGGCGACATGCTCCAGCAGTTCCAGCCGGTAGGCATGGCCCAGGGCCTTGCCTACCGTGGCGATCTGGGTGAGGAGATCGCGTTTTCGGGTGCTCTCAGAGGTGTCGGTCATGGTTATTCCTGCGTTGCTGCCGCCCGCGCGTCTGGGGCAGCTTGGGCCAGCGGGCCTAGTCTATGTCGATCGGGGGCGGCGTGCACATGGGACCGTTGAATTAGAAAACGATGACCTTGTCCGCGTCGGCGGTGATCTGTGCCAATTCGTCCATGGTACTGCGGCGAGGCCCGTCCATGGTGTCGTCGTCGGACATGCCGCGGGCGTCCATGCAGGTGCCGCAAAGAAGGACACGGCCGCGGTCGCCAGCCAATACCCGGCGCAGCATGCGCTCCACATTATAAAAACCATCCGGTGTCTTCTGCCCGCCGTTGGCGCCGACCACGGCGTCGGCCATCAGAAAGACATCGACCTGGTTGTCGTTGGACTGTTTCAGCAGGGCGTGGGCCAGGCGCAGACCATTGAACACCCGCTCGGTGCCGTAGGGCGGGTCATTGATCAGGATGAGGTAGTGCATCGGTTTGCTCCTCTTCTGCTTTTAGCGGCCCCTGCGGGGCCTGGATGGCGTTTCATGAATCGGTCTGTTCAGCCGGCCGGGGGTCGACTGTGGGGCGAAGCGCAACCACAGGACCGCCAGCAGGGCTATGGCCAGGAAGGGCAGTAAGACGATATTTAGACCGGCCCAGCCCACCTGGTGGAGGAGGCTGCCGGCCATCAGTGATCCCGCAGCCACCAGGCCGAAGACCACCAGGTCGTTTACCCCCTGCACCTTGCCCTTCTCGGCCGGGGTGTGGGTGTGGGTCAGCAGGGTGCTGCCGCCGACGAACATGAAGTTCCAGCCGATGCCCAGCAGCACCAGGGCGACCCAGAAGTGCCAGAAGCCCTGTCCAGCCAGGGCAACCGCGACGGCGGTGAAGAGCACCACCACGCCGGCGATCAGCAGGTTCAGCAGACCAAGGCGGGCGATGAGGGTGCCGGTGATAAACGAGGGTGCAAACATCCCCAGCACGTGCCACTGCATGACCGTGGCCGCCTGCTGCATCTCGAAGCCGGTGCTGCGCATGGCCAGCGGTGTGGAGGTCATCACCAGGATCATCACCGCGTAACCGACCGCGGCGCAGAGCACTGCCACCAGAAACCGGGGTTGCGCGGCGATGGTCTGCAGCGGGCGGGCTGTTTCGCGGGCCTGGTGGTCAGACGGGGCCGCCGGGATGCGCAACATCGCCACCAGCAGGGGGGCCACCACGGCCAGCAGGGTAAGCACCGCAAAGGGCCCAGCCTCTGGCGTCGGGAGGGGGAGCGATTGACTGTAGCTGGCGTTCCACGGCCCCAAGAAGGCGGCCACCACCCCACCGGCCAATACCAGCGAGATGGCGCGGCTGCGAAAGGCGTCGGAGGCGGCGTCCGCGGCGGCGAACCGGTAGTACATGGCGAAGGCTTGATACACCCCGAGTAGCAGGTTGCCCAGGCAGAAGAGCAGGAACGATTCCGCCAGCACCCCGAGCGTGGCCAACAGCCCACCGGCGACGCCGCCGGCGGCCGTGCCGATCAGAAAACCCTTACGCCGCCCGATGCGTTTCATCAGCAATGAGGCGGGCAGCGTTGCGACCACCGTACCGACCATCATCAATGCCACCGGCAGCGTGGCCAGCGACGGTGAGGGGGTCAGGGCCTGTCCGACCACGCCGCTGAGGGTCATCACCGTGACGGCGGTGATCAGGAACAACGCCTGGCTTGCGGCCAGCAGCGTCACTGTGCGTTTTTCCTGGGGCGTCGCGATCGACTTGGCAGATGTGCTCATGAGGCGCTCGTGGTTCGGTGGGCCGGAAGACAATGAACGTTCAAATTGAATGTAGACCAAAGAGGGGCGGGGGCAACAATAACCGAGTACAGAGAGGCCGCCGGGCGTGAGGGCATGGATCCGGAGCTGGAGGTTGGCAAGCCCGTGTTAATAAATTAAGATCAACGAATATATTGAGCGACAGGCCGCCGGATGTGCTCATCCGCGGTCGTGAGCCGAATTACCCCATAAGGAGCGGAGGGCGACCATGCCTATCGACGTGTCTGCACAGGATTTCAACGACAAGGTACTGAATAGTGACCGGCCGGTGCTGGTCGATTTCTGGGCCCCTTGGTGCGGCCCCTGCAAGATGGGGGCGCCGATCCTGGACGAACTGGCCGAGGAGTTGGGTGACCGGCTGACCATCGCCAAGGTCAACGTCGACCACAACCAGGAGCTGGCCGCTCAGTACGGCCTGCGCGGGGTGCCCACGCTGATGCTGTTCAACGGCGGCGAGTTGGTCAGCCAACAGGTCGGTGTGCTCAACAAGGCGCAGCTGCGGGACTGGGTGGAACAGCACGCCAGCGAGGGTCAGTCCGGCTGATCACCGCCCGCAGGCCCCGGCGCGCCGGGGCCCCCAGCATTCCCTTGATACGAAGGAGACCGCCCCATGAGCGAGCCACGCCATGTCCCGCTGCTGATTCTGGGCTCCGGCCCGGCGGGCTACACCGCCGCCGTCTACGCCGCCCGCGCCAACCTCAACCCGGTACTGGTGACCGGTATGGAGATGGGCGGCCAGCTCACCACCACCACCGACGTGGACAACTGGCCCGGTGACGCGGAGGGCGTTCAGGGCCCGGAACTGATGGAGCGCATGAAGGCGCACGCCGAGCGCTTTAACACCGAGGTGTTCGACCATATCCACACGGCCCGTCTCACTGACAAGCCTTTGAGGTTGGAAGGGGACGCCGGCCAGTACACCTGTGATGCGCTGATTATCGCCACCGGCGCCTCGGCGCAGTACCTGGGGCTCGCCTCCGAGCAAGCCTTTATGGGCAAGGGCGTTTCCGCCTGCGCCACCTGCGACGGTTTTTTCTACAAGCAGAAGCCGGTGGCCGTGGTCGGGGGTGGCAACACCGCGGTGGAGGAGGCGCTGTACCTGTCCAACATCGCCTCCCACGTCACCCTCATCCACCGCCGCGACAAGCTGCGCGCCGAGAAGATTCTGCAGGACAAGCTGTTCGAGAAGGTGGCGGCGGGGGCGATCACCGTCCGCTGGGATACGACCCTGGACGAGGTGCTGGGCGATGACAGCGGCGTGACCGGCCTGCGGCTCCGTTCCACCCGGGATGACAGTACCGATGAGCTGGCCGTGGACGGCGTGTTCATCGCCATCGGCCACAAGCCCAACACGGACCTGTTCGAAGGGCAGCTTGAGATGGAGAACGGCTATATCCAGGTGCGCAGCGGCCTGAACGGCAACGCCACGGCCACCAGCGTGCCCGGTGTTTTCGCCGCCGGCGATGTCTCCGACCACGTCTACCGCCAGGCGGTCACCTCAGCCGGGACCGGCTGCATGGCTGCGCTGGATGCCGAGCGCTACCTGGACAACCTGGACCACGACACCCCCTGACCATGAACTTTTTTCAGATCCTGTCGAAGATCACGGGCAAGCTCACCCTTGCCATACCCGCCATGATGCTCGGGGGCTTCGCCTTCGGGGCACTGGCCCCGAGTGGCTGGCTGCAGGCGCTGATCCTGCCGCTGACCTTCCTGATGGTTTACCCGATGATGGTCAACCTGAAGGTGCGCTCCGTACTGGAAGGGGTCGACGGGCGGGCCCAGGGGCTGGCGTTATTGGTGAACTTCGGCGTCATTCCCTTCATCGCCTTTGCCCTGGGGCTGCTGTTCCTGGCCGACCACCCCTATTTCGCCCTGGGGCTGCTGCTGGCAGCCCTGCTGCCCACCAGCGGCATGACCATCGCCTGGACCGGTTTCGCCAAGGGCAACGTGCCGGCCGCTATCAAGATGACGGTGATCGGGCTGCTGGTCGGCTCGTTGGCCACACCGTTCTACGTGCAGTGGCTGATGGGCGCCGAGGTGCCGGTGGACCTGCTGACGGTCTTCCGCCAGATCGCCATCATCGTGCTGCTGCCGCTGATTGCCGGGCAAATCACCCAGTACTACCTGCGCCGGCGGTACGGGCAGGCGGGCTATCAGAAGCAGTGGGCCCCGCGTTTCCCGCCGCTCTCGTCCCTGGGGGTGCTGGGCATTGTCTTCGTGGCCATGGCCCTGAAGGCGGAGGACCTGATCGCCAACCCCGGTGACCTGCTGATCATCGCTGTACCGGTGATCCTGCTTTACCTGATCAATTATGCCATGAGCACCGGCATCGCCCGGGCCCTGCTGGGTCGGGGAGAGGGCATCGCGCTGGTCTACGGGACCGTGATGCGCAACCTGTCCATTGCCCTGGCGCTGGCCATGAACGCCTTCGGTGAGGCGGGTGCCGATGCGGCATTGGTGGTGGCGTTGGCGTTCATCATCCAGGTTCAGTCGGCCGCCTGGTCGGTGAAACTGACCGATCGGGTGTTCGGGCAGGCACAGTAGGAGGTCGGTGCAACCGCGCCGCCTCTTCTGCCCCGGGAATCGATTCGTTTCAGGACGGCAGCAAGGCGGTCAACTTTTCGTAAAGCGCCAGCTGTTCGGTTTGAAATTGAATGCCCAGTTCGATTCGGGACTGATCAGCGTGACAGCGGCGGACCACGCCCTCGATCTGCCGAGGGGTTTCTTCGTCGGTGGTGGGAATGCGCAGTTCTACCTGCGGGGCGTGTTCAGGATCCGGTGCGGCTACACCGGCCGAGCGCACCAGCACCACCTGACAGCCCCCGGCGCTGATATCGATGATGCTTGCATCATGCCCTGTGCCCTGCAACTTGAGATGGCAAGGGATGAACGTGTCCAGTCGCCGCGACTGG
>SR_TP_S13solDRAFT_1000010_pt1 | contig 157449 bp, 139 predicted proteins | sample SodReaTP_S13sol_FD_11159 | JGI IMG/M metagenome (IMG submission 11159) | reverse complement strand
GCAGAGGAACTCAACTACGGAGTCGATCTATCAACCATCTGAGGGTGGTATCAGATTGATGGGGTGAAGGTGCCCCATCAACCATTAAATCCGTATACCCGTTTAACTCGCGGCATGCCAGTTATGCGACAGCAATGCTTCGATTTGACTTGAGCGTTGGTCGGGAGGCGAATACGTACATGCCAGCCAAGCGAGTACACCCCTGATCTGTTTGCCAGTGTGCAGCCCGGCGCCTCGCAGAAAGTCATGCAGGTGATGGATCAAATCAATGCGAAATAGGGTCGGGACACGTTGCGACCGGGACGTGTCCCTCGTGCTTCGGAGTTAAAGCCACAACCTTTCCGCCGGCGACTGTTTTCAACTTAGCCATTTCGAACAGCAAACGCTGGTTTACAGAGGCAATTCGGGCAAGCTCCTCTAATAGCTGATCGTTTTCCGCACGGAGTGCCCTGTTCTTCTCCTTCTCATGCATCAGCGCCTGGTGCTTCGAATCTCGCTGGGCGCGTACCGACTTGCCCATGAGATTGCGAATTTTCTCTGCCACCGCTGGGTATGTATTGTGGATGAGACCGGGCGTAACACCTGCTGCTCGGGCAACCGCAGCGATGGAAAGCTTTTCGTTACCTGCGACAAGACTATCGATGACCTTATCAAGCGAATTTAGGGTCTTCGATCTTGAACGAGCAGGGGCCTGATCATCAGTGGATTTACTCATCATTTACAGCCCGGTTCGTATCGTCGTTTATGGGAGAGAGACCCAAGCTAGTGATGACGTCCAGTGCGACTTGCAAGTCGCGCTCTGCTCGCTGCCTCACGGCAGGGCCAACGTCATCGATTTTGATAAGCTCTTGCTGTTGGATATAAATGTCCTGCCAGGTGCCAGCGAAGAATTCATCGATCACCGAATTTTTGCACCCTGGGCACCGTGTGGCCTCGTATAGGCCTGCGCCTCCGCAGCCCCGCTCCGTTGCAATGCACCAGCCGTGTCCAGTCGCACGAATGTTGGCATGCGGGGCCGTCTGCGCGAGCAAAGCGGCCCTGTTCTTGATTGGAATTGCCCGCAATTCCACAATCTTTTCGCCTGCTCCACCTGCCAGTGGTTGATCATCGAGCCATGATTCGATCAGGTCAATTTTGAACTCCGTCATCTGCTGCAAAATCTCATCAAATAGAGTCAGATCTTGCTGTGGATTGGACGCATAAAGTTGGGTCATGCTCATACTGCTGTGTTTGAACTGCCATTTAAGCCAGATCAGTGAAGTGCGCCCCATTCGAGACTCTACGAAACACCTTGCATATGTCCGTCTGCACTGGTGTGTTCTCAGTTGCCAGTCGCTTCCAGCGGCTTTAGCGATTCTTACAAATGCCTCGTTAGAACCCTGACCACTGAGCGCCTCAACATGTTTCTCTTTGAGCTTGCCTCCATTTGCGTGCCGCCCCAAAAATAGTTTCTTTGAGTCCTTTTGCGCTTTCTCTAACCTTAAAAGATGCTCTGCGGGGTTGCTTGGATGAGTCGTTCTTGCGAGCCTTCTAATCTCTTGTTCCAATTCATTTCTGATAGTAACCGAATATTTGGCCAAAAGATCCAGCGCGCCCAAAGTCAACTCAGGCACAAGATATTCTACGCGCCACTTGCCAGTTTTATGTTCAATGGTAGATACCCAGCAAAATACGACCCCATTCTTGAATTCTCTGCGCCATGCACCAACCTCAATACCAATGGCTTCGTCATTACGCATGCCGCTAGTAATTGAGACTATGTACAACACAGCATCCCGGACACGAATAGAGATTCGATCATCGCTAGGATGGTAGCCAATGCCGCTGACAGCCAATTCATCTCTGGCCTGTCGAACAATCTCTTCACAATAATTAAAAATTTTGGATTGTTCGCCGGGAGGTATGATATCTGTCCGCCCTACATTCTTACCGGCAGCGTCAGCGCCTTTGATTTTGCCAATCCCACAGACTCGCCATAGCGACGCATCACCCCACGGATAACGTTGAAGAGGAAATATCGTATCGGCAGAAAACACCCATAAGAAATCAATCACTCGTAAGCGTCCATACAGAGGAAGCGGCCTTAACTTCAATTCCTCTTTGCAATGGTGAACATAGTTACTAATATGAAGAGGACGGACATCCGCAAACCTTGAAACACCGAGACTGTTTAGCCACCGAACGAACGGCATAACGCTTGCGACAGCGAAAGTAGTAATGCCGCGTGCGATTGGAGGCTTGGAGCGGGGAAGACCTCTTTTAAACCAAGCATAAGCAACCGCTTTACAGTCATCTATCAAAGCCGGAGGCATGCTCATGTCCCAGGCGATGAATTTATAAGACTCGGAAACATTGGCCTGATCAAAAAACGGACGTAAATCCCATTGTGCATCACCAAACCGGCTAAGGACTAATGTCTCGCCTTTCTCATTGATGATTGCACTGATCACAATAGCATCGCGCTCTTCTGGGCTCAGGCCGTTAGCCGTAACCGGCTGTGCGATAAGGACATCATATGCTTTCAATGCTGCATTAGAACTTCTGATATTCAAATCGACCCGCTCCGTTTCTTTTTCATAAACTCAATCTTTTTTGCCCAGAACAGGTGCGGAGCAGATTCAGCTTTGGCCTTGGCTTCATTTACCAACGCGACATCAAATTTTCGCGAGGTGAACTCATTTATCAGCCGGATATAGTCAAGCTGACGTTTACGCCATTCGTCCCACTCATCAGTAAGGAAATATTCAATTTCCGCATACAGGAATTGCTGATAGCTAAATAAACGATATAAATCCTCAACCGTCCCCACAATCGCATAGCTAGGGCAACCTAGACAGTGAATGAACTCAGAGCAATGATTTACGCCATCTTTCGGTGCCCGGCTACCGTAGAGGCTATCCTTGCAACCGCCCGGTGGGGTTGGTGTGACGTTGATGCCGCGAAGCTTGTCCGGAAAGGCCTCGCCAACAAATGTCGCGCCTTCGACCTTGATCTCATCGTTGATTTTCAGATAGTGGTTATCTGCGACACCGGGACTATGGCCCATGACGGAGGAAACCTCCAGGATGTCACCACCGCTCAACTTCCACAAACGGCTCTCCATAGTTTTTCGCAGCCGACTAAGCGTTACGTGCAGACGATCACCCTGATCGTCCTGGAGGGCATGACGCTCACAGATGCTTTTAGTTGAAATGTATAAAGCACCAGATTTAAGGTAAACAATTTTGTTCTCGCCACCTCGTTGCCCTGAGCGGTACAACCATACATGTGAACGAATTTCTTCGGATGCAAGGGCGACAAGAGGCTTGCTGATTTCGAGAGCCTTATTCAAAACTGCAACACCATCGAGCGGAATAGTGCTGAACTCATCTATCAGATTAGTTTGCCGTATCGTCTTGCTCTGCGCACCTTTTCCTCTACGCTTGATTGTATTTATCAATCTTAGATTTGGCACAAACGGATGAGGCTTGAGGGCGTCTCTAGTCATTTCTAAAAGTGGCGTAGTGTTGATGCCGGATCTTGCCGCCGTGATCAGTAACATCACCGACATTGCCTCAGCTCCGTTACCGATAAATGTGCCCTTATGGATAGCTATAAGGTCAGACTTCAACGCCCCCAGCAGCCTCTGCATTTCTCCCATGGAAAGCGGGTCTGCGTCCTTCGTGCTTTGCGCATTGTTAGGAAATGGATTAGGCGGCAAAAGATCATCAGTATTGGTTTCAATGAACCCATAATCAGCTAGCACAATGACCAATGACTTAAAGCTGGTATAGTAATTCTTGGCAGTTGAACCGTTAGGATACTTTAGTTTAAGCCAGGAGATAAAACGCTCCATGTGGCGTTTGGTCAGGCTGTTTGGTGTTGCGGGTGGAGACTTTATTGCCCCGCCCCCCAGAAAACCAAGGAAAAACCTCAATCCATTTACAGAGTAGCCAATCAATGTGGCCACGGAAAAATTGCCTCCTTGCAGCAACGTCCTGATCACATGAATACTTTGAATTGCCCACGCATCGAAGCCAAGGCCTAAATATTGAGTGTGGTCGAGCTGTCTATGGTTTCTTGGGTTCCTAGGTAAATCAATCTTGATGCTGTCCTCGACAGCCTCAAATCCTTTCGTGACGGTTTGCAAGGACGCCTTATAGTTCTTTTGCCGAGCCAACGTAATTACCTCAGGTGCGCTTATTGGAGCCAGCCATGAACATCATGTCAATTTCGTCCTCATGCGCTAGAACGGATTGAGCCTCAAGCTGATTGATAAGATGCAAGTAAATCATCGTTGTTTGAATATCTGAATGCCCCAACCTGTCTCTGACATACAACAGCGGCTCACCTTCAAATTCTTTGCTTTTCCGAAGAGCAAGCAGGGTATAAGTCCCATAAGTGTGGCGTAGCATATGGGCCCGAACATAAAAGCCACACTTTCGTTCATAGGACTTCATAACGTCCACTACGGAATCTTTTGAATAATGCCTGCCTTCATTAGTCAGCAGCAGCGCGGTAACACTTCCATCGCCATTGGACTTACGAACCTCTCGCTGGTGAAGGGAATATGACCACATGCTCTCCATCAGCGACCATGGCACGTCAATAGTTCTAGGCCGGTCGTACTTGATATGCATGTCTGAAGGATCAAGAGCAACGCTAATCATTTGCCCTGGGCGTAGTCCCTTCTTTAACCTAGGGTTGAACACATATTTGAGAGGAAAAGACCTCGCTTCACAGGAGCGAAGGCCAGTACGCACCATGAGGTGGAACAATATCTGGTGGCTTGGATCGGTATCGAGGGCAAGGCATACCTTGACTTGATCTTTGGTCAGGAATTTGGTCAAGCGCTTTCGGTCGCGAACCATCACCGAAACTTTCGTGCTCTCGGCTCCGGGCCGAGCGATATGACTGAGAAGACCGGAATGTTGGGCAGCTCTTACCCTTTTCTCACCGAAGGGCAGCACGGTTATCAGGTTGCGCTGCTTAGCCCATCGGTAGAACCTCACGATCAAGGCTAGGCGATTGTTCACCGTGCCGGGGTCAAGTGTTAATTCTCCGCTCGACCAATCCCTGTACCTCGACAGAACGCTCAGACCGTGGGCCGGGACTTCCTCGTTCCAGGCCAATCCATTTGCTTCCAGGAAGGCGAAGTAATCGTACAAACGCCGTCCATAGGCTTCCCAAGTCAAATCGCTTAGGGACTCACCTGACTCGATGAGCGTGTGCCAAAGGAAGGATTGAGCTGGCTCGACTGGCCACCCTTCTGACCCAATCAGCAACGGAAAACCTTCAAATGAACGACCTGCTAATGCTAGGTCTTTTGTTGCGAATACCAACCTCATGCCGCTGCCCTAAACCACTTCCAAAGGATTACCTTATGAAGCCTGGAAACTGCTGTTCCAGAGGGGTTCAGAAGGTGGCGCGGACTCTACAGGATTTACTAACGATTTCCACCCCGCAGATCATTGTTGGACAGCACCACAACCGGCGTATCTTTTAAATCAGGACGAAACAGCTTCTCACAACTGGCGTAAAAGTTGTTGCAGTCCACCAAGGCAAATACAGGCATGGGATAGTCACGACTTACGGCGCATGTTTCGCACCACATTGGTGACCACACCAAATATCTCTAACTCTGTCCCTTCGGGAATATGGATGGGTTCATACGCCCGGTTTCTTGGGATCAGCTTGACGCACGGCCTTAGTTGAAGCTCCTTTACCGTGAGTTCACCATGGATGCCAGCGATGACAATGTCACCGTGTTCGGCTTGGACAGATCGATCAACCACCAGAATATCATCTGGGTGAATCCCGGCATCAATCATTGACTCACCTTCAACACGCACAAAGAACGTTGCAGCCGGTCGCTTGATGCACAGCTCGTTGAGGTCGAGCGTTTGCTCAACATAATCCTGCGCTGGGGAGGGAAAACCAGCAGAAACACGTTCCATGAACAATGGAATACGAAGGCGCTTGGCTTTGATGAAGGCAAGTGCGCCGCTACGGCCTATCAGCGAGACACTCATGACGAACCTCGAAAAATTACAATTGATACTGTTTGTTTATACAGTATCTAATGCTATGCTGATTTCTACAAGTAAAATTGTAGGTAAAACTGTAGTTGTTCGAGTAAGACGCTGTGTTGTCGGTGATTTATTTTTTGTGTTGAAACACTAGATGTGGGGGATCGCTCGCCCTCGTCAAAGCCTGCAAGGCTTGGACATTACTGCTTCTGCCTACTGCTCTTGTTTCTGTTACTGATCCTGTTACTGCTACTGGTTAACGCATGGGTCAAGTAACCGTCAGAGAAGGCTTGTTGAACCCTTCGCAAAGGGTTTCAAAACCGTTAGTAAAATTCTGCTTCGTATTGAATTTACAGGCTTAAAGCGAAGTCAGGAGAATCATTAAAATGCTCAGTCGAACCCGGTTCAAGCCTTTTGCAACCGTTTGAAAAGGGGTTGGCTAAGCCATACCTAAAGCGTATCGGTAAGGGTTACCTAAACGGTTTAGCTAAGACTTTCTGAAAGGCTTAGTCAAAGCCTTCATACATGGGTTCACCCAGTAGAAAGATTAAAAAAACGCTGAGGTATCCAAGGTGCATTTTGTACAACCTGTGGCACAGTGAAATAACCCAAAGTGAACAATAGAATTGAAGAGGAACCATCAATGACAAGAGCCCCTGCGCCATTTCCGCTAGAGCGCCTCGCGGATATCCCAGAAAGACCAGAAGATTTTAGATTGCTGGAGCGTATTCCATTAACGCGTGAGCCGCAGTCCTGGCCACTTGAACTATCTCCTGTGGTCGGTGATGAACAGCCAATGGTGCTGCTCGATACAGAGACAACCGGACTGTCTGCCGATGACGAGTCCATTATTGAGCTTGGTATGGTTAAGGTGCTTTACAGTCCCTCGGCTAAGCGGATTGTGTCGATTGTTGATGTGATCAGTTTATATGAAGATCCCGGCAAGCCAATCCCCGAGCTGATTACAGAGTTAACCGGTATTACCGATGACATGGTGCGAGGCCAGCGCATTGATGATTCACTGGTAGCGAGTTGGTTATCCGATGATCCGCTGGTGGTTGCACACAATGCACAGTTTGATCGTCCTTTCTTTGAAAAGCGGTTTGCTGCATTAGGCCATCTATCTTGGGCCTGTTCAGCCAGTGGCATAGATTGGAAGGCACTGGGCTTTGAAAGTCGGAAACTTGAGTACCTACTGCTTCGCTTAGGTTGGTTTTATGAAGGACACCGAGCTGCAACCGATTGTTTGGCGATGGCCTGGTTGTTCCATTTGTTGCCCGAGTCCGTTGCAAACTTGTTGTCTGAAGCAGACAGGCGAACTGTGTTAGTTCGTGCGTTTGGTGCGCCGTTTGACGTAAAGGACTATTTAAAAGAACGTGGTTACCGCTGGCATGACGGTGTTAAAGGTGCCAACAAACATTGGTGGCGCGAAATCAGCGAAGACGAGTTGCCGCAGGAACAAACTTACCTGGATGATTTGTATCATCGTGGCTCAGAACATGCCCACTATGACTACAAATATGCCCGCAATCGATTTAAAGCTTTGTAGCTTTCTACAAGGTAAGCCTTGCATATTTGAAAACCTCTGGAAAATGGAAAGTGAACTCATGGTTTAACCAACAAGAGGAATCTTTCCATGTACCAAGACACCTACATTGAATACTGGGGCGAAATCTTCGTCTCTGCCCGCATCATTGAATTTGGCATCACGTTCGAGCGCTTTCTTAAAGATCCATGGAAGCACTTAATGTCCTGTGGCCAAGAGTCTGCACCGGACGCGATTGCTGAAGGGATGCTGCCATTGCTTCCAGCCCAGGCAGAAGTTGCCAGGCGCATTCGGGAGAGTGAGCAACGAGCCCTTATGTCTACAGGGTCGGACAAAGGGGTATCTCATCGCGGTAACATCGTGGTGCCACTGGTTCGGGTAGCGCATTGATAGCGGCTATCATCGATGGCACCAAACAAGGTCTTCACGCCCATACCTGAGCGGCAATTGCAATCCAGATCAAAAAGTTGCCGCTTAGTCTTCCCTACAAAACAATTTGTGATAGGATGATACCTAATAAAATTAATTAGGTTGAAGCCTATTCAGTGTTTTATGGCCATCTGTCCAGCTTCAACCGGTAGAGATTGCTAAGTCATTGCGGATGAAGAGCAGCATTGAGTGATGCTTTTCAATGTGATTACGCGATGTCGGTCGTTACTTGATAAACAGAGTCTTAAGAATCTGGTTGAATTGGATAAACAAGACGCATGACAAATGATGCTCTGAAACAAACGGTAGCAGCGAGTTTACTCGCTAAAGAAAGTGCGAAAGGAAAGCCAGATAGGCTTTCGCAGATAGCGCAGTTGCCACAAGCAACCAGGGATCGTATTGCCCACATCGATTTCACCTTATTGTTTAAGGGCGAAGCGGTACGGGCGGATTTAGTCGATCGCTTCAGTATAGCCGCCGCACAAGCAACGAAAGACTTCACAATGTACAGAGAGCTTGCACCAGGCAACATTGAGTATGATCAAAAGCTCAAATTGCATAAACGTGGTGAAGCATTTGAACCCCTGTTCGACTATGACGTTGTGAGAACACTGGCAACCATCAGCCAAGGTTATGGAGATGGCTTCACTGGAAAGGTAAAGCCACCTCTGGCTTGTGAAGCGCCTTATCACCTTAACAAGCCAAGCCTATCTATAGTGGCAAAGGTCACCGAGGCCATCCACAAAGGCAAAGCCTTGCGTATCACCTATGTGTCGTTATCGAGCGGTGAAACAACGCGTGAAATCGTGCCGCATACGCTGGTGGATAATGGCCTGCGTTGGCATGTTCGTGGTTTTGACCGCAAGCACTGTGAGTTCAGAGACTTTGTACTGACCCGAATTAAAGCAGCGGTTGTGATTGAAGACTCAAGGTTATCTGAAGCTGAACTTGAAACCCAAGACCGGCAATGGAACAGATTTGTAGAGCTGGAGTTAGTGCCGCACCCACGCATAGAGCACAGCGAAGCGATAGAGCTGGACTATGGCATGACGGGTGGCGTTCTAAAGGTTGAGATTAGAGCAGCAACCGCTGGGTATTTGCTACGGCAATGGCATGTGGATTGTTCCAAAGCACACAGCCTTGAAGGCACTGAATACCAACTTTGGTTAAAGAATACTCCGACACTCTACGGGGTCGGAAATTTGAATTTAGCTCCAGGGTTTAACGAATGATGTTCGACGACAGTGAACATTGCGTAACCCATAAACGAATTATGACGAATTAAAAGCAGGAATTAACAAATGACAAGTTTACAACAACGTGCCGAACTTCAACGCCAAATATGGGCGATTGCCAACGATGTAAGAGGCTCAGTGGATGGTTGGGATTTTAAACAATATGTACTGGGTACGCTGTTCTACCGTTTTATCAGTGAAAACTTTGTCAACTACATCACAGGCGGAGATGATAGCGTTAATTATGCTGCCATGTCTGACGATGACGAAAACATCAAGTTTGCTAAAGAAGATGCCATTAAAACCAAAGGCTATTTTCTTTACCCTAGCCAGTTGTTTAGCAATGTGGCGGCTAATGCACACAAAAACGAAAATTTAAATACGGATTTGGCAGCAATTTTTGCGGCAATCGAAAACTCAGCCAATGGCTATGATTCAGAAAAAGACATCAAAGGCTTGTTTGCGGATTTTGATACCACCAGTAATCGTCTGGGTAATACGGTAGAGGCAAAAAACAAACGCTTGGCAGCCGTGTTAAAAGGCGTGGCAGGTTTAACCTTCGGTAATTTTGAAGACAACCAAATTGATTTATTCGGTGATGCCTACGAGTTCCTGATTTCAAACTATGCCGCCAATGCGGGTAAATCAGGTGGTGAATTTTTCACCCCTCAGCACGTTTCAAAATTGATCGCGCAGTTGGCCATGCACGGCCAAACCAGTGTGAATAAAATCTATGACCCTGCGGCGGGTTCGGGCTCGTTGCTCTTGCAAGCTAAAAAGCACTTTGATGCACATATCATTGAGGATGGTTTTTTTGGTCAAGAGCTCAACCACACTACCTACAACTTGGCGCGTATGAATATGTTTTTGCATAACATTAACTACGACAAGTTTAATATTCAGTTGGGTGATACCTTAACCGAACCACACTTTTTAGATGATAAACCCTTTGATGCCATTGTCTCTAACCCGCCTTATTCAGTGAAATGGATTGGTAGCGACGACCCAACCCTAATCAACGATGACCGCTTTGCGCCCGCAGGTGTTCTCGCCCCAAAATCAAAAGCCGACTTTGCCTTTGTGCTTCATGCACTGAGTTACCTATCAAGCAAAGGTCGTGCAGCCATTGTTTGCTTCCCCGGTATTTTTTACCGTGGTGGTGCTGAGCAAAAAATTCGCCAGTACCTAATAGATAACAACTACGTTGAAACTGTGATTTCACTGGCACCTAACCTGTTCTTTGGCACCACCATTGCCGTGAATATTCTTGTGCTGTCTAAACACAAAACCGACACCACCACCCAGTTTATTGATGCCAGCGGTTTGTTTAAAAAAGAAACCAATAACAACGTGCTGACTGAACAACACATCGAAGACATCATGAAAGTCTTTGCCAACAAAGAGAATTTGGATCACTTTGCCAAATCTGTTGATTTGGATGTTATCGCAGGCAATAGCTACAACCTATCGGTAAGCAGTTATGTGGAAGCCAAAGATAATCGCGTTGTCACGAACATTACTGAACTTAATCGTGATCTAAAAACCACTGTTGCTAAAATCGACGAACTTCGCAGTGATATTGACGCAATTATCGCGGAGATTGAAGGTGAGGAGCTTGAAGCATGAGTCATTTAAGCTACATGGAGAAGCTGCTGGATGGGGTTGATGTGGAGTGGCTGCCATTGAAAGAAGTGCTAGTACGCACTAAAGGAACAAAAATAACAGCCGGTCAGATGAAAGTCCTTCACAAGGATGGAGCACCGTTAAAAATTTTTGCAGGAGGCAAAACAGTTGCCTTCGTGGATTTTAACGACATACCTGAAAAGGATGTAAATCGGGAACCGTCGATTATTGTAAAGTCCAGAGGTGTGATTGAGTTCGAGTATTACGAGAAACCGTTCTCACATAAAAGTGAAATGTGGTCGTATTACTCGGATAACGATGCGATCCATATAAAGTTTATTTACCATTTTTTGAAATTGCATGAACGGCACTTTCAAGGCATCGGTAGCCGAATGCAAATGCCGCAAATTGCAACGCCAGATACTGATAAGTTTCTCGTACCCATCCCATGCCCAGACAACCCCAAAAAATCACTGGCAATACAAGCTGAAATTGTTCGTATTCTGGACGCATTTACCGCCATGACCGCCGAGCTGACCGCCGAGCTTAACATGCGGAAAAAACAATACAACTACTACCGCGACCAGTTGCTAAGTTTTGAAGAAGGTGATTTTGAATGGATGACCCTAGGTGATGTCACAAAAAAATGGTACTCAGGTGGTACACCTACTGCTGGAAAGCCTGAATTCTACGAAGGCGGCAATATTCCTTGGTTGAGAACTCAGGAAGTGAAGTTTTCTGATGTATCTGAAACTGAGGTATTTATAACGCCAGCTGCGTTGAAAAATTCATCAGCCAAATGGATTCCAGAAAACTGTGTAATAATTGCTATCTCTGGAGCAACTGCTGGAAGATCAGCAATTAATAAGATTCCATTAACAACAAATCAGCACTGTGGATGTTTGGAAATCGACGATAAAAAAGCCCTATACCGATACGTCTTTCATTGGGTTAGTTTCAATTATGAAAACATAAAAGCTCTAGGACAAGGTGCAAGAGGAGATCTAAATTCGACAATCATTAAGAACTTTAGGTTACCTGTTCCATACGCAAATGATCCTGAGAAATCATTGGTCGAGCAGGCGCGAATTGTAGCGATATTGGATAAATTCGACACGTTAACAACTTCGCTGCAAGAAGGTCTCCCACGCGAAATCGAGCTACGTCAAAAGCAATATGAATACTACCGCGACTTACTGTTGAACTTCCCCAAACCTATGGAGGAAACAGCGTAAATGAGCGGTCAAATGTACAACCTGATCATGGCAAGCGTGCCTAGCTTGTACTCAGGCGATCAAGGGGAATTCTCGATTCCTAAAGACAGGTTTCTTGAATACACGGAAGCCTCTATCAAAGGACAATTTCAATCATTAGATCAGGATGCAATAAATAAGCTCAAGAATCTGCCAACTATGTTTGCGGTAGAGGATGAAGTTGCTGATGCAAGAATTGGGAAAGTTACCGATATTAAAGTTAATTCGAATAATTTACGCATTAAGTATAGATTTGACAAGGACTACTACCCATTAACCAGAGGGCTTCTAAAGGAGAAACAACAAAAATTAGATATCGATGATTTTGAGTTTCACCGGGGGCATTGGGCCGTTAAGAAATGTGATATTTCTGAATTTTATGGGGAGTATTTAAAATCACTTGCAGGGATTGCCCATAAATTAAAGAATACTGATAAGAAAGTGCAGTTAATCTATGCCTTTAATGGCACAGGTAAGACGCGTTTATCGCGTGAATTTAAAAAGATCATAGCGCCGAAAGGCGATGGGCAAGATGCGATTGACGATGTAGAGTTAACGCCACTCTCGCGCCACAAGATTTTATATTACAACGCGTTTACCGAAGACTTATTTTACTGGGATAACGATTTAGATGCTGATGCAGAGCCGAAGCTAAAAATCCAACCCAATACGTTTACCGATTGGATTTTGCAAGAGCAAGGGCAAGACATGAACGTGATCAGCACGTTCCAGCGCTATGCCAACGATAAACTAACGCCACGCTTTAATCCGCAATACACGGCTAAAGATAAAGACGGAAAAGATGTTACCGTCAAAGCCTTTTCTGAGGTGACGTTTTCACATCAAGGTGGTGATGACGAACCGGATAGAAAAATTAAAATATCAAAGGGTGAAGAAAGTAACTTTATTTGGAGTATTTTTTATTCATTGCTCGAACAAGTGATTAGCATCTTAAATGTACCTGAAGATGCTGGCCGCGAAACTGACCAGTTTAACCAATTACAATATGTGTTTATTGATGACCCAGTGAGCTCGTTAGATGACAACCATCTAATAGAGTTGGCTGTTGATTTAGCTCGTTTAATTAAGTCGAGTGATTTCGCTATTTCTGGTCTTAAGTTCATCATCACCACTCATAATCCGCTTTTTTATAATGTTTTGCATAACGAGTTTAATCGAGCACCCAAGTTCGTTTTGCGCAAGCTCGATGATGGTAAGCATGACCTGATTGAGCAAGAAAATGATTCTCCCTTCTCGTATCACCTGCATTTAAAGAATGAGTTAATGAAAGCGGCAGACTCAGGCGATATCCACAAATACCATTTTAATTTTTTGCGAAATGTACTCGAAAAAACCTCAACGTTTTTGGGGTACGAAGAGTGGGGGGAGCTGTTGCCCGGTGTCAAAGGTAATAGGGCTACGGGGCAAGTAAACCCCTATGCACGGGTAATTAATTTATATAACCATGCAAAACACGCAGGCCATGAAGTGGCCGAAGTCGAAGAAGATCATAAGCGCGTCTTTAAGTTTCTAGTGAAAGAGATCGACAATATTTATAAAGGCATGCGCACTCAACAAGGGACACAGGCTTAGGAATAGATATGGCAGAATACAAAGCAATCGCAGAGTCTAAAAATTACATTGTTTTAGATAAATACACACGCCAAGAGCAAATTGCTGAGGGCTACCAGAGCGAAGGTGATTTAGAACGTGAGTTGATTCAGGATCTAAGCAACCAGGGCTATGAATATTTACCTGCTCTGACGACACCAGACGCCATGCTGGCGAATGTGCGCAAGCAGCTACAAGCCCTCAATAAGGTCCAGTTTACTGATGCCGAGTGGGCTCGCTTTTGCGAGCAATACTTAAACACCCCAAGCGATAATATTCTTGATAAAACTCGCAAGGTGCACAGTGACTATATCTTCGATTTTGTCTTTGATGATGGCCATATAGAAAACATCTACCTGTTCGACAAGAAAACCATTGCTCGCAACAAAGTGCAGGTCATTAAGCAGTTTGAGCAAACGGGAAGCCATGCCAACCGTTACGATGTGACGATTTTGGTCAATGGTTTGCCTTTGGTGCAAATTGAACTGAAAAAGCGTGGTGTGGCGATCCGTGAGGCATTTAATCAAATTCATAGGTACAGCAAAGAGAGCTTTAATGCAGAGAACTCGTTGTACAAGTTCTTGCAGCTTTTCGTGATCTCTAATGGCACCGACACGCGCTATTTTGCCAATACCACTAAACGAGACAAAAACAGCTTCGACTTTACGATGAACTGGGCGAAGTCAGACAATACGCTGATCAAGGATTTAAAAGACTTTACCGCCACTTTTTTCCAGAAAGAGACTTTGCTTGAAGTGATCTTGCGTTACTCGGTGTTTGACGTCAGCAATACCTTACTGGTGATGCGTCCCTACCAGATTGCCGCTACAGAGCGCATTTTATGGAAGATAAAGAGCGCGTTTAATGCTAAGAACTGGAGCAACACCGAGAGCGGTGGATACATTTGGCACACTACCGGTTCAGGAAAAACACTCACCAGCTTTAAAGCGGCACGTTTGGCCACCGATTTAGACTGTATAGATAAAGTCTTTTTTGTGGTGGACAGAAAAGACCTCGACTATCAGACCATGAAAGAGTATCAGCGGTTCTCGCCTGATAGTGTGAACGGTTCAGACAGTACGGCAGGGCTTAAGAGTAACCTGGTCAAAAACGATAACAAGATTGTCGTCACCACAATCCAAAAGCTCAATAACTTAATCAAAAGTGAAAGCGATTTAGGTATCTACAACAAGCAAGTTGTCTTTATTTTTGATGAGTGTCATCGAAGCCAGTTCGGTGAAGCGCAGAAAAACCTGAAGAAGAAATTCAAAAAGTACTACCAGTTTGGCTTTACCGGTACGCCAATTTTCCCTGAAAACGCCTTGGGTGCTGAAACCACTGGCAGCGTGTTTGGCCAGCAGTTACACACTTATGTGATCACTGATGCCATTCGTGATGAAAAAGTACTCAAGTTCAAAGTGGACTATAACGATGTTCGTCCGCAATTTAAGAGCATTGAGACTGAGCAGGATGAAAAGAAGCTCAGTGCCGCCGAGAATAAGAAAGCGTTCTTACATCCAATGCGCATTCGTGAAATCTCGCAGTATATTCTGAGCCATTTTAACCAGAAAACGCATCGAGCCTATTCTGGTGCCAAAGGGTTTAACGCCATGTTTGCGGTAAGTAGTGTTGATGCAGCGAAAGCGTACTATGAAACCTTCAAAACATTGCAGGCCGAGGCTGAGAATAGACCCACAAGTAAGCCTCTGCGCATTGCGACTATCTTCTCATTTGCTGCCAATGAAGAGCAGGACGCCATTGGTGATATTTTAGATGAGAGCTTTGAAGTCAGTGCCATGAACAGCAGTGCGAAAGAGTTTTTGAGCGCCGCAATCACTGACTACAACGCCATGTTTAAATCTAACTATGGCGTGGACAGTAATGGTTTTCAGAACTACTACCGTGACCTTGCCCAGCGTGTGAAGAATCAAGAAATAGATTTGCTTATCGTGGTCGGTATGTTTTTAACGGGCTTTGATGCGCCTACGCTCAATACCTTGTTTGTTGACAAGAATTTGCGCTATCACGGCTTGATGCAGGCGTTTTCTCGCACTAACCGCATTTATGATGCGACGAAGACCTTTGGCAATATTGTTACCTTCCGGGACTTGGAGCAGGCAACTATTGATGCTATCACCTTGTTTGGTGACAAAAACACCAAAAACGTGGTGTTGGAGAAGAGCTACAAAGAATACATGGAAGGCTTTAACGATATTGCTACTGGCCAAGCGCGTCGAGGTTTTGTTGATATCGTCAAAGAACTGCAAGAACGTTTTCCAAACCCAGAAAATATTGAAAAAGAACAAGATAAAAAAGAGTTTGCCAAGCTGTTTGGTGAATATCTAAAAGCAGAAAATATTTTACAAAACTACGATGAGTTTGCTGGATTAAAAGCACTGCAAAGCTTAGATACCAGTGATGAACAAGCTGTTGAAGAGTTCAAGTCAAAGTACTATCTGGACGATGCTGACATCGAGGCAATGCAAACCATCGATATGCCGAGCGAGCGTGCTATTCAAGATTATCGCTCTACCTACAACGATACCCGCGACTGGTTGCGACGCGATAAAGAAGGTCAGGACAAAGATAAGTCATCGGTAGACTGGGACGATGTGGTCTTTGAAATTGATTTGCTTAAATCGCAAGAAATCAACCTCGATTACATTCTTGAACTGATTTTTGATCACAATAAGAAGAACAAGAGCAAAGAAGGCTTGATTGAAGAAGTCCGCCGTATGATCCGCGGTAGCCTTGGCAATAGAGCGAAAGAGAGCTTGGTGGTTGATTTTATTAACCAGACAAACCTAGATGAGATCAATGACAAAGCCAGCATTATCGACGCTTTCTTCAAATTCGCCCAGGCGGAGCAGAAGCGTGAAGCCGATGCCATTATTGCCTCTGAAAAGCTCAATATCGATGCTGCCAAACGCTATATTGCGTCATCACTCAAACGTGAGTACGCCTCTGAAAATGGCACTGCACTTAATGAGGCGCTGCCCAAACTTAGCCCATTGAACCCACAGTACCGAACCCAGAAGCAAACGGTTTTTCAGAAAATTGCCGCTTTTGTTGAAAAATTCAAAGGTGTGGGTGGGCAGATATAAGTGTTATTACGTGCTGTTCAGGAAGGAAGTTAAATAGCACAAGCGTCTGAAATTTATTGGTTTCTAGGCTGGTTGTCTTTTACGTGGAAGGTGAATTAAAAAAATGGAAAATGAAAACATAGTAAGGTTTTTGTCATCAGACATAAAAAGGAACTCCGCGTCTTCGAAGAGAGAGCCAATCGAAATTGATCTTTCTAATGATGACTTAGATGACGAGCTGGCCACATTTTTTCGTTTTATCAATAAAGTTTTAGATACTGATAATTTAGTCATACTGGCTGGCTCAGGCACGTCTTTAACATTTAATAAGCCTTCTCAGCAGAATAAAGCGCCTATCGCTCCAAGTATGTGGCACCTTTGGGACTATTGTAAAAAAGCAGATGAGAATCTTTTTCAATTGGTTTTGAGGGCAACAAATTATGATGCCCTTCAAAAACATCGTGAAGCAAACGGAGATGCAAAGCCAGACATTGAACTATTATTGTCTCTTTGCGATTCCTCTTTAGCCGTTGGGAACCTTTCAAATCAAAGAATTAATCAAGTAAGTAAGTTCCTTGAGCAAGCCAAAAACATAATTTTAGCTAAAACTACCTTTACTGAATCGATCCCTGAATCAGACTGGGTTAGTCATGATAAATTTATGCGTGCAGTAGGTAGAAGGAGTGCTCAGCAACAACGACTTAAACTTTTCACGACTAATTATGACTTGGCTTTTGAGCACGCGGCATCAAATACTGGTTTTGTTGTTATTGATGGTTTTGAGTTTTCTAACCCCTCTTTTTTTAATCCTATGTGGTTCAAGTATGACATAGTGAACCGTGGACACTCCAAGAGCAGTGAAGGCGCATACATATCCAATGTGGTTCAGCTATACAAGATGCATGGCTCTGTGGACTGGAGAAAATTTAACGGCAGAGTTAGAAAGCTAGGTTCTGATAGCAAAATTGGTGAACCTGTTTTTATCTATCCAAGCAGTAGCAAATATCAGACATCTTATGATTCTCCTTACTTAGATATGATGACTTCTTTTTTGGAAGTAGTTAAACAACCAAAAACGGCTGTATTGTGCCTAGGTTTTGGTTTTAATGATAAGCATATAAATAATGCGCTAACTATGGCGCTTAGGACTAATCCTGAGTTTATGCTGATGGTTGCAACGAAAGACCCATTCAGTGTAACGGGTTCATTCAATGATGAGATTAGGAATCTGCTAATGGCAGCTATTGACCATGGGGATGGCAGAATCGCGATAATGGATTCAACGTTTAAACAGTTTTCTAGTCTGCTACCTGAACGAAGATCAACAACTCCCGAGGACGAACTCTTCAAAGCATTTGAGAAAATCACAGCGAGTATTAAATAAGGGAGACTATTCATGGAGCGGAAAAAGTGGTTTTCCCCGTACGATCCAACAAGACGGATTGGTAGCGTCATTAGCGTATCTGCAACCGAGCTTATCATTAACTTATCTAAAGCGGGATCTGGTGAGCCCAGTTGGTCATTCGGAAATCGAATAGCCGCTGGTGAAGTAAATGAATTTGTATTCATCGACATAGGTGAAACAGCGATACTTGGGCGCTTAGTGAAAGTGTGGATTGAGGGTGGAGAGAGATTAAGTGTTGATGGTTTGGCGGATAAACCATCCGAAAATCACCCAATTGGACTGGTTCAATTATTAGTGAGTTTGAACCCAGCTAATGGTCGTAACTACAAAGGAATTAAACAGCATCCGAGATTAGGTAGCCAAATATATTCAGCTCACCCGTATCTCGTAGCAATAATCGCTGAAGGTAAACAAGATGAGGAGTCTGGCCAAATCCATTTACCGTTAGCTTCACTTCCGCATGATGAATCCGTAACTGTTCACGTAACCCCTGAGAAATTGTTTTCACGCCATTGCGCTATTTTAGGAGCAACAGGTGGCGGTAAAAGTTTCTCGATGACAAACATCATCGAGCAAGTGATTGAGGCCGGAGGAAAAGCAATTATTATTGACCCCACGGGGGAATATGAGTCACTTGGCTGTGATAGTTACTATGTTGGGAATCATGCAAAAGCAACTCCATTTAATCAGTTAACTTTTCCACATTGGCAGTTTACAGACTCAGATATTAGAGCCTTTTTAAGGCCTTCAGCGCAAAGCCAAGCGCCTAAACTGGAGGCAGCTATCGAGAGCCAGAAAATAGTGTGGCAATTTTGGCAGAAACAAAATCATGGCCTTGATATCAATGCAAATTATCTATTGAACAAATCTGGCCAAGCAAAGGCTCCTTACGAAGCTGCTCTATTATCTATGAATAGCTCTATCCAGACAGCTCCATGGATGTTTAAAAACATTGCTGACCAGATTGTAAACGAGTGTGTGTGGCCCAATGGCGGTAATGCTAATAATCCTAACCCCACTATTTGGGGCGGTAGAGCTGATAATGATGTTGGCCACTGTTTAAACCTGATAGCTCGGATTAAAGCCTATTCAAACAACCCAAATTTAAAATGGATGATTGACCCAGATGATAAATTAAAGACATTACCTAATCTTATTGATGATTTCTGTTCGCCAATAAGTAGCAATAATGTGCTGAGATTAGATCTTTCTGAAGTTCCATTTGAAGCAAACTCAAGAGAAATACTTGTTAATGCCATTGGTAGAAAGTTGTTATCTGTAGCCAGGCAAGGTGCAATAAATCATGGTGCACCTCTATTAGTATTTATTGATGAAGCTCATCAATTTCTCAATAAGCGAATTGGTGAAGAAACGAACAGGTTTGAGTTGGATGCCTTTGGTAATATTGCTAAAGAAGGTAGAAAGTATGGTTTAAATACCATCATTGCTACTCAGCGACCACGTGACATTCCTGAAGATGTTTTAAGTCAGATTGGTACACTTATTGTACATAGGTTGACCAATCAGCTGGACCAAGAAATTGTAAAAAAGGCTGTTGGCGCTATTGATCAACGTTCAGCATCTTTTCTCCCTGTCTTGGGTCAAGGAGAAGCATTGTTATTAGGAGTCGATTTCCCATTTCCTATGACTGTGAAAATGAAACGTCCTGCAAATGCGCCAACTTCGAAAAGCGCTGGCTTTTCTAAAAGTTGGAAACCTTTGCAAAATTAGTTTCAATTAAGAAAAAACTGCTTCGCCACTTCCTAGTCAAATAGGTGCGGTTCTTTTACATCTAATTCACCGCCGGTGAGTTTATGAACCTTCACACTATCGTGTCGGAGGTTCACTATGTTCAAAAACCTATTTTTTCAAACAAAAGCACTACCAGAGCTGTCATCGCAACTGGATGCAGAAATTCCACGCTACCCGCCATTCCTGAAGGGGTTGCCAGCTGCGTCACCCGAGGATTTGCAGTCCACACAAGACGAGCTAATTGCCAAACTGCGCCAGGTACTTGGATTTAATCAGCGTGAGTTTCAAAGGTTAATTCAGCCCTGCATTGATCATCTGGCTGCTTATGTTCATTTGTTGCCAGCTTCTGAGCATCATCATCACAGTGGTGCGGGTGGTTTATTACGTCATTCGTTGGAAGTTGCTTTCTGGGCGGCACAAGCAGCGGAAGGGATTATCTTTGTTGCCAGTGGCACTCCGGTTGAGAAAAAAGAGCTAGAGCCAAGGTGGCGTGTTGCGGCTGCTCTTGGCGGTTTGTTCCACGATATTGGTAAACCCGTTTCAGACCTGTCTATCACAGACGAAGATGGACGCTATCAGTGGAACCCTTTTTTAGAAACCTTATCTCAGTGGACCACTAATAACAGCATTGAACGCTATTTCATTCGTTGGCGTGACGGACGGTGCAAGCGGCACGAGCAATTTTCAATTCTGGTTTTAAACCGGGTGATGACACCAGAGTTGCTCGCCTGGTTAACCCAGCCAGGCCCTGAGATTTTGCAAGCCATGCTGGAGGCAATTGGAAATACCGATCCCGAGCATGTCCTGTCTAAATTGGTTATTGAAGCTGACCAAACCAGTGTCCAGCGAGACCTGAAAGCTCAACGAATTTCCGTTGACGACAATGCCCTTGGTGTCCCAGTCGAACGCTATCTACTTGATGCCATGAGGCGATTGCTTGCCAGTTCCCAGTGGTTGGTCAATCAGCGAGATGCCAGAGTTTGGATACGAAAATCGAATCAATCAACCAATCTTTACCTGGTTTGGAAAAGCGCGGCTAAGGACATCATTGAGCTATTGGCCAAAGACAAGATACCTGGCATTCCAAGAGATCCCGATACCCTTGCGGACATCCTCATTGAGCGAGGATTGGCCACTAAATCCGCCTCAAATGAGCGATATGAAAGCCTTGCCCCTGAAGTACTGATCAAAGACGGCAAGCCAATCTGGCTACCCATGCTGCATATATCTGAGGCCGATTTATTGTTCAGATCGAATGTACCAAGTAGCGTGAGACTGTTTAGCAAATCTGAGTGGGAAGCAACACAGCAAACACAAGCAGAGCCACAGAGTCGCTCCAGTGAGCATTCAGACTTGCCTGAAACGTCATCATCAATCGAACTCAGTAATTCGGCTGAGTCGCCATCGACAAACTCGTCCGAACAAGATGATGAACTTCGTCATGCCAGTGATGTTAATAACCCCCAGGCAAATGAAAATGTTCCGGGTGATGGATGTGAAAAGCCTAACAATTCATATGATGACGCTATCTCAAATAACGTAAACCAGTACGATACAGAAGCAGTGAATCTGCCTGAATCTTTGGCATGGCTCCCAAAGGCCAACAGTGCGTTGGTTATGGTTGGTGAACAGATACTGATCCGCTATCCCGATGCCGTAAGACATTGGTGTGCTCCCCGAAAACTGCTTGCTGAACTCAGTCAATTAGACTGGCTTGAACTAGATCCGGCAAACCCGACGCGTAAGGCCAGAACTGTGACTACGAAAGATGGCGTTCAGGAGCAAGGGTTACTGCTGAAAGTATCGATTTCTAAAGGGCTTTCTGTACTGATAGACCTTTCCAATCAAGACGCAGAACCGGTGTCAGCAATTCAGAACGAAGAGGCCTTACCGCGTCCGAGTCGAACTGAGACAACCAATGCCCAAGCAAAAGAGCCCGCCACAAGAGCGGAGCGTAAGCAAAAGCCGATTGCGGCCAATGCGAACTCAAGTACAGACCCCAAACACGCGCAGCGCCAACAGATGGTTAATTTTGTGAAAGATTTGCCCATCTTACTGACCGATGGCGATTACCCAGACGTGGATCATAGTGCTGATGGTATTCGCGTCACAATTCAAACCTTACGCCAAGTCGCCAATGAGCATGGCATTCCAGCCGGACAGCTGCTTCGGGGGATCTCGGCCAGTGACGAATGCCAGTTTGATGAGGGGGAAACGGTTCTGTTTACCGCTCCCGCTAAGCGTTAATCCATTTGAAATTAATCGGATTGCAAACGGTTATTTTGCGGAGCATGAATGAAAGAAAACGCATACGAGATGCCCTGGCGCACGAACTATGAAGCCATGGCAACAGCAGGTTGGCTGGTTGGGGCAACTGGGGCAATTGCCGCAGAAATGCTGACTGAGCTACCACCTGAGCCATTTTGGTGGATGACAGGGATTTCCTCGGGCATGGCGTTGTACCGCCTGCCTGAGGCTTACCGTCTGTATAAATTGCAGAAGGGGCTAAAAGGCAAACCATTGGCTTTTATGGAGCTGTCACATTTGCAAAAGGTGATGGCAAAACATCCTGATGAATTGTGGTTAGGGTATGGCTTTGAGTGGGACCAGCGTCATGCTCAACGCGCTTATGAAATCCTAAAGCGGGATAAGCAAACCTTGCTTAACCAAGGTCACGGCAAGCAAATGGGCTCGACTTGGATTCATGGTGTCGAGCCCAAAGAAGAAGATGTGTACCAGCCAGTTGGTCACACCGAGGGGCATACTTTAATTGTCGGAACGACCGGTGCCGGAAAAACCCGATGCTTTGATGCGATGATCACTCAGGCCATTTTGCGTAATGAAGCCGTGATTATTATTGATCCTAAGGGAGACAAGGAACTTAAGGATAATGCGCAACGAGCCTGTATTGCCGCCGGTAGTCCTGAGCGCTTTGTGTATTTTCATCCGGGTTTTCCAGAGCATTCAGTACGTCTTAATCCCCTGAGGAACTTTAACCGGGGTACTGAAATTGCTAGCCGAATTGCGGCCTTAATCCCATCCGAAACCGGTGCTGATCCATTTAAAGCTTTTGGTCAAATGGCACTGAATAACATAGTGCAAGGTCTGTTGCTTACGTCACAACGTCCTGATCTGAAAACACTGAGACGATTCTTGGAAGGTGGCCCAGAAGGCTTGGTAGTAAAAGCCGTCACGGCCTGGGGGGAGCAGGTGTATCCGAACTTTAGTGTGGAGATCAAGCGCTTTACCGAAAAGGCAAATACCTTGGCAAAACAAGCCATGGCGATGCTGCTTTTTTATTACGAACGCATTCAGCCCGTTGCCGCCAATACTGATTTGGAAGGCCTTTTGAGCATGTTTGAACATGACAGAACCCACTATTCTAAGATGGTGGCTTCATTGATGCCGGTGCTCAATATGCTCACTTCAAGTGAACTTGGCCCACTGCTATCACCGATTGCAAACGATGTGGATGACAGCCGGTTAATTACGGATTCTGGCCGTATTATCAACAATGCCCAAGTGGCCTATATCGGCTTGGATTCATTGACCGACGCCATGGTTGGCAGCGCCATTGGTTCGTTGCTTTTATCCGATCTTACCGCTGTGGCCGGTGACCGCTATAACTATGGTGTTGAAAATCGTCCCGTAAATATCTTCATCGATGAGGCGGCTGAAGTCGTCAACGATCCCTTCATTCAACTGCTCAACAAAGGCCGCGGCGCAAAAATGCGTTGTGTGATTGCTACTCAGACCTTTGCTGACTTTTCCGCTCGTACAGGCAGCGAAGCTAAGGCTCGCCAGGTGTTAGGTAACATCAACAACTTGATAGCCCTTCGGGTGATGGACGCTGAAACGCAAAAGTACATTACTGACAATCTGCCTAAGACTCGGTTGCAGTACATCATGCAAACTCAAGGTGTGTCGTCCAACTCGGACAGTCCAGCGTTGTTTACCGGCAATCATGGCGAGCGCTTGATGGAAGAAGAAGGCGATATGTTTCCACCGCAGTTATTAGGCCAGCTCCCCAACCTGGAATACATCGCCAAGCTTTCAGGTGGCCGCGTGATCAAAGGTCGCATTCCTATTTTAACCAGCTCAACACAGGCAGTATAAGGAGTCTGTATGCATCATTCTGTCTGTCTGAAAATGACAACACTTACCAGTCAAGAAATGCTAGCTCAGTGGCAGCAACATAACCCCCAGTTCAAGGAAGCTTTAAGACTACTTGAAACCGACTGGCCTCATGCTTTGGCTTCAGTGCACTGTTTGGCGGACTACTTAACGGATGCGTTCACGTTAGATGGCCATTCCATCTTTGATTTGTGTCTGTGCAATGGCTTGGGTAGTTATGAAGAAGTCAGTTGTGATGATGACAGTGTACGCCTTTGGCATTTCATAGAGGCACTGACCTGGACTGCATCCAGTGCTTTAACTGGGATTCGCCTGCGTGATCCTGACCATTTCGAGTGGGCCGCCGTGGATGGTGTGTATTTCTACTCCTGGATTCGTAATCGTCCAAATCGGATGGCGTATTTGGCTGAAGGACGCATCGATGTGCGTTATGTCAGTGGCCATACGACGACAAAGCGGCTTCAACAAGTGATTAAAGCCCGGATTATGACGCCAACCGTTGCAGCCATGCTGGCGCGAGTAGAAGAGGATGTTTGGCATGAGCAAGCATAAGTCGGTTTGGCTGCTGTGTCTGGCACTGATGCTGGAGATTATTACCATCGGCGTGTTAGTACCCGGTGATTGGACTGGCCGGGTCATTAGTAAAGAGAAGCAGATGATCCAAAATCAATTGGGCGCACAAACAAGCTATTGGATTGGTCAAACTAGCCATGGCTGGTATCAGTCATGGATTGTGGATACGCAGATGGAGCAATCTGTGCGAGATTTTCTAATCCCCACTGAAGAGCAGCGACTGCGCTCTAAAGGGATGGAGAACATGGGAGGCTTTTGGTTTGTCTGGGTAGAAGACCGTATTCAGGCATTTTTTGATGTGTTGTACCAGGTGTTCACTCGATTTGCTTTGCTGATGGTCTGGTTGCCCTTTGCGCTTATTCTCATGTTACCGGCGCTGTGGGACGGCTTGATGACCTGGAAAATTAAGAAGACAACCTTTGATTTTTCGAGCCCTATCATTCACCGCTACAGCATGATTATCCTGGGCTCAGGCGTCATCTTGCTGTTTATGGGATTGTTCGCCCCGTTGGCTATTCCTCCTGTGGTGTTACCGTCGCTGATCATCGGTTTGGCATTGATGGCAGGGTTGGCGTTAAGTCACTTGCAGAAGAAAATATGAGATCTAAATTGATAGTTACCAAGACAGGATGATATGAACATCTGCATTATTCGCATCATAACTAGATGTGATTGTGGGTATTATTCGAATCATGTTATGATTTGAATGTACTGTTATTTAAATCAAAAGGCGACAAGATGTGGATCTGGCAACAAGCTGATTGGCCAAACTTTATCTGGGATGAAAAAGTCATTGAACCCAAGTTACGCGACATTCGCTTTCACCAAGGAATGTTGTTGGGCAAGATGTCGAGCCAACCTAAAGACCAAATGCAAAGTATGTTAGACACGCTATTGGCGAACATTATTCATTCGAGTGCCATAGAAGGTGAGAGGCTCAATGCTTTTTCTGTTCGCTCTTCCTTAGCTAATAAGCTCGGTCTTTCTGAAGACAAACCATTTCCAACCACTGAACGCACAGATGGCCTAGCAGAAATAATGTTAGATGCGGTGGAGAATTTAGACTCGCCGCTCTCACTTGAAAGAATATTGCAATGGCATCAACGGCTGTTTCCTGAGGGTTACACCTTGTTCAACCCTGTTATAGGGGGGCGGTTACGTGGGGATGAGCCTATGCAGGTAGTATCGGGTAGGATTGATAAACCCACGGTGCATTTTGAAGCGCCAAGCCGAGATGTGCTTGAGTCCGAACTGGACGTGTTTATCCGCTGGTTTAATGACTCTCGTGAGGACCTAGCTTTAGATCCATTGCTTAGAGCTGCGATAACACATCTTTGGTTTGTGACGCTCCATCCATTGGATGACGGCAATGGCAGGATCACCCGCTTACTCACTGATTTGGCACTGGCCCAGGCTGAGCGTCAATCCGTCCGTTTCTATGCAATGTCAGTGGCGATTTTAGCCAACCGTAAAAGCTACTACGAAATATTAGAGCAATCCCAGAAAGGTGAACTTGATATTACTGCTTGGCTTATGTGGTTTTTAAACACCTTAGGTGAAACATTCACCAATGTGCTCGAAGAAATCGACCAAACGGTTTTTAAAACAAACTTCTGGCGAAATGTCGATCAAACGCGACTGTCCTCGGAACAAGTAAAAGTGCTCAATCGAATGCTTGATGGGGATTTTGACCAAGGCATTAATACGTCGCAATATCATAAAGTGGCGAAAGTGAGTAAGCCAACCGCGTCTCGTCATTTAGCGGCTTTGGTCGAGCTTGGTTGCTTGGTAAAAAGTGATGCTGGGGGCAGGAGTACTCGTTATAAGCTGGCGCTCTTGAGTTGAAAACACGAGTATTGAGAAAATATGCCAATAGAACTAGTGACAGTTTGTACTAGCTTAAGGTTTACGTGTTCGAGCGTTTTTGTGTGTAAGTTGACGCTCGATGAGTGAAAATTCGTGACTGAGTTTATGATATTCACGTGCAACACTTTGATTTTTAAGTGCCTTTCCTTTCAATGTTTTTAGAGATATCAATTTTATCCCAATGCTAGTTCATAAGGCTGGACGTGTAACGATGCCTTTTGATTTCTGAGTACTGACAAGTCATAAGCGCTTTGCAGGCGTAACCAGTGCTCAGCAGAGGGCTTAGCAAAAGCCAGTTCCAAGCGTACGGCCATTTCCGGAGTTATTGCACCTCGTCCGTTTAATATCTTGGACAGGGTTTTACGGCTTACATTTAAGTGCTCTGCAACATCGGTGATCGTCAACTCCAACGGCTCGATGACCAACTCTTTTAATATCTCACCAGGGTGAGCAGGGTTATGCATTGTCATGAGTGATAATCCTCGTAGTTAACAATTTCCGCATCTCGTCCATTGAATCTGAACGAAACGTGCCAATTTTCGTGAACTAATTGTAACCCTTAAGGTTGCAATATCAATCTGATTGTAAGAACTGAATCGCTAAGCCACCTCAAAACCTTCAAGAATTCGGCATCTAGCTGACCACTGAAGCTGCCAATCCCGAGGCATCCTTCACTTCTCAATTCAAACAACGAGGAGTGACTATGGAACCTGTGAGTATTCCGTCCTATATCGATGACCCGCCGCACTTCCTGCTTTGGAGTGCCGATGAGATGGCTCCCATTCTGTTGGGGCTAGTGATCGGCATTTTTACCGGTAATGCCTTGGTTTTATGCCTGTTGGGGTTGGTGACAACCAAGCTCTATCGGCGTTTTCGTGATGGTCGCCCAGATGGTTTTATTCTTCACGCCATCTACTGGGCCGGGCTGTTGCCAACCAAAGCCAAGACAATCCCTAACCCATTTATCAGGAGCTATCTGCCGTGAAGTTCGACGTGTTTTTAAAATCATGGCAAGGCACGCAATTAGAGAACCGATGGCAACGGTTCCTGATTGCGGTGCTGGTGCTATCTAACTTGCTGCTTGCGGTAGCGGCATTTTCTCGCAATACCGTGGTGGCCATTCAACCACCAACCTTGTCTGAATCGGCTGAAGTGTCACGAAACCAGGCCACTCAGCCTTACCTAGAATCTTGGGGACTCTACCTGGCTGAGCTTATGGGCAACGTGACGCCGGGCAATGTGTCCTTTATCCGGGTTGCTATCGAGCCGCTACTTTCACCTGCGGTGTACCAGCAAGTGGTCGATGCACTGGAGATTCAGGCAAGACAGATCCGTGAAGACCGAGTCACGCTCAAATTCCAACCCAGACAAGTGGAGTATGAGTATGAAACCGGCCATGTCTTTGTGACCGGTTATTCCTTGGTCTCTGGACCATCTGGAGATGAGCAGCGCCAAACTCGCACCTATGAGTTTGATATCGATATTGAGCAATACCGTCCAAAACTTAGCTGGATGGATACGTATGAGGGGCAAGCTAGAACGAAGCGAGTTCGTGAAAAGTTGACCCAAGAGCAAAACCGGAGGGTGAATGATGCGGACCAAAATTAGTCGATGGATGACACCAAGCTTAATCGCAATTAGCTTGAGTGGCGTCCTGTTATCACAAGCGTCGTATGCAGACGTGGAATTGCCGATTGTGCCAGCCAGTGTGATGAAGCAGTCTGCTACTGCAAATCCACCGGTTCAAAGCAATTCGGTTGCAGCGGATACGCCAACAATGCTACTGATGAAACCGGGGGTTAATGAACTGATCCCTGTAGCACTTGGCCATCTGAACCGGATTGTGACGCCGTTTGAATCGCCTCAGGTGAGAACAACCAGTGATGCTCAGACGCAAATCAAGGGGAATGTTGTATATGTGGCCACGGACAAAGAATCACCGGTTTCACTTTACATCACTCCGCCTGGTCAGGAAGCGCCCGCGTTATCTGTCACATTAGTACCTCGTCGTATTCCACCGCGTGAAATCACCTTAGCTATTGATGGTCAGCAGTGGCCTATTAAGGGCGTCGTGAACCGAAAAGCCGCCACTTGGGAAACGGCTCAGCCATACGTCGATAGCTTACGTGATTTACTCAGACGCCTTGCACTAAATGAGTTACCACAAGGCTATGACATCCGTTTAGCTGGCCAAACTGACACAAGCCCGAAATGTTTTCAGCCAGGTTTAAAGTTTGGTTTTAAGCAGGGGCAAATTGTGACGGGACATTACTTCACCGTCTATGTAGGACTGGTTGAAAGCTTTGCCGATGAGCCGATAGAAGCCAGTGAAATAGCTTGTCATTCACCAGATATAGTGGCAAGCGCCTACTGGCCTCGCAATATCTTGTTGCCGGGTGAAAAGACTGAGTTGTATGTGGTTGTTCGCAATCATCGTGAAGAAGCGGTGGAAAGTCAGCGACCTTCGCTTCTTGTGGGAGGTGAATAACGATGAAAGCACAATGGGAGCAAATGAGCCCGAATATGAAGCGGGGCCTATCGGTTGCTGGAATTGCTGGTGGTCTCATTCTTATGGTGATGGTGTTTTCACCTAATCCTGATGATGGCGCAAGCAGTCGTAACCGACAGGAAACGATCCGGCACATTCTTACGGATACCAATACTCGTGATGTTGGGGTCGATAGTTTGGCTGCGAACGTAAAACTACTCAGTGAGCGCAACGAGCAGTTACGCCGAGAAGTTGAACGCTTGCGTCGTGACGTTGACTCAGGACGGTTAAGCCCCGGTTCGCCTTCTATACCAAGTGAGGTCAATGCGGAGTTGGCTCGTCTTCGAGCGGAACTTGATGATGTTCGCGCTGGAGGTGATGCAGCAGTTGAAGGCACAAATAGCCGTTTCGAAGTGCCTTTATCTGCCATGGAATTGCCTAAAGAAGAAAAGCCACTGCCGTCTAACCCAGACGACTATTTTGCCAATGCGCCGCTGCCTGATCCGCTCTATCAGCAGCCAGTCAATGGCCAAGGCACACGAGCACGGGATGTTCCATTGCCGCCAATCACGATTCGTATGATTGAGCCTGAAGTGGTTGCTGAACCAGAGGTTGTTGTGCAAGAAGCGCCGCCTTTGTATTTACCGGCGGGCAGCATCATCTCAGGTACTTTGATCACAGGTTTGGATGCCCCTACTCACGAGTCCGCAAGACGCGAACCTTTTCCTGCATTACTGAGGATTCAAAAGGAAGCCATTTTACCCAACCGATTCAGAGCGGATATCAAAGAGTGTTTCTTGATCGCCGCAGGTTACGGTGATTTGAGCTCTGAGCGTGCCTATTTGCGAGGCGAGACCATTTCATGTGTGAGAGAAGATGGTGGCGTCATTGAAACGCGACTGGATTCTTATGCCGTGGGTGAAGACGGTAAAGCCGGTATTCGTGGCCGATTAGTGTCGAAACAAGGCCAGCTGGTGGCCAAATCAATGATGGCCGGATTCCTTCAGGGCTTGGCAGGCGCATTTGATGTGAATCCTGTACCAACGATTCAGACGGGTAATGCCGGTGATACTCAGCTGTACCAGCAAGTCATGAGCCAAGAAGCATTACAAGGTGCTGCAATTAAAGGCACTGGTAAAGCATTGGATCGAGTGGCCAAGTTCTATCTGGACATGGCTGAAAATATGTTCCCAGTCATAGAGGTAGACGCTGCAAGGAAAATAGAAGTCATAGTCACTCGTGGGGCCTCGTTGTCGTTGGCCACTTCGCAAGGGGGAGGTGCAAGAAGATGAAAAAATCCTGCATGTTGCTAACCGATCGAAGTCCGTTTCAGACAATAAGATGTGTATCCAGAGGAGAGTTAACCATGACGACATCAATGCAGAACAACCCAAAGCACCAGTCAAAACAGTGGTCTAAAGCTGGATTACTTTTATTGGCAGTCGGCTCAACCTTATTGTCTGGCTGTAGTTCATTGGGTCTTGGGAGTAGTGAATATGGATGCCCAGGTATGCCTGACGGTGTGCGCTGTTTATCCGCTCGTGAAGTCTATGAGCTTACCAGTAATGGCGCTGCACCCAAGACGATTGATGCTGTGGCGACTCGAATTGGTTCTCCCTCTGGGTATTCACAATCTAATATAGAGACAGGACTGTTGAGCCATCCTGCATTACCCGAGACGCAGCAATCTGCACCTATTCGCATTCCTTCAAGGGTGATGCGGATTTGGATTGCGCCTTGGGAGGATGACCGTGGGGATCTGAATTTATCCAGCTACGTGTTTACCGAAATTGAACCGCGCCGGTGGGATATTGGGGTGTCAGCACCTCGAACGGTTTCGCCAGTGCTACGTCCACTTCAGACTCAAAGTGATTCAGCCTCAGCGGGAGCTGATGGTATGCGCGATAACTTGAGTATCTACGGAGAAACTAACGAATGACAAATGCAGTTCGCAGCATTCAGACTCAGCGCCTAATGACCATTGGTGCGCTTGGTTTGATGGCGTTAATGATTTCGGAGCCCTCATTTGCGGGCACCGGTGGTGATGCTTTCACCGATGTGTGGGATACCCTAAAAGATTGGACCCAAGGTACTTTGGGACGGATCGTAGCGGGAGCCATGGTACTGGTGGGTATTGTGGGCGGTATCGCTCGCCAAAGCTTGATGGCTTTTGCCTTGGGCATTGGTGGCGGTATGGGTCTCTACAATACGCCAACCGTCGTTGAAAGTGTTATGTCTGCAACCTTACCTGTCGTTGCCAGCACTCAAGAAGTCATTGGCACAACAGTTCCAGCAATCAGCGCCGTCTTACTGGGCACTTGATAAACTGAATAGACCTTTAAAAGGTTTGGGTCTATAAAGTCACTGCTTTTTAGACCCAATTTTTTACATTCTAAATTCATTATTAGTAACGTTGCCTAGTAATTCGTTACTGACAGTTTTAAATAGTTTCGCCAACGTATTTTGCAGATAAACTTGAAACTTATCCTGAGCTAAGGTTCTATCAAATACATCTGTTGGTAAGAAACGTTTCATTTCTGCAATGAATGCTTCACTAGACACAATACTAGGAAGTCGGTCTAGAAAGTTTTCCAGCATTTTGTTGAAGTGCTCAAGTTTATAATCTGACACCTTGTTTTTAACTAAGTCCATATTGAGTGTCGCGCCTTGTTGCTGTAACCAAGCTAAATCCCATATATCTCGGTGGCGGACATACCTTCTAGTGGCAGGCAAGGAAATGATTTTATCCGCCATGACTTCATTCAAGCTTTCTGTCAAAATTAGCGTATCACTGTATCCATCAGGCAAAAAATCATAGTTTATTTGAAGAGGCTGGGGCTCTCTTGTATAGGCTGGAATGTTTGCCACTTCAACTTTGATTTTTTGTTTTGGCAGATCTTTTCTCTCAGGAGAAGTCACTACAGCTATTTGCCACTTATCAATGCTCAATTCAGAATATTTAGGATCTTGCTTTAGATCCTTTGGTTCTTTTACTGTCACTTCAAGCCCGTATCGTTCGCCAATGTACTTTTCTATACAATGTTTCATGTCTGCCAGCATCGCTGAACTGAAATCCTTCCCGCCAGCAAAATCCAGATCTTCGCTGAAACGATTGCCGCCATAACAAAGGCGCAATGAAGTGCCACCTTGAAAAGTTAGTTTGTCTAGAAGTCCACCTTTCTCTAGCGCAAATAAAATATCGTAGTGTAAGAACTCTTTCTCTATCACTGAACGCATATGAGATACATTTTCAACCTGCATTGCTTTATTTACCAATTGCGCGAAATTTTCTTGATCAATTTTCATATAGCCCATCCTTGCTTACTAAATGTGTATTTCGGCCAACTCGTTTTAAGTCTCTGTATGCAGTTTGTTTCGTTGCTAACCTAAGCGGTCTGCCGACTAAACTGGTATTTTCTAAAATATCCATTGGATCTCGTTTCGTATGCGTAAATTCAATTGTACCCAAAGGTGTTTTGAATTCACCGGAACGTCCCGTTGTCATAACAGTTAAGCGATCTACTGGAATTTGCGAAATAACTCCAAAATCAGAAAGTGCAGACTCTAGGCTAATGTAGTTATATTCTCCACGCCGAATGGTTTTAGCAATTTGCTCCAACGTATCGCTGCCTTTCGACTGCGCTAAATTGTATAAGTACACACCATTAATGATACGGGTGAGTAAGCCATCGTCTTGCAAACGTTTAATTCCCGCACGCAATGCTCGTTCATTATCTTGATGAAAGATTTTCGCCAGATCTGAATTAGTAAAAACACAGCGACCACGCTTGTCATATTCTAAGAGCTTTTTAATTGCCTCAGCCTTTTTCACAATACGCCTCTAGTTATCAAGGATGACACTTAAACATGTCATAAGTGTAGACTTAATCCTTGTGAAATACAAGTATACAATAATGACACTAAAAGGCGTCAAATTTGTCAACTTGACTTCTGGGGGGGATTAAAAGGACTTGGTTAGTTTACACGGTGATGAATTTTAACACCTAGGGTATGAAAAATTGGGTTCCGCTAAACCGGTTAGCTAGCTGTGGCGCTGTCTGCGCATACAGGCGTTGAAAGTGTTGTCTTTGTAATCTTACTTGTAGTTGCTAACACTCATAAGGTAATTGATGAAAGTGCCGCTTCATTTTTATAGTCCGGCCCCTCACTGATACGTTTACTGATTACAGAGATTGTACTTGAGATTATAAGTGAACTATGCCAAAATCATGTTTTTTAGTTCTATATGTTATAAAGGTAAACACTTTGCGTATTACGCCACCTTAGGCGCTCACTCCTCCTTAAAGTCACATCTCTCAACGTGACACTCCCTATGCCGTTCATCGGTAGGCCTCGTGCCGAAAATAAAATTTAAACTCAAAATCTGACAATTATCATATATCATAGTGAATTCAGTCGCTAGAGCGACCTGATTTTGCATGCCTATGTTGTCGCTAAACTTATCAATAAGGTTATCTATGCTTGAAAAAATGAAACTTGAATGGTTCTCCAATATCAGAGGAGACCTATTAGCCGGTATTGTTGTTGCGTTGGCGCTCATACCTGAGGCGATTGCATTTTCGATTATTGCAGGAGTGGACCCTAAAGTTGGTCTGTATGCCTCATTCTGTATTGCCGTTGTTATAGCATTTGTAGGGGGGCGTCCTGGCATGATCTCCGCTGCAACGGGCGCAATGGCATTACTCATGGTTACGTTAGTGAAAGAGCATGGCCTTGAGTATCTGCTTGCCGCAACATTACTCACAGGTGTTATTCAAATAGTCGCAGGCTATCTAAAACTAGGGAGTTTGATGCGTTTTGTTTCCAGATCTGTCGTGACAGGGTTTGTGAATGCGCTTGCTATTTTGATATTTATGGCTCAACTACCTGAGCTTACTAATGTCACTTGGCATGTGTATGCTATGACAGCAGCAGGCTTAGGCATCATCTATTTATTCCCATATATCCCGGTTATCGGCAAAGCCCTTCCTTCACCTTTAGTATGTATCGTTGCTCTCACTGCATTTGCAATGATGATTGGTCTGGATATTCGTACCGTGGGTGACATGGGCGAATTACCGGACACACTCCCAATTTTTCTATGGCCTGATGTACCACTAAACTTCGACACGTTGATGATTATCCTTCCTTACTCTTTAGGGCTTGCCGTTGTTGGTTTGTTAGAGTCAATGATGACGGCCACGATTGTTGATGATTTAACTGACACTAAAAGTGACCGAAACCGCGAATGTAAAGGACAAGGTATTGCTAACATTGGTTCTGGTTTACTTGGGGGGATGGCTGGTTGCGCAATGATAGGCCAGTCTATTATCAACGTAAAATCTGGCGGTCGTGGTCGTTTATCTAGTTTTTCAGCGGGTATATTTTTACTTGTCATGGTTGTTTTTTTAGGAGATTGGTTAAAACAGATCCCTATGGCAGCACTTGTGGCCGTTATGATTATGGTTTCAATCGGAACCTTCTCATGGTCATCAATTAAAGATTTAAAAAAGCATCCACTATCAACCAATATCGTTATGATCGCGACCGTTATTGTTGTTGTAGCAACACATAACCTAGCGATTGGCGTCTTCGTTGGTGTGTTATTGGCAACGTTGTTCTTTGCGAACAAAATTGGTCGCTTTATGGTCGTTAAAGCGACGCAAACTGATGATGCTTCACGCACTTATCGTGTGGTTGGTCAGGTTTTCTTTGCCTCATCTGAACAGTTTATTGATTCCTTTGATTTTAAAGAAGCGGTTGATAAGGTAACCATTGACTTAACTCATGCTCATTTTTGGGATATTACCGCCGTGTCGTCATTAGACAAAGTCGTTATTAAGTTTAGGCGGGAAGGTGCAACAGTTGACATTGTTGGGATGAGCGAAGCGACAGAAACTATTGTTGATAAATTTGGCGTCCATAATGATCCAAAAGAAGTTGAAAAATTGATGGCTGGTCACTAAGGAGAAAATAAATGAATAAGATAATAACTTGTGTAGATGGCTCAGCGGTTTCAGATAATGTCTGCTCTGCGGCGTGTTGGTCAGCTAAGCAATTGAATAAACCTATATTGTTACTACATGCCATTGAAAAAAGCCACTCAACAGAAAATGAGGATTTAAGTGGAGCAATTGGCCTTGGGGCTCGTTCTTCACTTCTCAATGAAATGGCCGCCTTAGATGAACAGCGCAGCAAGGTTGCTTTATCGCTTGGTAAGGAAATGTTGGCTCACTCCAAGGCATTGTTGATTGACAACGGTTGCCATGATGTTGAAAAAACGCAACGTCACAGTGGTATTGTTGAGGCTATTTGTGATCTTGAAAATGATGCAAGACTTATTGTGATTGGTAAATCTGGACAGCAACATAATGGAGATTTCAAAACACTAGGCTCCCATATTGAGCAGATCATTCGCCAGGTTCACACACCAGTACTGATTGCTAATCGGACATTTAAAACGCCTAAAAGCTTTATGCTTGCCTATGATGGTAGGGAAACAGCAGATAAAGCCGTGCAGCGTATTATTGACGGTGGTCTGCTATATGGTTTGACCTGTCATCTAGTTACTGTAAAAAATAGCACGCCGAACGTTGAGGAAAAATTCAAGCAAACCAAAGATTTGTTGACGAATAAAGGCTTTGAAGTGAAAGCTAGTTTGTTAGAAGGACCGATCTTTGATGCTTTAATGAATTACAAAGAAAACAGTGGTGTTGATATGCTCGTGATGGGCGCTTTTTCCCACTCTAAATTAGCGAGTGTATTTTTGGGTAGTAATACACTCAAGATGATTGAGCAAACGGCATTACCTTTAATTATTTTACGCTAAGTAACCAAGCCAAGCAGCCGAGCTTATTGTTTCGGCTGCTTCTTCATATCATACATACGATTGTCTGCTACGTGTAAGAGAGATTTTAGTGATTCGCCATCATTTGGGTATGTTGCTAATCCAAAACTGTATTCTAGTTTTATTGGACAATTATTTTCCTTAAGTTGACGCGCCACATTCTTATCTAAACGTTCAAAAAACAAACTAACGTCAAGAGGGTGATCTTGTTGTTCCAGTAGTAAAACAAATTCATCCCCACTAATTCTGGAGGCGGTATCTTCTTCCCTTATTGATTCATGCAATGCTTTAGCGAACGATATCCGAGATTTATCACCAAAAGCATGACCATGAGTATCGTTTATAATCTTAAAGTTATTTAAATCAATAAAAACTATGTTAAAAGTACTTTCTTGATTTGATTTGTTGCGATTTAAGTGTCGTTTTAATTGCTCAAACCTATCTTCCAAAAGCATTCTATTCGGTAATGCCGTTAAATAGTCGTGATAAGCTAGAAAGCGCACCTTTTCAATTTCATTGACATGAGTGGTAATGTCAGAAAATATAGTGATAAAGCCCTGTATTTTGCCATTTCTTACAATTGAAGATGTTGATTGCCAAGTATGAATAATTTCACCGGATGCTTTTCGAACAGCAATTTCGCCACTCCAGTGACCACTTCTTTCGACTTCAGAAAAAGCTTTTTTGATTAGTTCTACCTGATTTAAACCATCGCGAAGGAAAGATGGATTTTTCATTAAAATATCAGGCTCATCATAGCCAAAAACAGTTTTGAACGCCCCGTTGACTTTGACAATATCGTCATCTTTATCCGTCAGTACCATAGCTTCACCACTGTGGTCGAAGACAATGTTATCGATTGGGGCATCTTGAGGAGTATCAAAAATATGAATACAAAATAAGACTGTATTGCTATCAGAGGAATCTTTTATTCGCTTAAAATAGATTTTTCCTTGCAGATTCGTTTTCTTGAAATCGACATTCTTACTGAGCATTTTGCTGTTTTTAAGAAAATTACTTGCCAATTCTTCGAAATGACTTTGAGCTTCTTTAGGGAAGCTATCAAATAAACTGTTCTTGAAAACAATACCATCGCGGATCAGACCGCAAGGTATGGGAACATCGTCGATGTTAAGTAAATTATCCGTAGCCAATTTTTTGTCCTGATTCTCTTATCTTTGGTTCTCAGTAGCATGAAATGAGCCAGTTTTATCGGCAATAAATCATACTGTAAGTACCACAAATTCAGCGGTGCATAATCTGTGTCAATACCCATCAGATTTAATGGTTAAATTGTAATCTAATTTCCACCTTGTCTCACTGATTTTCAAGCGAAACTACCCTCAGCTAGATGCTGATTTCTTCAATCTATCTAACCGAGTCCACATAGGACAACTGCATAGACTGGAGCCTCGATTTACATTAACGAGGACTCCTCATGCGAAAACTATCTCCAATTATTCTGGCGCTTGCGCTGTCTCCTTTGGTTCAAGCTGAACCTGTGTCTGAAGTGTCGCCCGTTGGCAAAATTGACGGCATGGTTTCTTTACCTGTCACGGGTATGAAAGCGGTCGAAAGCAATGGCCGTATTATTTTCATGTCAGACAGTGGCCGGTTCGTCATTGATGGCACGCTCTATGATGCCTGGTCGAAAAAGCCGCTTACCAGTCTTGAAGAAATTCGAGAAGCGGGAAACACGCTGGACTTAAGTCGTCTTGGCTTAAAAATGGATGATTTGAACCCACTGACGCTGGGCGAAGGCAAAAAGAAAGTGGTGGTCTTTGTTGACCCACGATGCCCGCACTGCCATGAGCTTTTGAAACAAGCTTTACCGTTAACCAAAGAATACACCTTCCAAATACTCCCTGTGCCAGTGCTTGGTCCTGATTCAGAGCGTCAGGTTCGCCAGCTTGGCTGTGCGCGTGACAAAAAAGCGGCCACCGATGCATTGCTGAATGGCCGGATTGGTAACCTAGAACAGGATGATGCCTGCAACTTAGAACCAATGCAGCGTACCTTGGTGACGGCTCAAATCCTGGGCATTCAAGGTGTGCCTTTCATCGTCGCCAATGATGGTCGCATCAGCCGAGGCCGTCCTTATGATCTTTCTGCTTGGTTGGAGGGACGTTAATGAAAGCCTCTCTGTATTCAGGGCAACGCGCTTCAGAGCTCTTGCCAGTATTGGCCTATTCCGACGATGAGCAACTGTTTTTCATGGAAGACCAGAGTGTTGGCTTTGGTTTTCTATGTGACCCATTGCCAGGTGGTGATGAGTCTGTTGCAGACAGGGTTAATGTTCTACTCAACAACGACTGGCCAAAAGACACTTTGCTGCAATTTGGCCTGTACGCATCCCCTGATATTCAAACCGACCTTCAGCGCATGATGGGCTTACGGCATCGTCAATCCGATCCATTGCTTAGGGCGTCGATACGCAAACGTGCGGATTTCCTCGATGGGGGCACGGTTCAACCGATAGAAGAATCGACCCAGACTCAGGTACGCAACTTTCAACTGATCGTCACCTGCAAATTGCCTTTGGAAAGTCCTATACCGACGGAGCGTGAGTTGAGTCGAGCATCCGCGCTTCGGGCTTCTTTCTCGCAAGCGCTGGCAACGGTTGGTTTTCGTGTTACTGAGATGACCGACCGAAATTGGCTCGCAGCATTAAGTGCTCAGCTTAACTGGGGAAAAGATGCTTCCTGGCGCAATCCATCACCAATCCGCAGTGAGGCAGATAAACCACTTCGAGAGCAAGTGTTGGATTATGACCGAGCTATCAAGGTGGATAGCCAAGGTCTGATGCTGGGCGATTACCGAATTAAAACCTTATCGTTTAAGCGCTTGCCTGAGCGGATCTGGTTTGGTCATGCCGCAAGTTTTGCGGGCGATATGATGACGGGTAGTCGCGGTTTACGCGGAAGCTTTTTACTGAATGTCACCATTCACTTTCCCTCAGCCGAGGCCATGCGATCTCGTCTAGAGACGAAGCGTCAATGGGCGGTCAATCAGGCCTATGGCCCGATGCTCAAGTTTGTGCCGGTGCTTGCAGCCAAGAAAAAGGGGTTTGATGTTCTTTTTGAAGCTTTGCAAGAAGGTGATCGTCCTATTCGGGCAAATATGACCTTAACGCTGTTTTCCCCGACGGAAGAGGCGTCCATCAGCTCTGTTTCAAATGCTCGAACCTATTTCAAAGAGCTCGGATTTGAGCTGATGGAAGACAAGTACTTCTGTTTGCCCATTTTCCTGAATGCCTTGCCATTTGGTGCTGACCGCCAGGCGATGAACGACTTGTTTCGATTCAAGACCATGGCGACACGGCATGTCATCCCTCTGTTGCCTTTGTTTGCGGATTGGAAAGGCACTGGCACGCCAGTGATTAACTTTGTTTCCCGTAATGGCCAGATCATGAGTGTGTCCCTTTATGACTCGGGCAGTAATTACAACTGTTGCATCGCGGCGCAATCGGGGTCGGGCAAGTCATTCCTGGTGAACGAAATCATCTCCTCCTACTTATCTGAAGGTGGGCAATGCTGGGTGATTGATGTTGGCCGCTCCTATGAAAAGCTGTGTGAAGTCTATGACGGTGAGTTCTTACAGTTCGGGCGGGACAGTGGCATTTGCTTAAATCCGTTTGAAATCGTTGAGGACTATGATGAAGAAGCGGATGTACTGGTTGGATTATTGGCCGCAATGGCCGCGCCTACGCAGTCATTAACTGATTTTCAGATGGCCAACCTAAAGCGTCAGACCCGTGAACTTTGGGAGAAAAAAGGTCGTGCCATGTTGGTTGATGATGTGGCAGAGGCCTTAAAAAATCATGAAGACCGTCGTGTGCAAGACGTGGGTGAGCAGCTCTATCCGTTTACGACACAGGGCGAATATGGCCGCTTCTTTAATGGTCACAACAATATTCGCTTCAAAAACCGTTTCACCGTTCTGGAGTTGGAAGAGCTCAAGGGGCGCAAGCACCTGCAACAAGTGGTGTTGCTTCAGCTTATCTACCAAATCCAACAAGAGATGTACTTAGGTGAGCGGGATCGTCGCAAGATTGTGTTCATTGACGAAGCCTGGGATCTGCTGACTCAAGGTGATGTCGGTAAGTTCATCGAGACGGGTTACCGGCGATTTCGAAAATATGGCGGCAGTGCTGTAACGGTAACGCAGTCGGTCAACGATTTGTATGACAGCCCTACAGGTAAAGCCATCGCTGAAAACTCGGCCAATATGTACCTGCTTGGTCAAAAAGCCGAAACCATCAACGCGCTCAAAAAAGAAGGCCGCTTGCCACTAGGTGAAGGCGGTTATGAATACCTGAAAACCGTTCATACCGTCACGGGTGTCTATTCCGAAATTTTCTTTATTACTGAAATGGGCACCGGGATTGGCCGCCTCATCGTCGATCCGTTTCACAAGCTGTTGTACTCGTCCCGTGCAGAAGATGTAAACGCGATTAAACAGTTAACGCGCAAAGGCCTTTCTGTTGCTGATGCCATCTCTCAGTTGTTGAAGGAGCGAGGCTATGAATAAATCCACGCTTTGGCCATTTATGGCCTCTATTACTTTGTCTATTGCAGGCAGCGGTTTAATGACCAGCTGGCTCTTAATGAAAACACTCGAACCCATCCACAGTCAGTTGGCGTTAAGTACGCCCATTGCAGTCGTGGATTTTGGGGCGGCGGTGTTGTCACTGGGCCCCAATGCTAGCGAACAAGACATCGAATCCAGGTTGCTTCAGACCAATCAGCAAATTGAAAAGCTAAAAGCAGCCGGTTTTATCGTGCTGGATGCACAAGCGGTGGTGGGTGCTGATGATTCCATATTTGTGCCAGTAGGCTCAAAGGAGGCGTCTCGTGCAGATACTCCGTAAAAGAATGCCTTGGCGGCCATATCTCATCCGGTTGACTGTTCTTGCGTTAATCATGGCCTTGGTAGGCACCTACGCCATGATGCGTTACCGAATAGGTATTGATACCCAGCAAGAGCGCTGCCTGCCTGATACCACGGTATATCTGATTGACCTATGGAATAAAGAGCCCGTTAAGGATGGTCTGTATGCCTTCCACTCAAAAGGACTCGCTCCGTTATATAACGACGGTACTCGGATGCTTAAACGCCTAACAGGGATGCCAGGGGATGAAGTCAAGGTGACGCCTGAGCATGTGCTGGTGAATGGTGCTGAAGTCTCTACCGGCATGGCATTAGCCCAGCGTCTTGGTGTGGCTGAAACAGAATTTAGCCGCTCATTGACGCTGCAAGAAAACGAATATTGGTTTTCCGGCGAGGCAGCAACGAGTTTCGACTCCCGCTATTGGAATGCCGTTAAGCGCGAGCAGATTGTCGGTCGCGCTTGGCCGCTTTGGTAGGAGGTAGATGATGCAAAGACTATGTCTCTTATTTTTGTTGGTTGCCCCATTGTCTTGGGTTCAAGTGTCCTGGGCACAAGAGCCTTTTCCGTTGTCTGACGAGGACAAAAAGATCGTCGAAATGAGCCGCAGCATTTTACAAAGTGCTGTGGATGGTTCATCTGAATTTATCGAGCCTTTTTCACCGATTGAACAACCTGCGTCGCTCAAACACAATGATGAATGGTTGATATTTGCGTCGTCTTCACTGGGGGATTCCTCACTGAAGCAGCTATTTAAAGAGGCCAGTGCTACCGGCGCTATTGTGTTGTTTCGGGGAATTCCTGAAGGAAAGACCTTGGGGGCGGCTATCCGTGATTGGCATACCCTGATGACGGGGCTTGATCCTGTTCCTCAGGTTCGAATAGATCCGAGAGCCTTTGTGCACTGGCGGGTGACTAGCGTGCCTGCCATTTTCCGCATAGAAGATGACAAGGTGACTGCAAGTGCACTAGGGGTTTACAGCAAGGACTGGTTGCAGCGTCAAATTGAAACAGGAAATACCGGTTCATTGAGTCAACGTGGTCCAATTCATTCGATTATAGAACCTGATTTGATGCAAGTGGCGATGCAGCGTTTACAGTCGATTGACCTGGGCGCATTAAAGAAAAAAGCCATTGAGCGTTTCTGGTCTCGCCAAACATTTACTGAGTTACCCAAAGCCACGCAGTATCGGATAAGAATGGTTGATCCAACCATCGTCATGCAGCGGCCACTATTGGATGCCAATGGTCGAACACTGATCCCAGCAGGAACGCGTATTAACCCGCTCAAAGCCTTGCCATTTACCCAGCAGCTTGTGGTGTTTAATGCGTCGAACGCTGAAGAAGTGGACGCAGTTGCGCATTGGCTTGAGGGCCAAGATAGGACACTGCGCCGCATTACGCTTATAACCACGCAGCTCGACCGTGCTCAAGGTTGGAATAGCCTCAATGCGCTCGAAAAGACATTGGACAGTCCGGTTTACCTTCTCAATGCCTCGCTAAAGCAGCGCTTTGATCTGCAAGTCACCCCATCGTTTGTTCAAGCAAAGGGGCTCGCGTTTGAAATAGAAGAAATTCCAGCAAAGGAGCTTGTTCATGAAAAAGCTCAATAATACTTATCGTCTGTTGCGGACTCTCGTTGTCATGCTTGTCTTGGGCGCATCTATTCCTGCAAAAGCCGAACTGACCTGCCCAGACGCGGGGTTATTGTCGGGCAAGTTGCTGACGGATGTTTGCTGGTCATGCATTTTTCCTATCCGGGTTGCAGGGCTTCCTCTTGGCTCCGGCAATGTCCCTAGCGGCGCATCAAACAAGTCATTTTGCTTATGTGAAGACAACTTAGGCGTGCCAAGGCCAGGTATTGTTACCAGCATGTGGGAGCCAGCTCGTCTGATTGAACTGGTCAGAACGCCGGGTTGTTCGCCTTCCCTGGGAGGGATTCGTTTACCGTTAGGTGATAGGCGACTGCAAGGTGGTCATGGCGAAGGTGAATACGATACCGGTGATCTCGCTTTCTACCATTACCATTATTACGCCTTTCCGCTTTTGGTCATGCTCGATTTGTTCATGGATGGCAATTGCAATGCTGATGGTTACATGGACTTTGACTTGATGTATTTGTCGGAATTGGACCCAACATGGCTGAACGATGAACTGGCCTTTTTTACTCAGCCTGAAGCGGCTGCCGTTGCCAATCCATTGGCTATATCTGCTTGTACCGCTGACGCTGCTTCATCAACGCTTGGTAAACCCATCGACCAGTTGTTTTGGTGTGCTGGCAGTTGGGGCCATCTCTACCCGTTATCTGGCCACACCTTAGCCTTCGGCTCATTAGCAGAAAACACCAGCCATTTAGCGGCGCGTGCAATCGCGGCTCAACACAGGCGTGGTCTTGCTAGGCGAACAATGGGGAACAGTGCGCTATGCCGACCTGTTATCGAACCCATGCTGCCGAAATCCCAATACAAGATGAGTATGTTCTTCCCTGTGCCGGAAACTGAAAGTGCGCATGTCATCGGTGAAAGCACCATGAAATGGGGAGAGTGGCGAACAATCCCAGGTGCCGGTGAAGATGCACTCTACATTTTGTGGCGCTGGCAAGACTGCTGTAACTCGGGAGGTTAACTATGAAACCAACATTTTTTACCCGAGTGTTAGCGGGTATTTTATCTATCACTATGGCGTGCTTGCCCTTACATGGTGTGGCCGCTGATGTGCAGCGCCAATCCGGTCTAAGCGGACAACAGGAAGGTAAGCAATTGCTGCAAAACTGGACGATGCCCGCACTCAATGGCAATACATTGTCGGTGCCGAATGGCAGTGGTAATGAGTCCATTAACTTGCAAGAGCTTTTCCCTGGTATGGATCAGGGCTCATTGGATGTCTTAACGGGCGTTTATGGCTCTGATGCCAGTATGAATCAATTGGGGACGCAGCGCCAAGAGAGCATGGCATCCGAAAGTGGCGCTACGAGTGAGGCGTTTCGCTCGCTCCAGCAAATCAAAGACAGGTCTCGGCCAGATATGGTCAATGATCTGCTTTGGGCATTAACTGATGCGGTTCAAACTGACCCAAATCTATTAACCCAAAGCTTCCCCGGCTGTGAGTCTCAAGGTGAGGGTAGCCCAAATTACCAGCAATGTGACAGGCTCAATACAGCGGTTAACAGCTGCACTATTACTCACGATTACACGGCAGGCATCATTGAGCATGTTTCAGGGCCGATGAACCTTCGCTCTTGTGGTGAGGGGTGTCTTGAAGTTTGGATAGGACGAATTGGCGACAACTACTGGAGTGGCAGTTGTAAAGTATTTGAACAGGCCATCACACTCAAAGTCGTGAATCCCGATGCGATTACCTCAGCCGTTCTTGAGTACGCAAAATGGGATGACTACATGCAAGTGTGGCTTGGCGATCAGAAAATCTGGTCTGGGCCGAACAATAACTTTCCACCAGAAACGGCTGGCCGCTGCGAGCTCAGTACCAGTTGGGAGCGCAATCCAAATACCGATCTCACTGCTAAGCTAAAAACGGTAGAACCAGGTTTAGAAGTGCCGGTAAAAATTCGCGTATCGGTCACTGGTAGTGGTGAGGGGTATGCACGCATCAAGGTACGCTTTGATCCAACCAAGGTGGTGATGAATGATAGTTGGTCGCCGCAATCCTGTATCGAACAAGCAGCGGATATTCCGACAAAGTTTTCAGACTACAGCATTCAATGCACGGATCAGCCTTCTTCAACCAACGGATGTACGGTGGTCAATGGTGTTTCAGTTTGTGAATCCTACTTTGCACCAAGCCCAGTTGCTGGCATATCGCCTTTGTGTCGGCGTGTACAAGTCAGTGTGGATGACGAAAGCTATAAGGGGATTGAAAATCAGGCCTGCCAAGTGCTTGAAGCGAATCCTTCCTGTGGCTTCATGTCATCAGAATGTGCCGAAACCAATGATAAAGGTGAATGCATTCGTTTTACCGATACCTATGACTGTGGATTGCAAACCAGCGATCCAAAGTGTGTGGTATCCAATCTTATGCCGAGTAGTTTTGAGGCCTGTGAGCCTACTCAGACGATCACGCCATTTACTGAAACCAAGCATGTACCCGATTACCAGGTGTGCGAGAAGATCAGCACGCTTACTCAGTGTCAGTTAGAGCGACGTGTATCCGCTGAAACCCATCAACAAAGCTGGTCCATTGAGCGCGGTTGCTTTAGCTCTGAAACGCTCAGCTTTGTTCCACAGCACAGCAGCACTATGCAAACTGGAAACGCGACGCTGAGAGTGTTTGATAATCAAAATACTGAGATAAAAATCACCGAGTCGCCGTCCAAGGCAAATGGCTGGAAAACGACACTCTCATTGACGGGCAACAAGGAGACGGTCACAGAGACGAAACCGTCCATTAAATACCCTGAAATGACCTGTCCAAAAGGAACCTTGGTTGGCTCATTGTGCAAGGTCGTTAATGGGTCGATTATTTCGTGGCATGAACCGCAGGAAGTCACGCGTTCCAGATGTGAGTCCGGCTGGAACAAAGTCGATTTCGATACTTGCAGCCGAGAGGTTCAGAAGTGTTTGGCTCCTGCGAAACTGAGTGCTTCCTTGACCTTCTCTGGCAAATACTTAGAGCAAGACGTTGTTCATCAATCAAGTGATCCGGGCATAGACCAATGCTTGATGCAAACGGATCAGTTTACTGCGGTGCAGTGGCAGTGTTTGGATACGGGCACAAAACGAATCGACGGGTTAACGGTTGGTAGTGGCGAGTTGGCCAATCTTGGGAGCCTTTATCCAGCGGTTGTTTCGTCTCCTGCTCATTTAACCAGTCGCGGCAGCTCTGATGGACTGGGACTCTCATGCTGGAGAGCAAAAGCGACCTACAATGCTTCGACTGCTCATCCAGAGTTCAACATGGGCAGCTCAGATAGCTGGGTAGATGCCAATGGTAATACACAAACCATCGTCAATAACGGACAAAACACGACCACCAATACGTGTGCCGCGCTGGAGCAAAACCCGGCCTGCCAGTATGTCAGAACCGAATGCACTGAAGGCGGGGCTGGTCATGAAGGCTTCTGTTATATCCAAAGTTTGGTGTATGACTGCGGACAAAGCGTTGAAGTGCAAAACGCTCGAATGGAAACTCAGTACAACTGTGAGGGGCCAGTTCGCTGTATGGGCACAGATTGTTTAGAGCCAGAGTCAATTAAGCAGGCTAACTTTGCAGAAGCCGCTGCGATGCTTAATGCGGCGCAGTTTATGACCAATGATATGTCATGCACGGGAGCTGATGGCCAAGATAACGTCGAGTGTACGGTTTTTAAAGGTAATGCAGGCCAGTGCAAAAAAGCCGTTGGCGGTATAGTGGATTGCTGTGAAAAGCCAAGTGGCGTGTCGTTATCGGATTACATCACGATGATAGTGGCAGTTAACAAGCTTGATACAGCAGTCATGGCCATGAATCCGTCGTCGGCAATCTATGGTTCGTGGAATACGCTTAGGGAACCGATAACGAGTACCTGGAGTGCGGTTAAAGAGCCTTTTGTGTCTGCATGGGACTCTCTCATGGGGGCTGGGCCATCAACGGCTGCTGGCGCGGGAGCGGAGCAAGCTGCGACAGGCTTCATGCAGGTGTTGACCAACAAAACGGCTGAATGGGTAGGCACTACCTTTGGTTCGGGGGCGCAATCGGCACTGTTTAGTAACGTTGGTGGCGCGGTTGGAGCCGATGGTGTTGTTTCGGGTGGTAACTTCGCGCTGGGTGGCGCTGCTGGCGCGGTTCTGAGTACGGTTATGACGGCCTACATGATTTATTCAGTCACCATGATCCTCATTCAGCTTATCTGGAAATGTGAGCAGAGTGAGTTTGAAATGAACGCTAAGCGGGTATTGAAGAGTTGCCATTATGTAGGCTCTTACTGCAAGTCTAAGTTCTTAGGTACCTGTGTTGAGAAACGGCAGTCATATTGCTGCTTTACTTCGCCGCTTTCACGGATCATTCAAGAACAAGTTCGTCCGCAGTTGGGCCTTGGCTGGGGCAGTGCAAAGTCACCAAACTGCGAAGGTTTGACCGCGAGTCAGTTAAACCAGGTAGATTGGAGCCAAGTCAATCTGGATGAATGGATAGGTATTTTGTCGATCACGGGCAACCTACCCGAAGTACCGTCACTGGATCTGGAACGACTCACCGGCTCAGGAAGTACGCTAAACGTTGATGGAAACCGTCAAAGTGCCGCAGATAGAGCTATTGAACGGTTAAACGGAATGGATGCTCAGAAATTACGACAGGAGGCGACGGAAGAAATTTCGGGGAATAATTGAGCGTATCCATCTAAAACAGCTTTGCCAATGATGTTCCATACTGGTTACTTTAATGCGTTTTTCCGCTTTAAAGTAACCATTTTTGCACTTTGTGATCACAGATCGAACATATTTCAGCTAACGCGCTTTTGCCCCTTTTCTTGTTAACGCAATTACTCAGTAGCAAATCGCGCCACTGAAAACACCATACTTTTGCTCATGGTTAGCAGCAGAGAGACCGTGATAGAAAACTCCCAAAAACTCTCAGGTTTACACAATTCATTCATACTCCCTAACTTGCATGAATATTCTGCTTAGCGACAAGCAATAATTTTGCTTATGTTTTTATTGACCTATCTCAAATGAGAAGGGCTAATCAATATTAGTCATTGCTCATGCAAAAGAGTGCTACAATACGCATATCAGATACAAAAAATATAAAAAATGAACAAATAACAACGTTAGGTTACAAAAATGATAGAGTTTAAATTCAAACATTATGGGTATGATGGTTCTGTGTCCGTTACGCATCCAGATTCAATTCAACGTTTATCTGACCATTTCAGCTCAGCCAACCGGAAATACATTCTGGACGAGCTTATCTTAATGGTGGTGCGCAAGGATAACCAGCAACTTTCGATGAATTATCCAGACTACACCCCGGTACAAGTGGCAGAGCTCAATAACCTCTCTGATATAACTATCTCCCTAGGGGATGCAAGATTCCAAAGAATTGTGTGACTAACTTTAGCTAACATATTGATGTATAAGCTGTGTATTGGGGGGTGTGGACAATTTATCACCTTTTACGAAGACAAATTGTCCAATTGTGTTTCAAGTAATAGAGGGGATATCTTTTCCGATTCCAATCGATGAGTAAACGGTAGTAGATGGCCTGAGAGCCATAGCTCCAACAAACATTCGTTTCATGGCAGCTATGGCATTATCCTTTTTCCTTTAGGATTGACTGAACTGTTTCACCAGACGTTGCAGGCTTTCTAGGCGTTCAACCAACAGGTTTGTGCGGTCTACGGAGGTGGATGATAGGGATTTAGTTAAGCGAATGGCTTCTTTCATTCGATGCACATGCTCAGTCATGCCCTGAGTCACCTGAACCTGCTCAGTAATGGCTTGTGAGGTACTGGTGCTTTGTTCGCCAATGGCTCCCAAATCATTCACAATCGCCTCAAAAGCCTCTTTACTTTTCTGGGACTTGGTGACGCTTAGCTCTGATGCGGTTATACCTTCTTCCATCAAGCTACCTGTCTTGTTTACGGTTGCCTGAAGCACTTCTATTTTCGAGCGAATATCATCGACAGAGGTGCTGGTTTTTCCTGATAGAGCGCGAACTTCATCAGCCACAACAGCAAATCCGCGACCGTGCTCTCCCGCTCTGGCGGCTTCTATTGCAGCATTGAGTGCCAGCAGGTTAGTTTGCTCGGCAATGCCTTGTATCATTTCCAGAATGGTTTCAATACCATCAACATCTGCGTAGAGCTGCTCAAGTGCCGTTTTAGAGTTATCAAGCTGCTGGCTAAGCACATGGACCGTTTCGACAGCCTCATCAATCGTCAGGCTTCCTTCCTCAGCTTTTATTTGAGCATTTTGGGCAAACTCAGAGCTTTGCTTAGCCTGATTAGCAACTTCATCAATGGAGGCCAGCATCTCTTCTGCGGAAACGGCCATAGCATCAGTAGCCGTATCTTGCTCACCCAGCTCTCTGTCGATGGCCTGACTGTTCGCTACTTCTTCAGTTGCGGCCTGAAGCAGGCTCTCCGACGTTTCATTGGCCCTTGCGGTAGCCGCCCGAAGCTCGGCCCGTTTCATCATCATTGCCAGTTCAATCCGGGAGATATCATCACAATACCCGGTGTAAGGCTGCTCCATGAGTGGGTTGTCATAGTGTGATTTAGCAAGTTTATTGACAGAAGCAAGGCGCTGCTTGAGCCTGAATGATGTGGCAGCTTGGATGGTGCAAAGTGGAATTAGTATCCACAGTGCCGCTGATAGCGGCAACACACCGAAGGCAAGTAACATAAGCGCTGTTAATTGGGTAATAAGCAGCCAAAAGTTTAGGCTTACCCACTTAATACGCCTTATGGAAACGGTGCCATTTCGAAGTTTTGCATAAAGTGAATAGGCTCTGGATATTTGTTCATCGGTTGGTTGAGTCCGGACAGACTGGTATTCATAGACTTTACCGTCTTTATCCATAATAGGGGTAACAATGGCGGATACCCAGTAATGACCAGTGCCTTTACATTTGTTTTTTACCAGCCCCATCCAGCTTTTACCCGATTGAATATACTCCCAGAGCTGACCAAATGCGGGTTTTGGCATATCACTGTGCCTAATGACATTATGGGGCTTACCGAGTAACTCCTCTTCTTCGTATCCGGCAATGCGGCAAAAATCCTCGTTACAATATGTAATGTGACTGTCTGCGGTCGTGGTAGATATCAGACTATCACTGTCTGAAAACCGAACTCTTTCATCTGACATAATACTTCTCAACTTCTTTATTGTTTGTTAGTTATTATTGAACAGCATGGCTGTTATTTTGTCTATAAATACTTCAAAATCTTCAATCGGTATGGGCTTGCTGTAAAGGAACCCCTGATAGACTCTACATCCTTCGTTTTCCAGAAACGCTCTCTGTTTTTCAGTCTCAACGCCTTCCGCTATTACGTATAATCCTAAATAACTGTTCCAAATAGTAGATCACAGGAAGGGAACTCAGTCCTGTTTGAGCGATCAGATCTATCGCCAAACAAACCCACCACTCGCCGAGGACTGAGAATGGCCATCTTAGCACCACTATGCCGCGCTGAGCGCAAGCGCATGCAAAAATTGATTCAAAAAACCAACGATAAGCACTTTGCCCGACGTCTTATTGCGATGTTGATGTTGCATCAAGGGCTGCCGGTTACCCAAGTTCAGCACATCACCGGTGCAGCCCGCTCCAGCATCGGCCGATGGTTGGGCTGGTACACCCAATGTGGCATTGATGGACTGAAATCAGAGAAACCGGGGCGGCCAACCGTCTTGCCTATTAACCCGATATTGCTCTGTCTGTCACTGCTTATCCAGCTTTGTCCGGAAGACTTTGGTTACCAGCGTAGCCGCTGGAGCAATGAGCTGCTTGCCAAGGTGATTAATGCACAGCTTAAGCTATGCGTCGCTGCATCAACCATTCGCCGCCTGTTACCCGAAGCAGGCATAGTCTGGCGCCGCTCAGCCCCGACGTTGCGCATTAAAGACCCATACAAAGCTGAGAAAATGGCCGCCATAAATCAGGCACTTGAGCAGAGCAGTGCTGAGCACCCGGTATTCTATGAAGATGAAGTAGACATCGACCTTAACCCCAAAATCGGGGCGGACTGGATGCCCAAAGGGCAACAAAAACGCGTGGTCACCCCGGGTAACAACCGCAAGCACTACTTGGCAGGAGCGCTGCATACCAAGACAGGAAAAGTGCTTTATGTGAGCAGCGCCAGCAAGGCGTCGGAGCTGTTTATTGCGGTGCTGGAAAAGCTCAAACGACATTACCGCAAAGCCAAAACTATCACGCTAATTCTAGATAATTACATCATTCACAAGAGCCGTAAAACCCTGGCTTGGCTCAAGAGCAACCCCAAGTTCAGGTTGTTGTTTCAACCGGTATACTCACCTTGGGTCAACAAGATAGAGCGCTTATGGTTGGCACTACATGAAACGGTAACCCGTAATCACAGTTGCCGAAACATGCGGGAACTTCTTGGCAAGGTATGGCATTTTATGGAAACCGTTTCGCCTTTTCCCGGCAACGGACACGGCATCGCGAAAATGTAGCAGTATTCGGATCAGCTATTTAGGGCCTCCGACATTGATATAATCGTTTTGACGATAGACTGGTCATTGACATCTGACTCTAAATCAACCACAAACGAGCGGTCAATCTTTAGCTGGCTTAGGGGGAGTCTTTTGAGATATCGAAGTGATGAGTATCCGGTACCAAAGTCATCCAGAGTAAAGTGCACACCTTTTTTTCTGAGGACGTTCATGGATGAAATCGTTTTATCCATATCATCGACCATCATCGTTTCTGTGAGCTCTAAACGTAGCTTGCCTCTTGGCAGGTGATACTTTTCGAGTAACTGACAAACCAGAGGTATGAACTGCGGATCATGAAACTGTCTGGCACTTACATTGACGGAAAGTGTCAGGTGTTGGGTTTCTGCTCTCTCCTGCCATAAACTCAACTGTTTACAGGCTGACTTGAGTACCCAGTTACCAAGGGGAACGATGAGCCCGGTTTTTTCTGCAAGAGAAATAAACCTATCAGGCCCAACCAAGCCTTTGTCAGTGTGTTGCCAGCGAACCAATGTTTCTGCCCCACACACGTGGTTTTTCTGGTTAACCTGAGGTTGATAGTGGAGAACAAATTCCTGCCCTTGAATCGCTTTTTGCAGGTCATCCTCCAACTGGGCGTGCTCCATGACTTCATTCTGCATTTGTGGGTCAAAGAAACAAACCGCGTTTTTTCCCGATTGTTTTGCCTTATACATAGCCATATCGGCCTGTTTTAAAAGTTCTGATTCGGTTTGCTTGCTATCAGAAAAGAGCGCAATACCAATGCTTACACCACTTTTATACTGGATATTTTGTAGCTGGTAGGTTTCAGCAAGTACGTCCGACAATTTTGTCGCCACAACTTCAGCCTGAGTGGCTGCATCCATAGAGTTGGCATCCAGACCGGGAAGAATGACAACGAATTCATCACCCGACAAACGGGCTAACGTATCACCATCGCGAATACACTGTCTGATGCGTAAGGCGACGTTCTTAAGAAGCGCGTCTCCATACTCATGCCCATGCTGGTCATTTATCTTTTTAAAATTATCAATATCTAAAAATAATAACGCATTGTTCTGGTTGCGGCGTTTGCAAGCCGCAATAGTCTGGTGCAGCCTGTCAAATAGTAGCCGTCGGTTTGGTAGCCCCGTTAATGAATCATAATATGCGAGCTCTGTGATTTGCTTTTCGCTGTCCTTACGCTGAGTGATATCCTGAACAAAGCCCGCTATCCTGTCGGGTGTTCCATCGTCATGATAGGTTACTCTACCACGGCACTCTATCCAGCGCTCTTTCCCATCGCTTGGCCGGATTATAGGATATTCAACATAATGCTCTTTTCCGGTCTGGAAACACTCCTGCATAGAGTTAAGGAAAGGGATATGGTAATCCTTATGCATGATGCTACAGAGCGAATCCGGGCTGGGGACAGAGCCTTCTGGCAGGCCAAACAGGTTAAATATCTCGGGAGACCAATCCGCCACTTCACTGTTGTAGCCGAGTGACCAGTAGCCAATCTGGGCATATTCCATCGCCTGTTGTAACCGAAGCTCGCTGTTTGAGAGTTTCGTCTGGGTGAGGTTCCCGTGTTTAATTTCACGCATCAGGCGTAATGCGCTGGCACTTAAGTTTTTATACGAAGCAATAATGATGTTTATAATGGCTTTTGTTGAGTCCCGCATTTGCTCGTCAGTCCACTGGCGAGCTTCCTCAACAGACATGCCAGACTCGACGGCATTTACAAGCAAAGCCATGTGCTTATCACTTTCCAGAATATGAGCCGCCAGCCAACTGGCTAAAAAAGACAGTAGCTCTTCCAGCCACTGCTCTGTTGGTATAATGTCTGACTTCAATTTGAACTCTTGTATGCGTTCAATAAAGCGACTATGGCTATCTCTGTGACTGACAGTTTCATGGACATCAGGCAATATCGCTAGCCAATGGTTTTCTTCACTCTGGAAATGGTAGGCAGCGTAATCAACCAGTTCATCAATAATGCTGCGTAAAGGAGGCTCTTCCTGCTGAAAAATAATATGGTTTGGAACTTGATTAAGCAGGAAAACCAACTGTTTGTGCTGCTGGTCAATTTCATCTATACCTGTGTTGAAACTGTCATTCCAAGGGAACATATCGATATGGTGCTGTCTGGTATGAAAATTTGTCATATCATCACGCCTCTTTTGCTAACACTTATAGGCTCATGATGGGTGATAACCTTCCCCGAAAGCCATTCTATTCCAGCTATCACTGCCTCATTCCTTTGTTTTCTCAGAGGTTGCCAACTTCTCACTACGTTTTTATTCCATTATTGTTTGTATTTCTATGATTAGTTTACCCTAATTATGAATGTAAAAAATCGCGTTAAGCCTTTATTTGAGGATAGACTGCAACGGTTGACTTCTCTTTCGAGTAACCGATTTTTTTTACTGGTTTGTTCAGGTAATGATAATACCTGATAGTTACGGCGCTAGACCAAATAATTCTAGATTGAGAACAACGTTTGGCCTCTATTGTAAGTCCTTTTTGGCAATGGCTTTTTATTATATTCTTCTAACAGAATCGTCAGCGACAAAGCGAATTGCCTAGTTCTAGGTAAGAAAAAATGCTCCATTTTTATACAGACCGATTCTATCTTAGCTATCTGTATTATCAACCTTCATCGACCGTGAAAACTTCGAGCTATACCCAGTATTCTGGCGAAGAGGCCTTGCACAGCCCCATAACAGTTACACATTAGAAGAAAGTACGGTTTTTATAAGGGTTATTAGATTAAGGCTGTATGGGACAACCCCATTATGGGTGTTCAGGATTCTGCATACTTTGTCGAGAATCCTGAATAAAGTAAATCTGGTAACACAGTTCTCTGGTGCAAGGAATTGTCCATTTCCTGTCACGCCGACCATCGCCGACAACGGTGGTCTTTGACGTTTTAGGATGCCAGAAGTTATCCGAAGGGTAGAAATCAGCCCGTTACCGTAACTCGAAAATGTCCAAAACTGTGTTTCAAAATCCACAACACTATATTTCAATAGCCCCTTCGAGAGGGGCTGTGTGATGGGAGCCGTTGGCTAGTTGGCGGGGTTATCTGTTTCCGCTTCAGTTATATCGTCATCGGTTGAAGGCACCGCTTGTTCAACTTCTGCTTCTTTACCCTTAGCTTGGGCTGATTTTCGGGCTCGAATTTCGATATCAATAATGCGCCGAGCCAGTTTGATAATGCGCTGTTGCCATGCGTAGTTGCCATCAACACGTTGCTTATTGCTAAGCACGCTAGACAACCAGAGAGTGTCCATTGAGATCATCAACGCATCGAGTTTGCGCACTAAGCCGACAAACTGGCCAACCTGAGGCGAGCTTATTTTGGCGTTGAAGGTAATCGGGTCGGTGTAGTCAGGTACTTCATCGATACCGTTGGACTCCATCAATTTGTCCAAACGAGCTTGTTCGTTGTCTACCGCCTTAGCGCAATCCTCGATCAACTGGCTAATGATCTGTTCCACTTCATCAATTTCGTTCTCATCGCCAATGATGCGCAGGATGACATCGATTCCGTAAAGCGCACTGACCGTCCGTCTAAAAACACGGTCAACGACACGTTGCGCCTGTAAGCTATTAATTGTGAATGATTGTTCAAAGATGGGTTTTGAGTAATTGGGTCTTGCTTGGGCCATAAGTTTGCTCCTGATATGACAATAATCAGTCCCTAGCCTAATCCTCTGTGCGGTAATGGCCTTTCAGCTAGGTGGAAGAATTGAGCATCTTTCTAACTATCTTGTCTGGATAAGACGGTTACACTGACTATCAAATATTGCTGATCTGTTTCAGTGATATCCGCGCCTGAGAGCATGAGCTCAAAGGAAGCTCGCCGCTGAGTTTTCTCAGTGGTATTAAGAGGTAGCTAGCCTCCTTAAACAAATAGCCTGCATGTTTTTACATGCTCAACCATGCGTTCCTTGCGGTTCGCCTTTTCACCACCCAACTGGGGGAGTTTTCCCCAGTTGGGGGTGACTCCTTCACAACCTAATTAAGGAGTCACCAATGGAATATATCTTCGGATTTATTATCCAAATCGCAGGCATTATGTTGCTTGCAAAACTGAGCTGGTCGCTTTTGCGATTGTTTGCTCGTCAAAGCGTGCGCCCGTTGCGATTTGTACTTACTCAAATCAAGCGATTGCTCACACCAACACCAAAACGTCGTCCAATGGCAGTGCCTAAAGCTCCTGGTATGCCCCGTTTGACATCTGCGTTTTACAAAGAGCCACATCCGTACGACATGGCTTTACTCGAAATACCAACCTATCTGCGCCGTCAGTCTTCTTTGCCCAGCCGGGCAGAAACGACTGTGTGCACAGAGTTCAACTAAGTCGAGGAGAACATCATGAAAAACCAAGTAACACTCATAGGCTATGTTGGCTCTGAGCCAGAGACGCGAGCCTATCCATCAGGTGATTTAGTGACCAGTATTTCACTGGCCACTTCTGAGAAATGGCGCGACCGTCAATCCAATGAGCTCAAAGAGCATACGGAATGGCATCGGGTCGTTTTTCGAGATCGTGGTGGATTTAAGTTAGGGCTAAGAGCAAAAGATTTGATCCAAAAAGGAGCGAAGCTTTTTGTTCAAGGGCCTCAGCGCACGCGCTCATGGGAGAAAGATGGCATTAAGCATCGATTGACCGAAGTGGACGCGGACGAGTTTCTGCTTCTTGATAGTGTGAACAAAGCATCTGAGCCATCACCGGCGGATGATGCGAGCTCCCAAGCTAATTGGGCACAAACATATCCTGAACCAGATTTTTAACCGAGCAAAAACGCTTTAACCCAGCCGGGAGTACTTTCCCGTCAGGGGCAGACTCCCACTTTGATTGTCGGAGTCCACAATGGAAAAACCAAAGCTAATTCAACGCTTTGCTGAGCGCTTTAGTGTCGATCCAAACAAGTTGTTCGATACCCTAAAAGCAACAGCATTCAAGCAACGTGACGGTAGTGCACCGACCAATGAGCAGATGATGGCGCTCTTGGTGGTTGCAGATCAGTACGGCTTGAACCCTTTCACCAAAGAGATTTTTGCGTTCCCTGATAAACAAGCTGGGATTATTCCAGTGGTAGGTGTCGATGGATGGTCTCGCATCATTAATCAACACGACCAGTTTGATGGCATGGAGTTTAAGACTTCAGAAAACAAAGTCTCCCTGGATGGCGCGAAAGAATGCCCGGAATGGATGGAATGCATCATCTACCGGCGCGACCGTTCGCACCCAGTCAAAATCACTGAGTATCTGGATGAAGTCTATCGACCACCTTTTGAAGGTAACGGCAAAAATGGCCCTTACCGTGTAGATGGTCCATGGCAGACGCACACTAAGCGAATGCTAAGACATAAATCCATGATCCAGTGTTCCCGCATTGCGTTTGGCTTTGTGGGAATTTTCGATCAAGACGAAGCAGAGCGAATTATCGAAGGCCAAGCAACACACGTTGTTGAGCCATCGGTGATTCCACCCGAGCAAGTTGATGATCGAACCCGAGGGCTTGTTTACAAGCTTATCGAGCGGGCGGAAGCTTCAAACGCTTGGAATAGTGCATTGGAATATGCCAATGAACATTTTCAAGGTGTTGAACTGACGTTTGCGAAACAAGAAATATTTAATGCACAGCAACAAGCAGCCAAAGCGCTCACACAGCCTTTAGCTTCTTAGCGCCACGCATTCATTTTACTAACCCTGGCGGGATTATTCTCCCGTCAGGGGGAAGGTCTCGTCTTTTTTTGGAGATCTTCCATGACTAAATCAGCCTCACTTTTTCGCTTGGTATTGGTTGTTGCCCTTGTCTTAGGTTCGATTCAAGCCGGTAAAGCGGCAATTGATTCGCTTCAAGCAAGTGTTGTTCAGCACCAAACAGCGTTAGCACAAGCTGCAAAGTAACCACTTAACCCTGAAGGGGAGTTCTCTCCTTCGGGGGAGTCTCCCCTCAAAGGAGGCAATATGAAGGTTATCGACCTATCACAACGTACTCCTGCATGGCACCAGTGGCGCATTGCAGGGGTTACGGCATCTGAAGCCCCAATTATTATGGGGCGTTCACCCTACAAAACACCTTGGCGATTATGGGCAGAAAAAACTGGATTCGTATTACCGGAAGACCTGTCGAATAATCCAAATGTGCTTCGCGGTATACGGTTGGAGCCTCAAGCAAGGCGAGCATTTGAAAATGCGCATAATGACTTTCTTCTGCCGTTATGTGCAGAAGCCGATCATAACGCAATCTTTCGAGCCAGCTTTGATGGCATCAACGATGCGGGCGAGCCCGTTGAACTGAAATGTCCTTGCCAGTCAGTTTTTGAGGATGTGCAAGCTCACAGAGAACAAAGCGAGGCGTACCAGTTGTATTGGGTGCAGGTACAGCATCAAATACTGGTCGCCAATAGCACGCGTGGTTGGTTGGTATTCTATTTTGAGGATCAACTGATTGAGTTTGAAATACAACGAGACGCGGCTTTCTTAACTGAGTTGCAAGAAACGGCGCTTCAGTTTTGGGAGTTAGTTCAAGCTAAAAAAGAACCGTCAAAATGCCCTGAGCAAGATTGTTTTGTTCCCAAGGGTGAAGCCCAATACCGTTGGACATCGCTGTCTCGACAGTATTGCTCAGCACACGCCGAAGTGGTCCGACTGGAAAACCACATTAAATCTTTGAAAGAGGAAATGCGAGAAGCTCAGTCGAAATTGGTCGCTATGATGGGTAACTACGCTCATGCCGACTATGCTGGGGTCAAACTCAGCCGCTACATGATGGCAGGTACGGTGGACTATAAGCAATTGGCCACCGATAAATTAGGCGAGCTGGATGAACAGGTTTTAGCTGCTTACCGAAAAGCGCCACAAGAGCGGTTGCGCATTAGCACCAATAAGCCAGAGCAGCCCGTTGAAACACCAATCAAAATCAGTCTTGAGCAAGAGAACTTGGTTCTGCCAGGTGACTCGCCGAGCTCATTTTATTTTTAACGTTCACTTGGAGCCGATTTCGGCTCCTTTCTCATGCGCTTACATCGAGTGCATCAGAAAGCAATTTCACTCGTAGCCAATGCTGGGTACGAATGATAGAGCGAGCTGAACTCTTACATACACAGCCATACCACAATCAACACACCACCCGACGGGGACTTCATTCCCTGTTGGGGCATGGGGCCTCGTCAAAACAGATGAGGTTTAACATGACTGAACAATCCCCATTTTTGGTTCAAGTGAATCAAGCGTTTAATGTCCCCGCTCCTGATGCTTTCGTTCTCGAAGGATTTAGTGCCGACACTACCCATCCAAACATTCCCGTTCGCAAGGACGAGTATGTTTTTAGAAAAGAAGACTTACGTGACGTATTGGCGTTCTTGTCTAACCCAGACGGTGACGGTTTGTATATTACAGGCCCCACAGGATGCGGTAAGACCTCGCTAATTTGCCAAGTTGCTTCTCGATTGAATTGGCCTGTTCAGCAAATTACTGCACACGGTCGATTGGAGTTGTCCGATCTTATCGGTCACCACACGCTGGTTAATGGCAACATGACCTTTGTGTATGGACCGCTGGCACTGGCTGTCAAGCATGGCCATTTGCTGATCATTAATGAAATGGATCTTGCTGAGCCTGCTGAACTGGCTGGGCTCAATGACATTTTGGAAGGTGCCCCGTTGGTCATCGCACAAAATGGCGGAGAGATCATCATTCCACATAACAAGTTTCGTTTTATCGCTACCGGCAACAGTGCGGGCAGCGGTGACCAGACGGGCTTGTATCAAGGTGTGCTTCAACAAAATTTGGCTTTTCTTGATCGCTTTAGAATCATCGAAGCGACCTATGCAGAGCCTTCTGTAGAGGAAGCCATTCTGGAGAACGTTGCGCCAGGCTTGCCAGAAGTCTTTCGCCAAAAAATGGTGAAAGTGGCTGGTGACATTCGCCGTCTTTTTATTGGGGGCGCGGATGGCGGTGCAGAACTTAGTATCACCATGTCCACTCGGACCTTGGTGCGCTGGGCAAAGTTAACACTTGCTTTTAAAGGCGCTCCTAACGCAGTGGAGTATGCACTGGTTCGGTCTTTGACGGCTCGTGCTGAGTTGGAGCAACGTGAAGCCATTCACCGTATTGCCGCTGATGTCTTCGGTGACCATTGGGAGGATTGATGATGGAAAAGTGCTTTGCTCTTTACCGTTACAGTCATTCTGATGGGACAGCCAAAGAATGGGCCATTTACGTTGGATCAGATAACCAGGAGATTGAAGTTCGGTTTGGAAAAGCTGGTCAATTGTCGCAGCAGCGATTGATTGATTCGACTGATCCTAACGCAGAAGCAGACCGAAGAATCAATGAGAAAATCAACAAGGGTTATCGATTGGTTGGACAAGTCGGCATTGATCATCAAGGGCGGCCATTTGAACTTTCAAATGCGCTTGATAGCGTCGCGTGCGCCAATAACGTCAGTTGGGAGTTTCGTACTCGCAAGGACGTCAATGGCCAAATCTCGCTGGCGCAAAAAGCGTTGTTCGATATGACAAAGCTGCTTGAAGCCTATGGCTTGGCTGTCATTGATGATAACCAGGTCAGGATTGGAGAATGGTCATTAGGGTTTTGCAAAAGCGGATTACCTAGTACCAATCAAATCAGCATGGTGTCAGGTGAAGGCGCTGGCATTGTTAACACTGATGATGGCCCGTGGCCATTGTTGCTGTTACTGGCTTTTAAGCGTCAATTACCACCACTGTGTTCGCTCACAGTAGCGAGTCCTGAAGGGATAGAAGTATCCGACCAACTGAAGTTGGAAAAAGATGTATTGCGGTTGCTAGGCAGTGATTTAGAGCGGGTTCGCCCGATAGCTGAAGCACTGGACTTAATGCCTGTGAAAATCGATCTCAACCAATCGTCGCCTGATTCGCAAAATTACTATTTCTGATAGTGGTATTGCCATTAGCGCGTCAACTACTACCACCCAAACGGGGGCCATTGCTCCTGTTGGGAGTGGTGCGTCCCCATCTCGCATGAGGATGCACTATGAGTATTCAAACCCTCGACAAACTGTTGATTTGTCACATCGACTGTTCCATCTGGAGCGGTAGAAAAAAGCTAAGGCCTGAAGATTTCAGATTAGCCAATGGCAGCCAACTTCCACCGAAGGATGTTGCCAGCTTAGGGAGTAAAAAAATTTGCGACCCAGAGGCATTGGCGAACTTTGAAAGGCTTAAGAAAGAAGCGCAGCGCTTGTGTGAGCAAGTCGGTGTGCGGTTTTTAGGTGGCTATGCCGTCCCTGAAGACCGAATTGATCAGATTGTTCCAGAGCTTGACCGGATCGGTCAGGAGTTTGCGCAGTGCAAGCAGTTGTTCCTGGACAACTATGATCAGGTGACGTTTGACTGGGTTGCAAAACACCCGGAATTTGCAGATGCAATCCGACGTGCATTATCACCCATCGAAGACGTGGAACAACGGCTTCAGTTCGATTATGCCATCTATCGAATGCAACCGGCTGAACAAGCTGGAGGCTTAGATGACAAGGTCAATGGCATGGGACACACCCTCTTTAGGGAGGTGGCTCGTGATGCCAATGAGCTTTTTGAGCGTTCCGTTGCAGGTAAGAATCAAATCAGTCAGCGAGCCCTTAATCCTCTCAAGCGGTTAAGAGACAAGTTGGATGGTTTGTCCTTCCTGGATCATCGAGTTCAGCCGATGGTTGAAGCGATGGACAATTTATTTGTTCGTCTGCCGAAGACCGGCCCTGTGATAGACAATCTCTATCACGAACTGATGGCGACCATTTTAATTTTGTCTGATCCAGACAAGATGAGAATGCACGGTGAAGGTCAATTGGATATCAGACAACTGATGCCCAAACCTGAACCTAAACCCGCACAGCCAGTTTCTGCTCAGGCAGATAACTTACGTGCAATACCACAACCAACCGTCAGACCAAACCTTGGTTCGACTGTACCAAACTCATTTTATTTCTAACGTCCTTGAGGGCATGTTGCCCTGAAGGGCGCATGTCCTCTGAACTATGTAAGAGGAAATTATGCAATCAACCATCCATAACCCCAGCCAACTGAACCAGTTTGAAGCACATTTTCGTGGTGTGACTGATGCGGTTGAAAGTGAATCGATACCAGAAGTGGCGTGTTGTCGAACGTTAGTACAACGGTCGTACTCAACACATAGTGTCGTGATCCCCAAGAACCCTGTTTTGATCGCAGATGCGGACGGGCAAGGTGTTTGGGTAACGGCCATGGTATTTGTTCCAAACATGGCATTGCAGCAAACCGCTTTTGAGCGGGCCTGGCTGCAATATCAACACGAGGTGTCTACTCAGTTACAAGACCAGTACGGTCTGATATTGGATGACATCCTGAGTTTAGACCAGCTTAAAACGTCATTTGAGCAGCACGAGAGTCCAGCTCAATTGGTGGCTTGGTTAGGTCAAAAATACGACCTGGATAAGCTAAAAGCACAGGTTTAAACATCCACATTCCCAGCGGGGAAACGCTCCCGCTGAGGGAGTATTCCCCCTAATGATTAGGAGACTCCCATGAATCATCCATTAAAAAACGCACTGCCAATCGTTGCCGCCGCTTATGGCGAAAAGTTTGGTGTGAAGGTGCTTATTCAAGGACAAGATGCGTTTACCGATGGTGAGCGGATTGTGATCCCAACAGCAAACCCAGACGACCCACACTATCAACAGATAGCTTGGGGTTATCTGGCTCATGAAGCGGCGCATATTCGGCATACTAATTTTGAAATGGTGCAGAAGGCGTCGTCCAAACCGATCCGTAAGGCACTTCTCAATATCATTGAGGACGTTCGCATTGAAAACGCATTGGCAAAGGATTACCCCGGAATCCGGCGCAGTATTTCGCAAGTGATTGAGTACATGGTGGACACTCAGCAAATGTGTGTACCTGAACAGCTTGAGCCTGCATCTAACTTGCAAGCCTGGTTGTTGTTCCGCTTGAGATGTCATTTTCTCGGTCAGAAAGCACTGACGCCTTTGTATCAAGTAGTTGATGAAAGAGTGAGACAACTCTTTCCTGCCGCAGCGATGAGCCGGTTAAGCGCCATGCTGACAGCAGTGCCTAGCTTAGGCTCTACAGGTGAAGTGCTGAAACTTGTCGATGCCATCGTTGCCATGTTGGAAGACGAATCTCGTCCACCACAGGGTGAGTCGGATGTTGATAACGGTAATGACATTGGACAAGATGCGAGTAATGACAGCAATAACAGTAGTGACAGTCAAACCCCGGAAGCAGACTCGTCTGCAATGGGGGATGCTGCTGAAACGGGAGATTCTGATAACTCTGAGCAAGCTGACAATTTGCGACAAGCCTTAGAGGCCAGTGCCGCTCAGTTTGAACCCGATACCTTTGCACAAGTGGCAGAAGTGTTGTCGGAACAAGCTGAAGGACATCAGGGCGTCACTCCACTCAGTTTGCCCCAAGCAGAGCAAGCTATGTTGGGTGATGAGGCCATCTTGACCTTATCGGCGTCTGAGTCCGCTCAAATTCGAGCCCGACTTAGGGGCATGGTTCAGTCCAGTCAGGACAATCGGAATCATGCCAAAAGGCACGGTCTTCGAGTTGCAACCCATCGTCTTGCCGCTTCACAAGCAGGTGAGTCGAGATTGTTTATTCAAAGGCAACCTCGCATTGCGCCTAATGCTGCTGTGCACTTGCTGGTCGATATATCGGGTTCAATGGGTAAACCCATTGGCGAAGGTAATCGAAAGTACTTTCATGTTGCCAATGAAGCCGCTTTGGCTTTGGCCATGGCACTGGAAGGCATACCGGGTGTTGTACCTGCGGTCAGTTATTTTCCTGGTATTCATCAGGAAGTTTCTATCGCGTTATTGCCCAAGCAATCGGTTCGACATCGGGCCGCCTGTTTTGACCAAAAACCACGAGGTTGTACGCCTATGGCACAAGCGATGTGGTTTGCGGCAAACAGTTTGTTAGCACAAAAACAGAAGCGAAAGCTAATGATAGTGCTAACGGATGGTGACCCAGATGACTGGGCTGCTACGCATGACATTGTTGACCGTTGCAGACGCAGTGGCTTTGAGCTGCTGGGAATAGGGATTCAAACACGCAGTGTTGAGAAATTCTTTCCTCAAAGCATTGTGATTAATGACGTCAAAGATCTAAAGCGTGAGTTATTCGAAGTAACACAACAACTGTTAATTCAGTAACCACATCAATTTTACCACCCTGCGGGGACGATTCCGTCCCCGTCTGGGCATGGGTTCGTCTCCGCTTTTTTTTGGGAGACTCCTATGAAAAACAAAAAGTTCTTAGCTGGCGAAGAAGCCGGTACTTACATCGTTCCTGAGCAAGTGACTGAAGCGGATATCTTAGATATGGCGCTCAAGCTTGCCCGTGGTCGATTGAGTAAAGGTCGAAAAATTGAACAGCCATCGTCGGCGTTCTCATACCTGCAAACACTGATGCACGAGTATGAGCACGAAGTCTTTGGCGTACTGTTTCTTGATACAAAGCATCGCGTTATTCGATTTGAAGAGCTGTTCAAAGGCACTTTAGATGCGGCGAGCGTGTATCCAAGGGAAGTAACAAAGCGAGCGCTAGAACTTAATGCAGCAGCAGTGATATTGGTTCATAACCATCCATCGGGTGATCCTGAGCCAAGTGAAGCTGATAAACGCATTACTCATCGACTCCGTGACGCCTTGTCACTTGTTGATATTCGAACGCTTGACCATGTTGTGGTCGCATCCGAGGGCTGCGTTTCGCTTGCCGAACGCGGTTATCTTTAATGAATGGGCGCATTGCCCATTCTCCTACATCACAAAAGCAGTCCCATCAACACACATCATCACAGCTCGAATTTCTATTTGAGTTTGATGATGCCCCAGTCACTTGGTCTGACACGGAAATCTGGCAGTTACGCGAAGGCATTCTATTGGATGCGATCCGAGTATTGCTGGACGGTCGTGTCAGCACTCGGTTGCGCAAGGATGTGTTGTCGTGGATTCAAAATGACGAAATAGCGCCATTTTGCTTTCGTGTTTGCTCAATGGCTGCGGTTGTCGATCCTGATGTGCTTCGTGATTCCATCATGTGGCTATTAAGACGACATGGTATCCAGCTTGACTAACGTTCCTGCATTAACCAAACGGCTCATTGCAGGACCCAAGCTGACTTTTACCTCCTGTGGTAGGAGTCGGCATTTTACTTAAGGAGGTTATATGGCGTTACCTTTACAAATTGACACAGTAAGGCCATATCTCAATGGCCAATGGCTTCAAGTCTTGGCGGCGTTGGTGCCAGAACTTGATGCTGCTATTGCTCGAAAAGGCCGTCATGTGGCTTGTCCTGTTCATGGCGGTCGTGATGGCTTTAGGCTGTTCAAAGATGCTGAATATACCGGTGGTGGCGTTTGTAATACCTGCGGTATCTTTCATGATGGCTTTGAACTGTTGTCTTGGATTAATGGATGGAACTTTGCTCAGTCTATTGAAGCAATCGGTCAAGTTCTAGGTATTCAACCCGGACAAGTACCAACTCGGGTAATACCGAGTAACGCTGTTGACTGGAAGACGAAAAGGCAGGAAGAGGACAAAGCGATTATCCATCGCTTGAATCAAACCTGGGGAGAAACGTTTTCTCTTGCAGATACTCGTGCGCAACCAGTTTGGAACTACATGCATCGTCGTGGCATTGTTACCCGGCTTCGTCCTGAATGGGATTTGGTGCTGAGGTTTCATCCAAACTTGCCTTACCATGATGAAGATGGCCTGTTTATCGATAGCTACCCAGCGCTGCTAGGTAAAATCGTTACTCAGCAAGGGCGTTCGGCCACGTTCCATCGGATCTACCTAAGTGAAGATGGATTCAAAGCGCCGGTTGAAAGGCCTAAAAAGATGATGCCGATACCAAGTGACAGAACAATCACAGGTGGTGCCATTCCGATTGGTGAGCCTGGTGAGGTACTAGGTGTTTCTGAAGGTATCGAAACGGCTTTAGCGGTTACCAGAGCAACGGGACAAACATGTTGGTCGGTTGTGAATGCAACCCTACTGGCTAGGTTTGAACCACCAAGTAATGTGAAAATGCTGTACATCTGGGCAGATCATGATCTCTCTGAGACCGGCCTGAATGCAGCGAATGAACTCAAGAAAAAAGCCTGGCAGAAAGGCATTCTGACACAAGTCTTGATCCCTCCGATACCAACGTCACTTGGCGTGAAAAGTTGGGATTGGAATGATGTGCTGAATGTTTACGGTGCCATGGGCTTTCCGAAAGTTCATATCTGATCCAAGGGGCTTCGGCCCCTTTTTTTACGCCTTGCATATTTGAAAAAACATGGAGAATGAAAAATAGAGAACCAATAGGAGAAACAAACATGATGGTATTAACCCTGTTAACAAAGCAGATTGATGGTGAATTTACGGTTTACTGGAAGACCGGCCTTCGAAGAGGTGGTGAGCTAAAGGTCGATTTAGGTGAGCAATACGACAAGCTACCTGAGCAGCAAAAGCCAATTGCAGCTGAGCTTTATGCTATTCATCACCTACTGTCAGTGAAAGAGGTGATGGGAAGTAACCGAAGCGGTCATGGGCTTCAAATCCGGGTCAGTAAAGGAGCTATCAAAAAGTTACAGAAACAACGCTCAACTCAGCATTCACTTTACAGCCTGACTAGGTTTTTGCTAACTCGATACCAGGAAGCACAGATCTCGGTAGAGAAGCAGGACGATTGGCTCTCACATTCCTTCGAAGAATACAGCGTCGATAATGCTACAGTGAGAGACATCGATGAGGTCATCAACGTTCCGAAAATTGGACCTGTCGTGGTGACTCGTCACGCGCTTGAAAGATTCGTGGAACGGCTTTCAGACGGCGTACCTAAGCATCCTTGGAAGTCTTTGTGCTCAAAGCTGCTATGTTCGGGGCTAACTAAAACTCAGTTGCCAGAAAACGTCGCTATCCAAAAAGCAAAAAAATATGCACAAGAGGCCGAGGTCTGGCAGCATGTGGGGAGCAATATGTACTTTGTTATGATTCCTGGTGGCTCAATTAAAACGTTGGTTACGGTTTTCGAAGTAAAGTGAGCTAATGTGTATTGGCGATACTTACTTAGGTGCCGATAGCAGACCTCAGCAACCTGGTACAACTCAATGATACCTTTTCCATTATCCTCTTTTATGAATTAAATCAGGAGTATCATTACTCCTAACCAAAGACATTCATTTTACTTAATCAGTACTATTTCGGTATAACGCTAATAACTCAGTGGGTAGTAAGAAGTTCAACAACAAATAACTCTAGGCACGATGAGTGCCCAAAATGTTTATCATTTAGAGCTGATGGTCGAAGAAATTAACTCGCGTAGCCAAATGCCTTTGTCTTCATTGTTTCGGCTGGAATGCCACAGCATGGCAATATCAAAATCCGCAACGGCGATCGGCGGCTTAACAGTAATGAGATCGTCCGAAAAGCCCTCCGCCAACGCCATTTTTTCTGGCACGATGGCAATTAGATCGCGCTTTTTCAATAAATGCCGAATGGTGAGAAAATTGCGCGAAGCCACGGTGACTTTACGCCTCAAGCCGTGTTCTGCGAGCTTTTGGTCTACTTGTGTCTTTAAGCTCCCATCGGGACTTACCAGAGCTTGCTCGATGTTAGCGAACGCTTCCAGAGACAGCTGTGTTTCCCCTTTCAATACCTGTTTATCACACATGCACACGTGTTTTTCGGTGTACAAGTACAAGCTCTCAAAGTTGTCATCTAACAACGGAATGCTGCCAATAATGACATCGAGCTTTTCCTGCTCTGTTAATGCCACGTAGTTGCTACGATTGACGTTAATAAAACTGATCTGCGCCTCTGGTGCGCGCTGACGTATTTCGTCATAAACCCGAGGCGCAAAGATAAACTCAGCATAATCCGTTAACCCAATGCGACATACACCCGCGTAATTTTCAGGTTGGAAGGCAGACTTAGTGAGCAAGTCTTTGGCGATAGAGTCCAGCAAGTTATGCACGGTTGGCGCGATGTGGTGAGCGTGCTCTGTGGGCTGCATCTTATGCCCTTTGCGCTCAAAAAGCGGGTCATCAAACAACAACCTCAAACGAGATAAACTATGGCTCATCGCCGACTGGCTAACGCAACTTTTCTCTGCCGCGACGCTAACGCTTCGATGGCGATACAGGTAGGAAAACGTCACCAACAAGTTCAAGTCAATGTTGCGCCACTGAATGTCCTCTTTCACTTCAACACCCTCATCCCATTTCATTCATAGATGAAATCAAAATCATCAATTTGAGTCATTTTATAGCATTCGATAAATTAGCAAAAATGCTTTTTAAATAAACAGGCTCGACATGTTCACTATCTTCAAGACTTTTTTCTGGCTGGGTTGGTTCAGCTTCGGCGGCCCAGCGGCTCATATTGGTTATTTTCGCCAAACCTTTGTTGAGAAACTGAAATGGCTTGATGACAGCGAGTACGCTCAAATTGTCGCGCTCAGTCAGTTTTTGCCGGGACCGGGATCAAGCCAAGTCGGCTTTGCATTGGGTTATAAGCGCGGCGGTTTAAGTGGTGCATGCGCAGCATTTGTCGGATTCACGCTTCCTTCGGTGATCATCATGTTGGCGCTAGCGATGGTGAGTAGCCAAATCACCGACACCGCAATGTTTCAAAACATCGTTCACGGGCTAAAACTACTAGCTGTCGTTGTCGTGGCGGATGCGACCTGGGGCATGTACAAAAACTTCTGCCAAAGCAAACTGACCGCTGGTTTGTGCGTCGCGACTGCGATTGCGTTGTTGGTGGCACCAAGCATCATGACGCAAATGTTCGTGTTGCTCGGAGCCGGTATTGTCGGTTTGCGATATCTGAGGAAAGGCTCCGTGCCATCAACCGAGCCGTTTAAACCGTCTATAGCGCCACTGGCTCTATTTGCGGTGCTTTTACTCGGCTTACCGTTAGTGGCTCATACGTTGCCTTTGCTTGGGCTGTTTAGTGATTTTTTCCAAGCTGGTAGCTTAGTGTTTGGTGGCGGTCATGTGGTGCTGCCGCTTCTGCAAAACATTGTTGGCGATCAGCTCAGCCCAGATGTATTTTTAACAGGCTACGCCGCTGCACAAGCTGTACCGGGGCCAATGTTCACCTTTGCAACTTTTATCGGTTATGAGCTTTCGGATACGCCAATTTTAGGTGCGCTGATCGCAACGCTTGGTGTATTCCTACCAGGTTTTCTTTTACTGCTTGGCGTACTTAAAAACTGGCAAGCACTGGCAAGCAAACCGTTGGTCTCCGGCGCCATCAACGGTGTAAACGCCTCGGTAGTAGGATTGCTACTCTCGGCACTTTACCAGCCAGTATTTAGCAGCGCAGTTGTTGCTCCCATCGACATGGCGTTAGTGATTGTAGGTTTCTATCTACACAAAAAGCTCAACCTTTCGGTGCTGTGGATGATCGTATTTTTTGTGGCGGCAGGCCTTGTCACGGGCATGATGTAGCCTCCTGATTAGCCAGCCATTGAATCCAGATAAACCATGGGCACTCAAATACGAGTGCCCTTGTTCTTAGATTAGATAGCGATAACGGAACAGACCCCGATTAAAAGAGCATCACAAAGGTAGGAGATTATTATCCCATATTTACACTGCATCCGGCTTTGTTGCTTAAATCGATGGAACTAAATCAAGAAGCTACGATCTGATCGGCTCCCCCCATCAATCGTCGTCATATATTTTGCTCATTAAAGTTAGCTGTTGTTACTGGTCAAAACAGCTAGTCAGAAACACACACGATTCCTTCATCTATCTGGCCAATCGCTCTTATGGGGATCTTTAGCATGTTAGCTCTATGAAATTTTCTGGAGCTGACAATGAGAACCCCTTTGTTACCTTGGTTTATCCTATGGGTGACCATCCCAATCATTATTTTATTTCTATTCATCTTGCCCGCCCATGCCAGTGATGGGCCATTCTATCAGCGTGGTCAGGAAGGCTGGTTTTGGTATCAGGTCATTCCTGAACCTGAGCAGCCTGATGAGCTGATAGAGCCGGAAGCTGGTGTCGTGGAGTCCAGTCAGAGCGAACTAAAGCCCTTCAGTGCCGCATGGTTCCGAGAGCATATGCAATCGTTTATGGACAAGGCAATTGATGAGCCAACGAGTGAGAATGTCAGAGCCTATCTTTATCTTCAGCGCGTCATGATGGATAAGGGCTCACTATTTGCTGATGTTAGTCAGCAGGTGGTCATGGGTGATCCTGTTTTGGATGAAATCAGTCGAAGACCCTTGGCGACTTATGCCGCCAATCGGATGGATAGAGAAGCTGGCACTCAACGGGATGTTGCTTTAGTTGAGGTAGCAAAACGAGCTGGCTTGTTCTTCTTCTATCGTTCGGATTGCCCTTACTGCCATGCTCAAGCGCCTATCATCGAATCCATGGCTTTGAACTACGGTTTTGAGGTGTTTGCTATTGCTGTCGATGGCTTGCCTTTACCGGGTGGAGAGTTTCCCAATTTCAAAGTCGATTCAGGACAAGCTCAATCATTGTCCGTTACGACTGTCCCTGCCGTGTTCTTAGTTGATCCGCCTAATGTCATCACTCCGATTGGCCAAGGCGCAATGAGCCTTGATGAGCTCAATAATCGAATCATTCTCGCAGCCCATCAAGCCGGTTGGATTGACGATCAAACTTACTATGCCACCAGACCTGTTCAACCCGGCGTGTCACTCGCGATGTCAGCCCAAGAGCTTAACGAAAAGATATTACAGGACCCTGAGTTCCTTGTTCGCTATCTGCGTGCACAAGGAGGGTTATAACGATGAAAAAAGTATTCCGAGTATCGCTAATCGCCTGTGCGATTGGTTTTTCATCTATGAGCCAAGCAAGCTTGCAACAGGAGATGAACCAGTTGTTTGGTTCAATGACCAACACCACTGCGCCAGGTGTATTCGAGAGTCAGCGGCGTGGCGTTATATCTGGTGGAAGCGTTGTTGTCCGTAACAGAATCATGAACGAGAACCTCGTCTCTATGGTGCCTCCGTCATTCCAAGCCGGTTGTGGTGGCATTGATATGTTCGCGGGAAGTTTGTCATTTGTTAACGCGGATCAGTTTGTTCAATTACTTCGCTCTGTTGCTGCAAACGCCAAGGGGTACGCATTCCAATTGGCGCTCAGTGCTATGTGTGAGAAATGCTCCCAGCACATGGAGACACTGCAAAAGAAAATCCAGCAGTTGAACGAGTATTTCGGCAATTCCTGTCAAATGGCTCAGGGAGTTGTGAACGATACCCTGGCTGCTTTTGGTAAAAAGGGGCAAACAGAAGCCAGCATGTTGAGCTCACTTAAAGGGGCTGGAGACGTTTTTACCAGTTGGAGTGAATCCAATGGTAAGAACCCATATGAGAACGCTTCGAGTGTCGCGGCATCTGATGTAAACAGAACGATTAAAGGTAATTTGGTTTGGCGAGCACTGAAACGTCATTCGGCATCAAGCTGGTTTGCATCGGGGGATGACCGTTTTCTTGAAGCAGTTATGTCGGTGACGGGTTCGATCATTGTTGGTGATCTAGCTAATGCCGCTGATGGCCAAGGTAAAGCCCCGAAACTGACCAGACTGAATGGCAATAAAGTGACTATTGAGCATCTAATTCACGGCGGTAACGTCGCTATGTACCGATGTGACACAGTGACGCAAGACGGTTGTTTGAACCCGACAATCACTAACGTGACCCTTACCGGGTTATCAACTCAGGTAGAAAATTTACTTCTTGGTACAGGTTCTAGTAACGGCATTATTTTTAAATTTGCTCGAAATACAGGGGCTGCTAGCACCACCGAAAAGGCTTTTATGACCTCGGCTCCCGCGAGCATTGGCGGCATGATTCGAACACTTTCTGCATTAAATGAAGGTGCCGCTAGGTCGTTTGCTTCACGAGCAGCACCATTTATTGCTGTTGAGATGGCCCGAGCATTGGTTGAAGACATGCTCAATGCAGCTAGAAGCACCTCTGGTGTAGAAGATCATGCCTATGCGAAGTTATTAACTGAAGACCTTGAACGTGCACGTCGCCAAATCAATGAGGAGTACGCTGCGTTGCAGCGAAGATACGGCTCAGAGCAAGAATTGCTGGCGCATTTTAACCAGGTGATTCAGACCATTCGCAAACAGCGTTATTACACCGTTAAATCTACGGCGCTGGGGGAATAGGTCATGTGGGAAATCTATTCCATCGGGGATTCGGCTTTTTTAGAGCAGGTCCTGAACGCTGTCGCGATGATCACTGGTACAGGCGACTTTACTTCAATGGTTCGCATTGGCTTGCTCATTGGGGTATTGATGGTCTCTGTTCAGGCCTTAATGCAAGGTGGTCGTGGGATTAACTTTCAACATGTTTTAGTCTCATGGCTAGTCTTTGCAACCATGTTTGGGCCCAGTACCCGAGTGAGCATTGAGGATGCGTACACGGGACAAGTTCGAGTGGTTGATAATGTGCCCATCGGTGTTGCTGCCGCAGGTAGTACGATTTCGACTGTTGGCTTTCAAATCACGCGATTGTTTGAAACGGCGTTCTCAACTCCCGCCATGACGGAATACGGCTTTGCATCCAGTTTACAGTCACTGATTAAAGTGAGAAAACAGGTGATGGATCGCTCTGGGTTGGGTGATGCAAATCGTGTCGGTGGCTCAGATATCGAGCAATCGTGGTTTAACTACATCAAAGAATGCACCTTGATTGGCATCGACATCGGCCAAAAGAACCTAGATCAGGTGCTGAGTGATCCTAACCCGATGACTGCGATTAGGTTTGATTCGCGCATATATGGCACACGCATCATGCTCAGTGGTAGCAGTAGCGATCTGGACTGCACCGATGCCTATAGCCAACTGAAACTCATGACAGAATCAACCTTCATTCCAAGGCTTAAACAGGTTTTGTCAGCCTCATTGGGGACTTCGTCAGCAACGGATACTGATGACGTGATCCGAAATGCACTGAATAATCTTGGTTTGGCCTCGGTTAACACCCAAGAGTACATGACCTCGTCGGTGCTTTTGCCTATTTATGAGCAAAGCGTGACGGGCAAGTATATGGATGATCAAGCTTTCACCGCAGCCGTCATGGTTAACCAAGCAATTGAGCAGCGCAATACGCAATGGGCGGCGGAGCAGACCCTGTTCCAAAGCATCGTTCGTCCGATGATGACGTTTTTTGAGGGTTTCATTTACGCCATCACCCCATTGATGGCCTTTGTGATTGCCCTTGGCCAAATCGGGATGCGAATGGCCGGGAAGTACTTGTTAATCCTGCTTTGGATTCAACTTTGGATGCCTGTCATGGCCATCATTAACCTATATATCCATTTAACTGTTGCTGGGAAAATGTCGGCTCTTGATGCCTTTGCAGGTACAGAAGTGCCATCTTTTGCTGGGATGATGCAGATGGATTCAGTGCTGCAAACCTGGATAGCTACTGGCGGCATGTTGGCGTCGAGTGTTCCGGCGATTTCGCTCATGCTCGTGTATGGCTCAGCAATAACCGCTACCCACTTGGCTGGACGTCTTCAAAACGGTGATGCAATTGATGAAAAGATGGCAAGTCCAGATGTCGCGAAAAATGCCCCGGTGATGCAATCACAGTCAATGTTCCAAAATTCAGCCCTCACTGGTTCTGCTATGACCGGCGCGTCAAACCTACTTAGCAGTTTCTCTGTCGGAAACGCAGTGGGTTCAATGGTCGGCTCTGCAAAAGAATCCATGACTCAGGCAACTCAAGCCTTTAGCCGTCAGGTTGGCAATACCATGAGTCGAACCTTTGGTGAAAAGCTAAGTTACGACAACCTTTCTTCGGTTGGACGTCAGATCGGCTCTTCTAATTCCTCATCTAGCGCCGTTGTTAATCAGGTCACTGATGACCTGCAAACACGGTATGGTTTCGGAGACGATAAAAAAGACGCTGTACGTGGCTTGGTATCTGGCGTGTTATCGGGAGGCCTAAGGGTCGGTGGAGATGGAACCATTACAAATACCGATGATAAAGAAGTAGCAGATAAAGGGTTCTTGGGAAGATTACTTGGTACAGGGGGGAATGACTCCCCACAAGGTAGCTTGCCTGGAGTCGATAAACCTGAATCCTCAAGAGTGCCAAAAATATCACGGTTACGAGCAGGCTTGGATTTAGGTGGAAACTTTAGTGGCCAAGTTGAGTCGTCAGAAGGCAGTTCTCGATCCACGACCGCAAATACGCTCACTGGGGAGATGCAAAGCTTGGCATCGAGTGATTCACGACGTGCTGAGTTTCGCGATGCCATGGTTAAGGACCTTTCAGATTCAAGACGTTCTGGCGTTGAAATGTCGTTGTCTAACCAAGACTATCAGTCACTTCAGAGTTCAGCACAAGACGTTATCACGGCATCAAACCGCTTTAGTGAGCTTGATCAGGCCAGCTACAGTCTATCAGGACAAAGGAACACGGATGGTGCGACGTTAACTCGATTAGCAGCGGATAATCCTGAAGTCATGGATTATTTAGGTCGCTATATGAACCAGCATGTTGAAGCAGGTAACCGATTACGTGAAAACCTTCCAATGTATCAGCGCTTGCTACCTGATGATAATCAGGCGTATGTGGCCGCAGCTATGGAGTCTTTAACCTATAGCAACTCATCGACGCCCGCTGAACGAGACAATGATTATCAAGCTGCAATGACGGTTATGGCCATGGCTACCGGAGCCGATTTACGATCAATTCAACCGCGCTCAAATGAAGGCTTGTCATCAGCTTCACCTACTTTTGGTGGCACTCAAAGCCAAGTGGAATCGGGGGTATTGGGCGGCTACGAGGATGTTGCAACTGTTCAAACTCAGTTCAACGCAGCTCAATCGGCTTACCAAACCAATTTGTCTGGTGTAGATGGACAGCTGAATGCGCATCAGCAACAAGCCCAGCAGGCCGTAGCTTCTGACACAAGTACCTATCAATCTGGACTAAACAGTGAAGCTGGCTCTCAGTGGCGATCTCGCATTATGGCTGATGATAGCGGAGTCTCTGGTGCTGAAATGTTCTTCAACAGCGCCAGTGCTATTGGTGATTTCAGTGGCAAGCATACTGATGCAGCACTGCATACCTTGAATCATTTTGGCGAAGATTATGAGAGTTACAAGGAGCAAGCGCTTGAAGACCTGGGCTCACGAGGATTCTTGCACAATGCAACGGTGGCCAGCAAATCAACCTGGGATGGGTTAAAAGCCGCCGTTGATGCCGGAACCTCTTTGGAAAATCCATTGACGGCGTTTAATGATGCATACAGTGGATCGAGTTTGCAGTATGCCTCCGAAGTAAACTGGGGTACTAAGTCTGAAGCCATGTTGGCTGGGGCATTCGGTGCGGCAGTTAACAATCGATATGGTGAGTTCTTAGAACAGTATGCCGATGATTTTAAACAGGAGGCATACAGCGAAGGGCAGAGAATGGGATTGACCCCGATTCAAAGTCAAGTGTTCGCTCAAGCTTTCAATGAAGGTTTGGCGGGGCGCGTATTCAACTCTGAAGACTCATCGAGTTGGTCGCCTGAAATGCTTGGCCTAAGGGAGCAAATGCTAAATGAGTATCGTCAAAAGGATGAGAGTGGCGCTTACATCCCCGACAGTGTGTCCGAAGAAGATAAAGCATTTGTGGATAAGCAGATTGCAGTGATCTCAAATGCATCCCTTGCGGGAGATTATGCTCAGAACAACTTGATTGATATTAGGGCCTATAACCAGGCATCAGGAAGGAACTAGAAATAGAAGGTAGCCAGCGTGATAGGCTGGCTACTTTTTTGGTTTTTTGGGGAGAATAGATGAGCGACCATCTGCAAATTCGTTTACCCAGTACCAATATTTTTTTTCGCTCAGGCTTAGTTCTCGACCGGTATCTTTCAGTTGCCTTTGAAACAAACGGATTAGACCGCTTAAGCCTAAGAAAGCTAAGCCGACACAGAAAATTGTCCAACTCACTTGCCAATATGCGATTGCTAAAAACATAGTGGTGATGGCTATAAGGCCGATGGGGTTGCAGGTCGCTTTGAATCCCAAGTAGCTGAAAAAAACGACGGTGCAGAACAGAAATGGCAGAGCCGCTAACTTGGCAGATGCCGTTAATATTTCTGATGGAAAAAAATGAGCCGCAGCCAAAGTCGCCAGAAAAAGCCCCAGTGATATAACCCAGCAGCGTGCTGGTAAAGATTTAAGTAAGTTTGTCATCTTAGTACTCTCAAAGTGCACGGGCGGTGCACAATCAAATCATGTATCAGCATGTTAGTTCTCAAAAAGTGCTCTAGTGGTTTGCTCAGCCATAATCTCGCACACAGGACATTTAAGCTGAATGCGCTGTTGAGATACCGTCAAATACAGACTACCGCATCGACACCGATGTAAGGATGCAAGCTGTGATCTTAAATCACGAGCTAGAACCCAACCTTCATTGATGGTCAGTTTTTTCCAGGGGATCTCAGCTGGAAGGTCTGCCTCTTCTCTTGCAACCAAGTACGCATCGTAAGCCTTCATCAAAGCATCGATATTTAATTGCTTGTAGACATTATCACCACCAATATTGACATAAAGCGCCATCAGCAGGGAGCCTTCAACTAGGGCTCTTCTGCTTTTAACGATGGCATCAGATTCTGGCAATTGACCAGGACAAGGTGACTTGCCAGTCACTTCTTTGTGCAGCCTTCTGATAATGTGGATTGGCAAACCTGTATCGAGCGCGATAATGGTCGTTCGAAATCCGTACTTAATAAGCAGCGAGGCTCGGGTAAACAGCTCACTTTTGGACAGGTTATCAATCATGCATCCCCCTTGTTGTTTAGGGTTGATAATAAATAAGCGATTCTTGGGATACCTGTGCCTTTGCTCTTCACCATCTCAATCAGTTGGCTTTGGTTACCCCTTGGTTGAAACAGCATGAATGATGAGGTCGCCACTCGTTGCAGGTCGTCAACACCGGCATTAATCAGTGCATCCACCACGTCGCGTGTAAGTCCAAAGCGCAAGACCGCCTCTTGCGGATCAATTCGCGATAATTCACGTGCTGCGTGTAGGTACGCCAAATTTAATTGATAGAAGTCTTGTTGATTGGTTGTCATTGACGGACCTCCAGTTCATGTAAAATATTGCGATAGATAGAAAGCACTCTTTGCCCATACCAGCGTGCACGCTCTTCGTTCCAACTGTGATAGCGGCCTATGCCAAGCTCTAAATCGTTTGGTGAAGACTTGATTGCTTCGGCCAAAATACTGGAGCCGACAGTAAGGTTGGTGATGGGGTCTAGCAGTTCAGCTGCTGAGCTCACTCGATGCCCATGCCAATGCAAATTGATTTGCATAAGGCCAATATCGAGCTGGTATTTTTCACTCTCTTGAAGTGCCTGGTTTAACAGTTGCTCCGCTTCTGTCTTAGATTTGGCGTAGGTTGCGTTTGAACCATTGCGAATTGCGTATGGCCATGGACTGGTCATGTTAAGACCTCGATGTGAGGCTGACTCAGCCAAGGCAACGGCGTAGAGCATGACTGGATCAATACCAACACTTTGTGCTGCTTTTTCCCACTGATAGCCCGGAAACGCATAGACTGAAGTGCTTGCGGACATGGCTATCACTAGGGCAACGGTTTTTGCTTTAATCGTTTTCATTTTTGTCCTCTAATTGATTTTCGAGAAGCGCCTGAATGGCTTTCGGGCTTATTCTTTTCAAAGGCACTGCGCTAAAATTGGCGATGCCTCTCGTGTAAACTTGTGCCGCTTTTGACCAGTCACCCACGGCAACAGGCGCTTGCATATCAAATCCTTTTTGCTGGTTCTGATGGTCTGCAATACCCTGTAATAGCCTTGGGTATTCACCCACTTCGTCCCGCAGCAAGTAAGCCTGGTAGCGTGTTAAAAACTCTTTTTGCTTAAATGGGTATTCCCTGTCATCAACTTTGCAGAGTTCAACCCATCCCCCCATGTCTGAAATCACGCGGTGGATAAGTGCATCGTCAAACATCACGGATGTCCAAGCACCAACCTGACGAACAGCCTTGTCAACTTTGTTCCAAGCAACCATGGCTCTTGAACCCGAGTTGCCATCGATATGCTTGATGACGTCAGCGGGCTTTGGAAAAAATTGCCCAGTATCCGGTGATTGAATATGCCGAGTCAGACCGATTCGCACTTCTTCAATGCTATAAGCACGAAGGGCTTCAAATGCGATGGATAGCAATTGCGGTGATACGCTTTTGCCATACATGGCCCAAGCTGCTCCCCAAACTTCAGCAAACTCGCGTTTATCAACCTCCTGCACTTGAACGAACCTCCCGAATACCTGGTCCGGCCCAGCTTTCAGCGATGCGACGATTGCTTTCTTCAATATTCAATTGGTGATTGCTGCCCTTTAGGCTCGTCGATGATTGCTGTACTTCATCAATGCGAACGTACTCGTCTTCCCATTGCCGGTTTAAAAGCCAGTTATGTGGCATAGGGGTCTTAGTCCGATCTTGATACTGCAATCGGTTGTCTCGTTGCTCTTTCCAGCGTGTTAGCACTTCCAAGGCGAGTTCATGGTCTTCATTGAGGCCCATGCGTAGCCATTCTTCTTTGGCTTTAGCTTTTTTTTCTTTGCGTATTTGTACATCCCAGAAGTCTTCAAACTGTATCTGGTCAACAGTTTTAACTGTTGGTTTATTGCTTCTCTCAGAGTCATCCGACCGTTGAGAGTCCCTTACCGGGTTGCCATCAGGCATAAACAATGTTGAAAATTCTTCTGGTAGCCGAGCTTGAAAAGCGGCAAGAGATTTCAAAAGCGATGCCATACCAACGAAGTCGGCAGGTACATCTTTAAACAACCGAAAGGCTGCCTTACCTTGGTTTGGGTTTTCGATTGGGTTGTGCTTCAGAAAGCTCCGAATCAAAGTCCAACCGGATTCCTCGCAACGAATCAGGAACTGATCTTGTTCTAACTCATTTAGAGCCTTGGCAACCTGTTGATCATCCCAGTTCAAGTCAGAAGCAACGTAACCAATCGGCAACCGAAAGCAGCCAAGCAAATTACAATGTGGGCATGTAAGCAAATACAGTCCTAGCAACTTCGCAGAGTCACTCCAGGACAAAACGTTTTGCTTTAGCCAAAAGCGGGTATAGACCTTGCCATAATCACGCATGGAGGTACTCGCTTCTGTGTTTACGTAAAATGCTGACCATTACTTGCCCTTAATCCTACTGGTTACTGGCTTTCAGCTCGCTTTGGCCTTCGGGATAGATATCCGGTCTTAACTGAGATCGGGTTACCTGTCCTTGCGTAGCTTGTTCGATGGGTAAAACGAATTCAGCGGGAACACGTCCGGATTTATTCAACCAAAACCAGACGTTTTGCTGTTTTGAGTTGATGGCTCGCGCTAATGCTGATTGCCCGCCGACCAAATCAATGGCACGGCGGAGATGTTTTTGTGTCGTGTTGAACACTTCCATACCGTCTCCTGTTACAATAATAACTGTTACAAGATTGAATGTTACAGTTTAAACTGTAGATAAGTCAACAGTTAAAATTGTTGAAAGACTACAGTTTTATTTGTAGAATGCGGGCTTATGAAAACTTTATCCGAACGACTAAACCATGCCTTGCAGCTTACTGGGGTAACTCAGTCTGAGTTGGCTCGTCGCATTGGTATCAAACAGCAGTCGATCAGCCAGATTTGCTCTGGTAAATCGGCTAGGTCTCGTTACACCATGCAGATCGCGGAGGCGCTTCGCGTGAATGCTCATTGGCTCGCCACAGGTGATGGCGAGATTGGCTTGGGGGTCGGTAATGTAGAAGTCGGGCCTGATATTAAGGGAAGAATTCCTCTCATTAACTGGGTTCAGGCCGGTGATTGGACTGAAATAGCGGAGGGATTTGCCCATGAAGATGCTGAGGAGTGGCGTGAAGTCACTGGGAAAGCACATGAGGGTTGTTTCGCACTTCGCGTAAAAGGCGACAGTATGGAAAATCCAAGCGGAAAAAAATCCATACCTGAGGGGGCAGTGATCGTTGTTGATCCTGAGTTACCTTACTCTTCAGGTTCATTGGTTGTTGCGCGTTTGGATGATTCGAAAGAAGCAACCTTTAAGCAGTTGGTTATTGATGGTGAACAGAAGTATCTAAAACCTTTGAACCCGCAATACCCTGCAATACCGATCAACGGCAACTGCACCATCATCGGTGTAGTACGACAAGCTATCATCGATTTCTGGTAGCGAAGGAATTTGTGGTTTAGCCACAGTTGTTCATTAGCTGAAGAAGCAACGATTGCAAACAGCTACAACTGAGCATTGGTGCACGCTGAGAGTAAATGGTAACCGATTAGATAACCATTGATTGTTTATAAAGTCAAGATCAGCGAAAATAGCGGCCAATTACGATTAACACGACGGATTTGACAAGCGAAGAACTGAAAAGAGAGTACTTCCAAAAGTGTGTACAAATCCGTGTACAAACTAAAAGAATTTATACATGGCAAACCAAGATTTTCTTAATGAAATCAATAAGCGAAGGACCTTTGCTATCATCTCCCACCCAGATGCGGGTAAAACCACCATCACCGAGAAAGTACTTTTGCATGGACAAAAACTGCAAAAGGCCGGCACGGTAAAAGGTAAGAAGTCAGGTCAACATGCAAAGTCAGACTGGATGGAAATGGAGAAAGAGCGTGGCATTTCTGTCACGACTTCGGTGATGCAATTCCCCTATCGCGAATCACTGGTGAACTTACTCGATACGCCGGGACACGAAGACTTCTCAGAAGATACCTATCGGACATTAACCGCCGTAGATTCCTGCCTCATGGTAATTGACGCCGCTAAGGGTGTTGAGGAACGAACCATTAAGCTAATGGAAGTTACGCGGTTACGCGACACGCCTATTTTGACCTTCATGAACAAGCTTGACCGCGATATTCGTGACCCGTTAGAGCTGCTCGATGAAGTTGAGTCTGTGCTCAATATTATGTGCGCACCGATCACTTGGCCGATTGGCCAAGGCAAAAACTTTAAAGGCGTTTACCACCTGCTTCGCGATGAGACAATTTTTTATAAGACAGGTCAGGGCCATCGCATTCAAGACGTCGATATCATTAAAGGCCTAAATAATCCTGAACTCGACCAACGTGTTGGTTCTTATGCAGATGAATTACGCGAACAAATTGAGTTGGTCAAAGGTGCATCGCATGAATTTGACCTCGAGCTATTCTTAGAAGGCGAGTTAACCCCGGTTTATTTTGGTACCGCACTCGGTAACTTTGGTGTTGATCACATGCTTGACGGCTTAGTTGAATGGGCGCCACGCCCACAAGGTCGAGCTACCGAAAGTGGCACATTTATCGAATCCCACGATCAACGCTTCTCTGGTTTTGTCTTTAAGATTCAAGCGAATATGGATCCGAAGCACCGCGATCGCGTTGCATTTATGCGAATTGTTTCCGGAAAATACGAACAGGGTATGAAAATGAAACATGTTCGTATTGGTAAGGATGTTCGTATAGCCGATGCACTAACTTTCGTCGCCGGCGATCGCGAACACGTCGAGGAAGCATGGCCCGGTGATATTATTGGTTTACACAATCACGGTACCATTCAAATTGGCGATACCTTCACTTGGGGGGAATCATTCAAATTCTCTGGTATACCCAACTTTGCCCCTGAACTGTTCCGCCGCATCCGTCTTAAGGATCCGCTGAAGCAGAAACAACTTCTGAAAGGCTTAGTACAGCTTTCCGAAGAAGGTGCTGTGCAAGTGTTTCGCCCTCTGATGTCGAATGATCTCATCGTTGGTGCGGTCGGTGTGCTGCAGTTTGATGTCGTCGTTCACCGCTTAAAATCGGAATACAAAGTTGAAGCGATTTACGAGAACGTGCAGGTTGCCACCGCACGTTGGGTATATGGTAACGACGTGAAGAAATTTGAAGAGTTTAAGCGTAAAGCCGAGCACAATTTAGCGCTTGATGGCGGCGATAACCTTGCTTATATCGCACCAACCATGGCAAATCTAAGTCTGACAAAAGAGCGCTTTCCAGATGTCACCTTCACGCACACGCGTGAGGTATAGAGCCAATTAAGGAGTGATTGTGTTGGTCGGGTAACGCGCCATCACAATCGCTGTTTCTGGGCTTTCGCCCTGAATCTGAGCCGGGTAGTAACCGGCTCGCTTGCCTACTTCTTCAAAACCAAACGCACGGTAGAGCTGAATCGCCGCATTGTTCGTTTCCCGCACATCAAGAAAGATCGTCGCCTCGAGTTCACCCTGAAGACTGGAACAGTGAGCTACGAGGTCAGCCATCAACAACCGGCCGATGCCTTGCCGCTGAACGTCAGGGTCTACAGCTATGTTCATTAGGGTAACTTCATCAAGCACGCTATGGATAACATAGTAGCCTACCAATTTAGGTTGCTGCCGCCGCAACACATAAAGGCTTCGTAGCACGTATCCAGCGCCCGTAGACTGTCGAAAGGTATTGCGCGACCATGGCTGCACGTGTGCGCGTTCTTCGAGCGACAGATGCGCTTCAGTAACAAGGTCGTCCGTCACAATCAGCATCGATTAATCTCGACTTGCAGCTGGCGCTTGTTGACTGAGCAACTGCCAGAGTTGTTTTTTGTCTGCACTCGTTAATGTTCGACCAATAAAGTTATCGATGTTAATCGACTGACGCTCTGCGCTCGGTTGCGAAACTTCTGTCACTTTTGCACCGATAAAGGATGCAAGATCCACCAGCCACTGCGGTTCAACGACCGGCAACCGTGACGAAGTCTGTAGTAACCATGGACCCACGCGAACATAAAAAACAGAAGGTTCAGCTTCGGGTTCTGGTGCTGCTGAAAGCTTTGCCTGTTCCGGCGGCGAGGATATCATTTCGACTCGACTAGCAGTGCTAGTCCTCAACTGCCAGTCGAAGTGGGCTATTCCAAGCTGGGTTAAACAGGATTGCTGCAAATGGCTATACATGGCGACCTAAACGTTGCAAATAGAGTCTTGATTATAGTGGCTATCGACGGCCTAGCCAATGGCAACGGCTATACCAATTCACAATTGAAGTTTGCACTTAGACTACCAATCGCCTCAAATAAAAAAGCCACCCCGTCAAGAAGTGGCTTTGTTCAATTGAATGAGATTGAAAACTACAGTCGACGCTCAATCTTAGCGTTAGCTTTCAATGCATCAAGCAGTGCACGATAAGCTAACTCAGCGTACTGGCCTTCCAACTGACGCTGACTGCGCTCACGAGTTTCTTCGTCAACTTCACCGGCAACCACTTCACTCAATTCAATGATCGCAGCGTCACCGTTCGCTAAAGAAACAATCGTGCGGCTTGCCCCCGTACTTGCCGGCGACATTCTAAACAACTCTTGGCGAACCGCACTCGGTAAATCACTCGAATTGCGGGTTACATTGTCGAAATCAGTAAACGCTTGTTCTGCAGTTTCGCCTTCCGCCATTGCTGCGAGAATTGCATCAGCTTGCGCTCGAGCTAATTCTTCTGCGCGTTGAGCACGAAGATACTGTTCAATATCTTCCTGAACTTCAGCGAGCTCAAGTACACGCGCTGGCTGGTACTCGTCGGCGCGGATAACTAGTGAACGGCGTTCTAATTCAATTAGGTCACTGTTGAGTCCGAATTCGCGTACATCTTCCGAAAATGCTTGAGCAATCAGCTGTGGCTGGTCGAAACCTTCCGCACCAACTTGCGGTTGTAACCAAGGCGAAACCTTAACCTCGAGCCCTAAATCTTCGGCCACAACGTCAAGCGTGTGATCAACTTCAAATGAAATTCGTGCCAACTCCTGCTGCAAATTAAAGTACTGCTGTTCAGCTTCGACACTCGCTAAGTTGTTACGGATATCATCCGCGACTTCGCTAAATGCAGTCGTTGAAGCGGCTCTCAGTTGCGTAAGCTTAACTAAGTGATAACCAAACTCACTACGCACGACCTCGGAAACATCACCTTCGCTCTCAAGCGCAAAGCCCGCGTCTTCGATATCAGGGTCAAGTGATCCACGCTCGAGTATGCCTAAGTCACCACCTTCCTGACCGCTGAAGAAGTCATCCGACTCACTGGCTGCTAGCTCAGCGAAGTCCGCCCCATCATTTAATTGCGACGCTAACGCTTCGATACGAGTTAACGCTGCTGATTCGTCATCACCAAATTCAACCATAATGTGGGCAATTCGACGTGACTCACGCGACTGAAATGCTGCTGGGTTGTTGTCGTAATAAGCTCGTACTTCCTCGTCAGAAACCTCAACGTTAGCAAGTACCTCATTAAAGTCAAGTTCGACGTAAGCAAGACGAATCTGTTCACTTTCTTCGAACAATTCTTGATTATCGAAATAAAACGCTTCAATTTCTGCTGCTGACAACTCCACCTGATCGATAAAGTCACGAGCGGAAATTGTCGCAAACCGACCACTGCGCTTTTCATTTTGCAAGACTTGCATCCGCTCTACTTCACTCGCTAAAGCAAATTCAGAGCCAAAAGCACCCTGCATGAGCATGACGCGGCTCATCTGGATCGACAAGTAATCACGGAACATAGCAGGTGTGAAACCGGCGTTATTCAGAGCGCGCAGATAAATGTCATTGTTGAATTGGCCATTCATTTGGAATTCAGGCATTTGCACAATTGCATTACGCAAAGCTTCAGTCGACTGATTGATCCCGAGTTTTCCGGCTAGTTCTGAGGCTAGCTGCTCTTCAATGAGGTTCTCTAGTACGCTTTGGCGAAGCTGCCGCATGTAAGCTTCGTCTTGCGCCAGAAACTCAAACATATCGCCATATTGCTGCTGCAACATGCCACGTTGATTCTGATACGCACGATCAAACTCTGCGCGAGAAATCTCATGATCATTGACCTTCGCTGCATAGTCATCAACGCTGCCGCCCAGATAGGCGCTAACACCGGTGAATGCAAATGCGATAATAATTAAAAACAGGATGATTTTGACAACCGGGCCCTGCGACCCCTCACGTATCTTCTCGAGCATGGTATGACTCTTTGACCGCTATCTGATTAAACTTTACGACAAGAAAAAAGCGCATCGTGCGATGCGCTTCTTTTTGTCATCACAAAGCGCAGTATATCACAAATACACAACGCTTCTGAATTGCTAATTTCTTAGTTCACCGCATCTTTCAGCGCTTTACCTGCTTTGAACGCAGGAACTTTCGCTGCAGCAATTTCGATGGTCTCACCAGTTTGTGGGTTACGGCCAGTGCGAGCAGAACGCTCACGAACTGTAAAAGTACCGAAACCAACTAATGCCACTTGATCTTCGTTTTTCAGAGCTTCAGTAACCGCGCTAATAAAAGAGTCCAAAGCACGACCAGCAGATGCTTTAGAAAGTTCTGCGTCTGCTGCAATTTTGTCAATAAGCTGAGACTTGTTCACAGTATCATCCCCTTCAATTGTTATTATGGAGTTCTATATGGTTCCATTTGAAAATGGTCCAGCAAAGTTTATAACAAGCTTATACCATTAGTTCAAGCATTGATAATGCCCATTTAACTCCTCCCAAATTCTTCTCATGCCTTGAGCAGTAAGGGTTGGAGGTTAAGCACTAGGCTATCACAGTCTTTGTGGATGAAAAGCCTTTTTTCGTAAAAATTTAACAATTTTTAACGAGCTTCATGATCTGGACTTCTCATCCACTCTTGATTTCTTACTTTTTCTTTTTTTCTTTCAATGACTTATATGGATCATCTTGAAGCGACAGCGTGAGCACTTCATCAATCCATTGCACTGGAAAAATCTCTAGATCGGCTTTGACATTGTCCGCTATTTCCTTCAAGTCGCGTTCATTATCCTTCGGGATGAGTACACGCTTTATACCACCTCGGTGGGCTGCAAGTAGCTTTTCTTTGAGACCACCAATCGCTAATACTTCGCCGCGAAGCGTAATCTCGCCGGTCATTGCAACATCTGCGCGCACTGGATTCATCGTTAAAGAGCTAACCAAGGACGTAACCATCGCAATACCAGCGCTCGGCCCATCTTTCGGCGTTGCACCTTCTGGAACGTGCACGTGGATGTCACGCTTCTCGTAGAAGTCATCGGCAATGCCGAGTTTTTCTGCACGACTACGAACGACTGTCATGGCAGTACTGATCGACTCTTTCATAACATCGCCAAGAGAGCCCGTGCAAACGACTTTCCCCTTACCGGAAACATTGGTTGCTTCGATGGTAAGTAAATCACCACCGACCTGTGTCCATGCTAAACCCGTCACCTGACCAATTTGATTCGCTTCCTCTGCTTTACCAAAGTCAAAGCGTTGAACACCGAGAAAATCATCGAGATTCTTTTCCGTGATTTTCACTTTCTTCAACTTCTTATCGAGCAAGATGCGTCGCACCGATTTGCGGCAAAGGGTCGATAATTCCCGCTCTAGATTACGTACACCCGCTTCACGTGTGTAATAGCGAATAATGCCGAGAATGGCATCGTCACTGATCTCGACTTCGCCCTTACGCAAACCATTGCGTTCCATCTGTTTTTCGAGCAAATGGCGTTTGGCAATATTAAGTTTTTCATCTTCGGTGTAACCAGAGAGACGAATGACCTCCATTCGATCAAGTAAAGGTGCTGGAATGTTCATACTATTTGACGTCGCCACGAACATTATATCGGACAAGTCGTAGTCAACTTCTAAATAGTGGTCGTTAAAGCTGCTATTTTGCTCTGGATCTAAAACCTCGAGCAGTGCCGATGCCGGATCACCGCGCATGTCCGACGACATCTTGTCAATTTCATCAAGTAAGAACAGAGGGTTGCGGACACCCACTTTAGCCATTTTCTGCATCAGCTTGCCTGGCATCGAACCAATATAGGTGCGGCGATGACCACGAATTTCCGCTTCGTCACGCACGCCACCGAGTGCCATGCGTACATATTGGCGTCCTGTTGCTTTCGCAATCGACTGCCCTAACGACGTTTTACCAACACCAGGCGGACCAACCAAACACAGTATCGGGCCGCGGACTTTTTTGCTCCGTTGCTGCACCGCTAGATAGTCTAAGATGCGCTCTTTCACCTTCTCCAAACCAAAGTGATCAGCGTCAAGAATAGATTCAGCTTGGCTCAGATCTTTCTTAACCCGCGACTTTTTATGCCATGGCACACTGGTCATCCAGTCAATATAACTGCGGACCACAGTCGCCTCGGCTGACATCGGCGACATCATGCGTAATTTCGCCAGCTCTGACTTCGTTTTATCAAAGGCTTCTTTCGGCATCTGTGCTTCATCAATTTTCTTTTGCAGCGCTTCAAACTCATCCACGCCGTCTTCACTCTCGCCCAGCTCTTTTTGAATAGCTTTCATTTGCTCATTCAAATAATACTCGCGCTGGCTTTTTTCCATTTGTTGCTTAACGCGGCTACGGATCTTGCGTTCAACCTGGAGAATATCGATCTCGCCTTCCATCAACGCCATTAAATGCTCGAGACGATCCTGAACACTAATAATTTCGAGAACGCGCTGCTTATCCGCAAGTTTAAGCGGCATATGCGCCGCCATGGTATCGGCTAATCGGTCGGCTTCGTCAATGCCACTGAGTGAGGTTAAAACCTCCGGTGGTGTTTTCTTGTTGAGCTTTACATAGCCTTCGAATTGATTAAGTGCAGAGCGAACCAAAATCTCTTCTTCGCGCTCTTCCATCTCTTCACTGGTCAATAATTCAATATCAGCGCGGAAGAAGTCGCCATCGGGCTGCCAAGACTTCACTTTCGCCCGTTGCGTTCCCTCGACCAGAACTTTCACCGTACCATCGGGTAATTTTAATAATTGCAGAATGGTCGCGATCGCACCAACATCGTAAATATCATCAGAGCCGGGCTCTTCTACCCCAGCATCTTTCTGTGCCACGAGAAAAACTTGCTTATCATCATCCATCGCCGCATCAAGGCAACGAATAGACTTTTCCCTTCCGACAAAAAGCGGAATGACCATGTGTGGATACACCACGACATCACGTAATGGTAGGACTGGTATACCTTGACGTTCACCACTTTCTTTTGTCATCACTTTTCCCATTTGCTGTAAACGCTAAACCGATACTCTTTAATATGCGGTTAAACTGATAAAGTTCAATCCCTTTCTAACAAAAAGGGGCCTTTCGGCCCCCAACTGGTGATTATTCGCCCGATGCTTGGGCTTCTTTTTGATTCTCGTAAATCAAAATGGGGTCCGAATCGCCACTTATCACCGACTCGTCAATCACAACCTTAGCAACGTTTTCTAAAGAGGGTAACTCGTACATGGTATCGAGTAGTACTTCTTCAACGATTGACCGCAGGCCACGTGCACCTGTTTTCCGTTTCATCGCTTTCCGTGCAATTGCACGCAATGCATCCGTACGGAACTCAAGCTCAACGTTTTCCATTTCAAGCAAAGCACCATACTGTTTGGTCAGTGCGTTTTTCGGCTCACTGAGAATTTGCACGAGGGCATCTTCGTCGAGTTCCGTTAAACTTGCGACCACCGGAAGACGACCAATAAATTCTGGAATCAGTCCATATTTAACTAAGTCTTCAGGCTCGACTTGGGTGAGAAGGTTGACTTGATCTTTCTCCGTCTTCGACTTCACTTCGGCACCAAAACCAATGCCACTGCCAGTCGCTAACCGCTGACCAATAACTTTCTCGAGTCCGGCAAACGCGCCACCGCATATAAACAAAATTTTCGATGTATCGACTTGCACAAATTCCTGCTGAGGATGCTTACGGCCACCTTGTGGAGGAACCGAAGCAATTGTTCCCTCAATGAGTTTCAGCAATGCTTGCTGTACACCTTCACCGGACACATCTCGAGTAATCGACGGATTATCTGACTTGCGTGAAATCTTGTCGATTTCGTCAACATAGATAATGCCACGCTCGGCTTTCGCTGCATCATAATCACATTTTTGCAGTAATTTTTGGATGATGTTTTCGACATCTTCACCGACATATCCAGCTTCGGTCAGTGTCGTGGCATCCGCCATAGTGAACGGTACGTCCAACATACGAGCTAAGGTTTCCGCGAGCAAGGTTTTGCCACTACCGGTTGGCCCGATAAGCAAAATATTACTCTTGCCAAGCTCAACCTCTGGCTGTGCACCGGCATTACGTAAGCGCTTGTAGTGGTTATACACAGCAACAGCCAACACTCGCTTGGCTAAGTCTTGACCGATGACATAATCGTCCAAATGTTGACGGATTTCTTTCGGTGTCGGTAAGCGGTCTTCGGACGCTTGCGGTGAAATATTCTTAATTTCTTCTTTGAGAATATCGTTACACAGATCGACACATTCATCACAAATGAACACGGACGGACCCGCGATCAGCTTTTTGACCTCATGCTGGCTTTTGCCACAAAATGTACAGTAAAGTGACTTTCCACCTTTACCACTACTCGTTGTTGAATCCGTCATTCACTTCTCCAGTACGCTACTGCTGTACTTAATAAACTTCGTATACTTAATATACTTTACTTCAATTCCAAGCCTCTAAAGGCACTTGAACACTACTTTAGCACAACTTATAACGGCTTTAGCCTTGTTGCTGACGTTTTTCCAAAACTTTATCAACAATGCCGTATTCAAGCGCTTGCTGTGAACTCATAAAGTTATCCCGATCGGTATCTTTCGCTACACGGTCAAACTCTTGCCCGGTGTGTTCAGACAACAAACGATTGAGTTTTTCTTTTATATACAAAATCTCGCGCGCATGAATTTCAATATCAGACGCTTGGCCTTGAAAACCACCCAATGGCTGGTGAATCATCACCCGGGAATTCGGTAGACAAAAACGTTTGCCTTTAGCGCCACCCGCTAACAAGAACGCGCCCATACTGGCCGCTTGGCCAATACAAATAGTTGACACGTCATTGCGGATAAATTGCATGGTGTCATAAATTGCCATGCCTGCGGTGACCGAGCCGCCCGGTGAATTAATATAAAGATAAATATCCTTTTCTGGATTCTCAGACTCAAGGAATAGCATTTGGGCGACAATCAAATTCGCCATTTGCTCTTCAACAGGGCCGCAGAGGAAAATAATTCCTTCTTTAAGTAAACGGGAATAAATATCAAATGAGCGCTCACCTTTTGCTGTTTGTTCGACAACGATCGGCACGAGTGCAGCCATAGGATCCGGCATGTTATTTCCCATCAAAACTTCTCTCCTCAAATAAAAAATGGCTCAGATGAATTTCATCTGAGCCATTAAACCAATTCTTAGTGTTTTCAGCAAATGCTTATTTTGCTGGCGGGTTCATCACGTCGTCAAAGCTAACTTGCTTTTCAGCAACTTTTGCTTTGGCTAGTACGAAGTCAATCGCTTGATCTTCGAGTACGACATTGTGAATCTGCTGCATTGCTTCTGCATTTTGCTTGTAATAGGTAATCACTTCTTGCGGATCTTCGTACGCAGAAGCTTGGCTTTCAAGCATCTCATCTACGCGTGCTTGGTCAACTTTAAGCTCGTTCGACTTGATGACTTGGCCAAGTAACAAACCAACTTTAACGCGCTCTTCAGCTTGCTCATTGAATAAGTCCGCTGGTAGCTCAGGCATATTCTTCGCATTGCCACCGAAGCGTTGCATCGCTTGCTGGCGTAGTGCTTGAATTTCCTGTTGCTTCAGTGCTGATGGCACTGGTACGTCGTTGTTTGCCGCTAACAAGCCTTGAATAACTTGTTGCTTCACTTTGTTTTTCATTGCGTTCTTGAGCTCGCGCTCCATGTTCTTGCGAACTTCGTTACGAAGCGCTTCAAGACCACCATCGCCAATGCCAAACTGTTCAGCAAAGTCATCGTTTAATTCAGGCAGCTCAGGTGCTTCAACGGTTTTAATAACCAAGTCGAATTCTGCAGCTTTACCTTTCAAATGTTCTGCATGATAGTCTTCTGGGAACGTCACTTCGATCGTTTTCTCAGTGCCCGCCTTTAATCCTTTCATCGCATCTTCAAAACCTGGGATCATGCGACCTTGACCAAGTTCTAAAGTGAAGTCTTCAGCTTTACCACCGTCGAACTCTTCGCCGTCAACGCGACCTAAGAAGTCGAAAGTGACTTTATCGCCATCTTTAGCGCCACGCTTCACTTCTTTAAATACTGCGTGTTGCTTGCGCAACGTTTCAAGCATGTTGTCAACGTCTGCATCAGTTACTTCCGCAACTGCTTTCTCGACTTCGACTTTGTCCAAGTCTTTCAATTCAACTTCTGGATAAACTTCAACCGTTGCAACAAATTCAAGATCCTTGCCTTCTTCGTCGGCTTTTGGCTCAATTTGTGGTGCGCCAGTCGGGTTGATCTTTTCCTGAATCAAAGCTTCGATGTAATGACGCTGAATTTGCTCCATGACAACATCTTGGCGAATCGCAGGACCGAAACGTTTAGCCACCAAGCTCACTGGAACTTTACCAGGACGGAAACCATCCATACGTACCGTACGCGCACGTTGCTTCACTTGGTTTTTAACTTCACTATCAATCTTTTCAGCCGGGATTGTGATGGTTAACCGGCGCTCTAAACCTGTTGCTTCTACAGAAACCTGCATTGCTTTGTTACCTCAGCATCACTTAAACGTGCATTTCGTATTACTGTAGCCGATTGTGCTTGGTCACTGATGACGGCACCACAGAACCAACTACTCCAAATCTTGCGCTGTGCCTACCCTCAAATCAGTCAGGGGATAAAGTACGAACGCGCTTATATTCTGCCATCAGCCAACAAGGACTGATGAAAAATGACGCGACATTATAACGATCATCTTCGACTGAGTCGAGTCGAGCACCACAAAAACTGATCGCTTTTTATTTACAATTGAACGATACGGCTATGCGATTCATTCTAAGGCTAGCCGGTGAACGGACAAAAATTGCCAAGTTTTTTTGAAAAAGCGGCATTTCTATTTGACAGCGGCGACGCAACTAAGCAACTCTTGTAGCTGCCAAACACAATAACAAAAATGATGGTAATTTGAATGTTTGATGAGCGTATCCAACAGGCTTTTTCTGCCGAACTCCTAAACGCCCTCCCGGTTGCCGTATTTTCTGTGGCACACTCAACGCAGGCAAAACTAGAAAGCCAAGATCTTTTGCTTTTGACTGTCTATGCCAATCAGACCGCAATCGAGTTGTTCGATGTTAACGCTCAATGCTCACTCGCCGAACTCCAACAAGCGTTGAAATTCCAAGTCGATGCAATCAACCAGTCCGAACATGGTCATCAATCTATTGATTCGCCGTTAGTGACCACAATGCAAGGGGAAACCATTGATCGGCGTGACTTGATGCTGAACAGCCTGCCCGTGCAATTAGTCACCGGTCAGCTAGCCATCAATCACGAAGAACAGCTTTCCTACATGGTCATTCAACCACGCGATCATCGATTGTTTGTGAGTTCCGGCCCACACATGGACATGCAGTCGACTGAGCTCTCGTTAAAGGAATTTATTGAATATGAAAAAACGGTCAGTCACGTCTCTCGTTCGTTAGCAGTCAATAAACTCCCAATTGAAGAGAGGATTAATCAAGCATTAGCCAGTATTGGCGAGTTCTGCCAAGTCGATCGAGCTTATGTCTTCTTATTCGACTTTGATTGCTCAACAATGAGCAATACTCATGAATGGATTAACGACGGCATCACTTCACATTTAGACGAGCTGCAAGACATCCCGCGCTCTGGACTGCCATGGTTTTTCGAAAAAATCACCACTCAAGGAATCGTTAATATTCGTAATACCCACGAACTTGGCGACGAAGCAAAGTTGGAACGCGAAGAGTTTTTACAGGAAGACATTAAGTCGATTTTGTGTGTCGGCATGTATGCTGACGATGAAATTATTGGTTTTGTCGGCTTTGACATGGTTGCGCGTCAACGTTATTGGTCGGAAAAAGATATTCGTCGGAGTCGGATGATCGCCGATTTAATCGCCTCGAGTATTCACACCGATCTTCTCATGCAGTCCTTAAAAACAACCCAACGACAGCTACTAGCGACCAATGAATCACTGCGGCGCTTGGCTATGCGCGACAGTCTGACCGGGCTACCGAGCAAACAACAATTCATCGAGCGCTTGACCGAAGAAATTGCACGAGCCCAGCGCCAAGGTCATAAGCTGTCGCTTTGTTTGTTTTCAATTGATCTGCTGCAACAGATTACTGCAGAAACTGAGTTAGAACACTATAACCAACTCGTGGTGAGAGTTGCCGAGCTATTGACGTCATTTTTTCGGCGTGACGGTGAGACTGTTTCACGCATTGAAGACTGCACGTTTGCTGTCATACTGCCGCACGTTGATCATTCACTTGCACAGCAGCGCTCTGCAGAATTGCTGCGGCGCGCCACCGAACAAGTCAAAGCGCCAGCTGCCGGTAAATTAACATTGAGTGCCGGGCTTGCATTCATGCATGCTGACATCAATGCCGAATCGTTACTTGCCCAAGCTCAAAATCAATTAACACTAGCAAAAAGCCAAGGCGGTGGTAAGCTCGTTTCATAGTCATTGATTGAGCCTGTCTGTCGCAGAATAATAGCCAATCATTTAGTTCATTAGAGGAATTGGTATGACGTACTTATTACCAAGGTTTCGGTTTCTTCAAAGTTTTCGTCTTTTCCTAATGCTATCCTTGTCCCTGCTGATTGCTGCATGCTCAAGTTCAAGTCCTCCGCCACAAGACAACTTGCATGTCAGCGAGAATCGGATTGTACTCAATGGCGCTATCACTGAAGCAACACTCGCAAGCTTTCTGCATCTGCTAGAAACGCATTCTGCGATTGAATACTTTGATGTGAACAGCGCGACAGGCGATCCCTTAGCAGCAATACAACTTGGTTATGCAGTGTATCGCAGTCGTATTACCGTAAGAGTGATCAATGAATGTCTGGGTCCATGTGCAAACTACTTATTCACTGCCGCCGCAGAGCGCATTATAATGCCCGATGCCGTCGTCGCATGGTCTGGTGGAGCCCTTAATCAAAGTCGCGTGTTGCAATGGCGGAGTTATATGCTTCCCGGCGTTCGAGACTTTCTTACCCGATACTCAGATGCTTACTTACGCCGCGAATCACGTTTCTTTGACCGTATCAACGTCGATCAGCGCATCACAACCTTTGGCTTCAATGAATATATCGGTTGTATGACCGATAACATGCAAGGGTTCTACTATACTCCTGCAGGACTTTTATCGCTTGGTCTCGGGCCGACTCAATTTGCCGAGGAAGCAGCTCCAGCAACACTCGCGGAACAGGGGTTTTGTTTGGTTGAACTTAGTGATCGATTCTTACTCTTGCAAAATCGCTAACATGTGTCTGAACTAATCAGTTTGCTTTAAGCGCGCATTAAACTGACGACATATCTGTGCTATGTCAGCACCATGTTGCTTTGGCAATTCGATGGTCAAGGCAACCTGAGAAGAATAATTCACACGAATAACTTCACCTTGATGTAAGCCAATGAAGTGCCGTAAAGGTTGTTCAGCAGCAAAATCACATTCTACGGTGAGTTGAGTCATCGTCACGAGTTCTTCGACAGGAAGTACTGACATCACCAATTCAGTCACTTGCGAGTAGGCTCGCACTAGCCCCCCAGCGCCGAGTTTTATGCCACCGAAGTAACGCGTCACCACCACCAGCACATTACCAATGCCTTTGTGCTGCAGCACATTCAGGATCGGTTTGCCTGCGGTACCGCTTGGCTCTCCGTCATCGTTCATCGCCGCACTTTCAGCATCGCCAAGGATATAGGCCCAGCAATGATGGCGAGCATCTGGATAGCGCGCCTTCACCGCCGCCACTTGCGCCAGCGCCTCATCACGACTACAGGCCTTTGTGGCAAAACCAATAAATCGGCTTTTCTTAATTTCGAGCTCGCGCTCACAACTACCTTGTGGAACCGAGTAACTCATAATTAACCGTGCGCGACTTGAATCGCTTGCTGAAGATCCTCAAGCAATTCACGTGGATCTTCGATACCAACAGATAGACGCAATAAATCATTCGGTACCGGTGTGTCCTCACCTTCAATACTAGCACGATGCTCAATTAGACTTTCCACACCACCGAGCGATGTCGCGCGTTTCCATAGCTGTGTTTGTGCAGCGACATCAATCGCCGCTTTCGCACCGCCGCGAACGCGAATAGACAGCATGCCGCCAAAACCACCCTTCATTTGCTGCAACGCAACAGCGTGATCAGCAAACGACGGTAGACCGGGGTACAGCACTTCCACCACATGATCTGTTTGCTGCAGTTGTTCAGCCAAGTACATCGCCGACTCAGAACTCGTGCGCACACGCAAAACTAAGGTGCGCATACCACGCAGCAACTGCACACTGTCATGGGGACTTAACACAGCGCCAGCTTGGCGACGTATCTTCCGCACCCGTAGCCAAAACTCGTCGTCTTTGTCTGCGGTAATAAGCGCACCAGCAATGACGTCCGAATGACCATTTAAATACTTAGTCGCTGAGTGCATGACAATGTCAGCACCTAGCTCGAGCGGTCGGCATAGCACCGGCGTTGCCACGGTTGAATCAACCGCAACGCGGATCCCATGTGCCTGTGCTTGTTCTGCCACCGCGCGAATATCGGCAATATGCCACATCGGATTCGCTGGCGTTTCTAACCAGATTAACTTCGTTTTGCCCGGTTGCAGCGCACTCTCTATCGCTTCGAGATCAGAGGTATTGACGAAATCAATCGCCACACCCCAAGTCTTCGAAAACTCAATCAACCAGTTGCGCAGCGCCCAATACATAACCTTTGGTGCCACCACATGGTCGCCCGGTCGCAACGCCTGAAACACGCTGACCGCAGCCGCCATTCCCGACGCAAATAACATGGCTTCAGCGCCTGATTCGATGTCCGCCAACACGTCTTCAACCACACGATAGGTAGGGTTATCATCGCGGGAATAGACTAACCCCGAGCGATAATGGTTATCGGCATCACGCAAATAGGTCGTTGATGGATAAATCGGCGGAACCAGCCCTTTGGTTTGTTCATCAATAAAGCCAAGCGCCTGCGCCACACGGGTCTGAATTGACAGCCCAGCTTGTTTGTTCGAAGTCATGGATAATGTTCCAGTGAATTAAAATTAGGGAATCAGCGGGCGGTAGTCATTCTCAAGTTGAGCAAATGAGAAATCACCAAGGAAACGACCGACACTAAGCCATGTCGCTAAACCGCGCAAATCTTTGAAGTGCGGTGGCACAAATGTTGGCTGTTGAATCATTCCTGAATCTGCTAGTTCACAGATTAAACGGAAGTCATCGACCGCTAATTTACCCGCGAGAAGCAGCGGTAAGCGGTCGATCTTGCCAAGTTGAACGGCTACGCGAATGAGGTTATACACCAACACAAAACCGCGAATATAAGCCAAGTCTTTGGTAAAAGGCTTGCCCGTTGGCGTACTGCCACGAAAAACACGTTGGGCTAAAGTGTAAGCTTCATCTTCTTTAATCCCCTGTTGCAATAACGCTCGGTAGACTTCCACGAATTCTGCACCATCCGCCGCCAAAGCAGTGGCATGAATACGACTTACCAATTTTGCCAGACGACGCGGTGTTGAACGCAGAGTAATGACTTCAGTTAAGACAGCCAAGCCTTCTTGAGTGATCGTTGCACTCGGTGTACCCTTACTCAAACAGGTTAAATAGGGTTGTTGTAGACCGTTTTGGGTGGTGCCGATGTGAATCCAGCCCTCATGGACTTCAAGAATGTCGAGCTCACGCTGCGAAAATTTCACATCCTGATTCAACTTGATTCGATCACTACCTGCCGCAGCATCGCTAACAATACCGTCTGACAGCATGACGTTCACATTAATCCCGGCCATACTTTCGCGCAGCTGTCCTTGCAGCATTTCAACCGCAGTCGCGGCATCAATATCTTTTTTCTCTTCCGGCAATGCGTCACTGGCTAACAAGGTATCGAGCGGGCTTTGCAACATGGTGGCCAGTTCGGCGAGTGACGGCTCATTGGCATGGAACACATCATCAGGATGGCCAAAAAGCTCGACCGAAAGCTCATGAAACTCTTCCGTACCACGCGCTTCAATCATGCGCACGACATCGCGATACTCGCGGCACGCGCGAGTCATCAATTGTGACACGGGGCTTAAACGGCCAAGTTGGCGAACGATGTCGCGTTGAAGTTCGGCAAGTTGCAGACGGAGATCGGCAGGTGAAAAGCCAAGTTGCTTTTGCTGATAATAGGATTTTTCTATTTCTGGATTGCGTTCGGCTTTTTGCTGAAAAAACCGCTCTTTAATCGAGCGATCCCAATTCACAGCATCTAAAATCCGAATCGGCGCTTGTAATTGCACCAAACGGTCCGATAAGACCCGCGCATGATCAAGAAAATGTTGTTCTGCCATACCCACTCCAAAGCAATGATTTCAGGAATCATATTACCTTGTAATGCGCAGATATGAAAAAGGAAACTGAGAAATGGTCGGCGAGACTGGATTCGAACCAGCGACCCCTTGGACCCAAACCAAGTGCGCTACCAAGCTGCGCTACTCGCCGACGACAATAAAGATTTCTTAAGAATGGGGTGGATGATGGGACTCGAACCCACGACAACCGGAATCACAATCCGGGGCTCTACCAACTGAGCTACACCCACCACTGAATGACAGTGCATTGTGTCAAATACTATGACTTTCCCGACACAAGCAGACCTGGCACGCCCGGCAGGATTCGAACCTGCGACCGACGGCTTAGAAGGCCGCTGCTCTATCCGACTGAGCTACGGGCGCGCTGTTCTTCCTGCGGTAACGCTGGGAAAATGGTCGGCGAGACTGGATTCGAACCAGCGACCCCTTGGACCCAAACCAAGTGCGCTACCAAGCTGCGCTACTCGCCGAACTAAATCGTTGTCCTAATAAACACTTTGTTCGCTAGGTGGCAACGGGGGCGAATATTACCTATCTGCTGCGTCATCGTCAAACACTTTTTCAGAATACCTGATTGTATGGCTATTTTTGAAGCAACTCGGTAAAAAGTAGACTTTTACAACCTCAAATTATAGTCGCAAGCGCAACGCACCGCGAACCTTTGGTTAAATACAACGAGCGACCATGAAAAGTAATCACTAAGGCTGTTTTCATCAGCACTTTTCTGCGACAATATTCGCCCTACCCGAATCGCAATCAAATGACGGAATGCTCTCATGGCCGCGCAATTAATTGATGGCAAGAAAATCGCACAAGAAATTCGTGCGACCGTAAAAGATAAGGTTTCTGCTCGTCGCTCGATGGGATACCGAGCCCCCGGATTAGCAGTGGTATTGGTTGGGCAAGATCCTGCCTCACAAGTCTATGTCGGTAGTAAACGCAAAGCTTGTGATGAAGTCGGCTTTGTTTCCAAAGCTTATGATTTACCAGTCACTGCATCTCAGGCTTCGCTCGAGTCACTAATCGACGAACTCAATGCAGATCCTGAAATTGACGGCATTCTTGTCCAATTACCTTTACCGGCGGGACTCGACTCAACGCGAATTCTTGAGCGAATTCATCCGCATAAAGATGTTGACGGTTTTCACCCCTATAACATCGGCCGACTATCACAACGTATCCCGTTGTTGCGGCCTTGCACACCCTATGGCGTCATTCGCCTATTAAATAGTACAGGTGTCGATTTACATGGTCTTCATGCGGTTGTCGTCGGGGCATCCAATATTGTTGGTCGGCCAATGAGCCTCGAGTTGCTGCTCGCTGGTGCGACAACAACTGTCTGCCACCGCTTCACCAAAGACCTGCAATCACATGTGGCAAACGCCGACGTTCTTGTCGTCGCCGTCGGCAAGCCAGGGTTTATTCCCGGCTCTTGGGTTAAACCGGGTGCTATTGTTATCGATGTTGGTATCAACCGCCGCAGTGACGGCTCGTTATGCGGTGACATCGAGTTTACCGCAGCTGCAGAGCGCGCTAGTTGGATTACGCCAGTGCCAGGCGGTGTTGGCCCAATGACGGTTGCGTGCTTGATGCTGAATACCCTGCAAGCTTGCGAAGATTTTCACGACCCGCAGTAAATACCGAGACCGTGCACAGCTTGTAAACAGGTCTACGGACATTATATCGGCAACGATGAATGCAATGGCACGTGAATGTGCTTGTGAATTGGCCATAATCGTCGCCCATTGATGCTCTGAGCCTGACAGTGGATATTTTGATACGATGCGACCTTGGCTATTATGTCGCGCGCAATCGCAACGCGTAATGGATAACACACAACCACTTCTACTTGCAGCACACGGTCTTGCAAATAATCAGCCTGTAAATCTGCCGTTAATTGTCCGATTCTAATTTCGGCATAATCAACAAGGAAGTGAGGCTGCCCCATAGCCCGCTCATACTTAGCTAAGCGTTCAGGCTGTGGATGCACTAAATTGAACTTTGCATAGGCATATCGCCAAGTCGGATCATAGTTCATTGCGTATTGAAAATATGCTTGCATATTTTGCCAATTCATTTGTTCACTAGAACCGTATTTAATGGTTTCGATAGCCGCATAAGTGACAACTTGGTTAGCAGCAAACACCCAGACAAGCTGTATAGCCATCAGGGCAACCACCGTCATTAATCCTAAGCTGAGCAATCCTTCGAGCAGCCCTTGTCCGCGAACTCTTTGGATCATTCTAGTCAACGCCACAGTTGAAACTAGGCAATACATGAAGCACTTCAATTTGATTTCCTATCACCGCACTATTTGGAACTCTTGCTGACAACGCGGGTATTCCTTTGGGGTCATCAAATTGCCAAGTAAATTTCACTCTGAACTGCGATACGTCAATCCCAACTAATTGTTGCAGCACAGGCTTGCGTGGATATTCGAGAGCAAATGTCGAGTTGCGAAAAAGGGAAACAATGAAAGGTTGCTCTTGGCAGACTAAGTCGGTCGTTAACCAACTGAGTACGCCTTGCTGAATCGTACTCATTTCAACTGCCAACACATCTAAGTGCTGCAACACTCGTTTTGCCAACATGAAATTTGCAAAGCCTAAGGACACTGAGCTTAGGATAACTAAAGCAATAAGCAACTCTGCAAGAATGAAACCACTCTTCGACCGCATTTCGACTTCCTTTTCAAGGTATACGTGAAAGAAAAAGAAGCGCTTGCATCGCCGAGGCAGCGCCTCCTTTATTCTCATCCGTTCCGCTCACGGCAAATTACTTGAAGGTGATATAAAGGTTGGCTTCGGTTGCATGATAAGTTTCCACCGCATCCCCATAATATTGAACCAATCGACTGATTAGCCTTTCACCATTGAGGCCGTCGGCCGTGATCACGTAGGAGTTAGGCTTTAGCGGAACGCCTGAAGCTTGATATTCACCACCCCAAGGATTCTTAAATTCGCCATTTCCCCATTCTTCCGGCAGCATTGCATGATCAGCTAACGTCGAGATATGTAAGCTCATCGACTCGCCGCCGCTAAACTTCCATTGCTGAACTGCAGCACGCAATGTATTAATATCACTCTGCAATTTTAGTACCTTTGAGTTAAACGCAACCCACTGCCCTGCCTTTGCAACGCCAAGTGCTAAAAACGCTGCGATAGTAATGACGGTAAGTACTTCAAGTAAACTAAAGCCTCGTTTATGTTTTTTCATTGTTGACTCCATGTCAATTAATCTCCGTTAAACAATTTGTTGAGCTATCAAACTCATAGCGTTTGATAGCGTATTTACGACCAAAGCTATATTAATGAGCGCGATTAGATAACTGGTTGTAATCGCATATTTCAAACAGGCCTTACGCTGCCTCGTTGCATATTCAGCCACTCGTTTACACGCTTTATGTATTATCTCCGTTTCACTTGCCCCCTCTTTCCTTAGTAATTGCACTTCGAATAATATGCTCTGTGGGATGCCTCCAGCTGCAAGTAATCGCTCAAGCTGAGAAACACCTTGTCGAAGCCTTATGGTCACTTGCTGTAACGCATGACACACAGGTGCAGAGCACTTGTCTTGGGCAATAAGTAATAACTCCAGTAAACTCTGTTTACTTTGCAAAGATAACGCCAGAACTTGACAGAATGAAAGCAAACTCAATGTACGCATTTGCGTAAAACGGCTCGCGAAATAGGGGAGATGCTGCCCTCGTCTCTTTGCAATAGAGATAGCAATGAGTGCAGCAACGAAAAGAATGGTCATAAAAAAATAAGCCAGGATCCAACCTTGTGCGATTCCGGCTGTCACTGCAGTACTGTCATGATAAATTATGAGAATGGCCGGCACGAGATAGCTCGAAACAATATAGAGCACTACAAAACTAACAATCGCTAAAACAGCCGGATAGGTCATCTGTCGCTGTGATGCTCTTCTCCATAAGTATTGCTTATGGCGCCGTGTGACAATCATGTCCAGTGCAGCAAACAAGTCACCCGATTTTTCGCCAACAAGTAACAATGACAGTTCATCTGCATTTAAATAGCGACGTAAACTGAAACTCAAACTTTTACCATTCTTACTGAGATGACGGACTTGACGACTAAGGCGGATGACGCGGCGATCGTGATTTTCTTGACTCATGAGAAAAATGCCGTGTAATGCTTGATCGAGTTGCGTACCTCCGCGCAACCAATAGGTTAGAGCTTGTAAAAAACGGTTTGCTGCCGTTTGGTTAAACATGACTTTGCCTATGCGCTAACTGTTGTCGATAATACGCCTGAAACCCAGGGACATACTCAAGTGCATGTTCAAAATCAATCTCACCTGCGAGCAAACATTGAAAAGCCTGTTCAGCCAATGAACCGGTAATCGCAACGGCATGCGTCGACGTTGCTTCAACATGAATCTCTGTATTCGCTTCATAGGCGATAACTTCAGCGAGCAAGGTTCTGCCAGATATTCCATGAAAACAACAATCCTCGCAGCCGTTCGGGTTTATTGTTCGTATCCCCGTAAAGCTGAGCTGCTCGCTCTCGAGGCTGCATTGCGAACACAAAATGGGAACTAAGCGCTGCACGATCACCGCCTTCAGCACTTGATTTTGAATCAATCGATGCGCGTCAACTTTTAAGTCTTGTAAACGAGTCAAAACTGCTGGTGGTGAGCTTGCATGCAAGGTCGAAACGACCAAATGTCCGGTTAAGCTCGCCGTTACCGCTGCTGCTGCACTCTCCGCATCTCGAATCTCAGAGATAGCGAGAATATCCGGGTCCTCACGCAAAACAATTTTAACCATTCGCGAAAAAGATCCTGGCGTCGCTGTTTCTGCAATATATTTTTGCTCAATGTTTGGCTGAATTATTTCTACAGGGTCTTCTAACGAGATAACTTTGCGTGACTGTGGAAATAATCGATTGAACGCAGCTAGGCTTGTCGTTTTACCGTGTCCAGTTGGACCTGCAAAAATAATTAAGCCATCCGATAACTTACTTGATGATCGCAAATATTGCTCAGCTATAAAGCTAAATCCGAGCTCTTGAAATGAAGTCGCTTCAACACTTATGGCCTGCTGAATTCGCAAGGTCACGGTATAGCCTAACTGGCATGTTGATTGCTGTGCCCGTACTCGAACATGCCCAAAGGGCTCGCCAATCGGTACCGAAAAACTCGCGGCACAAATTCGGTGCTCATGAAAGAGCTCTGGATTATCATCTGCTTGGGTATTGAAAGCCGCAGCTATCACTTCCGACATAAAGGTTCTATTGCGACTACCTTGCGGCTGCAATAGTCCATGAATACGAAACGTAACCGTAACCTCATCACCTCGACACTGTAAATGCACATCACTTGCATGCTTGGTCAGAGCGTCAAGAATAATCCCCTTTAATGCTTGTTGCGCCAATGTTGCATACGTCTCTGTTACCTCATGCACGATTTGATGACGACACGCGCCATCCGCGTCAAGAACAAAATTACGTAAATAATCAACAGGCGCTTGCCACCATGACACATGCTCATAATGTTGCTTCACCATATAGGTCAATCGTTGCAAAAATAGCAGTTCATCTATCCAAGTCATCGCTGTTGCAATAATTCGTCCATCAGTTGTGACTACCACTGCACAATTATCGTGTTCATGACGCCGCAAAAATGCCACGCACTGTTGAATGAAGACCGGGCAGTATTCATCAGGTCGAGGATACTCCATCAAGGTTGCGATATTCATTTTCACTCCAAATGAAAGCGATAAAATCTATGCTGATCTTTCAGCTCAACCCAAGTTTGATTCACCTTCACAGTAACTCCTGGGATAATTTCAGTATTATCCGCGAACGTCACAAACCCTTGCGGAGTCTGAAATCTAGCAAACCTGCGTTCCCTCATATCGATAACCGCAACTAACCTTATGGTCGTCAGCAAAGCCGAGAGGATGTCATCAGTCGGCTTTTGCTCCGCCTCTTGTAATGCGCGCAACTGGCTTTGCGTCTGTGCAAATTGCAATTGCAGCTGCGCTAGCCGTACTTCAAGCTGAACTTGTTGTTCGTAAAGGCCGAGATTACGAATTGAACTTACCAATGCTTGGTTTTTCTCTAACTCTTTTATTTGTCGTTGAACAAGTTCAGAATCTGACTCGTTTCCACTACCAAGTAGCATCACCACAGGTACCAGTATTAAATAAAATCCGTTGAGGAGTGTCATCATCTTATCCTCCCCATGACACGGAAAGCGTGCCATTAATTTGGGATTCCATGCCGGTAATGTGAGCGGCGGTTAGTGTTACATCAAATCGCTTAAAGAGTTGCGCCAATGAAGCAAGATCTTCGATCCAACCTTTTCGAATCAGAATATCTGCTTCATTGCCGTTTGTTCTTATTGTCATGACGACATGATTAGTTATAAAGCTTTGCGATATTGACGATTGAAGCTCGTTACCGCTAATTTGTGTCAATGATGTCATGTTATTTTCAACGCTGACCAACGGGATAGCTCCCCACAATAAAGAGTCGACTGAGTCTTTGCTGTTCAAAGCCATCACAGCCAAGGCCTGCTTCTTCGACCGACTTGCTAACGTGGTGGAAAACTCAAGCTGTCCTTTCTTGAGCTCAAGCTGGTAGTTAGTAGCGTAAATTTCAGGCTCACGTTTCAACCATTCCGGAAACATAAACAAATAAAGTAAGGGATCGGATATTGCTTGCCTTTCTTCTTCCTGAGCAACTTGGATAGGCAGTTGTTGAATGCTCTGCGAAGGGTATTCAACATATAACCAAATGCCCGCCAAAAGCAAAAACGTGAGGCCGCATACCAGAAAAGTCGATTGTAAGCGGCCGTTCGAAAACAGCTTGCGATGCGCTTTTTGCAATAATAGAAGTTGGTTGGTTGTCAATTTGTGAGTCTTGTCCATACGAAGCCAACCCACCGACTTAATATATGCCTCAGTATGTACATCAAAATATACTGTCGGTATGAAGTCAGATCGTTCGCTCAATCCATCAAAAAGGAATGTGGGTATCTCTTGACTAAGCATCAAAGTAATAAGTTTTTCACCATCCCACGCAATCGTTAGATATTGACATTGAAAGAGCAAGCAGAAGAGAATTTGCTCGCTTTGATCAATTTTATCAGCCCAATACAAATAATTCGGACAAGGTTTATCACTGATACAAAGATAGTATTGTTGTCCACGCCGAAAATAATTTGCGTGGCATGTTAACAATTCCCGCTGCCAATAGTGCATGCGAAAGTAAGTACGCCAGAGCGACGGTAATGGCTCGACAAATAGCTGTGGTGACATACTTAACTCCTAGTTCAAAATAACCGGCGTCAATAAAATTAAAGTTTCAGTTTGTTGCCGTTGGCGTTCTTGACGGCCGCCCAGCACTCGATGCAAGGGTCCTCGCCGATCATTAATATCGGACTTACTATTCTGCAAGCCAGAAATAAGCAAGGTTTCTTGATCTCCCACCATCGCCTTCATAAAAAATTTCTTCTGGCTCGTTTGTGGTGTTTGAATCAAGCTATCTCCCGATTTAATTTGCTCAATTCCATTTAGGTCAGAAAGCGTTGTAGACAGCTGCAATAGAACATCGGATTCGATAATATTGGGCAGGACAAAAAGCTCAAAACCCGTGCTCACCATACTTGGAATCAGTACGTCGGTAGTGCCAACATTGGCTGTTGATGTGCTGCCGGCAGAGGCCAAGTAAGTCACATTCTCTTCCAATTGAATTTGCGCAATTTGATTATTGAGCGTAACCAAACGAGGATGCTTCGTAACGCTAACAGTTCCTTGTTGAGAGATTGCACTTAACAGCAACTCTGATCCTGCCATCGGTCCTGTTAAGCGACGATGTGACAAAGCCCCACCTACTTGAGTGCCTGCTGAAGATGCTTGGTTGGTAAAATTGATCACACCATTGCCGCTGGTAAGCTGGTAGACTAAATCCCAGTCAATTCCCGCTTGATGACTGTCAGTTAGAACAACGTCAACCACCTGCACCTCAATTGCAACTTGCCTGGTCAGTCGTGAATTGAGTTGCTGAAGATAATTTCGAACTAACTCAACATGAAACGGTACGTCACGAACCAACACCGATGTAGAGCTCTGGTTCAGTGACCAAGTCCCTTCATCAGAAAGCAACATGATCAACGCATTCTGAACATCTTGCCAAACTGATAAGTCGGTGCTCGAGAAGTTTAAATATTGACTCGATTGAAAGCTTGGTTGCGCTGCAGCTAAAAAGCTTCCGCTACTATTCGAACTTGAATTTGCACGACTATCACCGCCTAGAAAATAACTCGTGGCACCGGCCAGAAAAGCAATATCGAACTCCGCAGTTTCATATTTCTGCCACGCAACATAGTTTTTTCCGAGCTGATAGAAGAGTCCAGTATGATCGCTAAGTTTACGTAAAAACTCCCCAACACTGCCACGGTGAGAGAAAGAAACCAGTTGATGCTGATCGATTTGATCGAACCAACGAACACTCACGCCAAGTGGCCCTAGTACATCGAGTATTGCTCGCGACAACGGATAATCTTCAAAATGAAGCTCTATCGTGAACCCAACCCAGCTGGGCTGATTCTCTTGAATCAAAAGCGGTGGGACGTAAAGTTCGGATGAGTAAACGACGATATCGCGAGTTTCCTTTGTATCTTTTGGCATTGAGTACAGATTACGCTGCTCGCCAATGTGTCGCATGACATCTTCTCGAGCTACCTTTTGATATCCACTCTGCACGCATCCGACGAGCAGAAAGCACACCAATAATCCCGCTCCCCATTTCATAACTGAGCACCTCGATTTTGTCGGCCTTGTAGCGACTCTGCATCCAAATAGTAGATTTCGGCAGTATGATTCGCATAAAAACGAATCCCCATACGGTAAGGTCGTAGGAGTTTTCCTAAGAGTTCATCAAGTGTGGGTGAGCTGAGTTGAAATTCAGTCGGCCAATAATGGCCTTCGTTTACCTGCCAAATAATCGTTTGAACTTGACGTTGCTGACGGAGGAATAATTCAAGTTGCGGACGCAAAAGCCCTGGCTCTAGTTCAATGGTCAGCTGAGGTGATTGTTTAAAAACGTCAACCTGTTCAAAGGGTTGGGGGAATGGCAATGATGATAAGTCGATTTGAAGTGGCGGACAAACAGGCAATGCTTGTCCGTTAGTTACAAAGGTTGTGCTTGCGATACTGAATAGTACCGCAAGACCGAATCGTCTTGGCTGCATAAAAATCCCTTTTCTATTTGGCATCCTGCCAATGCGTGAACTAATACGTCATCACATTATATTTTTCGCAGCTCAACGAAATATGTTATTTCTTTTTGCTGCTGCCCTTTTTCTTCGTGGTTGCCGTAGCTTTACCTTCCACAACTGACCAGCGACCTTTTTCAAAGTATGCCTGCCATCCGGTGGGTTTGCCATCCTGTTCAGTCATAACGTACTGAATTTTATTTTTTCGACTAAAGCGAACAACCGCTGGATTACCCTGCTCATCTTCTGCCGGTGCCTCCGCTAAGTAGTGAAACTTCTCTGGAATCCGGTCTTTAAAGCGCTGCAATTCTTGCACAGTGACGGCTCGCGTTTCACGTGATTTCGGGAAGGTATTGGCTGACAAGAAAATTCCCGAGGCACCGTCACGAAGAACAAAGTAGGCGTCTGATTTTTCACACGGCAGTTCCGGCAAATGCACCGGATCTTCGCGCGGCGGCGCAGCCTCACCATTTTTCAGTAACTTCCGCGTGTTCTTACATTCATCATTGGTACAGCCGAAATACTTACCGAAACGTCCCGATTTCAGCTGCATGTCACTGCCACAACGATCACATTCAATCAAAGGACCTTCATAGCCTTTAATCTTGAACTCGCCTTGTTCAATCACATAGCCGTCACAGACTGGATTATTGCCGCAGACGTGGAGCTTACGAGACTGATCTAATAAGTAAGAATCCATCGCTGTGCCACATTTCTGACAGCGTTTTTTCGCTCGCAACGCTAGCGCTTCGGCTTCATCATCATCGTCGCTGACTTTCACTGCTTCATCGCCAGAGACCAAATTCAGTGTTTGTGTACAGCGTTCTTTCGGCGGCAAGTTATAGCCGGTACAGCCTAAGAAAACACCGGTTGATGCGGTGCGGATCCCCATGGCCCGACCACACTTCGGACACTCGATATCCGTTTCGACCATTTGATTACTGCGCATGCCACCGCTTTCTTCGGCCCCTTCAGCAAGCTCTAGCTTGTCTTTGAAGTCTTGATAAAACTGGTCCAACGCTTCTTGCCAGTTTTGTTTACCGACCGCAATGTCATCGAGCCGCTGTTCCATCTCGGCAGTAAAGTTGTAACTCATTAACTCACTGAAGTTTTCAGTCAAGCGATCAGTGACGATCTCACCCATTTTTTCTGCATAAAAACGCTTACTCTCGACCCGAACATAACCACGGTCTTGAATCGTCGAAATAATCGACGCATAGGTTGACGGTCGACCAATACCACGTTTTTCCAACTCTTTTACTAACGACGCTTCACTAAAACGTGCTGGCGGACGGGTAAAGTGCTGTTGCGGATCAAGCGTCTGCAAGATCATCGCTTGCCCTTTTTGCAGATCTGGCAACTCAGTATCTTCGTTGCCTTTACGGCCTGCCGGCGGCTGTACGCGTGTCCAACCATCAAATCGCATCACACGTCCTTTGGCCTTTAATTCATAGCCAGCAGCCTCTACCGTGACGGTGGTTGCATCATATTTGGCAGGTGTCATCTGACAGGCAACGAATTGTCGCCAAATTAACTCATAAAGACGCTCGGCATCACGTTCCATGCCTGACAGCTTTTGCGACGTAACGCGCACGTCAGAAGGACGGATTGCCTCATGCGCTTCTTGCGCATTGGCTTTCGAGCCATAGAAATTTGGTTTTGCCGGTAGATAGTCTGGCCCATACGATTTTTCAATATGACCGCGCACACTTTGCAGTGCATCAGCACTTAAGTGTGTCGAGTCGGTACGCATGTAGGTGATATAACCCGCTTCGTAAAGCCGTTGCGCGAGCATCATCGTCTTCTTCACACCATAGCCTAGACGCGTACTGGCTGCTTGCTGCAATGTTGAGGTAATGAAAGGTGCCGATGGTCGACTTTGCGTTGGCTTGTCTTCACGCGCTATAACGCGATAATCAGCCGGTTTCAGCGCCGCAACCGCAGCCATCGCTTGCGCTTCGTTAACTGGCTTAAATGCTTCACCGTTGGCTTTGACAACTTCAAAGCGAACTTCATGATTTGCTGCGGCAAGGTCCGCAAAAACTTGCCAGTACTCTTCCGGAACGAAGGCTTTAATCTCGCGCTCACGCTCTACCACGAGACGCACAGCAACCGATTGCACCCGACCGGCGGATAAACCGCGCGCTATCTTCTTCCACAACAAAGGGCTCAGTATAAAGCCAACAACACGGTCGAGGAACCGGCGCGTTTGTTGAGCGTTCACGCGAGCGATGTTCAGCTCTGCAGGCTCTGCGAACGCGCTTTGAATCGCTTTCTGGGTGATTTCATTAAAGACAACCCGTTGGTAACGCGAATCATCGCCACCAATTAATTCACGTAAGTGCCAGGCGATCGCCTCTCCTTCCCTATCCAAATCCGTTGCTAAATAGATGCGGTCAGCTTTTTTGGCCAACGATTGCAGTTCTTTAACCACTTTTTCTTTGCCGGGCAAAACTTCATAATGCGGCTTCCAACCATGCTCTGGATCAATTCCCATGCGCGCAACTAACTTGTCATACTCACGTTGGCGTTGATATTTCGCCTTTGCATCGGCACTCATTTTGCGCACTTCAGCTGGCGTTTTCGTCGCTGCTTTCGGCACACTTTTGGTCGGTAGGTCGCGCACGTGACCGACACTCGACTTCACAATAAAATCTGAGCCTAGGTACTTATTAATGGTCTTCGCTTTTGCTGGGGACTCGACAATAACCAGAGATTTAGCCATGAAATCCGTTGTCTCTTCTATTAGTAATTCAAATGATTCGCGTAATTTTGCGTTCTGTATAAACCTTCACAACGAAATGTGCAAGTGAAGTCGCTTTGCTACGCTCTTTTTTAAGGTATATCGGGAATAAGCCCGAGAAACAAGCCGTATTCTGTGAAAAGCGTAAAAACTGACAATATGTGAATACTTACTCACTTTCCCAACTGATCACGTTGCGGCCGACAAAATCAGGCCTTTTAACCACGCTTCGGTTGCGTATAATGACGGTTAAACAAGGCAAGAGAGAATGCCACATTTGCAGGAGCGAAATTCATTTATGCAGCACTTTGAAGTTAATTTTGACGGTCTAGTCGGGCCTACACATAACTATGCTGGGTTATCGTTTGGTAATGTTGCCTCCCTCAGCAATGCGAAAAGTACCTCGAGCCCAAAGGCAGCCGCCAAGCAAGGTTTGGCAAAAATGAAAGCGTTGCAGGAAATGGGCCTCGTTCAGGGTGTTCTGGCACCACAAGAACGTCCCGATATTTATGCATTACGCCGTCTAGGTTTTAAAGGTGACGATCATCAGGTGCTCGCGAATGCAGCAAAACATGCGCCAGCAATTTTTCGTGCCTGCTGCTCCGCCTCAAGTATGTGGACCGCCAATGCCGCAACCGTGTCACCGAGTGCCGACACGCGTAACGGCAAGGTCCATTTTACCCCAGCCAATCTAACCAATAAGTTTCATCGCTCGCTCGAGCCAGAAACTTCTGGGCGAATTCTGCAAGCTATGTTCGCAAATTCGCGTTATTTTGAACATCATCGTCACCTACCTGATAACGAACATTTTGGCGATGAAGGCGCAGCCAACCATACGCGTTTTTGTAGCGATTATGGCTTTGCTGGTGTCGAGCTTTTTGTTTACGGTCGCCATGCGTTTGATAACTCGAAGCCGGCTCCGACCGTGTATCCAGCGCGACAAACTTATGAAGCGTCGGAAGCTATTGCTCGTCTTCATGACCTTTCAGCTGACAACCATGTGTTTATGCAACAGAATCCGGCTGTGATTGATCAAGGCGTCTTTCACAACGACGTGATTGCCGTCGGCAATCAGAATGTTATGTTCTATCATGAAGAAGCCTTTTTAAACGAAGCTGAAGGGTTCGCTGAGCTGGAACGTAAGCTCGGACACCCCATGCACTTTATTAAAGTTCCTACCTCTGTGGTTAGCGTTGAAGACGCGGTGAAGACTTATTTATTTAATACCCAACTGGTGACCTTAAAACCGGGCCACATGGCTATTATCGCGCCGACCGAGTGTGAAGAGAACGCGCGTGTGCATGCCTACTTACAAGAGCTTGTCAGCATGGGTACACCAATTAAAGAAGTGCGCTACTTTGACGTCAAGCAGAGCATGCGCAATGGCGGTGGTCCAGCCTGTTTACGTTTGCGCGTCGCCTTGAACGACCAAGAGCTAGCCGCTGTTAACCCAAACGTTATTTTAACTGATGAGCTGTTTAAGCGCTTAAATCAGTGGGTCGACAAGCACTATCGTGATGAACTGTCGACAGATGATTTGGCGGACCCGAGTCTGTTAATTGAATCGCGAACTGCGCTCGATGAACTAACACAAATTATGCATCTCGGCTCTGTGTATCCGTTCCAGCGCGATTAAAACTGCGCTTTTAACAGACAGCATTCAGTCACAAGAAAGGCCGCTAAAACAGAGTTCTAGCGGCCTTTTCAGTTCTTGGGGTATAAATTACTTCGACGAGTAATTGGTCATTTCAGCGCCAGCCGCCGAAAATGCTGGAATCAGTCCAGTGTCGCCACCTAAGTGACCAGCGCCAACAGCAATGAAATACGTACCGGATGACTGGCCAAAATAAGGACTTAAGGTCTCCATCCAGTTGATGTTGCGTTGATCTAACACCGCTTCCATTTGAGCCTCGTCAAGATCATTGACTAGGATGGACATCAGGCTGTCCAAGTCACCATTCACCCAATAGGTTTTCATTTCGTGCAGTTGCTCAACACCTTTATCCAGTTGCTCAAGCAGGCGAACGACTTGTTCTTCGTCAGTGCCGACAGCCGCGTCCATAAGAGCATCGATTTGATCTTGTGCGGTTTCCAAACCCAGCAACTCACCTTGCATACCCATCGCAACAGCCAAAAGCTGCGACTCAGAGCCGAGCTCAGGGCTAAAACCTTCGAGCGCGGCGATTTGCATAATCAGCATTAACTCGAGCAACCAAGGCTCCAATGCCGTAATTTGCATTGGCGGAATACCGACTGCAAGCAATTGCTGTTGCAGTGCCGCCCACGTTTCTTCTTCAAGATTTTGTGGAAAGAAATTGCTACTACGAACCCCACTACCTAACATCACTTCCGCAGCACGTTCCATTTCTTCTGGGGTGAGCTCCATCCAAACTTTGTCACTATTTAAAAAGGCTTCGATACTGCGCTCAGACAAGTACATGTCCTCACCTTCACCAACGTGAATGGTACCAAGAATCCACCAAGTTTGGTCGCCAAACTTTGCCTTATAGAGAATTTCCGCTTGCGCAGAACTCATCCATAATAAGCCAATTACTGTGAGCAGAATCATCCTTAATTGCATTTTCATCGTCCTAATCTCCTTCGTTGTGTAATTCTGGATTGGTCTCGTCTTGGTCGTCACCTTGCCGCGCTGTATCGTTGCGCGCTGCATCGAGACGATCAAGGTAGTCTTGATTAATGTCGCCGGTTACATACTCACCATTAAATACTGACGTTTCAAACGTTGATAAGGTTGGATTTTCTTCCTTAACCGCGGCAATAAGATCCGCTAAATCTTGATAAATAAGGCCGTCTGCTTTGATAAGCGCTGAGATTTCGGCAACTTCGCGACCGTAGCCGATTAGCTCATTGGCACTAGGCATATCGATACCATAGACATTTGGGAAGCGAATTTCTGGCGCCGCTGAAGCAAAGTAGACCTTTTTCGCGCCAGCCTCGCGAGCCATCTCAATTATTTGTTCCGAGGTCGTGCCGCGGACAATCGAATCGTCCACCAACAGTACGTTTTTGCCTTTAAATTCTGCACTAATCGCATTCAATTTGCGGCGCACTGATTTCCGCCGTTGGGTTTGCCCCGGCATAATAAAGGTGCGACCAATATAGCGGTTTTTCACAAAGCCTTGACGATATGGAATGTTGAGTACACGCGACATTTCCAAGGCGATATCACAGGCCGTTTCCGGAATCGGGATAATCACATCAATATCTAAGTCCGCATATTCACGCTGAATCTTCTCGCCGAGCTTGCGTCCCATGTTGATCCGGCTAGCATAAACTGAAACGCCATCAAGGAACGAGTCCGGGCGTGCAAAGTAGACGTATTCAAAAATACACGGATTATGAACGGATAGGTCCGAACATTGCTGGCTAAACAGCTGACCGTCTTCGGTGATATAAATTGCCTCACCAGGTTCAACGTCACGCATGTAAACAAAGCCAGTACCGTCGATTGCAACGCTTTCCGACGCAACCATATACTCGGTGCCTTGCGGGGTTTCGCGCTTACCTAAAGCCAATGGACGAATGCCATGCGGATCACGAAATGCCAGTAATCCATGACCAATAATCATGGCGACTACCGCATAAGCACCGCGCACCTGCTGGTGCAAACGAGACACCACGGCAAACATATCGGCTTCAGTGACGGCAAGGCGGTCAGTTTGCAGTAATTCGTGGGCTAAAATATTGAGGAGGATTTCGGAGTCGGAAGACGTGTTGATATGGCGACGAGCTTTGTGAAAGAGTGATTGCTGTAGCTCTTCCGCATTCGTCAGGTTGCCATTATGCGCCATGGCAATACCAAACGGCGAGTTGACATAAAACGGCTGAGCTTCTGCAGAACTGCTGCTGCCGGCGGTCGGATAACGGACGTGTCCAATCCCGAGGTTGCCACTCAACCGTCGCATGTGCCGCGTATGGAAAACATCGCGAACCAATCCATTCGACTTGCGTAAGCGCAAGGTCTGACCTTCGATTGTCATGATTCCAGCTGCGTCTTGGCCGCGATGCTGTAACATTGTTAATCCATCGTAGAGGGCTTGGTTAACCGGCTGGTTACCTACGATTCCTACTACTCCGCACATGCATGAACCTCTCAGTAATTAACTTTGCTGTAAAAAGCTTGACGAGTTTTCGAAGTATTCGAAAAACCATTGAATGTAGATTGTAAAATGAGGAACTAAAGACGATTGCTGCCACCAGCTTTGTTGAGCAATAGGCGTAAATGCATCGGCAAAAAACAAAAATGCACTGACCACTAAAACGCCGCGTAATGCACCAAAAATGCCGCCAAGTAGACGGTCGGTTCCGGTCAGGCCGGTTTTTTCCACTAAGGAGCCGAGCAAATGAACGATAATCGAGCCAGCAATGAGGGTGACGACGAATAAGATTGCAATTGCGACTCCATTTCGAATCATGGGGTCGTCCATACTGGTAAAATACGCAGCTAATTCGTGATAAAACTGACTAGCGACAAAAAATGCGGCGATCCAAACCCCTAATGAAAGGGCTTCACGAACAAAACCGCGAACGAGGCTGATGATAATCGACAATGCGATAATCGCAATGAGTACGAGGTCAAACCATTCCATAAGTCGCTCACCTTGGATGTAATTCGCGCGAAATTTTAACTCAATTCCGCGCGCTTGTCCTTGTTATTTTACTGAGCAGGTTGATACTCAACGAGACGTCCATCAAGACCAACGACTTGCTTCAGCTCTGGAATTTTTTGCTCGAGCCGACTGCGATCGATATCCGGCCCAACCAGCAGTAATGTTAACGACTGGCCTTGGCTATTTCTGACTAAACGACTGTAGGCTGGATGACCTTCAGCTCTTAATGTGGCAACTAATTCAGCCACTCGGTCCGCATTGCGAAAAGCACCAAGTTGAATTGCCCATGCATCTCCAGATAGTTCTGCTGGTGTCGGGCTGGCATCTTCTTCGCTCGCAGTCGCTGTTATCGTTGGTGCTTCCACCCTGTTTTGCGCTGTTGACTCAAGTATTGCCTCTTGAGGCTCAGCATCTGTGACGTCACCGTTATAGGTCAGCAATTGACGCTCAGTGAGTGTGTCAAAGTCATCCGGAAACTCCGCCTGTTCAGGCGCTGTATTCAGTTCTGGGCGCAATGGACTAACTTGGATATCATTATCGAATTGATAATTCTTACCCGCCAATAAGTCCGGTAGAATAATAACCGCTAAGGCAATCACGATCACTGTTCCAACAATTCTATTCTGTAATGCGCTCGCCACTCTTAGACTCCTTCAACAACGCTGTTTTGATTGCTGATACGGTTAAAAACGATCCAAAACCAAGAATGATATCGTTCTCACCCGAATGATTGACTGCCGTGGAAAGCGCGTCAGCGACGCTTTCATGACAACTCGACGGTGCTGATATCGGTAGGTTTGCCGCTAAGTCTTCCGCTGTTGTGCCTCGCACACCCGATAACGGTGCTAAGTACCAATGTTGGATTAACGGCAGCAACTCAGCTAGTGTGCCTTGTTGATCCTTATCATTCAACATTGCACACACAGCCTTTACCGATTTGTCACCAAAGCGCAATTTAAGTTCACTGGCCAAGTATTTGGCGGCATGCGGATTATGCCCGACATCGACAATGACAACGGGCGTGTTCCGAACGATTTCCAGCCGACCTGCCAATTCAGCTTCGCGCAATCCTTCTTTGATCGCCTCGGGTTCAATGTGCAGTGGACTTAATTGCAGAGCAGCCAAGGCTGTCGCTGCATTAATTAACGGTAATTGCGGCACTGGCAAATTTGTAAGCGTTGCGCGTGGCCCGACAAAGTCAAAACTGTCTTGGTGGCGCTCATAGCGATACCCTTGACCAACACAACACAATTGGCTGGCAATCGAACGTGCGTGCTCGAGTAACTTCTGTGGTGGCTCAGGATCGCCACAAACTGCAGGACGATGCGGGCGAAACACACCGGCTTTTTCAAAGCCAATATCTTCGCGGTTATCACCCAAGAACGCGACATGGTCAACACCAATACTGGTGACAATCGCAACATCAGCATCGACAATGTTGACTGCATCTAAGCGACCACCAAGCCCTACTTCTAATACGACAACGTCCGGCTTAAGTTGTTGCACAAGCCACAATGCGGCCAGGGTTGAGTATTCAAAGTAAGTTAAAGAGATTTGACCGCGGCCCTGTTCAATCGCCTGAAACGCTTGAATGTGCATAGCTTCTGACAGTTCGTCATCGTTGTAACGCACACGCTCACTATAGCGCTCGATATGCGGTGATGTGTAGGCGACAACCGACTGGCCGGCCGCCAAACAAATTTTCTCCAAAAAACGTACCGTCGAGCCTTTGCCATTGGTTCCCGCAACGACAAAGTTAACGCTTGGCAAGGTGAGTAGGTCTAACTGGCTGGCAACTTGACGCACGCGCTCAAGGCCCATATCAATCGGACGATTATGGATAGTCTCAAGATAAACAAGCCACTGGGAAAGATCCCAAGTGGCTTGTTCTGCAGCAGAAGTATTCAATGACGTCTTCTCTTAATCAGTCTTATCTTCAGCAGGGTTTACACTCGGAAGATGCTGCATTTTGGCCAGTAAACCAGCTAAACGGTCACGCATCTCGCGACGGTCGACGATCATGTCAATTGCGCCGTGCTCAAGTAAAAACTCGGCACGCTGGAATCCTGGCGGCAAGGTTTCACGAACAGTTTGCTCGATGACTCGCGGACCAGCGAATCCGATTAAAGCCTTCGGTTCGGCTACATTGACATCGCCGAGCATGGCTAAACTGGCTGAAACACCGCCCATCGTCGGATCGGTTAGCACGGAAATAAAAGGCAACCCTTCTTCGCTCATTCGCGCCAAGGCAGCAGATGTTTTTGCCATTTGCATCAAGGACAGCAAAGCCTCTTGCATACGAGCTCCACCCGACGCTGAAAAGCACACCAAGGGAATTTTGCGTTCGAGACAGACTTCAGCAGCTTTCACAAAGCGAGCCCCAACGACTGAAGCCATCGAGCCTCCCATAAAATTAAATTCAAAAGCGGTGACCACCAAAGGCAACCCTTTCAAAGTTCCACTCATGGCGACGAGCGCGTCTTTTTCACCGGTGGCCTTTTGCGCTGCAGCCAAACGGTCTTTATATTTCTTGGTGTCACGAAATTTCAGTTTATCTTGTGGCTCGAGCTCTGCACCGATCTCTTCTCGCCCTTCCGGATCTAGAAATCCATCCAAACGTTCGCGCGCAGTTACGCGCATGTGATGGTTGCATTTCGGACAGACATTCAGATTACGTTCAAGATCTGCACGATAAAGTATGGCTTCGCAGCCTTCACATTTATTCCACACACCCTCTGGAATATTCTTCTTTTTACTCGATTGCGGCTTCGCAAGAATTCGCTCAATCCAGCTCATAAAAACCTTCTTTCATTGACAATGTGTCGCCACTCTCAGACTGACGCGTTCAAGGCAGACAGCAGAATGAGGTAGATAATGGATATGGCTGCACATTAAAGCACAATCTGTCGCATTAGTGCAGCCTCAAGTGGTCTAAACTGTTGGTAACTGGTCCGGAAGAAAAAGTGGACCCAGTGCCGTTTTTGGTAACCCCAAGTCATCAGGATAAAGCACATCGACCAGATAAAGGCCGTTCGGCTTAGCCGTGGCCGCAGCTAAAGTTCGGTCACGCGCTGCCAATACATCTTCCAACCATGCTTTGTTCTGCTCACCACGACCGACCAGACACAGTGAGCCAACAATATTACGCACCATGTGATGGACAAAGGCGTTCGCTTGAATATCAACGATGACATACTCACCCAAGCGACAAACGTGGATAAAGTGAATGTTCCGATTCGGTGTGTTGGACTGGCACTGTGCGGCTCGAAACGAACTAAAATCCTGCTCGCCAATCAGGCATTGGGCAGCATCATGCATAGCTTCTGCATCAAGCGGTGGATAGAAATGCGTGACTGCTTTGCCGCCAATGCCAGGTCGCAGCGGACCATTGTGAATAATATAGCGATAGCGCCGCGCGGTGGCCGAGAAACGCGCGCTGAAGTTATCGGCCACAGGTGCCATCCAACGAATGGCTATTCCGTCCGGTAAGTGAGTATTCACCCCAAGTGTCCAGGCGCGCGGCGAACGCTCACTCTCGGTATCAAAGTGAACGACCTGGCCGGTCGCATGAACCCCGGCGTCAGTGCGGCCTGCGCAGACCACTTGTACCGGGTGCGCTGCCACCTTCGCCAGCGCTACTTCTAAGTGTTCTTGTACGCTTGGTACTTCATGTTGACGTTGCCAGCCAAAGTAAGGACTGCCATCGTATTCCAATCCGAGCGCTATACGCATGTGACTATCGCTTTTCCTTTATTTTTTCGAGTAATTGCTGCGCTTCTTCGAGGAGTTCTGCGTCAGCATGCTGTAGAACTTCCCGAATCGCGGACTCGGCCTCAGCAACCTCGCCCATCTCCAAATAGGCACGCGCTAAATCAAGTTGTGCAGCAAGTTGTTCATGTTCATATTCTGCCGCTTCTTCGGCAGTTTGACCCTCGTCTTCATCGCTATCTAAATCGGCATCGGCTTCGGCCTCTTCGATAATGTCATCAATCTCGCGGAATGTTGCAGGTGTTACCGAAGACTCGACCGATAATTCATGCTGATCTTCTAAGTCACCTGTCGCCGGCACCGCATGCTTGGACTCAAGCTCTTCGCTACGTTGCTTGTCGGTCGCAATTTCATACGGTGACTTCTGCACTGCTTGTGATTTCAATGAAGTCAATTCACGACGGCTTCTAAACACCACTAAGAGCAAAATAAAAGCAAATACCGCGAGCGCAACTAACGCCAATTTCCACGGATCTTCCCACAGTGATTTTTCTGCCGCTGCGGCGGATGAGCTTGGCCGCGTTTGACGCTGCAATGCCAGCAATTCGCGTTCGGCTGCCGCTGACGCTTCTAGGTTGCCGCGCAGTTCTTCGAGTAAGGTCTCCAACTCTTGTAAGCGAACCTGCAGTGACTCATTGCGCTCGGAAAATTGCCGTGCATCACGTTCGGTTTCATTCAATTGTTGTCTAATTTCGGCAAGTTCTTCTTCATGTTGAGCTTGTAAAGCCTGAATTTGTGGGTTCACTCGTGTGGTAAGTTCCCCGCCGAGTTGCGCCACCATGCGTTGACGCGCTTCCTCTGCATCAATCGCGCGAATTTCGTTCGCCGAAGGAATCAATAAGGTCACATTCGAGAGCAGTTCATGGACATTGCCGTTTGGAAAGGCATGCGGGTTTGCATCAATGATAGCAGCCATGGTTTGGTAAACACTGACACTGCGATCGGGATGAAAACGATTCGCAATCAGCCAAAGTGTTTCTCGCCGTTGAATGGGGCCATAAAGCTGCTGACCGGGTTCCGTCACTGCTGGTGTTTCGACCGATTGACCAGTGACTTCCTGGTTGGCGTGAACATTCGCTATAAACGCCAAGCTGAGTAAGCAAGCGAAAAGGATCAAAACGATAATTTGACGCGGTGTTTGTATTTTTGTTCGGGCTATTATTCTCATTATTCTGTCCCTGCTGCAATTAAATGCAGGCGGCTGAGCCACCTGCCCACCTTACGAATGAAACCAGTCTAGTGCATACGTTTACCAGTAGTCGCGCAACAAATGTTCAGCAATCTGAACACTATTGGTTGCAGCGCCTTTACGAATATTGTCGGCAACCACCCATAAATTCAAGCCATTTGGATGAGTATAGTCTTTGCGAACGCGGCCAACGTAAACAGTATCATGACCCGCTGCGTTGCCTACCTGCGTCGGAAACTCAGCATTGTCCATCATCAGCTCAATACCCGGCGCGTTCGCCAACAAGGTTTTAACGCGCTCAACATCAACTGGCATGCGAGTTTCTAGGTGCACTGCCTCGGCATGACCAAAAAACACTGGAACGCGCACGGCTGTGGCATTCACCATGACGGTTTCGTCGCCTAAGATTTTCTGCGTTTCCCAATGCATTTTCATTTCTTCTTTAGTGAAGTCGTTATCGAGAAAAACATCGATTTGCGGAATACAGTTGAACGCGATTTGGCGACTAAATTCTTGTACTTCAACTGGTTTGCCATTAAGCAAAGTCGCTGTTTGTTTCGCTAATTCGTCCATAGCCGACGCGCCGGCTCCCGAAACCGACTGATAAGTTGCGACATTAATTCGTTCAATACCAAATTCATCATAAATCGGCTTGAGGGCAACCAGCATTTGAATCGTCGAACAATTCGGGTTGGCGATGATATTACGATTTCTGAATTCCGCAATGGCATGCGCATTAACTTCTGGCACCACTAAAGGAATATCTGGCTCATAACGGAATTGGCTGGTGTTATCAATCACCACACAGCCAGCGTCCGCAGCTTTTGGTGCATACTCAGCCGAAATACTGCCGCCGGCAGAGAAAAACGCGATGTCTACCTGACTCCAATCAAACTCAGCCGCATCCTCAACCGTAATTTCTTCACCACGGAAATGGATATCCTGACCTGCAGAGCGGCTACTTGCGAGTGGGAAAAGCTGCTTGACTGGGAATTTTCGTTCTTCCAGACATTCAATCATCTGTTTGCCCACTAACCCCGTCGCACCTAACACCGCAACATTCACTTCTATACTCATTTTCGCTCCACAAATAAGGTTCATTCATCTAACCTGAGTGTTAAACCCAAGCGCTTTCAATGTGCTGCTGTCTTCCGCTGTTGCCTGAATCGTCAGCGCGGACAATTCGCGACGCAACGGATAATTTTTACGTAACTGATCAAAACCTGCGGCGGTTAAACCAAACTGACGAAACTCTTGATCATCCTGCTGCACAGAGTAAACAGCTGTCACCCAATTGGCAACTTTCTGTTGCTCGATTTCCCCGTGCTGAAAATCACTATGCAATCGCTCTTGCGGCAAGACATCTGCTAACACCGATGTTTGTGCCACTTCAAACCAACGGCAAATTTTCTCATAAAGCTGAAAGGTGCCGCGAATTTTTCCTTCCATACTATGGCCAGCAATGTGCGGTGTAGCGATAGCACAGTAACTTACCAATTGCGCGTCGACATTTGGCTCGAATTCCCATACATCAAGAATCAGAGCGGCATCAGGATGCACTTGTCGCCACTGAAGTAACGCAGCGTTATCAATCACGGCGCCGCGACTGGCGTTCATGAGAATGACATCGTCCTGTAATTCTGCAAGCAGCGTGCTGTCGAATAGATGATAAGTCGGATCATCACCAGCACGAGTTAACGGCACATGCAGGGAAATGACGTCGGCGATAGCAAGATCGGCGCGATCACCATACTGACAGCCCTTCGGCGCAGCAATACCCTGACGTTGCTGCGGTGGGTCAATCACGCGAACATCGAGGCCTAAGGCGACAAGGCGCCGACAAACCTCACGTCCGGTATGTCCCGCGCCAACCACAACCGCGCGTTGACGCTTCAATTGTTGCTTTCGGAGTTGAGCAACATGAAGTAGTGCGGCGAGAATATACTCACCTACAGCGATAGCGTTGCATCCGGGAGCGCTTGCAAAAGCGATATTGCGTTGCTCAAGTTCAGTCAGATCAATATGATCGGTGCCAATGGTCGCGGTACCGACAAACCCAAGTCGTGGAGCCAGTTCAAGCAAGTCGCGATTGACCTGAGTAATTGAACGCACCAAGAGCACAGAGCAGTCTCGCAAATGCTCGAGCGGGGGTTGCCGGGCAGCAAAGAACACCAACTCAATTTTTTTATCATTTGGCAATGTTGCTAAAAGCTCTGTTGCTTTGGGTAAGTTTTGATCAATTAGAAACTTCATGACGCCTCACCATTCTTAGGCGACTATTATGCCCGTAAATGTAAAAAAGCCGAAGCATTGCTTCGGCTTTCCTCGTCCATTTATATAGACTACCCAGCAAAACTAGGCATATTTCTTAAACACTAACGACGCGTTGGTACCGCCAAACCCAAAACTATTAGACATGACTAAATTCAAGTCACGTTGAATTGGCTCCATGACAATATTCATACCGTCCGCTTCCGGGTCTAACGTATCGATGTTAATCGACGGGGCCACAAAACCGTGGTGCATCATCAGCAAGGAGTAAATCGCCTCGTGCACACCCGCTGCACCCAAGCTGTGTCCAGTCATCGCTTTAGTTGCACTAATCAATGGTGTTTTGCTTGGAAATACTTCCCGAATCGCTGCGAGCTCTTTAACATCACCAACCGGTGTGCTGGTACCGTGTGTGTTTAGATAATCAATTTCGGCATCAAGATCAGCCATCGCCATCTTCATGCAGCGCACGGCGCCTTCACCCGATGGCGCAACCATGTCGAAACCGTCTGAAGTTGCACCATAGCCAACGATCTCACCGTAAATCGTGGCACCACGGGCCAAAGCAGTTTCTAATTCTTCGACGACGACAATACCGCCACCACCCGAAGGAACGAAGCCGTCACGATCCGCATCATAAGTTCGCGAAGCCCGCTCTGGTGTATCGTTGTACTTTGTGCTCAGTGCACCCATGGCATCAAATTCCATGCCCAGAGTCCAGTGCAACTCTTCACCGCCACCAGCAAAAACGCGGTCTTGTTTACCCAATTGAATGAGTTCAAGGGCATGACCAATACAATGTGCACTGGTTGCGCATGCTGAACTAATTGAGTAGTTAACACCTTTGATTTTCTTCGGTGTCGCTAAGCAAGCTGATGTGGTTGACGCCATACAACGTGGAACCATATACGGCCCTACACGCTTCACGCCCTTTTCACGAAGCGTGTCCGCAGCGGCAACTTGGTGTTCGCCTGACGCGCCACCAGAACCGACCACAAGACCGGTGCGTGGGTTAGAAACTTCTTCATCAGTCAGGCCTGCATCAGCGATTGCCTGCTCAAGTGCAATGTATGCATAAGCAGCAGCGTCGCCCATGAAGCGCATCGCTTTACGGTCGATCAGCTCGCTGACATTAATTTTCAAATCACCCCAGACTTGGCAACGTAAACCCATTTCCGCAAAACTCTCCGAACGAGTGATGCCTGATTTGCCAGCTTTCAGTGAAGCCAAAACTTCGTCTTGGTTATTACCAATACTGGAAACAATTCCGATGCCAGTTATAACTGCTCGTCTCATTGAACCTGTCCTATGATTAAATTTTCGGTATCATACCTGTTCCGAAGCAAAACGAAAATGCAATCAGCAAGTGGTCAGCTGACTTCATGCTCCAAAATAGACCGCGCCAACCCTTAAAATGGTTCCGAACAACCTATGCCCATTCACCACAAAGATAGCACCAGCCTTGAATTTGCCAATATTCAATTTGATGACTCTGGCGTTCCTGAGTCGCATCAATTTGGTGATATATATTTTTCCCGAGACAATGGATTAGCAGAAAGCCGCTATGTTTTTTTGCAACAAAATCGGATTCATGAACGACTATCCAGATTAACCGCGACCGCGGTGAAGGAGCAAGTTTTTCACATTGCCGAAACCGGCTTTGGCACCGGATTAAACTTTTTATTAGTCGCTGATTTATTCCTCACCTTAAGTGAGGACGACGAGTGTGGCGCTAGACTGCATTTCACCAGCTTTGAGAAATATCCTTTGCGCCCTGATGATCTGCTACGGGCACATCAACATTGGCCGCAGCTCGCCACAATAGCTGAACGATTACAAGCGAAATACCCAGACAAAGTTCCCGGATTGCACCGCTTACAGTTACACCCTAAGATCACCCTCGATTTAGTTTTCGGTGATGCCTTAAACACACTGCCGGATTGGGCTGCAACCCATCGAAACACAGTCGATGCGTGGTTTCTTGACGGCTTTGCACCGAAGAAAAACCCTGATATGTGGCAACCGACGCTGTTCCAAGCGATTGCTGCTGCAATGAAGTCGGGGGCGACTCTAGCAACTTTTACTGCAACCGGCCATGTCCGTCGCGGCTTACAAGCGGCTGGTATTTATATTCAGCGAATTCCGGGGTTTGGTAATAAGCGCGAAATGTTGCGCGGGTATCTGCAGCGACTCGCGACACCGCAGCGGCGCTCGAACGACGAAACTATTATCATTATCGGCGATGGCATTGCTGCGGCATCATTGCTGTGGTCGTTAAAAGATCATGCTGCGAATATCCGTTTAGTTAGTCAGGCAAGTCACTTCGCCCAAGGTGCGTCAGGCAATCCTCAAGGTGCAATCTATCCTCTACTGCAAGCGGATTGGACCATCGCCAGTGAATTCTACAGTCAAGCCTTTGAGTATGCGCGGCAGCTCTATCAACAGCTTGCCCCGGATATTATGGTCAGCTCCGGTGTTTTGCAGTTACTCTCCAGTGCTGATGCCTGTCGACGTGCCCGCAAACTATTGCAGCGCGGAGAGTATCCGCGGTCACTAATTCATGGCTTAACTCGGCAGCAAGCTTCCTCCGTTGCTGGTATTGAACTGCCCTGTCCTGCCTTGTTTTACCCTCAGGCCGGTTGGTTACAGCCTGTACTTATGGTTGAACGACTTATCTCTGCCACAGAACAGTACCGTTCAGAGCGCGGGCGAACCACACACATCCATCTAAATACTGAGGTCACGCAACTTGAGCGCCAGCACGGAAATTGGTGCGTGACCACCAATACCAACGCGTCATTGCACGCCAAGCATGTCATTCTTGCCAATGGTCAGGATGTCAATCGCCTATTACCGCAGGCGCTTGTACCGATACGACCAGTGCGCGGTCAAATCACCCAAATAAAACCCGCAACGGAGCACCCACTGTTACGACTCAAGACCGTGATCTGCCATCAGGGCTACGTCACGCCAGCACTCAACGGAACCATGTGTATTGGGGCGACATTCGACAAAAAGAACTCAGAGCCAACAACCTCAGCCGCAGACAATCAATCGAATTTAACCCAACTTCAGGAAGGATTAGGAGTCACCGTGCCGTCCGACACAATTGTTGGTGAGCGTGCGAGTATTCGAGCAACTACCCCCGACCACTTACCCGTGATCGGTCGTGTGCCGCAGTTGCGTGAAGCTAGTCAACAGCTTGCCGAGCTCCCCAACTGTTGGATGTTAAGTGGACTTGGCGCGCGCGGCTTCACCAGTGCGCCGTTGGCTGCAGAAATTCTCGCTTGTGAATTACAGCAACAACCACTGCCGGTCGGCCAGCGCCTCAAACAGGCGTTAGCACCGCAGCGGTTTGCGGAGCGCGCACTAGCCCGCAATCAAGATCCTTTGCAATTAAGCTGAAGATTTTAAACGCGCCAGCATATTTTGCACATGGGTCTGGTCTTGCGGGTTTAGTTCATCGCGGGTCTTTAAAAGCGCTGCATCCAGCGCGTTCCAAAGTTCTTCCGGATCGTCCTCGCCAGCTAATTCAAGTTGGGCAACAACAAGGTCAAAGTGTCCGCGCAAATAGCCACTGGCAAAAAGTTCGTCGTCGTCTCCAGTCTCAACCGCCTGATCAAAAACGGGTTCCAAACGGTCGGCAAATTGGGCAATAGACATGGTGTACTCCTTAAAAATTTGCCGCTAGTTTAAAGCAAAGCGCTACGAATCTCATGGGTTTTTTAGCGGCTGCGTTTTACCCTAAATTCTGCTAACATCGCCGACGTCTTTTGTTTCCCAAACGCACACACGCTTTCTCGCTTTTCGATGATTGCTAAGTATCTGTAGGAAGATTCATGTCTGACTTTCGCATTGGTTTGTTTTACGGTTCAACAACCTGTTTTACTGAGATTGCCGCTGAGAAAATCCGCGACTTTATTGGCGTAGACATCGTCGAGCTGCACAATATTAAAGACACGCCGCTGGCCGCAGCAGAAGACTATGACATTCTTATCTTCGGACTTTCCACATGGGATTTTGGTGAAATACAAGAAGACTGGGAAAGCCGTTGGTCAGAAATTACTGAGCTCAATCTCCACGGCAAAACCATCGCGCTTTTTGGCATGGGCGATCAAGTCGGCTACAGCGAATGGTTTCAAGATGCCTTAGGTATGTTGCATGATGCTGTTGCAGATACGGATCCAGAAAATACCATTCGGCGCATTGGTTTTTGGCCTAATCAAGGTTACGACTTCATGGCCTCGAAAGCGTTAATTGAGAATGACTCGTTGTTTGTCGGTTTAGCACTCGACGAAGACTCGCAGTATGAATTGTCTGATGACCGGATTGCCCACTGGTGCACGCAAATCCTTGAAGAGATCGCCGACGCAAGCTAATCCATTCGGCAATCCATTCGGCAATCCATCGCGTCATGCAGCTCGATAGCGCGACAATATCTGCGCAATAGCCGCAATCTGCTCTTCTGCTTCGCCGCTCGAATATGGAATAGAAGGCAAATGTCCCCAAACCGGTTTCGGCCAAGCGCAATCATGACGAAATCGAACAATGTGGTGTACGTGGAGCTGCGGCACCATGTTTCCAAGTGCCGCAATATTTAATTTATCACCGCGAAAGTAACTCATTAGCGCTTGGCCAAACCAACTTGACTCGTGCGCGAGCTGCTGCTGATCCACCGCTGTCAACTGGTAAACTTCGCAGATGTCCGCTCGCTTTGGCACGAGAATAAACCATGGATATTGTCGGTCATTCATCATCAATACCAGCGATAGAGGTAGTTGTCCTACCTCAATACAGTCACGCTGGAGCGCCTCGGCAAGCTGAAATTCTTGCATACAGTTTCCTGTCAATCATTAGCCTAAAACTAATTCGCAAATGGCGCGTCACCACGGAAGATCTTTCCGAAGTAGCTGTCACTCAGCCAATACGGCGCTTCATCTGCGTTCGCAATTTCCTTACCGATAGCATAGTTAATGTCGGTGAAGAGCGCGCCAAAGTCGTAACGAATACCGCCAAAATTTTCGATATGGCTTGGGATGTCATCACTTGCACGGTGGTAATGATTGGCAAAAAATTCACCCCAGACTTCACCACCATCTTGATCTGGATCTTGTGACGTAAAGCCGGTCATTAGAAAGACTGCTGGAATACCTTTGCGTACTAACGTGTAATGATCCGAGCGGGTGAAAATTGCTTGTTCAGGCATTGGATCCGGGCTCAATGCGATATCAAACTGCCCTGCTGCACGAGCAACGACGCCGCCAAGTGATGAATGATCAGCACCGAAGGCAACCACATCGGCAAACGGATACAATAACACCGGCATGTCTAAGTTCACATTCGCGACAATCTGTTCTAACGGCACAGTTGGATGATGCGCGAAATAATCTGCACCCAGCAAGCCGCGTTCTTCTGCTGTCACCGCAGCAAATAAGATCGAACGCCGTGGGCGATCACCATTGGCCACCGCATCGGCATACATACGTGCCGTCTCCAACATCACTGCAACGCCTGCGGCATTATCAAGTGCGCCGTTATTGACGTTGGACGTCGAGCTGAAATCGCGCGCCAAACCGGTGTGATCCGAGTGCGCGGTATAGATGACATATTCATGCTTTAACTCTGGATCTGAGCCTTCAATCATACCAATCACATTCGGGCTGGTGATTTCCTCGAAGCGCGACTCACGCATCAGACTTGCCGACGCGTTCAGCTCAAACGCGGCAGGACGTTCTTCCGCCTCTAGAGCGGCAAAAATATCTTCAAGCGAGTAGCTCGCATTCTCAAATGCCGGAGCCGCTGCATTATAGTCTAAGTAAGCACTGCCGAGAATCTGACTAAATTCTTGCGTGACTTCACCTTCAGGTGACAACCAACGCATACGTGGGCCACCACCAAACATCACTGAACGCTCAAATGGACGTACTTCTTCCATAGCCGGCGTATGCAAGGTGATAATGCCCACGGCACCGCGTTCTACGGCATTACGAGTTTTCTGCGCACCAAGGTGTGCAGCTTCTTCACTCGGTAAGCCTTCGGTGCCGCCACTTAAAGTAATAACAATTTTGCCGTTCACATCAACACCGGCGTAATCATCAATTTCAAAGGCTTCCGAAACGATTCCGTAACCCGCAAACACCAAAGGTGCGCTCACTTCCGCCAATTCATGACTGATACTTGCGCTGGTCGAAAAGTGCTTCCGATATTCCAGCTCATGGTCACCGGAGTCGGTATGCAAAACAAAAGTCGGCTGCGTTTCAGTTAAACGCGCACTACGAAAGGTAATACGCTGATAATAACCATCGGTACCTGCCGGCTCTAAACCTAGTGCGGTATATTTTGCAGCAATATACGCCGAAGCAATCTCATGACCTCGAGCACCAGTGTCGCGTCCCTCTAATAAATCGCTAGCAAGGAATTCTAAATGTGCCTGTACCGCTTTCTCATTGGCAGCGGGCTGAGCGGGTGCTGAGGCGCTCTGCTGAGCTGGCGGAGAACAAGCCGCCAATGAAAATGCCAACACAGTGGCAGAACTCAACATTACAGTCGAGCGAGTCGTAAAAGGACGAGGTGTCGATTTCATTGTTATTATCCAAGTCATCAAAAATTGTCGAAGTCATACCCGCTCTGCACAATGAGCACAGAACAATAGATATAAACGGAAAGAGCCAACGCTAAGAGTATCTTAGTCTGCTGCTTTGCAGAACCCAGTCAGCGTAAAGTTATCGCACTTTACTTGCGGTTAATCGCAGTATCTGAATTTTCACTTGATTCTCTTTCATCACTGAGTGTAATGTTATATTATTACATAACAGATAACAGGTATCGTGATACGACGACCGACATTTAGGAGCGAAGTATATTCATGTTTAAACCAACTTCCATTGCACTTGCTGTTTCAGCTGTTCTTTTACCCGCCTCAGTCTTTGCGGATCAACCTGATAGCAGCACAGAGAAAAGTTACGAGCGTATTATTGTCACTGCGTCACCGTTAGAAAAAACAGCGCTCGAGACCGCTCAACCTGTTTATGTGTTGTACGGCGATGAGCTGCGTAAATCTGAAGCGGCGACATTAGGCGAGACGCTGCGAAACCTTCCGGGTGTGCAAGCGACCTATTTCAGTCCAACTGCAAGTAGTCCGATTATCCGCGGCCTTGAAGGTCCTCGGGTTAAAATCGTACAAAACGGTTTAGATGTCGCCGATATCTCCCGTGGCGGTCCGGATCACGCAGTTTCCACCGAAGCTAGCACTGCACAACAGATTGAAGTTTTACGTGGACCTGCAACCTTGTTATTTGGCAGTGGCGCCAGCGGCGGTGTAGTAAACGTGGTGGATAATCGTGTCCCTCGCGCTCCGATTGATGGTATTGAAGGTGCCTACTCGCTCCGCTACAACAGCGTTTCTGAAGAGCGTACCGGCAGCTTTGACATCAACGCGGGTAACGGCCGGTTTGCGTGGCATCTTGACGGCTTCAAACGAAAGGCCAACGACTATCGCGTCCCCCGGTTTGCCCAAGAAGCCGACGACGACCATCACGATCACGACCACGGACATGGCCATGATCATGGCCATGAAGATCACGGCGACCTAAACTATGCAAAACGGATCGACAACAGTTTCACCGACGACCAAGGTGCGACCATAGGCGCCAGTGTATTCTTTGATAATGGTTTTGCCGGCATTTCATTTGGCCGGTTAGAGCGCGATTATGGACTTCCTGGTCATAGCCATGGTCATGGCGATGATCATGATGATGACCACGGCCATGACCACGGCCATGATCATGGACACAGCGACCACGAAGAAATCTTTGCCCGCATGCGTCAAGACCGTTTCCAATTTATTAGTGGTTTAGTGAACCCAATTCGCGGCATTGAGCGACTGGATATCACCTTTGGCTATACCGAGTTAAGCCATGAAGAAATCGAAGACGGCTTTGTTGAAACAGCATTCAGTGTCGAGCAAACAGAACTTCGCCTTATAGCGCGCCATGCGCCAATCGCCGGCTGGCGCGGAGCATTAGGTTTGCAAGTGAGTCATCAAGACTACGATTCATTCGGTGCCGAAGCCTATACCCCACATACAGAAACTGATCTTGCTGGAATCTTCTGGATCGGCGAACAACAGATTAGTGACGCTATGAGTTGGGAGCTTGGCGCTCGAGTTGAAACGGTTGATATTCATAGTCATGGCTTTGCTGATTTGAGTTATACACCAACCAGTATCTCCTCTGGACTGAATTGGAAAGTCGCACCAAATCTAAAGTTGTCGTCAAGCGTCAGCTATAGTGAACGCGCGCCTCATGCAAACGAATTGTTTGCTAATGGTGCTCACTTCGCTACCCGCAACTACGAAGTTGGCGGCGTCTACCGCATTGAACACAATGATCATTATCACGACCATCACGGTCACGGCCACGATCATGACCACGGCCACGATGAGTATCATTATTTACTCGATGTTGCTGACCGCGCCTTGGAAAAAGAACGTTCCATGAATTTAGACTTTGGGATGCACTTTGAGGGAACCAAATGGCATTTGGACACAAACATCTTCTTTAACCGGATCAATAACTTCATTTATCTGCACAACACGGGTATTTTGAAAGCTGATTTAGGTACTGATATGTTCCATGATGACCACGGTCACGATCATGGCCATGATCATGGTCATGACCATGGACACGCCCACAACTATGATGATTTGCCCGTTTATCAATACCGCCAGCGCGGTGCAGAACTTTACGGCTATGAAATCTCTGGTCGTTACGTTTTCAATGATAGCTGGGCGATTAACGGTTTCTCAGATTACACTCGAGCGGTATTCCGTGACGGCGGTAATGTACCGCGTATTCCTGCGCAGCGCGTCGGCTTGAGTGGTACCTATACCCAAGACCAGTGGGACGCAACATTGAATTATGTGCATTACTTTGATCAAAACCGCACAGCGGACAACGAGCGAGCGACTTCAGGGTTTGGTTTACTGGGTTTGAGCATGAACTACTACCCGGGTTATATGGGTGGTCAAGACTTTGCGATTTACTTCAAAGTCGACAACATCACCAACGAACTTGGCTATGCGCACAGTTCATTCATTCGTGATTACGCGCCTCTGCCTGGCCGTAACTTTGGCATCGGCTTCCGCGCCAGTTTTTAATTCTTGACGCGAACACAGCCGAAAGCTCATATAAAAGTCTTCACTTGTGCTTTGCAAGTGAAGATTTTTTTTACCTTACTCAGACCGTATCGTTTTTGCAAAACTTGGTTATAATCAGAGAGTCTTCTCAGCAAAGGAGTTCGTATGCGATTCTTATCACGCCGCTTAGTTATGCCGAACGATTTAAATTTTGCCGGTTCCCTGTTTGGGGGCCGAATTCTCGAGTGGATCGATGAGGAAGCGTATATCTACGCGAGCTGCCAGCTTGATCAAAAGAGTTTAGTCACTAAACACATTGGCGAAATCACCTTCGACGCTTCCGCCTTTCAAGGCGACGTCGTCGAATTTGGCCTTGCCATTAAAGCCGTGGGACGCAGTTCATTAACCGTGACGTGTGTGGTACGAAATAAAGGAACGAAGCAGAATATCTGTACTGCGGATGATATTGTTTTTGTTCACATTGATCCCGGATCAAGACGGCCGCAGCCGCATGGTAAAAACAAAGAGCAACTTGAACAGTTGCAAATCGATCTGCCGAAATAAAGGGCTTTGAAAGCACTGGAGGTTCACATGATCGCTCGAATGAGAATGGTAATGATCGCAGCCTTGGCACTGCTTACCCTTGCTGCATGTGCCGATAACAAAGTCACTCGGACTAACTATAATCTTATCGATGTTGGCATGCATTACAGTCAAGTACAGGCTATTCTTGGCGAGCCCACTTGGTGCGACAATATGCAACGCCCGAACGAATGTCGTTGGGGTAATGATGATAAACACATCCTTGTGACATTCGCTGCACGTCGTGTTGTGAACACTGAAAGTAAGGGGCTAAATTAGCCCCTCTCTTGTCTAGCGTAGGAATGCGCCGGCAAACGCCAGTACCGGTGTAGCCGTCGGCTTACCATGCTGCCAATCGCCACCTTCGACACCACTTCCTGCAATATCAATGTGAACATAAGGCAACGGCTGAGAGCTAGCCGCAGTATGTTTATCGAGTCCGGCGACGTCGTGCAAAAATGCCATCGGGAACTGATGTCCACGACGTGTGGTGGCTGACGGGCCATTATTCGAAGAGAGCAGATCATCTGCTTTAGTACGCCCACGAACAAAATCGAAGTCCTCCCGGCGGCTTGGCGAAAGCTCGGCTGGATCTGCCCATAACTCGCCTGCGTTCAACAACTTCTCGACGTAACCAGCCGTCATTGCAGTACGATTCGGCACCAGCGCAGTATATGGACCTTTGGCTAACGCCGCATGTCCGGTTAGGGTTGCCACGGTGTATAAACTGGGTTGTTGCTCATGTGTCGCTTCTTCCGTCAGCTTGGCTAAACAGTCCGCCATCACGAGTCGACCTTCGGCATCGGTATTGCCAATCCGCACCCGCACGCCAGAGCGTCCAACGATAATTTCGTCACTGACAAACGCTAACGCATCGATGTTATTACGCACGACCGCGAGTTCGGCGACGACTTTAAGACCTCTTGGCTGGACACCAGCAACCGCTTTGACAAAACCAGCAACACCAGCTGCCCCGCCTTTATCGCGGCTCATACCAGCCATATGACCACCGGTTTTCAGATCAGCGCCACCGGTGTCATACGTGATGCCTTTACCGACGAGTAATAATGTCTGATCAATATCACCCTCAGGCAAATATTCAAGACGCACAACACAAGGCCGCTGAGACGTAGCAAAGGAAGCCCGGCCGACAGCGGCAAGTAATGGATATTCATGCTCAAGTTGTGGTTTATCATCAATCACCGTGACTTTGACTGACGTATTGGCAAACGCCTTTTGACAATACTCAGCAAAACGCAGTGGCGACATACGCTCTGGCTCAGTGCCACACAAGTCGCGAGCAACGCGACGGCCATCTTCCACAGCCTGCAACCAATCGACCGAGACCTTACCTTCGGTGATGATGCCAACCTGTTGCACGGGTTCAACGTCTGCACCAAAAAACTCGCGGGCTTCAAGTGGTTCGTGTAAACCCTGCGCAAAACCAAACCAAGCTGACTCGATTGCGTGCGCAAATGCAGCCTGTTGAGGCACCGCAGCGACCCAGATCAGTGGCTTCGAGGCACCGGCTTGCACTGCCGCAGCAGCGGCTGAGCGAGCCGCGTCATAATAACGGCGAACATCATCAAAATCTCGGTTTAGCGCACCGGTCGGTGCCAGAATTAAACGCTGAGCCGGCGCTGCATCACAAGCGAGAACTGCAACACCTTTTGTTAAATTTGCGTTCACGCGCTGGGCCGCAGTAATCGCTGCGACCATTTCCGTCGGCAAATCAGTAAAATCATGAGCGACCACAACGAGCGCATCGAAGTCATCCGAATTGAGTGTTGCCATACTCTGCACTTGCACTAACTTTGCACTAGTCATATTCAATCTACCTCGTATTCATTTTATTCGGCGTTCAAGCGAAGAACTAAGCTTAAGACTGGCGACGCCACAATGTACCTTCTGCCGTATCTTCTAAGACAATGCCCATCGCAGTTAAGGCGTCACGGGCTGCGTCAGCCCGTGACCAATCGCGTTCAGCTCGAGCTGCGTTTCGTTCAGCGATCAAGCCTTCAATTCGTGCGACTTCCAGGTCATCGTCAGCGCCACGTAAAAATGCATCCGGCGCTTGTTGCAGAATTCCGAGTACCGCACCATAGCGCTTCAGCAAGCCCGCAAGCTCGGCTGCTAGACTGTCATTTTCTGCCCGTTGACGATTCAGTTCGCGCGTCACTTCGAAAAGCAACGACATGGCCTCTGGGACATTGAAGTCATCATTCAAAGCTGCCCGAAAACGCTCTTCGTAGCGGGAAACTGTTGCCTCGCTAGGCTCAATCGCATCAATACCACGCAATGCGGTATACAGGCGCTCGAGACTTGCATGCGCCTGCTGTAAATGCGACTCAGAATAGTTTAATTGGCTGCGATAATGCCCTGATAGCAAAAAGAAACGAACTGTTTCAGCGCTGTACGACTTTAAAACATCTCGAATAGTGAAAAAATTACCCAGCGACTTGGACATTTTTTCTTGATTCACTTGTACCATGCCGGTGTGCATCCAGTAATTCACATACTGAGTACCATGTGCGCAGCACGATTGAGCAATTTCATTTTCATGATGAGGGAACATCAGATCCGAGCCACCGCCATGAATATCAAAATGATCGCCTAAATGTTTTCCATTCATCGCTGAACACTCAATATGCCAGCCTGGGCGTCCTTCACCCCATGGCGAAGGCCAGCTTGGCTCACCGGCTTTCGCCCGCTTCCAAAGTACAAAGTCGAGCGGGTCCTCTTTATCATCAGCTACGGTAACGCGAGCTCCAGCCTGAAGCTGCTCAAGATTTTGCCCACTCAAACGACCGTACTCAGGGAAGCTCGATACATCGAATAATACATCGCCACTGCTACTGACATAGGCGTGTTTTTTTGCAATCAGTTGCTCCACAAGGTCGATGATTTCCTGCATATGCGTCGTGACACGCGGCTCGATATCTGGCTCAATAAGATTTAATGCACGAAAATCTTCATGCATCATGTTTAAATAACGCTCGGTGACACTATCAATCGACTCATTATTCTCTTGCGCGCGACGAATAATTTTGTCATCGACATCCGTCACATTACGAACAAACGTGACTTGGTAACCTAAATAACGCAAATACCGTACCACGACATCGAACGCAACATAGGTCCGTGCATGACCGATATGACACAAATCGTAGATGGTGACGCCACAGACATAGAGCTTTACCTCGCCCTCACGAATAGGTTGGAACGCTTCTTTTTGCTGGGTCAAGGAGTTATATAACTTCAACATAATTTCGTTATCTCGTTCAACGTAATGTCGACCACCTGTCACAACACATGTGAGTAGGCATGTCACCAAATGGGAAAGGCGTTATACTAGCAATTATTGCGCTGTTTTTCAGCTTACTCGCCATCGAAACTTGATGATTTTATCAAAAGAGAAGGACATATGGTCGGACCCTACGAGAAGTTTAGTGAAGACTTATTCAAAATTAGTGACGCCCTCGAAGAACAAGAGCGCGCACGAGCCAATCATTTGGCGGAAGAATGGCTAAAAGCCGAGTCGACCTTTAACGGTGAGGCGGTCAAGCACACGATTTCGATTTTCGGTAGTGCACGCATTCCAGCACCGGATCAATGTGTGGCTACTGAGCCCTGTTTAGCCATGGCTAAATATTATGCAGAAGCGGAACAGCTCTCGTTTCGCTTGGGCGAGTACATAGAAACCAAGCAACTGCGACAAACACGGCTAATCACCGGCGGCGGTCCTGGCATTATGGAAGCCGCAAGTCGCGGTGCCCGGCGTGCTGAACATAATAGCATTGGACTCAATATTGTATTGCCGCGAGAACAACGTGTGAACCCATTCATTGCCGCAAAGCATAGTATTGAGTTCCAATATTTTGCGTTGCGAAAAATGCACTTTTTAAAACGTGCGAAAGCTTTGTTAGTGTTTCCCGGCGGGTTTGGTACGCTGGACGAATTGTTTGAAACACTCACCCTGATTCAAACGGGTAAGATGCCGCGGTTACCGGTCTTTCTTTACGGCGATGATTTCTGGAATAAATTAATCGACATCGAGCATCTGGCCGCAACCGGCATGATCGACCCCGAGGACTTAGCTTTGTACCATCATGTGAATAGTGTTGAAGAAGCATGGGAACATCTGCTGCCGATCCTTGATTCCATCGAACTTGAAGGAAGCTAGCGGCAAAAGTACCAAGTTGCACACGTTTCACGTAAAATACGCTTTAATCTAAGACGAACTAAAGGATCAACAATGAACGTAACTCTCCATACATCGCATGGTGATATTGAATTTCGCTTACTTGCAGAAGAAGCACCATTAACTGTAGAAAATTTTCTTTCGTATGTAAAAGACGGCTTCTACGACAACACCATTTTTCATCGCGTGATCGACGGGTTCATGATTCAAGGTGGTGGCTTTGAGCCGGGTATGCAGCAAAAAGCGACCAAAGATCCAGTGAAGAATGAAGCCAATAATGGCGTTGCTAACAAGCGTGGAACTGTAGCGATGGCGCGGACAAATGATCCCCACTCAGCGACTGCGCAGTTCTTCATTAACGTGAACGACAACAGCTTTCTAAACTTCACCGGTGAGCATCCACAAGGTTGGGGCTACTGTGTATTTGCTGAAGTCGTTAATGGTATGGACGTGGTTGACAAGATCCGTCAAGTAAAAACCGGTTCAGCAGGTTTCCACCAAGATGTTCCGGTGGAAGATATTGTGATTAACAGCACGTCAATCGCTGAATAATGACCACTTTATTCATCTCTGATTTACATTTGAGTGCAGAGAGGCCGGATATTTCCGGCCTCTTCATATCGTTTTTACAAACGCAGGCTCGTCATGCCGACGCACTCTACATTCTCGGAGACTTATTTGAGTATTGGATTGGTGATGATGATCTCAATGACTTTCATTGTTTGATTGAAAGCGAATTAAAAGCCCTCACTACTGCTGGTGTTCCCTGCTTTTTCATGCACGGGAATCGCGATTTTTTAGTCGGTGACGATTTTGCCCAGCGCACAGGCATTACTATTTTACCTGAGCCCACAACTGTTGAAATTTATGGTCAACGCGTTGTCCTTTTGCATGGCGATACGCTCTGTACCGACGACGTTGCCTATCAACGTTTTCGTCGAGTGATTCGTAACCCTTGGTTGCTCAGCGTTGCCCGTCGTTTGCCATTGACTTGGCGACGCAGCATCGCCACGAAATTACGCGACTCCTCAAGCGGTAACAGCGCCGAGAAACAACCTTTAACGTCAGAGCAGCTTGATCTGTATGATGCAAAGTCACCGGCTATCGAAAATCTCTTGGCAGTGACTGAAACCGATCTCATGATTCATGGTCATACCCACCGCCCGGGCGTTCACGCTCATTTTGTCAAGGGTGTGGAAAAGACGCGGATCGTCCTCGGTGATTGGTATGAGCAAGGAAGTATTCTGGAGTTCAACCCCAGCGACTTTGAATTAAAAAGCCAATCACTGCACCGGACCGCTGTGGAAGCGTAATTCGCTATCCGGTGTCTTAATGAGCTTTTGCTCTAGATCTAAAAAGTAGTCCACACGGTCACGAATCGAATCCCCCGCAACCTGCTCAGCTAATGCAAGATAGTCTTCAAAGTGGCGCGCTTCCGAACGCAATAATGAAACATAAAACTTCGCCAGCTCGTCATCGAGAAACGGCACTAAGGCTGCAAAACGCTCACACGAGCGAGCTTCGATAATTGCTCCAATAATAAGCTTGTCCACCAGTCCACCGCGTTCTGAGCCGCGGATCCGGCGCAATAGTTGTCCAGCATAACGCGAGGCTGTAATCGGCTGGAGAGGAATCTTCCGCGCCTCCATAATGTCCCAAACTTGCTGAAAATGATGTAACTCCTCCTTCATCAGCAAGACCATGCGATCCACTAACTGATGTTGCCATGCTTCACCTTGGTTGAGACGTAAACGAGGTACCGCCTGATTTTTGTTCAGACTTTTTAAATCGATACTGGGTTCAAGGTGCCCCCGATAGACCTTCTGTTCGTAGGGCGCTAACCACTGCAATATTTGCTCGGCTGCAACATCATCAACCGCATAGCGACGTAACAACAGTCCGGCACTTTGAGCCGCCTTTAATTCACAATGCAGGTGATCGGTAAGGAGCAACGCAAGATACTCGGGTTCTTTCGCCACTGCCAACCATGCGGAAGGTGTATCGCAACGCAAAAACTGCCGAACTGGCATCAGAAGTTCTTGATAATTGGCAAGTAAATGAGCAGACATGGCAGGAAACTCCGCAACTACATTTGTTAACAACTATATAACAAAAAGGTATGAACAAATTTTATTCAGATTCTTTCATTCTTGATTTTACATCAGCTCTGGCACCTATAATGGAGTACCACCATTGTGGTTCTCAATGGCTTTCGGAGCTGCGGCTTCAAGGAGTAATTCATGATATTAAATCATATTTGGGGTCTCTACGCTCACCCGATTGAAGAGTGGAAAACAATCGACCAGCGGCATGAGAGCTTACGTTTTTCATTATCGCATATCCTGCTCGTTGCGTTAATTCCATGTTTAGCCGCTTACTATGCGCCTGCCCATATTGGTTGGAGTATCGGTGCGCGGGAAAGCATCTTTATGACATCACAAAGTGCGATACTCATGTCTGTATTCATGTACGTTGGCTTAATTGCTGGTGTACTTGCTTTGTCGTACCTGATCCATTGGATGGCAAAAACCTTTGGTGCTGCACCGACCTTTACTCAATCGATAGAGCTGGCAGCCTACACAGCAACACCCGTGCTGATGTCGGGCATTGCTGCACTTTATCCTGAGCTTTGGTTTGTCGCCATGGTGTTTCTTGCTGGGGTTGCGTACTCCGTGTACTTGCTTTATTCAGGGGTTCCGATTTTAATGCATATCCCTGAAGAGCGTGGTTTTATTTACGCAAGTTCAGTGGTTACCGCAGGGCTCATTCTGATGGTCGTGCTCATGGCGGGTACGGTTATCGCCTGGACCAACGGCTTCATCCCGACTTTTGTTGGCTAGCGTCAGCAAAATACAAGAATCTGAAGAGGAGCTTGCCGCTCCTCTTTTTATTTGTGCGGTTAAACGGCTTGTGCTTTGGCAATTAAGCAGAGTCTGCTAGGCTATTGGGAATAATTTCAAAATAATCTTTTCAGGGAACAACACTCATGCCAACAAAGAAATTAGGTCTTACCGGTAAGATAGTTATCGGTATGTTTGCCGGTATACTCTTTGGGATTCTACTCAATCAATTTCTAATTACCCCAGACAACTGGGTCAAATTAGTCATCGTCGACGGTGTTCTACGTATTGTCGGAGAATTTTTCATCACCAGCTTAATGATGTTGGTGGTACCGTTAGTGTTTGTTTCTTTAGTACTCGGTACCTGCTCGATGAGCGACCCGAGTAAATTAGGCCGTATCGGTGGTAAAGCTCTCTTCTTGTATCTAATCACCACCGGGATCGCCATAAGTATTGCACTAAGCGTCGCATCCATTGTGAAGCCAGGTAGTGGCGGCTCAATGGCCGCCAGTGATGTGAGTTTCGAAGCAGCACCCGCCCCAAGTTTTGTCGATGTGCTGATCAATATGGTTCCGCGCAATCCGATTAACGCCATGGCTGAAGGTAATATGCTGCAGATTATCGTTTTCGCGCTGCTTTTCGGTATCGCCATGGCGCTAGTCGGTAAACCAGGCGAGCGTCTCAAAGGCTTCTTTGAAGACGTCAACGAAGTCATCATGAAGCTCGTGATGATTCTCATGCACGTTGCTCCCTATGGTGTCTTTGCGCTTCTTGCACGGACTTTCGCTGACTTAGGGTTCGGCGATCTACTCGGTGATCTTGCCGTTTATTTTGTCACCGTCTTGGTCATTTTATTAGTTCAGGGTTTTATTATTTACCCAACCATTCTGACTCTATTAACGCGCTTGAATCCAATGGTCTTCATTCGCAAAATGTTTAGTAATCAGATTTTTGCGTTCAGCATCTCAAGCAGTAATGCCACCATCCCTGTGACCATGCGCACAACAACGAAACGGCTGGGCGCAGATAATAAGATCTCCTCCTTTACCGTTCCGCTCGGCGCGACCATCAATATGGATGGCACTGCGATTATGCAGGGTGTTGCCACTGTATTTATCGCTCAGCTATACGGTATTGACCTGACGATGACTGACTATCTGATGGTAATACTGACCGCAACCCTCGCATCGATCGGTACTGCTGGTGTTCCGGGCGTGGGGCTCATCATGCTTGCCATGGTTCTTCAGCAAGTTGGTTTGCCAGTTGAAGCGATTGGATTGATTATCGGTGTCGACCGCCTACTCGACATGACCCGTACCGCGGTTAATATTACTGGTGATGCAATGGTAACGACGGTCGTTGCGAAATCGGAACAGCAGCTTGACGAGAGCGTATATAACGACCCTGAAGCCGGGGCTCAAGTCGGTAAAGTCGAGATTAAATAGATTGAACCATGACAAAAAGGCGCTTCATCATGAAGCGCCTTTTTTGTTTGCGTTGACTCGATGCCTAGCTAACTGCTAGTAACGCCAAAACTGCACACGTTCAAACCAACTCATAAGTAAACGATCGATGGTGGTTTGCGCGCCATGGGCAATCTTATTTGCGAGCTTTAATTTCTCTTTATATTCAACCTTAAACACGGTTGCGTCCTTATTCAGACGAAGCAGCAAATCATCACTAGTGGCTATCTCATCAATCAACCCTTGATCGAGTGCGCGTTGGCCGAACCAAATCTCGCCGGTCGCTACTGCGTCAATATCCAAATTCGCTCTATGTTCCTTCACAAACTCTTTAAATAAGACGTGAATATCTTCTAAGTCTTCTTGATATTTCTTCCGACCTTTTTCTGTATTTTCACCGAATACGGTTAGGGTTCGCTTATATTCACCGGCGGTCAGTTGCTCAAAGTCGATATCATGGTTCTTCAGCCAGCGATGAAAGTTTGGCATCTGCGCCAGCACGCCAATGGAACCAAGGATGGCAAATGGGGCTGCGACAATTTTATCCGCAATACAAGCCATCATATAACCGCCGCTCGCTGCCACTTTATCAACACTGACGGTTAACGGTATCTGCGCATCGCGTAAACGTTTCAGTTGCGCTGCAGCAAGTCCGTAGCCATGCACAACACCTCCAGGACTCTCCAGTCGAACGACCACCTCGTCCTGCTTGGTATCTGCGACCGCTAAAACAGCAGTGACCTCACGACGCAATGATTCAACTTCTTTCGCGTCCATTGAGCCTTTGAAGTCAATCACAAAAACTCGCTTGGCAGACGGCGTGCTGTTCTTTGCTTTCTTTGCCGCTTTTTCTGCTTGCTTACGTGCTTTACCGTCAAGCATCGCAAACTGCATGTGTTGTTGGACATCTTTCAGTCCTTCACTGAGGTTCTGGATATTTAATTCGCCTTTACGTTCCTTTTGGCGCTCTGCAGCGTTCAGCAGCATACCTAAAATCAGCATAATGGCTGCGACAATGGTGACTGTCTTCAACAAGAACACACCATATTCGGACAAATATTCAATCATTTATGTCGTTCCTTAATTATTTAGAGCGATGACTACCGTATGCAGTATGGGAAGAATTAAAACGCTTCGCAACCAACTTCTATCGTTCAATCGCGTAAAAAAAAGGCCAGCGTTAACGCTGGCCCTTACGAAGGTTGGAAATAGTAATTATTGCAACAACTGCGGCGTCACCATTAAGAGACGTGCGCCAGATTCAAAATACACACCAATCGATTGCTGCATATCTTGCGTAATTGCTGCGCGAGTTTGTGGGTTCGCATCGGCATCAGCTGGGTTCAATAATGAAGAGTGGCCAGCACCAACATAACGAGCAGCGCCACTAATCGGGTTACCGTCCTGACTTTGCGTTGGGCCAGAAATAAATGGTAAACCAAGCTCGCGAATCAACGGCAAGGTACCGCCCAATGGATGTGGAGTGCTGTTCGGAACAACTTTATCACCGTTAGCTTGAATCAAGTAAATCGGTGTACCGGTCGCTCGCAGCTTCGCTGCATAGTTAATCGGATCGCCCGAGTCAACCACGGTTTGCGCTGCAAATTGGAACTGCCCCAGTGTTGCTTGTAACTGCGCTTGATCCGCTGCGGAAGCTACACCGCCTTGGTAATAACGGACATAGGCCACTGGTAAGAAGTCCATAAAGGCGAGGCTTTGTGGATCAATACCTTCACTCATCGCTTCCTGAATCGCATAGTTACGGAAACTTTCGAACGATTGGAAAGCAATCTGACCACCAATCACAGGGCCAAAGCGCTCTGATGCGACCAAGAATGGCGCAATACCACCACCCGGCATGCCTAAAGAGCCAGCTTGCACTTGGAACAAGCCTTGTGCTTGCGCCAAGTTTCCGGTTAGTGGCGTGTTCGCAACCGCCATGAAGTTCGTTCCTGCGATAGCGCCCAACGAGTGACCGACGAACTTCACGTTAGTTGGGTTAATCACCGAACCAGCGACATCCGAGAAGTTTAAGCCGACGCGAAGACCCAACAAGTCAGCAGAAGACTGGCGTAAGTTATCACGCGCGGTCAGCAAGCTGGCTAAGTTAAGGTAATCGGTTGGCGAGCCGCCCATACCTGTTGAAGCGTTAATGACGCGAACGACATTACCTGAACCGTCAGTAATTTCAAAACCACGCTCACCGTGCAAAGGATGGTCGATAGCAACAACTGCATGTCCAGATACCGCAAGTGTACCAGCGATTGGTAAGAAGTTTTCTTTAGCGCCGGTAATACCATGCTGGAAAATCACAACCGGCCAGCCACCTGCAGGCATTTCAATTGGATCCATGCCTAGGGCACCACGAACTGCATTGACGACATTGACGTCAGGCACAGACATCCATAAAGGCACTGCGTTGACCGTAGTCGGACGCGGAATCGGGTTGAACTTCGTTAGGTGACGGAAACGATCCAGCTGAGCTAGAGCGCTACCTTCGGCTGCTTCATATGGAATTTGTCCGGCCAATGCCGCTGGATTACCTAATAAAGCTGGGTCAAGACCCATGCCTACTAATTCTTCGACAGAAACTTGACCTGACTGAACACCTAAGATAATTGACGCCGGGCTCACAAACCCTGCTTGCCAACGACCTGACAAAGGTGCAGTCGGGTTACTTGCTGACGGAATCGGGCTGTAATACGGCAAATTAACGTTACCACCGTAAATTTGCGCTGCTGATGCAACCATGTAGGTTTGTCCCATTTCCGGAGTTAAACCTAATAGATTTGCAGCGGTCATCCCGGTTGGGTAGGTACTCATTGTTGGACGTAAATCGTCGCGAAGCAATAATTGTTTGGTGACGTCAAGTACATCATTCACCGACTGCGTGGTGAAGCCTGAGCTGTAGATCACACCGTCGGTGTTTACACCCGCTTGGCCTAACACCGCGTGGTAACTATTGATGATACCTTGTAACTGTGACTCTTGACTACCATCAGCACCCACTGGCGCTGTTGCGCGTGGCTTGCTCAATAAGTAATAAGTCGACGAAGGACGAACTGGACGACCTAATTCATCAACGATGTTGTCGGTCAAGGCTGCGATGTAACCTGTTTTCGGCTCGTATGGACGCAGCGGGATAACTTGTATTTGTCCACCGCTAAAGACCACAGTGAAATCTTGACCGTGCTGTAATTCGGCAACGAACTTACATGCGGTACCTGCTGGGCGAGTCATACAATCAGAGTCACGCGTGTCCGCACCCATGACGACCTTAAAGACCCGCACAGAACCAGCAGCTTCGACAGAGCTACCTTGAATGCCAATTTGGCCACTGCCATTTGGATCGTCAGGTAACGTGAAACCGAACGTTAGCGGCATGGCCGTAGACCAACCGTCGAGCGCGTTGATTGCGTTCTGTGGGTTACTAAAGTCAGCGGCATCGGGTACCGGGATATTCAGGGTACCGTCGGTCGTGCCGCCCAAAAGAATGTCACTCGGCACAGGTAAGTTGCCTGCACCTGGGTCAAACGCCACTCGTGCAAATGGAATTTGTACGTCTTCCTGAGTGACCGGAGCTCGATCACCGTCAGCGCCACAGGCTGATAAGCCAATTGCGGAGGTGATTGCTAATGACAAAAACAGTTTTTTCATGAGGTATCCCCAATCCTTGTTGTTCTATTTTTCGCGCTGGGACAGCAAATGCTGACGTTCAGCAAACGTTAACAGAAAGTTATACACTTCTGCTAATGATTATTAAAGAATTTTCGTAACCGTTGCTCACATTTACTGAGTTAATTTGTAAAAAAAGGTAAACTATTGACACAAGTGTAAACCTAAAGTGGAAATTATGCAGCAATATCAAAATTATCAAGCACCCGCTGACGCGCTCGCTGGCAAAGTCATCCTCGTAACCGGCGCTGGAGATGGTATCGGGCGTGAGGCAGCGCTTACTTACGCAAGACATGGCGCAACGGTTATTTTACTCGGTCGCACGACCGCAAAACTCGAAGCTGTCTATGACGAAATCGAACAACTTGGCGCCCCACAAGCGGCGATTATTCCGTTAGACATGAAAGGTGCGACAGAAAGTCACTACCGTGATATGGCAGCAACCATCATGGATCAGTTTGGTAAGCTTGACGGGCTATTGTTGAACGCATCAGTACTCGGTGTCTTGTCGCCATTTGGACACATTAATCTCGACAGTTTTCAAGAAGTCATGCACATCAATGTGACGGCACAGATGATGATTACCAAAGCATTATTACCGGCATTGAATGCAGCGCCGGATTCATCGGTTATCTTCACTTCCTCTGGTGTTGGCCGCAAAGGTCGCGCACATTGGGGTGCCTACGCAATTAGTAAATTTGCCACGGAAGGAATGGCGCAAGTACTTGCAGACGAATACGAGAGCTCGTCGATGCGTGTCAATGTGATCAACCCTGGTGCAACTCGCACAAAAATGCGCTCAAAAGCATATCCAGCTGAAGACTCGAGTCGATTGAAAACGCCAGCTGATCTGATGCCGCTTTATCTCTTTCTGATGAGCGACGACAGTAAAGACATCACTGGAGGATCGTTCGATGCGCAAGCTAGCTAGTGCAATTATTATCCTCGCCCTTATCATTGCGCCCATGCGTGCGTTCACTTGGGGATTTCAAGGACATGAATACATTGGCGCCTTAGCGTGGGAGTATCTCACGCCAGAAGCACGCATTTGGGTCAGTGAACGTCTCGAACTTGTCGACGAGCCTTCGCTCAGTGAGATTACGACTTGGGCAGATCGCGTCCGTGGTACCGACGAGGGGTTTGCCCTCGGGCCATTGCACTTTGCCAATATCGACCCTGAATCAACCACATTTGACATGGAACGTGATTGTCCGAATCGTCGTTGCGTGGTCGGTGCTCTCCTCGATGATCTAGCAATTATGTCCGACCAAAGTGCATCTAAACAAGCACAGGCCGAGGCCATGCGAACCTTTACTCACTGGATTACCGACATGCATCAACCCCTGCACATGGGGTTTGCACGCGACCGTGGTGGCAACGATATTCGTATTCGCTTCTTTGGTAGCGAACAAAATCTCCACCGCTTGTGGGACACAGTTATGATTCGCGGTATGGACCAAATGCCTGAGCCACAGCAGCAGGCTAATCTTCACCCATTACCAGCATTGGGGATTCAGGCTGATTGGGAAGCGTCTGTCTTTGAATGGGCAAATCAAGCTTTTGCACTAGCTAAAGAGCATGCCTACAGTGACTTAGTTGAAGGTGACCAGATTGGTGAGAGCTATTTTCAGCAAGCTCGCCCTGTGATCGAAAAGCAATTGGTTCTCTCCGCTCAGCGAATGGCGTTGATTCTTAACGCCATTGCTGCTGCAGAAAATCAGTAAACGTTTTTATCTTGGCGCAGGCGTAAGCGAATTCGCTCACCCTGCGCCTGCCATTCACCATTGTGATACTCAGTGGTTAACTCAACCAACGGTGACTCCTCATCTTGCCGATACAAACGCACTTTTAGGTAATCAGGTTGATTAGATTTGCCCAACAATTGAATATCATGACCGTAAAATAACTCCCCCTGAACGTCCATCAGTGCAATTCGCTGTTCATGATCATGCAGTGTTTGGCGCGGATTAACCTCTACCCACGCATCATCAGAGCTCGCATCTGCTCCGGCTGGCAAAAACTCGATGTGAGCTGTAAAAAAGCGAATACGTTCATTAACGACCGGGATACCATCCACTTGGCCTAGTATAGTCTCACCCAGCGCTGTAACCGCAAAGTCATCAACGGTATATTGATGCGGATTTAATGTTAGTCGTGTTTGCCAGTGCACCAGCTCTCCATATTGATCTGAAAAACGACAACGTTCCGGATCGCGAAAGCCATTAAACAAACCGTCCTCTTCTCGCCAGACAATCTCACAATTGGGTAAGGTTGCGTAATCGCTGAAGCTAACATCTCCTGCTTGAATGTGCTCATAGTCACTTTTTGAAAGCACCGCAATTGATTGGATAATATCCCCAGTGCGCAGCTTACGAAAGGTGAACAACTGATATCGATAACTTTCCTCTGGTTGGTTGATCCATGATTGTTGAACAAGCAATGCAGGATTTGCGTCATCACGTTTGACAACCTGTTGGCGTAACAGAATAGGCGGATGGCCACTCCCACCGGCTTCAAGGATATAACGCATATTTGAGAAGTCACCGGCAAGCCAATCGAGTAAACGAGCAATTTCCTTGTCCTGCGGATGATCCGCAGCTGCGGCATTAACGAAAAAGAGACTAGCGACAAGCAAAAGGAGTCCTTTTGCTACAGGTTTTACAATCGAAAATATCACGATATCTTAGTCCTTCCAGGGTCAGTAAAATGCGGATTAGTTTGTGGTTCTAAGAGAATGTTGGCACTATACCACAAGGTAATTCATGCACTAAAACGAGAATGTGTGACCAATGAAAAAGACGATGGTTCAAGTTACGTTATACAGTGTTGCTTATCTTTCATTCGCAGCAAGCAGTGCTGCTGTGCAAGCTGAAGAACTGGCAAGTGCTCCGTGGCAAACTGTTTACTCAGTTGATGGCCAGGTGCTGTGGCTAGGCAGTAGTGATGGTCGAATTGCAGTTTCGTCTGACGGCGGTGAAACATGGCGCCACTCTCATCCGGGAGGAAGAACCTCGGATATATCGCTTTCTCAAGTCATTGCCTTTGATGATCGCCACGCGTTCACCCTCAGTTCGGGACGAGGCGAACGCAGCCGCCTATACGTAACGCGCAATGGTGGATTCAGTTGGCGACGCCTGTATCGCGGCAACGGTGATGAAGTCCTCCGTTGTTTTGATCTAATTCCCGACGGCGAAGGTTGGGTTCTCGGTGATACCCTACTCGACAATTGGCATGTGGTTCGCAGTAGCAATGGCAATAATTGGTTAAGCTCACGAAGTGGCTTTGCCGAGCGGGCTCTGTTTGCAGAACAGGGCAGCGATTCAGGACAATGTGTCCGTTATGCGAACAATATGTGGGCGATGGGAACACGCAATGCAGATACCGCGCGCCTCATCTACAAAAGCAGAACCGCGCTGCGGTTTCAGGTTGCCGACACGCCACTGAGTGCGGGTTCCGATGCTGGTATCGAAACAGTCTTTCCGTTAGCGCAGAACGATATTTTGATTGCCGGCGGTCGTCAGGGTGATAACGCCACAGCTGAGTTGTTTCGTTATCAAGCAGGCGATTTTTCTGCACTGAATTTGCCAGCAACGAACCAACCAATCCGCCAATTGTTTGCGTTTGGCGGCACACTCATCATTGCCAATGCCGAAGGCGTGTTCAGCAGTACCAACATGGGAGAGTCGTGGGCTACCGTGAAAGATGAGGGTGTGCTTAGTCTCTCATGCACTACTGCAACCGATTGTTGGGCGGTCACACAAAATCATCAACCGGTACGCATTAGTTTTTGAACCAAATGCGTCACACCTAAGCGGGCCGAGATGAGCTCAGGTCCGCCAAGCTGCGCTGACAATGCTGCGATGAGCCGACTCCGTCCGCCAGAACGACAAATGGTAATATAACGTTGCTGCGCCTCACCCTGAGGTGCATGCAACAGCCACGCCAGCCAACTCGCTCTAGGCAATTCTGCTGATTGTTCTGAAAACGGCTCAATAACAGGCTGGGCTCTTGATTCAAGCCACTCCCGCACATCCAGTAGCCTGTCCTTTTCTGAATTAAGATCGTCAAAATCTAGGATTCGAACCCGGTCAAGTTGTTGCTCATCAATCGTCAAACCATGCGGCGGAATTATCACCTGCCGTTGCGTCTTTCGACTGGTGATTTCTAATCCTTCAGCAAGTGTTCTTATCACGAACTCTTCTGTCTCCAATTCCGTTCGCGTGTCATAGCGCCAGGTACTTTCTGGAAATTGTTGATGCAGCCATTCAGAATATCCTTCGCTATCACCAAAAATAAATAGCTCAGACCGGTTATTACAAGTTTGCGCATAAACACAAAAGTTTGACTGGGTTGGCTGTGGCGCCAATAAACCAAGTTTAGTATTCGGTTCACTCTGAATTCGCTTGGCAAGCTCAAGTAAACGCTGTTGTACACTTTCAATGAAAACCGACGACGTCGCCGGACCAAATGACATTCGAATTGCGCCTTCCGATTGCCATGCTGGTAATCCCATTGCATCGAGTACATAACTTCGCGGACGGCCTGTACTGCAAGCTGAGCCAGCACTGACACGAATACCTGCAGCATCAAATAGACTAATCAGTTGTGCAGAACTGAAACCCGGAACGGAAAAATTTACAGTCGATGGTAATGAGTCAGGATACGGTTGATTCAAAACCAAATTAGGAAACACCGTCCTAAGTGCACTGAGAAGATCATCGCGGTACTGTTGCAATGTCGCTGTTGGCACAAATGGGCAATCATTGGACACATCATTATCGCGTTGCAGAAGCCAGTGAAAAATTTTCCCAAGAGCCGCGATGCCAGCTACATTCTCGGTACCGCCGCGACGTCCACTTTCTTGTCCACCTCCGACGGTAATGGGAAGGTAACTCGCTGATTTATGCACGTAGAGCGCGCCAACGCCTTTCGGTCCGTACAATTTATGTGCGCTAAAGGTGGCGTAATCGGCGTCAATTGAAGTCAGGTCCAAAGATAACTTGCCCAACACTTGTACACTGTCGATGAGCCAAGGAACGCGACGGTTATGACTACGAATCACACGGTTGAGTGCAACAAGATCGGCGATTACGCCTGTTTCATTATTTGCCCCCATGGTGCAGATCATTAGCGCTTGCGGCAAAGCATCCTGAATAAACACTAGATCAAGCTGACCTTCACTATCGACTGGGATAGCCACAAGTTTTGCATTGAGATTCAACGCTTGATTCCAGTGCCGCAGTGCTTCGGGTACGGCCTTATGTTCAGTAGCCCCGTAAAGCAAAACTTGCTGTGAGCAGTCTTTGCCTACTTGTGCTGCAAGCACCGAAAAGATAGCAGTATTGATACCTTCCGTAGCGCCGCTATTGAAGATAAATTCACCCTGTTTCGCGTTGAATAATGCTTGCGCATAATCTCGTGACTGGCTGAGAATATCTTTGCTGGCGAGTGCAGCCAAGTGCGGGCTACTTGGGTTTCCGTAGCGCGAACAACAAACTGCTTCAATGATGTGACTAATTTCAGGCAAAACCGGTGTTGTCGCATTCGCATCTAAAAATATTTCGGGAAGACAAAAACTCATTGACACACACCACTCCAGACAACTTTGTTATATATTATTACGATTAATTATATAGTGACGCTGGAATTAAAAAAAGGCGCTTTTCATAAAGCGCCTTCTTTAAAACCGGGTATTTGCAAAGCTTAATGAATACGTTGCTTTTGCCAAGCTTGCTCTTTCTCTTTACGAGCTTCTTCAGCAGCCATTCGAGCCTTGCGATCATCGCAAGGGTCATCACAGTCACAGGCTTTTTCCATCCCCAAAGCCCCAATACCGCCGCAACTCCCCGTGATCGCCTTACGCTGCACTAAGAAACCAATCGCCATCCCAACAACGACAACGAGCATTAAAATAAAAGCTAGGATGATAGTTTGCATTGTCGATACCTCTAGGACAAAAACTCGCGAAATTGAGCGTTAGTATAACTTTTTTCTTCGCCATTTTCATCCATAATCAGATAGACCGGAACCTGATTGTCTTCAACAAAAGTTTTTGCCGCATCTATCGTGCCACTCATCAAACCACGCGCTAATCCGCGAGCTGTCGCTGCATTTTCATGAATAACGATAATGCTCCTAATACCCGTAGTGTCAGTTTCATAATCCGAAAAACTGCTGTAGGCCAAGGTTTGATTGACGGGAAGCCCAAGCTTAACGACGTGTTGATTTGCGTTGATTTCATGGCCGAAACGCTGTTGATGACGGCCACCGCTGCGAAGCCGGGTCGCGCCGTTAATTGAAATCTGATAATCACTCACCCGCAATAATTGGAATAAATCACTAATCTTGTCGGCGATATAACCTTCCATCAATACATTTAAATCCACGGTGAATGAGTCATCTAACTTAGTGACTAAATGGTTGGTGATTTCCATGTCTGCTGGCGACGAATCATCATTTGCAGTAAATATCGAAATATCACCATTCGACACTTCATAAAGACTTATGCCGTAATTTAATAGTTCTTCTAGCTCTCGCGTCAGCACATAGGCTTCAGCTGCAGGCCATTGATTAAATCTGGATACTTCCGATTGCTCATTCTGAGCATCGAATTGCTCTACAACATGCTCAATCACGCTCAATACGCGGTTTTGCACCTGATACTCGCTAAAGTTGTGCCCTGCCGCCTTCCACTTTAGCTCAAATTCGTAGCCTTGATACTCGCCGACAATAGAGCGCTCCGAAATCGAACTATCGGTGCAAGAGACAAAAAAGGCCAGCCCTAGAAGGGCCAGCCATTTTTTTTGAGACCAATGTACAAACCAGAGTTTGTTCATAATCAAGTCTTAACCACCAAAGTCGTCCAACATGATGTTTTCGTCTTCAACACCCAAGTCTTTCAACATGTTGATAACGGCAGCGTTCATGACGGGCGGACCACACATGTAGAACTCGCAGTCTTCTGGTGCTGGATGATCTTTGAGGTAGTTTTCAAAGAGTACGTTGTGAATGAACCCTGTGTAACCTTCCCAATTATCTTCAGGCATTGGATCAGACAATGCAACGTGCCATTCGAAGTTTTCGTTTTCTTCGGCTAGCATATCGAAATCTTCAACGTAGAACATTTCACGTTTCGAACGCGCACCATACCAGAAAGACATCTTACGATTGGTTTTTAAACGACGCAGCTGGTCGAAGATGTGCGAACGCATTGGCGCCATACCTGCACCACCACCAATGAACACCATTTCAGCTTCGGTTTCTTTCGCGAAGAACTCACCAAATGGACCAGAAATCGTCGCTTTGTCGCCCTTCTTCAGGTTGAAGATGTAAGAAGACATCTTACCTGGCGGTAATGACATGTCACTCGGCGGTGGCGTTGCAATCCGCACGTTTAACATGATGATACCGAACTCTTCTGGATAGTTCGCCATTGAGTAAGCACGAATAACTTCTTCGTCTACTTTCGACTCAAGGTTGAAGAATCCAAAACGCTCCCAATCACCACGGTACTGTTCTTCGATTTCAAAATCTTTGAACTTAACGTGGTGAGCAGGCGCTTCGATCTGGATGTAACCACCAGCGCGGAAAGGTACTGATTCGCCATCTGGGATCTCAAGCACGAGCTCTTTAATGAAGGTCGCAACGTTGTCATTTGAACGAACAACACAATCCCATTTTTTGATCCCGAAGATTTCTTCTTCAAGTTCAATTTTCATGTTTTGTTTAACGTTCACCTGACATGACAAACGCGCGCCGTCACGAGCTTCACCACGAGAAATATGGTCACGCTCTGTCGGCAAGATCTCTCCGCCACCTTCTTTAATGTGCACGATACACTGACCACATGAGCCACCGCCGCCGCACGCTGAAGACACGAAAATTCCCGCGTTTGCTAACGCACCCAAAAGCTTGGTACCTGGTTGCGTTGTAATTGTCTTCTCTGGGTCATCGTTTATGACGATCTGCACATCACCTGAAGGTACCAACTTTGATTTAGCGAACATAATCACGACAACCAAAGCCAGTACGATAACGGTGAACATGCCTACGCCAAGATATATTTCTTGCATCGACTTGTTCCTTATATTCCTGCTACTTCATTACACCGCGGGTTACAGGGATACGCCGGAGAACGACATAAAGCCCAAACCAATCAAACCAGTGCTGATAAAGGTGATACCCAGACCACGAAGGCCGTCAGGGATATCCGCATATTTCAGCTTCTCACGTACTGCAGCGAGGAGAACGATTGCGAGCGCCCAGCCCACACCACTACCAACGCCGTAGACAATACTTTCTGTGAAGTCATAATCACGCTCAACCATGAATAGTACACCACCGAAAATCGCACAGTTTACTGTGATTAACGGTAGGAAAATCCCAAGCGCGTTATATAACGCAGGTAAGTATTTATCGAGAGTCATTTCCAGAATCTGAACCAACGCTGCAATGATACCAATGAAGGTCAAGAAGCGTAGGAAGCTCAGATCAGCGTCCGGGAAACCTGCCCAAGACAATGACCCTGGTGATAAGACAAAGGTGTTAACGATGTTACTGACTGGGACTGAAATCCCCAGTACAACGATTACCGCTACGCCTAAACCCATCGCAGTTGTAACTTTTTTCGATACGGCAAGGAATGTACACATTCCCAAGAAGAATGATAGTGCAAGGTTCTCAATGAACACCGCACGGACGAACATGCTGATATAGTGTTCCATTTACCTTACTCCTTCGCTTCAACTTGTTCTGGGCGGAAAGTACGAAGTACCCAAATAAAGCCGCCGATAATGAAGAATGCACTTGGTGGTAATACCAACAAGCCAACTGGCGTGTACCAGCCACCTTCAGTGATCAATGGCAGAATCTGATAACCGAACAAGCTACCTGAACCAAAGAGTTCACGGAAGAATGCAACCGTTAAAAGAACCACTGAGTAACCTAAACCGTTACCAAGACCGTCAAGTAAAGCCATACCTGGCTTTTCCTTCATTGCGAAGGCTTCCGCACGGCCCATAACGATACAGTTAGTAATAATCAGACCAACGAATACTGAAAGCTCTTGCGCGATATCATAAGCGAAGGCTTTCAATAATTGGTCTACGACAATTACCAAACTGGCGATAATAGTCATTTGTACGATAATCCGCACACTCGAAGGAATGTGGTTACGGATAATCGAAATTGACACGTTCGATAACACCAATACGAAGGTCAGGGCGATACACATAACCAAGGTGTTTTCTAACTTCGACGTAACTGCAAGAGCAGAACATACGCCGAGGATTTGCAGTGCAATTGGGTTATTGGCAAAAATTGGCCCAAACAGCACTGACTTCATTTCTTTAGTGCTTGCCATTAGATAGCCCCCTCTTCACGCAGCTTAGTTAAGAATGAGCCGTAAGCGTTTCCGCTCAACCAGAACTGGAAGGTTCTGTCGACACCATTACTGGTAATTGTTGCGCCTGAAAGTGCATCAACTTCATTCTGCTCCGGGTTTGCACCTTTCGTCACACGAATGGCTACGTCACCGTCTTCTGTTACCGCCTTTTTACCTTCAAAGCGGCCCGCCCAGCGAGGGTTTTGAATCTCACCACCAAGCCCTGGCGTTTCTGCGTGATCATAGAAGTTCAAGCCACGAATGGTTTGGCCATCAGACTCAATAGCTAAAAATGCGTACATCATGCCCCATAGGCCTGCACCACGTACATCAAGCACGTAGGTTTGAACATCGCCATTCTCATCGCGAATTTCAAATACAGGCAACTCTGGGCGCATTGAGCGCACGCCGGCAACGTCTTCGTCACTAGCGACTGACTGACTGCGGATATCGGCCATTGCTGATTCCATTGCAATCATTGAGTCAAAACGAGTTACCTCACCAGTTTCCCGGTTATAAGTAAACACGTTAACACGTTCGGCGAATACAGCTTCTGCACCTCGCCCTGCAAAGCTAATGCCAGCAGTGGTTAGGATATTAGCTTGCTTCGCTAATGCCGCATTGGCTTCTTGACGTTCTTTCAGCCCTACTGCTGAACCTGCAACGATAATAGAGCAGACTAAACACAGTAAGATAACGACTGTAAACGTTTTTCCAATGGTATCGTTCTTACTTGCCATGACGTAATGCCCTCCGCTTCACGTTGGCCTGGACTACAAAGTGGTCAAACAACGGGGCAAATACGTTAGCAAATAGGATAGCCAACATAATACCTTCCGGGAATGCCGGGTTGATGACACGGATCATGACTGTCATGAAGCCGATCAAAATACCGTATGCCCACTTACCTTGGTTCGTGAACGACGCCGACACTGGGTCTGTCGCCATAAACATCATACCGAATGCCAATCCACCGATAACAAGGTGCCAGTACCACGGCATTGCAAACATAGCATTGGTGTCACTACCGATAAGGTTAAGTAGACTTGAGAATGCAATCATACCGATGAGCACACCACCGACGATACGCCAAGAGGCGATGCGGAAGTAAATAAGCGCTAGACCACCAATTAAGATAGCTAAGGTCGAGACTTCACCGACTGAGCCAGGAATTCGACCAATGAAGGCGTCCATCCAAGCGTTCATATCTGAATAATCTAAAGCACCGTTAAATGCTTCGGTTAATTTGGTTGCACCGGCGTAACCGTCAACAGCTGTCCACACTTGGTCACCAGAAATCGCGGCTGGGAACGAGAAGTACAGGAAAGCACGGCCGGTTAACGCTGGGTTCAAGAAGTTCCGGCCAGTACCTCCGAAAATTTCCTTACCAATGACGATACCGAAGGTAATACCGAGCGCAACTTGCCAGAGTGGAATGGTTGCCGGTAAGGTCAAAGCGAATAACACTGAAGAAACGAAAAAGCCTTCATTTACTTCGTGTTTACGAATTGACGCAAACAGTACTTCCCAGAAACCACCAACAGCAAATGTTACTGCATAAATGGGTAAGAAGAAGCAAGCTCCATACCACATCATGGTTCCCCAACCTGCATCGGCAGTGAACTCACCACCGAACATTTGGAACAAACCAACCTGCCAGATGCTGGCTAATTCATAGCCTTGCGCAACCGCCAGTGATGCTTGATATCCAACGTTATACATACCGTAGAACATCGCCGGAAAGGTCATCATCCAAACAAGAATCATGATACGTTTCAGGTCGATATTGTCACGGACGTGCGTCGTGCCTTTATTCGTAGTGCCCGGGGTGTAAAGAATAGTCGCGACCGCTTCATACAGCGCGTACCATTTCTCATGCTTTCCACCTGGCTCGAATTGCGGCTCGAGACGCTCAATAAAATGTTTCAAGCTCATCGTTAGCCCTCTTTCTCAATCGTGGTGAGGCATTTACGCAGCAATGGTCCGAAGTCATACTTGCCTGGGCACACATAGGTACACAAAGCTAAATCTTCCTCGTCCAGCTCTAAACAGCCTAGAGCTTGCGCGCTTTCAAGATCGCCAGCACATAAATCACGTAACAACAGAGTTGGGACAATGTCTAACGGCATAACGCGTTCATAGTTACCAATTGGAACCATGGCGCGATTCGAACCATTAGTCGATGCGTTCATATTGAAGAGTTTCTTCGGACGCAAATGTCCAGTAAACGTACGAGTGATCGAGTGCATTTCTTTACCTGGCCAGATCCAGCCAAGGAAATATTTCTCGTCACCTTCTTCAAGTACAGAGACCTGATTATGAAAGCGACCTAAATAAGCATGGGCACCGTTTGCATTATGACCGTTTAGCACTGAGCCAGAAACGATACGCTGCTTGCCTTCAGCAAGCTCGCCAGCGGTCAATTCATTCAGGTTTGCTCCTAACCGAGTACGCAACAAACGCGGATTTTTAACACCCGGACCAGCCACTGCAACGACCCGGTCAGTATACAATTCACCGGTGGTGAATAATTTACCAATCGCGATCACGTCTTGATAGCTGACATGCCAAACGAAGTAATTCATATCCACACCTTCAAGGAAGTGAATATGCGTACCGACGTTCCCAGCAGGATGCACGCCACTGAATTTTTCATGCGTTACTGGGGCGGAATCGAAATCGATTTTCGCATCAGGCGCAGAGCATACATACAGCTTACCCGCCGTCATCCGGCTTAGTACTTTCAAACCGTTACTGAAGTCTTTCGCGTGCTCACTAATTACCAATAGCGGATCGCCTGCTAATGGATTGGTATCCATGGCATTAACGAAAATTGCTTTTGGCTCTGAATCGAGCGCAGGAGACTTCGAATAGGGGCGTGTACGGATGGCGGTCCACAAGCCTGAATCAACAAGGTTCTGTTGAACATTCTCGCGGCTAAGTTGGAGCAACTTGCCTTCATCGTACTTAGCGAAAGTCTCTTGTTCGTCGCCATCAATTTCGATCACGACCGACTGCAAGACTCGCTTTGCACCACGGTTGATTTCTTTAACTACACCAGCTGCAGGAGCAGTGAATTTTACGCCTGGATTCTTTTTATCTTCAAAAAGAATCTGACCTTTTTTTACCCGGTCTTCGACCTGGACATGCATGGTCGGGCGCATACCCACATACTCTTCACCTAGCGTAGCAACGGTAGTGATGGCCGGGCCATCTTCAATAGTTTGTTGGGGAGCCCCTGCGATAGGAACATCCAAACCTTTCTTTATCGTAATCATACGCGTTTGCACTACTCAATTTAGGGAAGATTGAAAGCTCAATTCGTTTGTCGCGACAGAATACTACCATAAACACAAGCCCCGCAGATCCTACATTTCGCAGGTACGGAGCTCGTTAGTTACTTTGCATGGTTACCCTGTAACTTCCAGCGCAGTATTCTACATGGTTTTGAGAAAACTGGCCAACGCAATCTAGAAATTTAATTGGCTTACCACTAGTGGTTTACTACCAAAGTCTAGTGCGAATCGATCAATATCACCAATTTACCACGGGATTTACATCTGCATCGTAATCGACGCCGTCGATACCAAAACCAAACAAACGCAGAAAGTCGGCATGGTACCCTTGATAGTCAGCTAACTGATGAAAAGTTTGCTGATTTACTTGGTCCCACAGCTGCTCAATTTTTGCCTGGGTTTTGTCATTTGTTTCCCAGCCATCCATGCGTAAACGATTCGCCTCATCGATCTGCGGAGCCTCTACATAGAGCCCCTCGGTAAATAATCGATAGATTTGTTCGATACAGCCTTCGTGAGTACCTTCCTCTTTCATAACTTTGTATATCAATGAAATATAAAGTGGCATCACTGGAATCGCTGAACTGGCTTGTGTTACCAACGCTTTAAGCGAAGACACCCAAGCTTTTAAGTGTAAATGCTTGTAATTAACGCGCAGTTGATGTGCAGCGCGATCCAAATCTTCTTTTGCCTGGCCTATGGTTGCGTGGCCATAAATCGGCCAAGTTAATTTCTTGCCGATATACGTGTAGGCCGTTGTTTGACATCCCTCGGCTAAAACGCCAGCAGCATCAAGTTGCGCTATCCAGCGTTCCCAGTCCTCACCGCCCATAACTTTAACCGTATGATCAATTTCTTCTTGGGTTGCTGGCTCGAGTGAAATGTCATGAACCAAATCCTTATCAGTATCATAAGTCTTGGTTGTGTATGGCTTCCCGACTGGTTTTAGGGTCGAGCTAAAGACCTCGCCAGTTTCTGGGTCTTTGCGCTTTGGTGAGGCTAAGCTGTAAACCACAAGATCGACTTGACCCAGATCCGCTTTAATTTTTGCGATCGTTTCTGCCTTAATTTCGTCTGAAAACGCATCACCATTTAGCGTTTGTGCATATAGACCTTCCGCTTCCGCAAACTGATGAAATGCAGCTGTATTGTACCAACCCGCGGTTCCTGTTTTCCGTTCACTTGGCTCCTTTTCAAAACAGACACCGAGAGTCTTCGCGCTACTACTAAACGCCGAGACGATACGTGAAGCAAGTCCATAACCTGTCGAGCAGCCGATCACCAGCACGCGTTTAGGACCGATATTCAATGGCGGCTGTTGCTTTACATAAGTAATTTGCTGACGCACATTCTCAGCACATCCGACCGGATGCGCATTTGTACAAATGAAACCACGAATTCTTGGCTGAATCACCATGCTTCTTATTCCTGTTATTGTTTCGAAATGGAAATTCTTAATAGTTTACCTTATGAATGAAGGAACACTCATCAGACTTGCTTCACGTGCAACAGCAAGATACAACATTGCCTTTTTCCTAGAATAAAGGATCGGCTTTACTACCGCCTCGGCAATTTGGGGATTGTGGCGCTACTTGAGACTTTTTCACCCATTCAGCCGGGGTATAGGTGTGCAATGCGAGCGCATGGACTGTTGACCTTAGCTCTTCGCTTAAGACTTCATTGATTGCGCGATGGCGTTGTAACAAACGCATTCCTTCAAACTTTTCCGTAGCAATCACAACTTTATAATGGGTTTCATGGAGAGTCCCACCGCCGTGCATATGACTTTCGTCAATAACGTCGAGAAACTCCGGGGCAAAAGCGGATTTCAGCTTTTTTTCTATTGTGGTATACATTGAAGTCATGACTACACCTCAAACTGCTTAAGAATTGCCTTGAGTATAGCGCAAGAGGGCTAAAGAAGCTTGGCAAAATAGTCTTAAAAAACCTTCCTAAAGGTGAGGTTCAAGCGTGGTGAATTGCAACGTTTTCGTTGCGGTAGCTGGTGTTCCCAATGCGTTTGAGTTTCTCCTGTCATGAGCAATAAACTGCCATGACCTAAGGTAAGCGTGTGCTTACTTTTATCTCGGCGATGGCGTAATTGGAATTCCCGCTCGGCACCTAAACTTATACTCGCAATCGCAGGATTGTTTCCGAGTTCTGGCTCGTTGTCGCGGTGCCAACCCATTTTATCCTCTCCGTGCCGGTAGAGATTGAGTAGAACAGAATTAAAGTCAAATCCTTGTTCGATAAGCCGCTGACGCAGTTCCGTCAGGGTATCCGTCCATGGTTTCGCAATTAACACCTTACCCGAATAACGATAACGCGTATTCGCGTCGCCGTACCAAGCTTGTAAACGTGGAATTTTATGCCAGCGGCCGAATACAAAAACTTCACCCGCCTCCCACTCTATCGTTTCATAAAGTTGGGTATACAAGCGATCAGCATGAGCTGGATTCAGCCAGTTTGGGATATATTCTAGATAACAGTTTGGGCTAAGGGTTTGCATGTCGACCAACTACTTTATTTAAAGTTATATGCCTTACTTGAACGAGTATAACCAGCAAAAAGATGACACTAAAACGAATGTACACAGCATTTTATGATTTCGAACTGGAGTGTAAAAAACATTTTCACGCCGCACAGACGAAAAAACCCCAGCCGTTAAGCTGGGGTTTTCGTCGTATTAGGTGCCTGGCGGTGTCCTACTCTCACATGGGGANGCC